>ERZ795043.233-NODE-233-length-63143-cov-6472.263774_pt1 | contig 63143 bp, 48 predicted proteins | sample MGYA00375127_ERZ795043 | MGnify/ENA primary metagenome ERZ795043 (study PRJEB30172, sample SAMN05518447) | compost metagenome | isolation source: Feedstock adapted compost from Newby Island compost facility, Milpitas, CA | place: USA:Newby Island compost... | reverse complement strand
GTCCCTTCTACATAAGGCGTAACTTCCATGGTGGCTTTATCGGTCTCCACTTCAGCAATCACATCATCAGCTTTTACCTGATCACCAACTTTTTTATGCCAGGCTACAATCTTACCTTCTTTCATGGTATCACTCAGCAAAGGCATGCGTACTACGTTCACCTGCTGCAAGAGCTGCTGAAGATCGGCTCGCGGAGCCGATGATTCAGCAGATGCTGTAGCCTGTTGCTGTTGGGCAGGCGAAGCCTTTTCCCCGGTTTGCTGCGCCAGCAAGGCCTGATAATCCTCTCCCGGCTTACCTACAATAGCAATAATGTCGTTCACCTTCGCCGATTCACCTTCTTTTGGACCGATATATAACAAAGTACCTTCTACATAGGGAATCACTTCCATGGTGGCTTTATCGGTTTCCACCTCAGCAATCACATCATCAGCTTTTACCAGATCACCAACTTTTTTATGCCAGGCAGCGATTACGCCTTCTTTCATCGTATCGCTCAACAGGGGCATCCGTATTGCTTCTGCCATATGGATTATGCTTTCAAATTCGGCTCAAAAGTAACTAATTCACGCTTAAATGAAAAAAACAGCCACTGTTGCTGTTTTTCAATAATCCAGCTCCAGATCCAGCACCTGCTGCAGGCGAGCAATGAGGGGATAGCGCGCTTTCAATTGTTCAAATTGTTGCTGGGGTGTGTAAACAGGCGGGCTCTGATCGGGTATTTCCGTTTCTTCAAGGAGGATTTTCATCACCAATCCCGGACTCGAGAGCGCTTGTTTCAAAAAGTCGGCAATATGCATCCTTTCCTCTTCCAGAAAACGAAATTGAATAATATTTGAAGTAGTTACCTGAATTTCTTCCGGAGGAATGATGTTGATACGCGACTGTTCGAGTTGCACGGCCAGTGCCTGCTGACCTCTTTGCTGCAACAGTTGAATATAATGCGCCCAGCACTTTTGCACCTGCTCCAGGGTTAAAGGCCTGGATACGGCTTCGGCCGCTTGCTGCGATGCCTGCTGATCTTTTTTGAGATGATCAAGTGTGGGGAGTTTATCAGCGGCCGTCATGCGAAGTTCCGTCGCCGGCAGCGGCTTCCGGGTGATAGGCGTAAGACCGGCAGAAGGCTTATTTTCCCGGGGAGATGCCGTCGATACCGGAATAGAAGCAGGTCGAGGAACAGCATGGAAAGGCGCTCGCACACGGGTCGTTTCCTGTTCATGCGTCAGCTTTTTTTTTACCACTTCGCCGGTGGCTACATCGCCTACCAGCTGCACGGCCTGTTGCAGGTAACAGAGCTTGATGAACGCAATTTCGAGCGTGAGTCGTTTATTGCGGGAATTGCGGTATTGCATGCCGGCATCCTGTAGTAAAGCCAGGGCACTCACCAGCCAGGAAAGGCTGCAACGCCGGGCCATTTCGGCATATCGTTTTCTGAAGTTCTGGGCGATATCCAGCAGGGCCGTCAGCTTTTCGTCCCGGCATACCATGAGGTCGCGTAAAAATTCAGCCATGCCTTCCAGTACATGCTCGCCTTCAAATCCCTTCTGAAGGATTTCATCTAGATACAATAAAGTTTGTGCTATGTCTTGCTGTTGAATGGCTTCCAGGATACGGAAATAATATTCCACATCCAGCATATTCAGATGGGCCAGGGCCTGCGTGTAAGTGATTTTGCCTCCTGTAAAACTTACCAGCGTATCGAAAATGCCAAGGGCATCGCGCATGCAACCTTCACTCTTCTGGGCAATCAGATGCAGAGCTTCTTCTTCGGCTTCTACCTGTTCCCTTGCACAGATATCCTGTAAATGATGCACGATATCGTGAAGGGTAATACGCCTGAAATCGAATACCTGGCAGCGGCTCAGAATGGTGGGCAGAATTTTATGCTTTTCGGTCGTGGCTAAAATAAATATGGCATAAGAGGGGGGTTCTTCAAGGGTTTTTAAAAATGCATTGAAGGCTGCAGTGCTGAGCATATGCACCTCATCGATGATATAAGTTTTATATCGGGCACCCTGTGGCGGAAACCGCACCTGATCAACCAGTGCCCGGATATCTTCCACAGAATTGTTAGAAGCGGCATCTAATTCATGAATATGAAATGAGGTTCCCTGATTAAAGGCTATACAGGATGCACACTGGTTGCAGGCTTCACCATCGGGTCTGAGGTTTTCGCAATTGATGGTTTTAGCGAGGATGCGTGCACAGGTGGTTTTACCCACGCCGCGCGGCCCACAGAATAAAAAAGCATGGGCGAGCTGCTTTTGAAGAATGGCATTTTTCAGCGTGGTGGTAATATGGGTCTGCCCAACCACAGACGCAAAATCCTGTGGACGATATTTCCGCGCAGAAACCAGAAAATGCTCCATGAAAACGAAGTTAGAAAATCTCTTTTACACCAAAGGATGTCGCTGAAATGGTTTGCTGCGATCAAACAGATACCGATAGGTAATCAGTCGACGGCTGCGATAAGTTCCCAGGCTTTCTGCAATGTTAATCATTTTTGGATTGAAATCGCCGATCCATTGCATTTCATATTCTTCATAGCGAGCCGCGGGTTGAATGACGTTAGCCCCCTCGATGATGAGATAACTATCCACTCCCTTACCCTGGAATGCAGGCACAATGCCGAACACCAGCCCGATAAAGCGCTTGCACACCCCTTTGCGCATCAACCAGATGAACTTGAGCTTGTGCCACCACCCAAAATGCCCATGCAAATACCGAATCGCCTGATTAATATCCGGGATATTCAACCAGCAGCCGATGGGCTCATCTTGATAATAAACAAACCATACCAGCTGCTCGTCGGCTACAGGATTCATTTTGCGGAAAAACTGGATCACCTGTTTGAGCTCCAGGGTTTTCAATCCGCCATGGCCGGCCCAGGCTTCGTTATATACTTTACAAAAATCCCGTGCAAATTTTTCCAGATCCTTTTTCCGATAATGCTCTGCATGAAAATCAGGATTGGCGGCAAACTGGGCATGGCGCTCGTAGAATTTATCCTGCAAGCGGGTATCGACCCGCATGGCATAACAATACTGGTTGAAAAACACTTCAAACCCATAACTCTCGAACAATTCCCGATAATAAGGCGGATGATAGTTCATGCCATAAGGTGGTGCATGAAACCCTTCTACCAGCAGTCCCCACCATTTATCGCGTTCACCGAAATTGATGGGGCCGTCCATGGCTTGCATACCGCGCTCCTGTAACCAGGTTTTGCATTGGTCGAATAGCATATGAGCCGCTTGTCGATCGTTGATGCATTCAAAAAAACCCATGCCTCCCACGGGAATATCATCACCTTTATTTTTATACTTCCGATTCACGAATGCAGCCACTCGACCAATACAGTTCTGCCGATCATCCACCAGAATCCAGCGGGCGCATTCACCGTGGCGAAAAGCCTTATTGCGACGGGGATCAAACACTTCCTCAATATCGCGATGCAAAGGCTCAATCCATTCGGGATTACCGGCATGAATTTTTCTGGGTAACAATAAAAATGCACGTGCCGTCTGGCGATTCTGAACAGGAAGGATATGCATAAGCCTATGAAATATATTTCAATAGCCGAAAGTGTTTATTCGTTGGATCTCAACAGCAGTAGCATGCAAGATTTGCACAAGAGCAGGTTTGCCGGCAAACAGGCAAACACATACAGGTTTGATACAAACATATAGTTTTGTTTTTATTTCATGAAAACGAAATCTATTTTTTTCCTTTCGCTTTGCCTGCTGCTGGGCGTGCTTTGCCTGTGGCTGTGGTCTGCAAACAGGCAAACCGATCAAAGTCTGCAACAAACGCGTAAGCAACTGCACGAACTACTGATGCAGTATCAACAGCTTCAGCAGGAAAATGAGCAACTTCGCAACGCCATAAGTCAGCTCAATCAACAACGACCGGCATCCGGCAGCCAGGGAAACATGATGGATTTACGAGCCTATTATCGTAAAAACTGGCCTAACTACATCCATATCAGCATAGCGGGCTTCCGAACGGGATTTCTGGGGGGCATTCATCATCCTGCCATCCGGATCGAAAATCAGACTGATTTTCCACTGGATCAGGTAGAATGCCAACTGATTTACTTACAAAATAATGGAACCGAATTTCAATCCATTACCCTGGCGGCTGGCGATATACCCGCCCACAGCACGCGTGTGGTTACCGGACCCGATAGTCGGCGTGGTGTGAAAATCAGACTCAAATTGCAGAGTATCACCAGCCAGGCCATGAATTTTTGCTGGACGGCAGCAAAAGCGCAAATCCCACCCCAGGCCGATGCCTGCCAGTGTGCGCCCCAGCAAACTCATCCATGAATTCAAAAATCTACTCCCAGAGCCAGATATAGCTTGGGCGATCCCTGGAAAAAGCCCGTTGCAGGCCAACCGGCATCAAAGCGAAGAAAATACCCGGCAATGGTTGACCGCGCACCAAAACCATAACCCGCAGCAAAGGGTCCAAGAAAACCATTTTTAATTTTTACTACAACCGGTGGGGCACCATAATATGTAGAGGTGTTGTCTTTTAACGAAAATCCGCCCGACCAGGCTGTGCCAATATCGATAAACGAGGTTATCTGAAAATTGCGCACAAAATCCGAATTGATCGGTGTTTCAATGAAGGTGGAAAACACTGGCAGACGCAGTTCGGTATTTAACAACACATAATTATTCCCGTTTTTGATATTCTGATCATATCCACGGAGGTTTTCGGCCAGCGTCTGGAAAGCATAATTGGCATTGTAGTCAATGGGCGTATTGTAATTAAATTTCGGGAACAACCAGTTATCCACGCCGCCCAGATAATAAATCAATTTACGGGTGCCCCACGAAAATCCTGTTGCAAATCGTGTTGCCCAGATGAAATTCCGATAAATGGGATAATAATACCGTACATCGGCGCCGGCATTGAATGTAAACCTGCTGCCGCCGGGCTGTTGAGGTTTATTAAGCTGGGGGAACATTTCACCAAACACCTTGTAACGCAATCCATACCAGATATTGGTAGCTGGATTGACGGTGTTGTCGTACACATATTCTAGATGCAGGATGCCGTAGGTTTCATTGTAATCGGGATATTTCAGGGTATTGGGATCACTGGCCAGATAAACAATCCGATCGGTGCGTGCACCTACCTGAGCCCGAACACTTTTTACTTCATCCAGTGGATAGCTGAGCTCCAGCTGATACAGGTTAGTCTTGAATTTTGCTTCTGCCACTGCATTACCCTGTTGATCCACCAGTGTATTGCGTTCTACTTTGCGATAATACAGCAGACTCCAATCGACCATTTTTTTCAAATCAGAAAACTGGAAGAAATATTCGCTACCATTCAGGTCGGATGGCACCCGGAGTCCTCCAGAAAACTTAATATCTTCCAGCATATCGGATACACCCAGGCGGATGAGTCCGTTGAAAGGATTGGCGAGTTCCACGGGTCCACTTCCGGTAAATTTTTGATACTGGGTAAACAACACTGAATTATCGACCTGTGTCATCAGATAATCGGAAGCGAAGCGGAGGTGATAGGGAATTAATTTGAGTTCAGGCAAGATAGAGGTTTGGGCTGTCACCGGCTGAACGGCTGCCTGGCTGGTATCGGGCTGGGCTATGCCGAAAGGACTTTTGAAAAAGCTTTTTCTCCGTCGAACGGTATCGGGCTGCACATAATAGTTGGGCAAGCCCATCCGTGCACTATCGGCCTTGCGCTGCCAGAGGATATAATGGGTGGGCCGGGTGCTTACATTACGCCGACGCAGGGCTACCGTATCTTCTTTCAGCCGGTATACCCGCTTGAAGTCCATCTGATGAATAACCTCTGAAATCTGCTGGTTATTCCCGGCAATATGGCTTTCTTCAATACCATAGGCATAATTGGTGATAGGAAACGTGTATGTTGAATCGTGCGTGATGGCAATGACTTTAATGGAATCCGGCTGAGTGCTTCCATAATCGGCGAGTGCAGAATCCAGTTCTTCCCGATCGGGATTGCGTAGAATGGTACTGCCCAGATAAAACAGAGAGTCCACACCGGCCGGGATCGCGGTATAGGAACCCGCATAGCGGTTTGCAATGCCATTTTCGTTGGTTACAAAGGTGAAATAGGTATCGCCATATTGCATGGGCAGGCGGGCATCGGCATCGGTGAGGTGTGTAAGCTGGGTGATCTGGCGCTGATCATTGTCCCAATCACTTACCATAAAAACGTTGTAATGGGCATAATGCGCAACCGTATCGCTCGAAGGAGCATCGGCTGATGGCCTGTTGGAAACGAACAGAATACCGCTTTTACGTGGAAAAGCAGCGTAAGACGGGTCCAGATCATCGTATGCATCGTTGGTGAGCTGGGTGGATTTGAAATTGCTGATATTGTAGGTAAAAATATCACTATGCCCATTACGAATCGCGGAGAGCACCAGCGTATTGTAATCATGCAGGAAATTAAAACTGTTGACGCTTTCAAAAGGCAGCGGATAGGTGTGCTTTAATCGGGTGATGATGTCGTAGATGAGCAGCTGCGGCTTTCCGGCCTTTTCATAAATCACCGCCAGACGACTACCCCGCGGATCCCAGGCCAGTAGAGGATAAACCGGATTTTCTGCCGATTTCAGCCTGCGTACACCACCCTTGTAAATCAGGGTGGGTTTGAACAGGCCCTGGTAGAGTAATACCCTGTAAAAGCCCTGTTTGTATTCCACATACGCATAATCTCTACCCGCCGGCCGTGGCGCAAAATGATAATAGTCAATGTTCGGACTCACCTCTTTAACGGTTACAGGCGTACCTCGCACCACCTGACGTCTGCCACGATTGTCCTGCGCATATTGCTGCCGATAAAACATCACCATATCGCGATTTACATCGCGGTATGATTTGCGCAAAACCTGTTTCATTGCACGCTTTAAGCTTCGTTCAATACGCGCAATGTAAAGCAAATAAGACGTAGCCTGTGGACTATAATTCATTTCCACATAATGCCAGAAAGCATGACCGCCCAGCGTGGGATGGTCGAGTACGAGCTGATTAAGCGTTTCATACCTGCCCGACAGAATCAGGTTTTTTAATGTTGCATCCAGATCCGCATTCCAGTTTTGCGCTGCATAGGCAATGTAGCCATCGGTAAACCATTTGGGTAAATAAAGTAACACCGCGTTGGTAGCAAATTCACCCACATCTTCACCGAAAAGCATGTTCTCCACAATTACCCGGGCGATACCCTCACGAATTTGCCGGACGAGATCGGTATGATCGCCGTTATAGTACACAATCATCTTATTGTTCACCAGCTTGGTAATGCCGCCGGTATTCTGCCAGTCGAGCCCTATGCCAATATTGGATTGCTTCATTTCGCCGAAGTTGTTATACACCACAATATTAATTTTACCATTCACGCCGTAATCCATGAATCGCTCGATCAGCGGCAGCTGTTCTTCGGCAATCTGAGCCACAAATTTGCCCAGGTTCAATCCATTCTGACTGAAATACACATCAAAATGATCGGATTGATAGTATCTCCATTGAAAGTTCTTAAATTGAAGGCGGTTCTGGCCAAACTCAACGGCATTGGTCTGCGCCCGCGATGCGATATGCACCAGCACGACCATTCCGCATAACGATGTCAATGTGAGGAAGCGCTTCATGAAAATTGCGGTTTAAAAGTAAAATTAAGATGATATGACCGAAATCCACCAGTTTGCTTTCAATCCTTTCCAGGAAAATACCTACCTCCTCATTAACGCACAAAACGAGTGTCTCATTATAGACCCCGGCTGTTATTTTCCCGAGGAGCAACAACAGTTTCTGAATTTTATCGAAAAACGACAATTAAAGGTTGTGGGGTTGATCAATACCCATGCTCATCTGGACCATATTTTCGGCAACCGACTGGTGTATACGCGTTGGAAGCTGAAACCGGCTATGCATCAGGCCGAATTACCCGTCCTCGATGCCGCACCGCTTTCCGGACAGATGTACAATATTCCATTCGAGCCTTCGCCTTATCCGGAACGATTCCTTACCGACGAAGAAGAATGGCTGTTTGGAGCCACGAGCCTGCGGGTGATCTGGACTCCGGGACATTCACCGGGCAGCATTTGCCTGTATAACGAAGCCGAAAGATGGCTGATCGGCGGAGATGTGTTGTTTCGCGAAAGCATCGGCCGCACCGATTTACCGGGCGGAAATTTCCAAACACTCGAAACCAGCATTCGCCAGCGCCTGTACGTGCTTCCCGACGATGTGGTGGTTTATCCCGGCCATGGACCCACAACCACTATCGGTCATGAAAAACAACACAATCCCTTTGTACGCGCAATAACCGGATAAACTTGTCGTTCCGTAAACGAAGGCTTAACGATTGTTTTTCAAAATCGTCGGCCAAGACAGTTGTCTCAGATAAGGTTTTTCAATTTTGTATAATAGATACAAATACGTGCAAAATAGCACCGTGGCCAGCAGCAAGGAGGGTAATGCAATTCGATAAGGATCGCCGGGTGAAAGGAAGTACCGATTGATCAGCCAATAAATCGTATAAAATAAAAATGCCATAATCATGATGCTTACCAGCTTTTTCACGGCATAAGGAATGGGATAATATTTTTGTCCTAACGCGTAGCAGATGATCATTTGCACCAGGTAACATACCATAGTTGCCAGCGCACTGCCGAAATAACCCCAGATAGGTATCCACCAGTAATTCAGCACAAATGCCAGCAATGCCGTAAATAGCGTAATATAAGCTCCTATCCGCGTGCGGTCGGTGAGTTTAAACCATATCGTTAAATTGTAATAAATACCTAAAAACATATTTGCAGCCAACAGATAGGGCACCACATACAAACCTTCCCAGTAAGCGGGACGACGTAAAAACAATTTCCAGATAGGTAAATACAACGCTACAAACAAAAACATGATACTCACCACCATTACAAAATATTTCATTACCCGTGCATAGGTTTGCCGCGCATTCGCGTAAGTGGATTGCTGAAAGAAAAAAGGTTCTGCACCTAAGCGGAATGCCTGAATAAACAGGGTAATCAGAATAGCCAGTTTGTAATTAGCACTGTATATACCGATGAGATAATCATTCTTTGCATGATCGTAAGGCAGGTAATGTGGCAAAAACCACGCCCTATCCATGGTTTCATTCACCATTCCCGCAAAGCCTACAATCACCAATGGCAATGAATATTTCATGATGCGCCACCACAAGCCAAAATCAAATCGCCATTGAATTCGAAAAAATTCCTTCCATAATAACATCCAGGCAAAGGCACTGGAAAGAATATTCGCAATGAATATGTAACCAATTTTTTCATACGGATTGTAAAATAATACCACCCAGCGATGTCCATGATGTAAGAGTGCCGGACATACCGAAAGGAAAAAGACATTAAACAGAATATTTACTACGATACCTGAAACCTTGATGAAAGCATATTTCACGGGTCTGTCTTCCAGCCGCAGCCTTGCAAAGGGAATCACACCCAAAGTATCAAACAACAATATCCAGGCAAAATAGGTCACATATTCTGGATGATGCGGCAACGTAATCCAGCCGGCAATCACCTGTTTGTAATGCAAAAGCAAAAAAGTAAATAACAGGGTGGAGCAAATGATGGAAATGGAAGTCGTGCCCAGCACAGCCAGCCGATCGTCCCGGTTCTGAGAAAAACGAAAATAGGATGTTTCCAATCCATACGTATAGACGGCAAATAAAAAAGGAATGATTGCATAGATAATGTTCACCGGACCATATTCACCCGGTGAAAGCAGATGCGTGTAGTAAGGTACCAGCAGGTAATTTAACAACCTGCTGACGATATTACTGAAGCCGTAAATAATGGTTTGCCCTGCAAGTTTTCTAAGCGCGCCCAAATGGAATTTTTGCCAAAAATAATGGAATTCATCTTTGCACAGGTGATGCATGTTATGGGATCAGCTGCCGCTGAGAGATGTTGCGTGATGTTTCCATTTGCAGCTTTGCATATGCTGTTTACATGCATTGCTATGCAAATTGTGCAGCTCAACATTTTTAACAAAAACTTACTGGTGTGGCTGATTGAAAATGAGTACTTTGGGAATGTTGTTCCTCGATTAAATCTTCTGGTTTTGTCCTGTTGTTTACATATTGCATTGCATAACCTGTCTTTGCGCGATCTGCTGGAGAACGAATGGCTGGATACCAATGGTGCAGGTGGCTGGGCTTCTTCTTCCTTACTGGGCTGCAATACCCGGCGTTATCATGGATATTTAATTGCTGCCCAACACAGTCCCTTTCGACGTTTCAATATGGTAGCCGATCTGGAAGAGTGTATCATTTTATCAGCGAAAGAACATTTCATTTCCTGTCATGATTACGGTGATGGCTTATATCCTGCACCTTTTACGGCAAAGCAGGCTGTGTTTTTTCATCTGCAACATTATCCGGAATGGCGGATACACGTGCAGGATCGCGTGTTGATAAAGACACTGCTTACGATTCACCGTAGCCAGACAACCATTGTGCGTTATCTGTTGCAGGAAGGTAGTGCGCTTCAGTTACATCTCAGACCCTTGATTGCGGCACGTAATTACCATGGCCTGCAAAATGCCAGCGCACCCATTCAACGGGCCATTCAATGGCAGGATCATTATCTGGAAGTGCATCCGTTTGCCGATATGCCAGCACTGCGCATGGGACTAACAGAAGCAAAGTTTTATCCCGATTCCTGCTGGTATTTTCACCTGCATTACGCACGAGAAACCGAGCGTGGATTGGACGATCAGGAGGATCTATTGAGTTATGGCAAGTGGGCGGTAGACTTGCATGAAGGACAGGCTGTTTATTTGATTTTTACTACAGAAGATTTTCCGGATGACCCTGCCAGAACTTTTGAAGCTGAATTACACAGACGCCAATCTTATTCTTCCAACCAGCATTTTTTCACGTATGCTGCTGATTGTTTTTTAATGCATGAACATGATACGACCACCCTACTCGCCGGCTATCCCTGGTTTACAGCCTGGGGCAGGGATGCGATGATTGCCGTAAACGGCCTGTTTACCTACAACGGGCAACTGGCGACAGCCCGACAAATCCTTACGGCATATGCACAGCAGCTTTCTTCGGGGATGTTACCCAATTTTATTCCGGATGGAGCCGAAGCGCCAGTATACAACACAGTAGATGCCGCACTTTGGTTTGCGCTGGCTATTCATCATTACTGGCAACAGAGCCGGGATGAAAATTTTTTACGAGAAATGATTCCTGCAGTGCAGGAGGTATGGATACATTACCAGAAAGGCACCCGCTATCAGATTCATGAAACAGCGGAAGGACTGCTCTATGCCGGCGAGCCGGGTATTCAGCTGACGTGGATGGATGCACGGGTGGGCGATCGGGTGATTACGCCCCGTACGGGCATGCCGGTGGAAGTAAATGCTTTGTGGTATCAGGTCAAACGGCTGCTGGCCGACTGGCTGCATCAGGTGGGGCAACATGATGATGCCCAACAAATGTTACACGATGCAGCACGCACAAAAAAAAGCTTTCAATCGGCCTTCTGGAATCCATCCCGCCAGTGCTTGTTTGATGTGCTCACCGCAAATGGAGCCGATGATAGCATCAGGCCCAATCAAATTTTTGCCATCAGCCTGCCTTACCCTCTGGTAGAAACACCGCGGGCCAGGCAGATCTTCCAGGTGGTGCGTGAGCACCTTTATACGCCTAAAGGGCTGCGCAGCTTGAGTCCGACCGACCTTGCATACCGGGGTATCTACGCCGGCCCCCCTGAACAACGCGACGCCGCCTATCACCAGGGCACGGTATGGCTGTACCTGATCGGCGCTTATGTGGATGCCCTGATGCGCTATCATCCGGAAGGCCGGCTGGAAGCCACCCTGGTCGTCAACAGGTTGCTGACTACCCTGGCCGAACAGGGCCTGTGGTCTTTAGGTGAGATAGCCGATGGGGATAGCCCTCACCTGCCCCGGGGCTGCATAGCTCAGGCCTGGAGCGTGGGCGAGGTGATCCGCGTGATCAAACAATATGAGTTACCTGTACAACTTCCATTTGCATAAAATCCTAAAATGTTTTGTTATGGCTCAACACATCACCATTTCCCTGAAAGGACATACCGTATTGGTTACCGGCGCCAACTCCGGCATCGGAAAAGCGATTGCTCTGGCCTTCGGCCAGGCCGGCGCCAACGTAGCCGTAAACTATATTGTGCAACCCGATGCAGCTGAAGAAGTAGCCCGGCAAATACGCCAGGCGGGCGGACAGGCCATCACCGTGCAGGCCGATGTGAGCCAGGAAGACCAGGTGCAGGCCATGTTCCAGCAGGTGATCACACATTTCGGCACCGTGGATGTACTGGTCAACAATGCCGGCTTGCAACGCGACGCCACCTTTACCGAAATGAGCCTGGCTCAATGGCAAAAGGTGATCGACGTGAATCTCACCGGCCAATTCCTCTGCGCGCGTGAAGCGGCCCGTGAATTCCTCAGGCGGGGTGTGGTGCCCGAACGCTCGGTAGCAGCCGGTAAAATTATCTGCATCAGCTCGGTGCATCAGGAAATCCCCTGGGCCGGACATGTGAACTATGCCGCTTCTAAGGGCGGCATCCATCTGCTCATGGAAAGCATAGCCCAGGAGCTAGCCCCACACAAGATCCGGGTAAACGCCATAGCCCCCGGCGCCATCAAAACCCCAATCAACTACCAGGCATGGTCGACTCCCGAAGCCGAAAAACGCCTGCTGGAACTGATCCCCTATGGACGGGTGGGCGACCCGGAAGATATCGCCCGGGTGGCCGTGTGGCTGGCCTGCGACGAATCGGATTATATTACCGGAGCCACCATCTTCGTCGACGGCGGTATGACACTTTACCCGGGTTTCAGCACCAATGGCTAAACCCGAATATTTTACATCAACCTTTAATCGTTTTACCATGGGCCAATCTCCATCTACCAATCCAGAACGCGAACGCCTGCAGGAAAGCGCCGCTCGCGACGTGCCGCTTCCCTTATGGGGCCCTTACCTAAGTGAACGTCAATGGGGTACGGTGCGAGAAGACTATAGTCCCTACGGCACGGCCTGGGATTATTTCCCGCACGACCATGCCCGCTCGCGCACCTATCGCTGGGGCGAGGATGGCATCGCCGGCATATCGGACTATAACCAGCTGCTGTGCTTCGCCTTTGCTTTCTGGAACGGGCAGGATCCCATCCTCAAAGAACGGTTGTTTGGATTAAACAACTCCGAAGGTAATCACGGCGAAGATGTGAAGGAACTGTACTACTATCTGGACAACCTGCCCACCCATAGCTACATGGAATATCTGTACAAATATCCCCAGCGCGCTTATCCGTATGATGATCTACTGAAAACCAACCGGGCACGTAATGCTCTGCAACCCGAATATGAAATCCTCGATACCGGCGTATTCGACAACCGACAGTATTTTGATATCCTGATTACCTACGCCAAAAATCAGGATACCGATCTGGCCATTCGGATATCCGTGACCAATCGCTATCACCAGGACGCCTCGCTGCATGTGCTGCCCACGTTGTGGTTCCGCAACCAGTGGTCGTTCACACCCGGAGCTCCTCATCCTTCCATCGAACGCGATATGCACATCCAGCGGCTGATCTGCCGACATCCAACCCTGGGCACCTACTGGTTTTACTATCCCGATACCGAACACATCCTGTTCACCGAAAACGAAACCAATACGGCACGCCTTTTCCAGTATCCCAACGCCACACCGTTCGTGAAAGATGCTTTTCATGAGGTGATTATCCATGGTAAATGGGACCTGCTCAAAGACCGTCAGCATGGCACCAAATCCAGTCCGGTATATGTACTGAATATCCCGGCCGGACAAACCCGAAACCTGTATTTCCGTCTCTGTGCCGAGCACAGCCTTTCGGAACATAACCCGATCGACGAAAAATGGATAGAAAACCTCATCCAGCAGCGCCGACAGGAAGCCGACCTGTTTTACAACCAATTTCTTCCCGAAAAACCCGATCCCGACCTGGCGAATGTGTTCCGACAGGCTTTTGCTGGATTGCTCTGGAATAAACAATTCTATCATTACGATGTACCGCTCTGGCTCGATGGTGATCCCCTGCAACCGCCCCCTCCTCCAGAGCGTAAGCAGGGCCGCAACCACACCTGGCGCCACCTGAACAACCACGACGTGCTCTCTATGCCCGATAAATGGGAATACCCCTGGTATGCCGCCTGGGATCTGGCCTTTCACTGTGTGGCCATGGCCCTGATCGACCCGGTGTTTGCCAAGCACCAGCTCATCCTCATCACACGCGAGTGGTACATGCATCCCAACGGACAGATCCCGGCTTATGAATGGAATTTCTCGGATGTGAACCCACCCGTACAGGCCTGGGCCGCCCTGCAGATATACCGAATAGAACGATCGATCAACGGCGAGGGCGATCTCGACTTCCTGAAACGCTTCTTTCAAAAGCTCATGCTCAACTTCACATGGTGGGTAAACCGTAAAGACGCCTCAGGTAATAATATCTTCGAAGGCGGTTTTCTGGGGCTGGATAATATTTCCGTATTCGACCGCACCCAGATGCAGCTCAACGGCGGCCTGCTCGAACAGGCCGACGGCACCAGCTGGATGGGCATGTTCGCCCTGAATATGATGGAGATGGCCCTGGAAATAGCCCGGTTCGATCGCTCGTTCGAGGATGTGGCCACCAAATTCTACGAGCATTTCGTTTATATCGCCGAATCGCTTAACTCCCTGGAACTGTGGAACGAAGAAGACGGTTTCTTTTACGATGTGCTTAATCTTCCCGATGGCAGAAAAATTCCCCTGCGCGTACGTTCCATCGTGGGCCTGACGGCCCTGTTTGCCACCTCAGTGCTGAACATGGAACACCTGAAAGCATTGAAAGATTTTCATAAACGTGCGCGCTGGTTTCGCAATTATCGCCGTAAGCGCAACCTCTACATGCCCGAAGAACGCCTGGGCGACCAGGGCTTGATGCTGCTTTCGCTGGTGCAACGCGACAGGCTCACGCGCTTGCTGCGCTATGTGCTGGATGAAGCCGAATTTCTTTCGCCCGGAGGTATCCGCTCGATTTCTCAATATCACCGCGATCATCCTTTCTGCCTGACACTCGACGGGAGAACATATTGCGTGGATTATGAACCCGGGCCGTCGACCAGCCGGCTCTTCGGCGGTAATTCCAACTGGCGCGGCCCCGTGTGGATGCCCATCAACTACCTGCTCATCGAAGCCCTGCTCAACGACCATCTGTTTTACGGCGACAGCCTGCAGGTGGAATGCCCCACCGGGTCGGGGCGACTGCTGAACCTGAAACAAATCGCCTGTGAACTGTCGAAACGCTTGATGAGCCTGTTCCGCCGCCAGGAAAACCAGGGCAGGAAAATGTTCGGCCCTTATGCCCCTTTCTATGAGCTACCCGAAAACCAGCACCTGCTGCAGTTCTACGAATATTTTCACGGCGACACCGGGCAGGGACTCGGCGCCAGTCATCAAACCGGCTGGACCGCGCTGATTGCCCTGTTAATCCAGCGCTTCGGCTGGGATGAGCTTTGATGCAGGAGCGTCCTTATTTTTGTCGAAATATCTCTGTCATGCGTGCAGTCATCCAGCGGGTGAGCCGGGCGAAAGTGTCGGTAAACGGACAGCCCAGAGCCGAAATCGGACCGGGCCTGTGTATCTTGCTGGGCGTGGAAAAAGACGACGGCCTGGCCGACGTGCAATGGCTCAGCCATAAGATTGTACACCTGCGCATCATGGACGACGAAAAAGGACTGATGAACCTATCCGTGAAAGATACCGGAGGCGATATCCTGCTCATCAGCCAGTTTACCCTGCTGGCTTCTACACGCCGCGGCCATCGCCCTTCCTACGATCGTGCCGCCCCACCCGCCAATGCCGAACACTGGTATGAAGCCATGATTCACCAGCTGCAGACCGACTTAGGAAAACCCATCCACACCGGCACCTTTCGGGCTTATATGGAAGTAGAACTGGTCAACGACGGCCCCGTAACCATCTATATCGACAGCCGACAGAAAGCTTAACCCGATATTTTGCTGAACTTTGCAGCTTATTTTTATGTATTCGACAACCATTTAATACTCCCGCTCATGGCCTATGCCGATATCACCCTGCCTCAAGCCCAGCAAATGGTGGATGAATGGATCCACACCCGGGGCGTCCGCTATTTCAATGAACTCACCAATATGGCCATCCTGGCCGAGGAGGTAGGTGAAGTAGCCCGCCTCATCGCCCGTATGTATGGCGAACAATCATTTAAAGAAAACGAACAGAAAAAAGACCTGGCCGATGAGCTGGCCGACGTGCTATGGGTGCTGCTCTGCCTGGCCAACCAAACCGGTGTGGATATGCAGGCGGCTTTCCTGCGTAATATGGAAAAGAAAAACCTGCGCGATGCCCAGCGACACCAGCAAAATAAAAAACTGCGCTGAATCGTGCGTTTCAACCTGCCTGATTATCTTTGCGAACTATGAACAACGCCAAACGGTTTCAGGATATCATTGCCCATTGCAAGGAATACGGTTTTATTTTCCCTTCCAGCGAAATTTATGATGGACTCAGTGCTGTGTACGACTATGGCGAGTTTGGCGCCCAGCTGAAAAAGAATATCAAAGACCACTGGTGGCGATGGATGACCCAGCTGCACGAAAATATCGTGGGTATCGACGCCGCCATCTTCATGCATCCTACTACCTGGAAAGCATCGGGACATGTGGACAATTTCAACGACCCGATGATCGACAATAAAGACAGCAAAAAACGCTACCGGGTGGATACCCTGATCGAAGATCACGCCGAAGCACTGCGCGAATCGGGTAAAACACAGGAAGCCGATACGCTCCTGCATGAAATGAACGAACGACTGAAAAACAACGACCTGAGCGGACTGAAAGCGTTGATTGAACAATATCGCATTTGCTGCCCCATATCCGGCACCTGCAATTGGACCGAGGTGCGACAGTTTAACTTGATGTTTTCCACCCAGCTGGGCAGCGTTAGCGAGGAAGCCAGCGAAATCTACCTGCGTCCGGAAACCGCGCAGGGCATCTTTGTGAATTTCCTGAACGTACAAAAAACCGGCCGCCTGAAAATTCCTTTTGGCATCGCCCAGATCGGAAAAGCTTTCCGGAATGAAATCGTAGCCCGCCAGTTCATTTTCCGGATGCGCGAATTCGAACAGATGGAAATGCAGTTTTTCTGCCGACCCGGCACCGAGCTGGAATGGTATCACTACTGGAAAGAGCAGCGCATGGCATGGCACCGCAGCCTGGGCATACCCGCCGAAAAACTGCGCTACCACGATCACGAGAAGCTCGCACACTATGCCAACGCCGCCGTAGATATCGAATACGCCTTCCCCATGGGCTATAAGGAAGTAGAAGGCATCCATTCGCGTACCGACTACGACCTGCGCCGCCACCAGGAATTCAGCGGGAAGAAAATGCAATATTTCGATCCGGAAATCAACAAAAGCTATATCCCCTATGTCGTAGAAACCTCTGTGGGCCTGGATCGTACCGTGCTCATGGTGATCAGCGAGGCCTATGCCGAAGAAGAGGTTCCCACCGCGCAGGAAGGGAAAACCGATACCCGTACAGTGCTACGCCTGGCACCTCACCTGGCTCCTATCAAGCTCGCCGTATTGCCGCTCGTAAGAAAAGACGGACTACCCGATATCGCCCGACAGATCATGCACGACTGCATGCCGGCATTTCATTGTTTTTACGAAGAAAAAGACACCATCGGCCGCCGCTATCGCCGCCAGGACGCCATTGGCACACCCTTCTGCGTGACGGTGGATTATCAAACCAAAGAAGACGAAACCGTTACCATCCGCTACCGCGATAGCATGCAGCAAGAAAGGATTCCTATCCGTGCTATACGGGATAAGGTGCTTCAAGCCATCCAGTTAACCTCAAGTATGACATCCTAAATGATTTTCATCTTTCATCCATTCGGCTTAATTTAGGTATTGAAATAAAGAGATACTTGCCATGACCACGATTCCCATTCGTCCTTTAGGCAGTCAGGGACTTCAAGCCTCGGCACTTGGCCTGGGCTGCATGGGGATGAGTGATTTCTATAGCGGCCGCGATGAAGCCGAATCTTTGCGCGTATTTGATAAAGCATTTGAACTGGGCATTCGATTCTGGGATACGGCCGATATGTACGGACCCTTTACCAATGAAATGCTGGTGGCTAAAGGCCTCAAAGGTCGGCGACAGCAGATTACCCTGGCCACCAAATTCGGCATTGTTCGAGATCCGCATGATCCTTCCAGACGCGGTCTCAATGGTCGTCCGGAATATGTAAAATCGGCCTGTGAAGCCAGCTTGAAACGCCTCCAGACCGATGTCATCGACCTGTACTATCTGCATCGCGTGGATCCCCATACGCCTATCGAAGACACGGTGGGCGCCATGGCGCGGTTGGTGGAGGAGGGCAAGGTAAGGGGTATCGGACTTTCGGAAGTGTCTCCACAAACTATCCGCCGGGCACATGCGGTGCATCCGCTTACGGCCATACAAAGCGAATATTCATTATGGACACGCGATCCGGAAGATGGTGTGCTGCAAACCTGCCGTGAGCTGGGTATAGCCTTTGTGGCCTACAGCCCCCTCGGAAGAGGCTTTCTCACCGGTCGTTTCCAGCGTTTCGACGACCTGCCCGCAGATGATTACCGGCGTTATTCTCCGCGTTTCATGGGAGAAAACTTCCAGAAAAACCTGCAACTGGTTGAAAAAATCAAACAATTAGCGGAACAAAAACACTGCACACCCGCACAGCTGGCACTGGCCTGGGTCATGGCTCAGGGTGAAGATATCTTTCCTATACCCGGCACCAAACGGGTAGCTTATCTGATCGAAAATGCCGGTGCTATCAACGTGCAACTCACACCGGAAGACCTGAAAGCCATAGATGAAATCGCACCCAAAGGCGTAGCCGCCGGCCTGCGTTATCCGGAAGAAGCCATGAAAACAGTTAACCGTTAGCAGCCGGGGCCTCCTGATAACGGATAATCTCTACCACCTGATGCGGATAGGCAAAGGCAATGCCTTCCTGCTCAAACAACTGAAAAATCTGCAGATTAATGGCCTGCTGGATATCCATGTATTTGTTATAATCGGCACTTAATACATAATACACAATTTCAAAATTCAAAGAAAAATCACCATAACTGGCGAAATGGGCCCGATCAAAGCGCACGTCCTGTTGCATCTCCACGGCCTGTCGTAACAACGCAGGAATCTTTTTCAACTTGTCTAATGGCGTCTCATAAATCACACCTATGCGAAACAGCACCCTGCGCTGCTCCATCCGTTTGTAATTATGAATGCGTGAATCGGTTAAATCTTTGTTGGAAAAAATCAACTGCTCGCCGCTCAAACTTCTTAAGCGGGTTGTCTTCAATCCAATGTGTTCAACCGTACCCATCTTATCACCCACAATGATAAAATCACCCAACTCAAAAGGCCGATCAAAGAAAATAATGAAATAACAAAACAAATCGCCCAATATGGTTTGTGATGCCAGGGCAATGGCCACACCGCCAATGCCCAAACCAGTAATCAGCGTGGTGACATTATATCCTAAATTCCCCAGCAAAAACACAATACCCATGCTCCACAGGATGAGATTAACTATAATCATCATCCCGCGGGTTTCTTTCATTCGTTCTTCAGGATAATTTTTTCTACGTAAATATCCTTTCAATGCATAATCAACCACCGCACTCAACACCCGCAACACAAAAAAGGTGACGATTACCGTCATGACATGATGAACAGCCGTTGAAGCTTTTTCGGTAAGATGGAGGGTATTGATGCCGAAATAAAGGATCAAGATATAGGCAATGGGCAATCCATTTTTTTCAACATGTGCGATAAGGAAATCATCAATTTGTGTAGTTGTTTTTTTAGATAATTTTTTTAAATGATGAATAATCCGATTCGCAAGCAGCCGTAATATCAAGAATCCAATAATGATTCCAATCATAACGAATACATAAGCTCGGATGGTATTTCCCGCAAACGATGTCTCAAAGAAATCATGCAAATGATCCATAAGCATACGCTATTTATATTCAACAAAAAAAACTTGATTCATGCAAATGTATCCAGATCAATATTAAATATCAAACCATGAATTTGCCATTCACTCATAAAATGAAAAAGCCGCTTTGATAACAAGCGGCCTGATATGAAGATGCAAATGATAAGATGAAATCAAGCAAGCATGGACTTGATATGTTCTTCCAGTTCCGATTTGGTGATGGGAATACCCATAATCTTATGATAGCCCCTGGCATCAATCAAAAATTGATCGCGAATGATTTTGATGAGCTGTCCGTTGTTGATTTCCGGAATCAACACCTGTTTATAATTACGCAGGATCTCGCCTAAATTTTTCGGGAAGGGCCGCAGATAACGCAGATGGGCGTGAGCCACGGCATAACCCTGTGCCTGCAACGATTTCACCGCGCCCTTGATGGCTCCATAAGTAGAGCCCCACCCCAACACAAGCAGGTCGCCTTTTTCCGGGCCACTGTCGATGGTCTGCAGGGGAATATCATCGGCAACCGCATCCACCTTCGCCTGGCGCAGCTTCACCATGAGCTGGTGATTATCCGGATCATAACTTACATTACCGGTGATATGCTGCTTTTCGAGTCCGCCAATGCGATGTTCCAGCCCCGGTGTACCCGGAACGGCCCAGGGACGCACATAACGCTCATCGCGTTGATAGGGCATAAACTTTTCTTCACCTTCGTCTAATTGCGTTTTAAACTTAACCTCGATAGGAGGCAGATCGGCAGCTCTGGGGAATCGCCAGGGTTCTGCGCCGTTGGCGATATAGCCGTCGCTGAGGAAGATCACCGGCGTCATATGCTGTACGGCGATGCGAAAAGCCTCATACACAGCCGAAAAGCAATCGGATGGTGTGGCCGCCGCTATCACCGGCATGGGGCATTCGCCATTGCGCCCGTAATAAGCCTGGAGCAAGTCCGATTGTTCGGTCTTGGTAGGCAATCCCGTCGAGGGGCCACCCCGCTGGATATCGATGATCAACAAAGGAATCTCCAGCATGACGGCCAGTCCCATGGCTTCAGTTTTCAATGCCATACCCGGCCCCGACGTGGTGGTTACGCCCATGCATCCCCCATACGACGCGCCAATAGCCGAGCTGATGCCGGCAATTTCATCTTCGGCCTGGAAAGTGCGCACGCCGAAATTCTTATGCTTGCTCAGCTCATGCAGGATATCGGAAGCGGGCGTAATGGGATAGGAGCCCAGAAACAACGGCAAACCCGATTTCTGTGAGGCCGCGATCAAGCCCAGCGCCAGCGCCTGGTTGCCGGTGATGCTCCGGTAGGTACCGCGGGGCATCTTGGCCCGGTCGACGCGGTAGCGCGTGGTAAATGCCTCGGTTGTATCACCATAGTTATACCCGGCATGCAGGGCCTTCAGGTTGCCTTCCAAAATCAACGGTTTCTTACCGAATTTTTCCTGAAGGAAATGAATGGTGCTTTCCATATTCCGGTCGTACAACCAGTATAGAAAGCCCAGCACAAACATATTTTTAGCCCGATCTTTCTCTTTCATCCCCAGGTCCACATCCTTGAGGGCTTCGCGGGTGAGTTTGGTGATATCGATCTCATACACGATATAGCCATCGAGCGAGCCATCGGTCAGCGGATTGGTGCCTTCGGGATAATTGGCCAGGCGCAGGTTTTTTGCATCAAAACCATCGGTATTGGCAATGATGATACCGCCTTTCTTTAAACTTTTCAGGTTAGCTTTCAGGGCGGCGGCATTCATGGCCACCAGCACATCGCAACTGTCGCCAGGCGTATACACCGGATGAGAGGAAAAATGCAGCTGAAAGCCACTCACGCCGGGCAGCGTGCCCTGCGGAGCGCGGATCTCGGCCGGGAAATCGGGAAAGGTGGAAAGGTCAATGCCCAGTAAGGCCGTGTTGTTGGTGAATTGCATACCGGTCAGCTGCATACCGTCCCCACTGTCGCCGGCAAATTTGATGACAACGTCCTCTAACTTCTGGATGGTGGTTTGAGCAGACATGATAAATCGAAAATAAATTTGAAAAAATGAAAATTTTCAGGCCGTCAAAATTAACACTCTCTACCAAATGAATAGAGAAATTTAAAGGTTTTTTACAAAGCCCCAACAGTAAAAATCCTTTCCACAGAAAAGCAAATTTGTATATTTGTTCATCTACTTAACTATTCATCATTATGGCACTCTGGTATAAAACAAGCAATCCGGCTCTGAAAGAAGAAACCTTTCAATCGGCCATCCCCGTTGCAGCCGAAGAAGCTATGACGGTGCGGGGCACCATGAACAAATTTCTGTTCATGCTCGCTCTGATGCTGGCTTCCGCCATTTTCACCTGGAATCTTGCTTACAAAGGCGCACCGCTGGGGGGATGGGTTGCCGGAGGGGCTATAGGCGGGTTCATCATTGCTTTGGTGATCATCTTCAAGCAAGCCTGGGCGCCTTATCTGGCTCCAGCTTATGGATTGCTCGAAGGTTTGTTTCTGGGTGCCATTTCAGCCATGTTTAATGCGGCCATGGCCAGTGTAGCGCCTTATTTCATCATGCAGGCCGTATTACTCACGTTTGGGGTGGCCCTGGCGATGTATTTGCTTTATGCTACCGGTGTCATCAAGGTCACCCATCAATTCAGGACCATTGTATTTGCGGCTACCGGCGGCATAGCCCTGTTTTATCTGGCAGCCATCGTGCTGCACTGGTTCCATATCGAGATTCCTTTCATTCACGAATCTACCCCGGCTGGTATTATTTTTTCGCTTGTGGTGGTAGGCATTGCTGCATTGAACCTGGTGATGGATTTTGACATGATCTTTACCGGTGCCCGTATGGGCGCTCCCAGATACATGGAATGGTATGGCGCCTTCGGGCTCATGGTCACCATTATCTGGCTTTATCTGGAAATTCTTCGCTTGCTTGCCAAAGTATACAGCCGGAGATAAGTTAACCTCACACTATGTTACTGAAAAAGGCTGGTGCATATTACCAGCCTTTTTCTTTTCAGCAGCTCGAAATACATTAAATCGCTTCTCCGGCAACGACATTATCGTCTGACCCGATTAAAAATTCCTCGAGAATTTCCCACCCCCGGCCGTCGTGACGGAGGAAGTAAAAGTGGTTCACGTCAAAAGTGGCTTCAAACGGCCGATGCTCAAAATCAGGCCAGGCCCGTTCAAACTGTTCGGGCGTCATATCCTTGTAGGCAATGGTCAGATGAGGAGAAAAAGTGGAGCGAGCCAGCAAATGACTGAACCCGAATTCTTTCCGTAGAAAATTCATCAGATTTTTATGCAGCAAGGCAAAATCATCGTTAAGCTCCACATTAATGAAAATAACCGGACTCACCTTATTGGGGAAGCAACCAAAGCCATTGAGCCTTACCTGAAAAGGCTTCTGGGTGGCCGCAAAAGAGGTGAGTAAATCAAAGAATGCTCCTTCCATGGTAGGTGGAGCTTTAAAAGGATTCTGCAACGTAATATGCGGCAGAATACGCAATGCATATTGCGGCCCGTAGGTATCGGCAAATTCCTGCTTGATCTGGGTGATTTGCTGGGAAAGCGCAGGAGGCGGCAATATCCCGATGAAATACAGCCTGTTTTTGATTTTCTTCGGCTTAAAGCGATGTTGTGAAATCGGCCGTCTGATTGGTTTTCTCGGTCTCATGTCTGTGCGTAGGTTTAATCATGAAAAAATGCCCCTGTTTGATGGGCAATGCTTTTCTTTTTGTTTTTCAGGTGAAAACACCCATGAACAATATTTTCTTGACTGCAAATTAAACCGGATGGAATGCGAGCTACACATATTTTCATGTGAAGCGAGGAGGGCAATAAGCTTGCGTTGGGGTAACGATATAAAATGGTTTCCATAAACATGGCATCCTTATTATCAATAAAGGCAAAACAGGTTATCAGGTTTTATCGCTTAGTTTCAAAAATCCAGGATAAATGTATAAAATATCCTTATTACTATCCAGCCCCCGGGAATAATTTTTTTGCTTTAATCAAACAATTCGAAATGAATAAATTGCCGTTCGTAACCCATCTGAGCAATCCGCTGTCGGGCTTCATTGATCATGGCGCGCCACCCACAAAGATAAAAATGAGCTGGCTTTTTATCGGCTGCCAGCTCCTCATACACCGCATGTACATAGCCGGTACGGCCCTCCCATTGCTCACGCGACAGGGTGGGGATATAATGCAGTCCCGGAATTTCCCGTTCCAGCTGTTTCATTTCCTCATAATAAAGAATATCCTTCTGGGTGCGGGTGCCGAAAATACAATAGATCTGATGATGGGGAACCTGATGCTTTTTAATGTAATGCAACATGGATCGGAATGGTGCAATACCCGTACCGGTGCAGATGAAAAACAAATCCCGATCAATAACCGGAGGCAGTGTAAACACGCCCTGGGGCCCCCGAAGCAATACCTCGGTGCCCACCTGCACATGGTTAAACAGATAATGGGTACCCGCCCCACCTTCTAATAGTACAATCACCAGTTCAATGGTGTTGCCATCGGGTGGAGAAGCAATCGAATAACTTCTCCACCGCTTGTTTTTTTGCTCGTGTATGGGCAGGTCGAGCGTTACAAACTGTCCGGGCTTGAAAACAAATTCTTCCAGTTCAGGTATCTGAATCCAGAATCGGCGCGTATTGGGTGTTTCCTGTTCAATACGGGTAAACACACCGGTTCTCCATGGCTCGGGCATATCAAATGGTCATTGGGTTAACTGTAATACAAATGAGCGGGCAAGATACAAAAAAACCTATTCGAGCCAAATACAGACACCATCCGAAACCCCGTACATACAGCGTTTTTCATCCCTTTCATAACCGTACTTCTTATCTAATAGCATGCTGATTGAATGCCCGCATATCCACACTAACCCGTGAAAATTCGTAAATTTGCAACCACTCGATGGACCCGCAGGATGTGTTGCGCAGATTTCAGGATGATGACCGCCTTCAAACGCTGGCGGAACGGCTTCCCTCTTCCACCGCTGCAATTGTCTCTCTAACAGGGCTCGCCGGCTCGGCTCCGGCCATGATAGCGGCGGCGCTATGGGAAAATGCGCCTTTCAATCATGTGTTTATTTTGAACGATAAAGAAGAAGCAGCCTATTTCCATAATGATCTGGAACAACTATCCCGTGCACTGGATATTTTCTTTTTCCCGGATTCTTTTAAATCGCCCCGCCGGTTCGACCATGTGCAGAAGAGCCATATCATGCTGCGCACGGAAGCATTGATGCATTTTTCAGAACCAACGGCCCGCAAGAAAATGCTGGTTACCTATCCGGAAGCTTTACTGGAAAAAGTAGCTCCTCCCGAACAATATACGACACAATCGGTTGCCCTGGAAGTAGGCCAGCGGCTGCAGGTAGAGGCTTTGCTGGAAAAACTGATCGGGCTCGGCTTCGAGCGCACCGATTTTGTATATGAACCCGGACAGGTGGCCATCCGCGGCGGAATTGTAGATATTTATTCATACGGAAATGAAAAGCCTTACCGCATTGAATTATCCGGTGAAGACATTGAATCGATTCGCATATTTGACCCGGAGACCCAGCTGAGTGAACGCAAAATCAGGCAGGTAACCCTTTTGCCAAATCTCGAAAATCCACAGCTTGCCCGCGATCGCGTAAACCTCATCAGCTTTTTGCCGCCACAAACCATCTGGTGGATAAAAGACCTGGCATTGCTGGAGGATGCCCTTCAGCAACAGGAACGCTTGCTTGATGAAAGCCTGCAGCAACCCATTCATGCCGTCCTCGATGAAGAATCCGGTAAAACACTCAGCTTTCAGCGCGAGGATTTTTGTTCGGCCGAAAGCTGGATTCAGCTTTTGTTGCAATGCCGCGTCATTGAATTCGGAAAACGTCAGGTACATCCGCAAGCTTCGATGGCGTTCAATTTTCACATGGCCGAACAGCCCAGCTTCAATCGGCAATTCGAGCTGCTGATTCATGATTTGAAACAATACCAGGAAAAGAAATATGCCCTGCTGCTGGCTGCTGAAAACCCCAGACAGATCCAGCGTCTGCAGGCCATCTTCGACGATTTGCAGGCAGGTGTTTTACTGTCGCCCCTACCCATAAGCCTCAGCAAAGGATTTGTGGACCATGATCATCAGCTGGTTTGCTATACCGATCACCAAATCTTTGAACGATATCATAAATACCACATCCGCCAGGCTTACAGCAAAAACAAGGCTTTAACACTGAAAGCCCTGAAAGAATTACAACCCGGCGATTACGTGGTGCACATGGATCATGGTATTGGCATCTTCAGCGGCCTGCAGAAAATTGAAGTCAACGGTCATATACAGGAAGCCATTCGCATCATCTACAAAGACAATGATATTCTCTATGTAAATATCAATTCCCTGCACAAAATCAGCAAATATGTAGGAAAGGAAGGTACAACACCTCGCATACACAAACTGGGCAGCGATACCTGGCAGAAGCTAAAGGAAAAAACCAAATCAAAAGTCAAGGACATAGCCGCAGACCTCATTCGCCTGTATGCCGAACGCAAGGCCAGAAAAGGATTTGCCCATTCGCCCGATACGTATTTGCAACACGAGTTAGAGGCCTCATTCATCTACGAAGATACGCCCGACCAGAGCAAGGCCACTGAGGATGTAAAGCGTGATATGGAATCACCCGAACCCATGGATCGGCTGATCTGCGGTGATGTGGGTTTTGGCAAAACCGAAATAGCTATACGCGCCGCTTTTAAAACTGTTGTCGATGGAAAACAGGCAGCCGTATTGGTACCCACGACCATTCTGGCCTATCAACATTACAAAACCTTTTCCGAACGATTGCAAAATTTCCCCTGCACAGTTGATTACATCAATCGTTTTAAATCAGCTAAAGAAAGGAAAGAAACACTCCAGAAATTAAAAGAAGGAAAAATCGATATCATCATCGGCACACATGCGCTCCTGGGAAAAGAAGTTGAGTTTAAAGACCTGGGATTACTGATCATCGATGAAGAACAAAAATTTGGCGTGGCAGCTAAAGAGAAAATCAGACAATTAAAAACGAATGTAGATACATTGACGATGACGGCAACACCCATTCCGCGCACACTACAATTTTCGCTGATGGGTGCTCGTGATCTGTCGATCATCAATACACCACCGCCTAATCGACAGCCCATTGAAACCGAAATTATTTCTTTTGATGAACAGGTGATTAGAGATGCGATTTATTACGAAATAGAAAGAGGCGGCCAGGTGTTTTTTATACACAATCGGGTACAAAATATAGGTGAAATCAAAAACCTTATCCAGTCGCTTTGCCCCGATGTATCCATTGCAGTGGCCCATGGTAAAATGGAAGGGCATCAATTAGAACAGGTGATGCTGGATTTCATGAATCGAAAATATGATGTGCTGGTTTGTACCAATATCGTAGAAAGCGGACTGGATATGCCAAATGTAAACACCATCATTATTCACAATGCACATCAGTTTGGACTCAGTGATCTGCATCAGCTTCGCGGACGTGTGGGGCGAAGCAATAAAAAAGCATTCTGCTATCTCATTACTCCACCCTTGAGCACTTTGCCGGGTGATAGCCGAAAACGACTGCAGGCTATTGAACAATTTACCGATCTGGGTAGTGGATTTCAGATAGCGATGCGCGATCTGGATATTCGTGGAGCCGGCAACTTGCTGGGAGCCGAACAAAGCGGATTCATGGCTGAAATGGGATTGGATATGTATCAAAAAATACTGGATGAAGCCGTGCGAGAATTGAAACAACATGAATTCCGTGATCTGTTCAAAGCCCAGATGGAACGCGATGCCGATTATGTGAGTGACTGCACGATTGATACCGACCTGGAAATCCTGATCCCTGACGATTATGTAGAAAACATTGCAGAGCGCCTGAGCCTGTACCAGGAACTGAATCAAATTGAAACGGAAGACCGGCTTCGCGCATTTGCACAAGAACTGGAAGATCGCTTTGGTCCAATGCCGCAACCGGTCATCGATTTGCTCACGGCCATGCGTTGCCGCTGGATGGGCGTGAAATTAGGTTTCGAGAAAATAATCCTTAAAGAGGGAAAACTCAGGTGTTATTTCAACAGCAATCCGGATTCTCCCTACTTTGAATCACCTACTTTTCAGCGTATCCTGCAATTTGTACAACAGGAAATTCATCAGGGGCGACTCAAGCAAATCGGGAAAAACTTTATGCTTGTTATGGATCATATGGAAAGCATCGATGAGCTGGAAACGCTGCTGACACGTATGATACACTTTATTCATCCCGATGCCTACGCATCCCAGATGGAAAAAGTAAAGCCTGCCGCAAGCAAGTAAGCTCCCGCACCGTTTTTACAAACGGATCAATCGTGGAATAAATACCAGGCATGCAATCACAATTGCCATCATAGCCGCAATCAGCACAGCTGCTGCAGCCACATCTTTGATAAACTTCGCCCTCGCATTCCACTCCGGCGATACCTGATCGGTAAGCTTTTCAATAGCACTATTAAAAGCCTCTGCACTCCACACCAGGCCAACGGCTATCACAATCGCCAGCCAGTCGACCCGGCCGATGTGCAATGCCAGTCCGGCTATCACCACCACCACCGTCGCAGCCAGATGAATCCGGGCATTATGTTCTTCCCGGATTAATTGAAAAATCCCGGCAAATGCATGTACAAAGCTTTGCAAACGTGCCTTCAGAGAAAAGGATGCATGGTTTGGCATAACAGGCTATCTTATAGCACGAAACTAACGATTATGTGACGACAGGCCTACAAAAATCAGCTAAATTGCAAAATGGATTGCCAACCTATGTCGAAAAACCTGATTGGCTTATGGGTTATACTGCTCACCTGGATGGCTGCACCAGCCCAGCAACGCATTGTGGCCGGAAGTGTACTGGATGCCCATACCGGTGAGGCTCTTCCCTTTGCAGGCGTTCAATTTAAAGGCACCGACGTGGGTGCTGTAGCCGACCAGAATGGTAGTTTTATATTTAAGCTCGATCGTCTTCCATCCGATTCGCTGATGGCCAGCGTACTGGGCTATCATCGTATGATTGTGGCCGTAAAGCCAGATGTAGATTCTCAGTTTATCGTATTCAGGCTCGAACGTTCGGGTTATACCATGCAAGAAGTGGTGGTGCATGCAGGCGTTAATCCCGCTTTGATTATTCTTCGCAAAATCATCCAGCGAAAACCCTACAACAACATGGATCGTTTTGAAAGCTACAAAGAAAGAGTGTATAACAAACTGGAGTTTGATATCAATAAAATTGATAAAAATAAATTTCTGCATTCTAAATTATTTCAGCCTTTTCAATTTGTATTAAACAACATAGATACTTCCGAAACAGGCGATATTTACCTGCCTATTCTGTTCACCGAAACAATATCCGACTATTACTTTCAACGTTCACCACACCGTACAAAAGAATTAATTATTGCCAGCAAAACCTCGGGAATACAGAATAAGAGCATAACGCGTTATCTGGGTACCATGTATCAAAACGTCAATGTATATGACAATTTCATTCCCGTATTCGACAAATCGTTTGTGAGCCCTATTGCGAATATTGCCACCCTGTATTACGACTATCAACTTGTGGATACGCAATATATTGATGGCCGGAGATGTTTTCATATCACCTTTGTGCCAAAAAGAAAAAATGAAAATGTATTTACGGGTGATTTCTGGGTGAATGATACCACATTTGCCATACAAAAGATGAATCTGGAAGTTACCCATAATGCCAATCTTAATTTTGTTTCTCGCGTAAGCCTGGTGCAGGAATATAAACCTTACAACGATTCTATATGGTTCATCTCAAAAGATAAATTCATAGCTGATTTTTATACACCGGTAGCACGAAAACTTACTTTTATCGGCCGAAAGACTACATTGTATGAGCCTTTAGCCATCAATGATACGGCCGCTACCCGCATATTTGACGACCCACGTTACAAGGATAATATCGTTGTATTGCCAGATGCTCGTGACCGAAGCGATAGCTTCTGGATCGCTCATCGCTTTGAACCGCTTGCACGTCAAGAAAAAGGCGTTTATGAAATGGTGGATTCATTGCAACATAATCCCACCTTTCAGAAATATGCTCATACCGTACAATTTCTCGTAACTGGCGTAAAAGAAGTAGGACCGCTGGAATTGGGCCCTTATTATTATGAATTATCAGCCAACCACCTCGAAAACATCAGGCTCAGGCTCGATGTGGGCACAAACACGCGTTTTAGTAAGAACCTTTACCTCAGCAATTACCTGGCTTATGGAACGGCCGATCGCACGTTTAAGGGACATGCATCGGCTTTATGGATTTTGCATCGCAGGCCTCGTGTTTATTTATATGCTGCTTATACACACGATCTGGACAATGGTGCTATTTATTATGACCAGATTAATACGGATAATATTTTCACCTTAGCCGTATATAAACCGGGTGTTACCCAGAAATTTGTGATGGTTGATGAAAAAAGAATGGAGTTCTATCATGAAGATTACAGCGGTTTTTCACAACACATCACTTTCCTGAATCAACAATTCTCACCCTATGCACCGCTGCCCACAAAAGACGATTTTGCTATTGATGGAAAAAACGGTAACCCGCTTTCCAGTTCAGAAGTTTCTCTGGAATTGCGATATGCTTATCAGGAACAGTTTCTCGAAGGGAATTATTATCGCATCAGCCTGGGGAGCGACTATCCTATTCTGGACGTAAAATTCACCCTGGGCATGAAAGGATTTTTAAGTGGACAATATGCGTTTCAAAAAGTTGCCGCTAATATCTCGGATTACATGAGTATTGCGCCTTTCGGACATCTGTATTACAACTTCTTCGGAGGGAAAATATACGGCACGTTGCCCTTCGTATTGCTTCAGGTTCCACCGGGTAATAATCTGTATTATTACGACAAATATGCTTTTGATATGATGCAACGCTATGAATTTCTTTGCGACGAATATGCTGGTTTTATGATTGAACACGAATTGGGAGGCGGTATTTTTACTTACATTCCATTGTTGAATAAACTCAAGCTCCGGCAATTCTGGACCGCCAAAGGCATTATTGGCAACCTATCTACAGCCAATCAACAACTCAACCTCGTTAACCAGGGACCATTTAAAACGCTACAGGGCAATCCTTACCTGGAATTAGGCACAGGGGTGGAGAATATTCTGCATTTCTTTCGCATTGATTTTGTATGGCGTGTTACGCCGAAAATTCAACCCACCGAACCGTATCATCACAACTTTGGTGTATTTGGTAGCGTTCAGCTGGATTTCTGATGCTTCAATACTTCATGGACCGATTCATCAATCACTGTGCAGGCCTGTTGAATTTGTTGTTCTGTGATGATGAGTGGTGGAGCAATACGCATGCAATGAGGTGCAAATAAATACCAATCCGTAAACACGCCTTTTTTCCAGCAACGATGAATGATTTGCTTATTCATTTCGAATGAATCGAATTCAATGGCAATCATCAATCCCCGGCTTCGGATCTGTCGACAGGGCAAGTGTTCGAGTAACTGACGGAAAAGTTTTTCTTTTTCATAGACCTGTTCGCATAACTGTTCTTCCACGAGTACTTCCATCGCAGCTTTTCCTGCAGCGCAACACAGCGGATGCCCACCAAAGGTGGTGATATGCCCCAGGACAGGATCGTGTGTCAACGATTGCATGATTTCTCGCGATGCAATAAATGCGCCCAGCGGAAGCCCGCCACCCAGGGCTTTACCCAGCACCAGGATATCGGGTATCACACCAAATTGTTCGAATGCCCATAGCGTGCCATTTCTTCCAAACCCGCACTGCACTTCATCCAGCACCAGCAGTGTACCCGTTTGTCTGCATCTGGCTGCCAGTGCCTGCATCCAGCTTTTATCCGGAACTACCACACCAGCTTCGGCTTGAATGGTCTCCAGAATCACACAGGCTGTTTGATGATTAATATGATCAATAACCTCATCGTCATTGTAAATAAACCGATACACGCCGGGTAATAAAGGCCGATAGGCCTGCCGCCAGTACTCGTCGCCTAATAAACTTAATGCCCCCTGTGTGGAACCATGATAACTCTGATGAAAACAAAAGATATGTGGCCTGCCGGTATATCGCTTAGCCAGTTTCATAGCACCTTCCACGGCTTCTGCACCCGAATTGGTAAAGTACACCTGATGCAGGGACGCAGGTAGGTGGCGCGTGAGCAATTCAGCATACTGCACCTGAGGCGACTGAATCAATTCCCCGTACACCATCACATGCAGGTATTGATCGGCCTGTGCTGCTATGGCCTGCATCACCCGCGGATGACGATGCCCCACATGGCATACACTGATACCTCCAATCAAATCCAGATAGGCATTACCAGCAGCATCCCATAAGTATGCCCCTTCAGCCTTACGAATCTCCCAGGCCAGCGGTTCAGCCGAAGTTTGCGCCAGATGCCTGAAAAATAATTCCCGATGATTCATAATTTGAATTCGAGTACTTTTGCAAAAGTACCACCATTCATCGGGAATGGCGTGTATGCATCATTTAATCCATATTGCGATATGCCAGTTATCTTAGCCGTTAAAGATCGATATCCTGAAATTGGGGAAAATTGCTTCATTGCCCCGAACGCCACCATTGTGGGCGACGTAGTCATCAAGAATGATTGCAGCATCTGGTTCAATGCGGTTATCCGGGCTGATGTGAACAGCGTCCGCATCGGCAACCGGGTGAATATTCAGGATGGGGCTATCATCCATTGCACCTATCAGAAAACCAAAACCATCATCGGCGACCATGTAACCATCGGGCATCGGGCTATCTTGCATGGCTGCACGGTTGAAGATAATGTACTGATTGGTATGGGCGCAATTGTGATGGATCATGCCCATATTCACTCCAATGTGATCATCGCGGCCGGCGCTGTAGTGCTGGAAGGTACCGTGGTGGAAAGCGGCTGTATCTATGGAGGCGTACCGGCGAGAAAATTAAAAGAAATACCCATCGAGCAGGTAAATCGTGAAATAGAACGGATTGCCAACAACTATATTTTCTACTCCGGATGGTATGAAGAAAATAAATAGGTTGGTCTTTCATGTTTTACAGATATCCGGAATACTGTTGTTTTTTATGTTCATGCAAAGCTGTGCACCACACACTGTTCCTGCTGTAGGTGCGGAAAAAGTGTTGAGCAATCCCGATATCAAATCGCATCAAAAAAAACTGCAGATTTTTCCCAAAAAAATACGGGAAGGTTTTTAATCCATGTGCCTGAATTATTTTTTTCCCTGCAGGGTTTCCAGGATATGCACGTAATTCGCGTATCGCTTAAAATGGATTTTACCTTCTTCTACCGCTTCTTTCACAGCACATCCGGGCTCATTAAGATGTAAACAATTATTGAACATGCAACTGGTCACATATTTCTGCATATCCAGGAAATAATGACTGAGCTCTTCCGGGGCAATATCTACCACGCCGAATTCCCGTATGCCGGGTGTGTCGATGATACGACCGCCATAAGGCAATTCAAACATTTCAGCGAAAGTGGTGGTGTGCATCCCTTTTTCTGACCACTGACTAATCGGCTGTACCCGCAGGGCAAGGCCCGGAATCAAGGCATTGATAAGCGATGACTTACCCACACCCGAATGTCCGGCCAGCAACGTAGTTTGATGTCGCAGCCTGCTGTTCAACGTTTCGATGCCCTCACCGGTCTTCACTGAAATCAATTCTACCGGATAACCCATGCTTTCATACATTTCAATCCATTCCGCCACAATTGCTTTGGCTGCTGCATCCAGAAGATCGATTTTATTAATTACAATAGAAGTGGGAATATGATAAGCCGCCGTAGTTACCAGAAATCGGTCAATAAATCCAGTTGAAGTACGGGGCTGCATCACGGTAACCATCAGCCAGGCCTGATCGAGATTGGCTGCCAGAATATGCTTCTGTCCGCGTTTGTGTGGCGAACTTCGGATGATATAATTTTTTCTGGGAAGAATATCTTCAATCAATGCATCGCCGGTTTGCGGATCAATGCTGAGGATGACCTCATCGCCCACAGCCACGGGATTGGTTGAAGAAATATCTTCGTCGATTTTTAATTTTCCTTTGATACGACAGGAAATCCATTCACCCGAAGCGGTGCGCGCCTGATACCAGCTGCCAGTAGATTTGTAAATCGTAGCCTGCAAAGGGATGTTTTAGCAGTAAAGATAAGAGAACGAATGAGATCAGGGAAGCGTTTTGAAAACCGTATAACGTAATAGTATTTCCAGAAAAAGCAGAATTGCCGCCGCAATGGCCAGTGGGAAAAACACATCGGCATACTGGGTGAATGAAGAAACCTGAATCTTGGTTTTTTCCATCTGGTCAATCTGATTGTAAATATGGCGCAGCGAAGTATTGCCTGTAGCCCGAAAGTATTCGCCACCAGTTTGTTGTGCAATTTTCTGTAATAGTGCTTCATCAATCTGTACAGGCATATCCTGCAGCTGTGTGCCTCCGCCGGGCAACGGTACCGGATAGGGAGCCACGCCGTGTGTACCCACGCCAATCGTATATACCCGCACAGCATAAGTCTTTGCAATCTGTAAGGCAGTCATCGGGTCAATCAATCCCATATTATTCACCCCATCGGTTAATAGAATCACCACTTTACTTTTTGCCGGGCTCTCGCGCAAACGTTGTACAGCAGTAGCCAGTCCGTCGCCAATAGCCGTGCCATCTTCCAGCAATCCACTGTGAACTTTTTCGAGCTGCTGAATCAAAAAATCATGATCGATGGTAAGCGGGCATTGAGTAAAACTCTGTCCGGCGAAAATGACCAGTCCAATGCGATCATTCGGCCGGTGCAGAATAAAATCCTTAGCTACGGCTTTGGCGGCTTCGATGCGGTTAGGATGAAAATCCTGCGCCAACATGCTTCCAGAAATGTCCAGACAAATCACAATATCGATGCCTTCACTGTTTACATTTTGCAACACATCCGTGACTTGCGGACGTGCCAGGGCCACCACCAACAATACATACACCATCATCCGTAAAACCATCAATAGGGATCGAAACCGTACTTTCCAGGAAACGGGCAATTGTTTCATTCCCCGCGTGGAGGATACCTGCAGATAAGCTTGCTGCCTGCGCCGATTCCGCGTGTACAGATATATCCACAGGGGCAACAGGCCTAACAGCAATAGCCACCAGGGATTGGCAAATACAATATGATGATGCAACAAGCTATCCATGCCTTATTTGCTTGTGTCTTTTAATGTAGCGGCCTGTTCGGTTGCCTGCTCGGACCGCGCCTGAGCTTGCTGCGCCTGATGAACGGCTTCCACCACCTCAATGGCTTTATCCAGGCAATGTGCAGCCATATCAGCGGAAGAAGACCATCTGGCAAATTTTACCCGATCTGCTTCCGATAATATCTCATCCCATATCGTACGATGCATACGCAACAGAGGATGCTGATCAATATGCTCAAGCAATTCACCAGAAGTGATTTCCATGGCTGGAATTTCAAAAGCCCGTTCCACATATCTCCGCAATACATCGGTAAGCCGGGTGAAATATTCCTTCATATGCATTTTTGTCCAGGCCTGCTCTGTCTGCCATTGCTTTAATTGAGCCATGGCCTCTTCATAAGGTGGCTGCAAGGGCTGTTGGATCACGGCAGGCTGAGGCTTACGCTTACGTCGTCGTAAAACATATACGATGCCCCATACGATGAGTAACAGCGCAATACCAAGCAACACATCAGGCAAAATATCCAGCCAGGTAAGCTTCACGCGGCGAATGTCTTTGATAGGTTTAAAAGGCTGACTGGTATCAACAGGCACGGTCTGCACGGCAATCCACAACGAATCCGTTTGTAAAATCACATGGGTGGTGTCGTCGGGCCGGGATGAGGCCAGTACTACAGGAAAAGCGGGAATCAGCCAGCGTCCCGAGTCGAATGAGGTAAGTGTCAATACCTGATGATAATGCCATAGCCCACCGGTCGATACCGTATCAGCCGGTGCACGATTGATGATCTCAATATGATTGAATGAATCCGGCAGGGCATAACCCTGAAGCCTGTAAGCCGTAGGTAAGCTAACGTCAAGATACAGATGAAACTGGCTGCCTATAAGGATTTGTGCAGAATCGGTATGCACTTCCACATGAGGCTGCTGCGCATAGAGCGTAGCCTGCCACATGATGCCGGCAAACGCCATGCAACAGCTCCATCCGAATTTTAGATGCTTATATACGCCTGGCAAAAAAACCCTGCAAAATGCGAACATAATCTTCATCCGTGCGAATACTGATTAATGAGGCACCACTCCGGGTAAAGGCATTCCGGCAATACTGGACATGCTGCTGAAATTGGGCTGCATATTTTTTCCTCACCTGCCCATCCATGGTGTCCAACCACAAGGTTTCTCCCGTTTCAGCATCCATCATCTTCACAAGTCCTACCGGCGGCAATTCTTTTTCATGCGGATCATAAACATGAATTCCGATTAAATCATGCTTACGCGCGACAATCTGCAAGGCATCTTCATATTGATCCGCAAAAAAATCCGACAGCAAAAACACAATTGCTCTTTTTTTAACGGCGTTGTTGAAAAACCGCAGTGCCGCTGCAATATCCGTCCCCTGCCGGGTGGCTTCCATGGATAATAAATCCCGGATGATAAGCAGGGTATGTGAACTGCCTTTTTTAGGCGGAATATATTTTTCAATACCCTTGCTAAAGAAAACAACACCAACTTTATCATGATTATGAACGGCCGAGAAAGCAAGTACGGCGCATATTTCCGTGATCAGATCGCGCTTGGTTTGTTGAATGGTACCGAACAACGCACTGTTGCTGATATCTACCAACAACATCACCGTAAGCTCACGCTCTTCTTCAAAGATTTTCACGTAAGGGTGAGAAAAACGAGCCGTTACATTCCAGTCGATCGTTCGTACATCATCTCCAAACGTATATTCCCTTACTTCACTGAAACTCATGCCCCTCCCCTTAAAGGCACTATGGTATTCACCTGAAAAAATATGATTAGACAGGCCTTTTGTTTTGATTTCAATTTTTCGAACTTTTTTCAATAATTCGGTGGTGTCCATGAGAAAAAAATTACACGATCTTCAGGCACAAGTGATCAGGGCACTTCTACCACATTGAGGATTTCACTGATGATGTTTTCTGTAGTTACATTTTCGGCTTCAGCTTCATAAGTGAGGCCAATGCGATGCCGCATCACATCATAACATACACTGCGTACATCTTCCGGAATCACATATCCCCTGCGCTTGATAAATGCATAAGCCTTAGCAGCAAGCGCCAGATTGATACTGGCACGGGGAGAGGCCGCATAGGCAATAAGCGGAGCTAATCTGGATAACTTGTATTCAGCGGGCTGACGCGTAGCAAATACAATATCAATGATATATTTTTCAATTTTTTCATCCATATACACGCTACGCACCAGTTGCCTTGCTGCAAGAATATCCTGCGGATGCACCACCGGATTTACTTTTGGTAGTCCATCGGGTTGAATATTCTGTCTGATGATTTTTACTTCTTCTTCTTTCGTGGGATAACCTACCACTACTTTCAACATGAAACGATCGACCTGAGCCTCAGGAAGCGGATAGGTGCCTTCCTGTTCAATGGGATTCTGTGTCGCCAGCACCAGAAAAGGTTCTTCCAGGGGAAAGGTTTGATCACCAATGGTAACCTGTTTTTCCTGCATGGCTTCCAGCAAGGCACTCTGTACTTTAGCCGGTGCACGATTAATTTCATCGGCCAGTACAAAATTCGCGAAGATGGGGCCTTTGCGTACTACAAAATTATTCTGCTGTTGATTATAAATCATGGTGCCAATCACATCGGCAGGTAATAAATCAGGGGTAAACTGAATCCGACTGAAATGCGCACGAATACAGGCCGCGAGCGATTTGATGGCAAGCGTTTTGGCCAGACCAGGCACGCCCTCCAGCAACACATGTCCCTGTGCCAGAAGAGCCACCATCAAACGATCAACCATATATCTCTGTCCCACAATCACCTTCCCCATCTCCATATGCAATAAATCTACAAACGCACTGGCCTGATGTATTTGATCGTGTAACGCACGAACATCTGCTGTAGCTTGTTCCATGATATCAGATTGAGTGGTTGCTAAAATAATAATAAGTTTGCAATATGATTTGAAGGTTACGGATGTGCTGTTAAACCCGTGTTAAAAGATATCCCTATTTCCATTTCCTATCGTTCAAAGCAAAGCTACAGGTAGGCGGCTATCAGAAAAAGTTAAAACTACACGGAATCATGGATGATGTAAACGAAAACTGGAAGACGCTTGAACATATGCTGGTAAACCGACTGGGACGCAAACCCGGTATAGAAGGTGTGCTGATGCTCATCGGCATACAGGAAATCAGCTCCTCCAGAACCCAGTTCAGCAAAGAAGAGAAACAGGATCTGATACATGTAGGCACCTGCACCATACTGGCACAGGAAGGATATTATCGCTTTATAAAAAAAGATAAAGATGGATGGCCGCAGTTCCAACAACTAAAACCCTTGCCCGATATGGATGCCGAACAACAGGAAATCTGGTTAAAAAAGTTGATATTGCGTTATTTTCAACCATTGCTGGAACAGCAATCCTGAATCCTGCATTTTTGCAGTTAAGTACAAACCTGTATTTTTACACAACAAATTTAAGCCATGAAATTTCCTGAACACCTGAAATATACACCAGAACACGAATGGATAGCCGTGCAGGGTGATACCGCCACGGTGGGTATAACAGATTTTGCACAACGTGAATTAGGTGATATCGTTTATGTGGATATCCCATCTGCAGGAAAAGAACTGGATGCACATGCGCCGTTTGGTACGGTTGAAGCCGTAAAAACGGTATCCGAATTATACATGCCTGTAAAGGGCACCATTATTGAAATCAACCCACGCCTGAATGAAGCGCCAGAACTGGTCAATCAGGATCCTTACGGGGAAGGATGGATGATTAAAATTAAGTTGAGTGAGCCTTCACAACTCAACGAATTACTGGGAGCAGAACAATATCAACAACTGGTAGGAAATTAAATTTCTTACGGCAAGATTTTGATGGAAATTGCTTTGCGAAAAAACTGGAAATATTATCTGCCAGCCTGGATATGGACCTGTATTATTCTGGTACTCACGCTTATGCCGGCAAAAGTATTGCCGGAGAATATTGTGCTGAACCATATTCCTCAGTTCGATAAACTGGTACATGCTTTCTTTTTCCTGTTGTTTGTGATTCTGTGGAGTGCTGCCCTTTACCTGCATCGCGGTCAGATGTATCATCAGCGAGTAGTTTATTTCATCATTGCCGGCATTATACTGGGCATAACCATTGAATTTCTACAAAAAGATATTCCTTTCATTCATCGTGATTTTGAAATTGGCGATATGGTAGCCGATGCTATAGGCGCAATCATGGGAGGTTATATCAGCCAGCGTTATTTGCAGGATTGGATAAGAATTTTGCTGCATTGAGCTTTCTCTGCTAGACGTGTGACACAGGTTACCAATTGGCAGGTTGACTTGCCGTACCTTTGCACATCTTTGAAAGAAGACGCTTTATGAGTTTGCTCACATTTACGCTGATTCTACTGGCAGGCGCATTGCTGGCGGGTTTGCTGGGTTCATTAACCGGACTTGGAGGTGGTGTGGTGATCATTCCGCTGCTCACCATTGGCTTTCATATCGATATTCGCTATGCCATCGGCACTTCGCTGGTAGCGGTAATCGCCACTTCTTCGGGATCTGCTGCGGCTTATGTAAAAGAAGGGTTTTCCAATATCCGAATCGCCATGTTTCTGGAAGTGGCCACTACTTCAGGAGCTATTGTGGGCGCCATACTGGCGAGCTATCTGCCCACGTATTTTATCGCTATTCTTGCAGGAATCGTAATCCTCTATTCCGCGCTGATCTCTTTGAGGAAAAAACAGGATCATCTGGATATGGATCAATCCAGTAAATTGGCCAGAATATTGAAACTAAACGGTGATTTCCCAGACGAACATGGTCGCAAAATTCCTTATGCCGTACATCACGTGGCAGGCGGTTATGGTATGATGATGTTTGCCGGTATTATTTCAGGACTGTTAGGACTGGGCTCGGGTTCGCTGAAAGTGGTGGCTATGGATAATATCATGCATATCCCTTTTAAAGTATCCACCACCACCAGCAATTTCATGATTGGGGTAACGGCAGCAGCAAGTGCCAGTGTTTATCTCACGAGGGGATATATTGATCCGGTTCTGTCTATGCCAGTGGTGCTGGGTGTGTTGGTGGGTTCCATGATAGGCGCGCGCATTTTGATGAAAGCCACGACAAGCTGGTTACGCATTTTATTTATTGTGGTGATTACTGTTCTGGGTTTGGAAATGATTTACAATGGTGTATTACACAAAATCTAATCCACAATGAAGCGCATCAATGATCAACGTATTGAAATATTTCTCAGTTATCTGCTGCGCTGGGGTGTTACGCTTTCAGCTACCGTGGTGGCTGTGAGTGGCTTTTTGTTTCTCTTGTACCATGCCGGCGATACTCCTCATTTTCATACGTTTCGTGGTGAACATGCGGATCTCACCAGCCTGCAGGGCATCTTGCATGCGATGCTGCAAGGAAACATTAAAGCCTTTATACAATTCGGTATCGTATTACTCATTGCCACGCCTGTTGCCAGAGTATTCTTTTCTATTATTGGATTTATCCTCGAAAAGGATGTACTTTATATTGTGCTTACGCTGATAGTGCTGGGGATTTTGATGATTGGCATTTTCTCCGGTTTAGGGGGATAAAAGAAATCCCCGGACTTAGACTCCGGGGATGATGGACTGTTGCCTATAAAAACCACCTAAAAAATCCTACTGAAAGATAAACATTTATTTGCAATTTATTACTTATTGCAATTTACCCTGTTGCGCCTCTTGCTTCATTTTTTCATTAGCGGTCAACACGAACTCCACTCTACGATTGGCTGCTCGATGTTCAGGTGTATCATTCGGGAATTTGGGATCGGTTTCACCCATTCCTTTGGTGGTGATCCTCGAAGGATCAATACCTAATTGAATCAGATAATCTGCAACTGCATTAGCTCTCCTCTGAGATAGCTTCAGGTTATAGCTGGCCGAACCAATGCTATCGGTATGACCAATGATCAGCACATTTTCATCAGGATATTTTACCAGGATCTGGTAAAGGTCCTGAATGGTATTTTTGGCGTCGGGCGTAAGATCATAACGATCAAAGCCAAACAAAACGTTTGAATTAAATGTAACGATTAATCCCTCTCCTACGCGTTCCACCTGTGCATTGGGTACAGATTGTTCAATTTCTTTTTTCTGTTGATCCATTTTTTTACCGATGAGTGCACCAGCCGTTCCACCCACTGCAGCCCCAATGACTGCGCCGAGAGCCGTATTCCCTGCAGCCTTTCCGATAATGGCTCCACTGGCAGCCCCTGCGCCCACACCGATAGCTGCACCTTTTTCTGTATTATTCATTTTTTTGGTGACGCTGCATCCCGCCATGATGATAGGAACAATAAGCAACGCTGCAATCAATCGCTTGTGTGGATGATGTTTCATGTTTCTCAGTTTTATGATAATGTTTTCAAAATCCTTGCCAAATCTTCTATCAGGCTCTGGTACCTACTTTTAACTTTTCGGCATTTTCTGCAAATTGAAGGGCATCAATCATTTCCTGAATATCTCCATCCATAAAGGCATCGAGGGTATAAATGGTCATGCCTATGCGATGATCCGTTACACGTCCCTGAGGATAATTGTATGTACGAATTTTAGCAGATCGGTCGCCGGTGGATACGAGGCTTTTGCGCTGACGGGATATGGCTTCTTCCTGTTTTCGTACGGCATCTTCATATAATTTCGTACGCAACATCATCATCGCTTTCTCCCGATTGGCAAACTGAGTACGCTCGGTCTGGCATTCTACGACAATACCGGTGGGAATATGAATGAGCCGTACCTTGGTTTCCACCTTATTTACGTTTTGCCCGCCTGCACCGCCACTACGTGCAGTTTCCATTTTGATATCGTTTTCATGAATCACGACATCAACTTCTTCCGCTTCAGGCAAAACAGCCACAGTAGCAGCTGAAGTGTGGATACGCCCCTGCGACTCCGTGGCCGGCACCCGCTGCACCCGATGCACGCCCGATTCAAATTTTAGGGTACCATACACATCTTCGCCTTCCACCCGGACAATCACTTCTTTATATCCACCCACCGTGCCCGGATTTTCGCTCAGAATCTGGGTTTTCCATCCTTTTTTTTCCGCATAGCGCAAATACATGCGCAACAGATCTCCTGCAAATAAACTGGCTTCGTCACCTCCTGTTCCTGCGCGGATTTCCAGTATAGCATTCTTTTCATCCTGCGGATCCTTTGGAATCAACAACTGCCGTATGTGCGTTTCCATATCCTGGCGCCTGACCTCCAGCTCATCCAGCTCTTTACGCGCCAGCGCACGCATTTCTTCATCACCCGATTCGATCACTTCCTTGCGGAAGGCCATATCGTCGAGCAGCTGACGATAGGCTTCATAAGCTGTAACAATTTTTTCCAGCTGTCGATATTCTTTACTGAGCCGGCTGAATGCTTGCTGATCGGCTACCACCTCGGGGTTGGTCAATGCAACCCGGATTTCCTCAAAACGGGCTTTTATGGCTTCCAGTTGATCCTGCATGAGACATAATGCGTGTGCGCAAAATTAAGATTGTTTTCCTCAGTTGCTGTTATTCCAGCGCAGGCGGTTTATCTTAGCACTGCCTGAAAAATACCGGATGAAAGGAAGAGCATTCACGGCCGATGAAGTATTCGATGGATGGCAGCTGTGGCCGCACGCTGTGGTAGTGGTAGATGAACAGGGTTATATTCTGCAATTCATTGCCCATCCTGACGACTGGCAGCGTCGTGAAGCAGCATATTTTCCCGGATTGCTTTGTCCGGGTTTCATCAATGTCCATTGCCATACCGAGCTATCGTACCTGAAAGATCGCATTCCCCGTCGAACAGGACTGGTAGATTTTATTCTGAAGTTGATGGAAATGCGCAACGATCAGGCATTTTCGTGTGACGTCAAACAGCAGGCCATTTCCCTTGCCGATCAGCAGATGCAACAAGAGGGCATTGTGGCCGTAGGCGATATCGTAAATACGCTCGACAGCCTGCCCATCAAGCAATCCACCCCATTGCATTACCATCATTTTGTAGAATGCATGGGCGTACCCGAAACACTGGCTCAGCAGCGATTGTCGCAGGCACTGAAGCTGGCCGCCGAATGGAAGACACATACTGTATTCCCCGCTACCCTTACGCCACATGCACCTTATTCGGTTTCAGATACCCTGTTGAGTTATATCGCAAGTCAGCACCCGTCATTGATTTCCATGCACAATCAGGAGTCCGAGGCGGAGAATGCATGGTTTGTTTTCGGGCATGGTCCCATGCAGCGATTGTATGACTCCCTTGGCATTGCTCCACATGCGGCAACAGGTTGCGGTATCACCAGCCTGCGACATGTATTACCCTTTCTTACGATGCCTCCTTCACCCCCTGCCACGCCCCCATCGCTGATACTGGTGCACAATACCTTTACCCCTGAAACAGATATCGCATGGGCTGTTACTGAATTTCAAAACCCGATTTACTGGTGTTTGTGCCCGAAAGCCAACCTGTATATCGAAGGGCAACTTCCTCCTGTAAAAGCCCTGATGGCTTATGCCAGCGACATGATCGTCATCGGTACAGATAGCCTGGCTTCCAATGACACCTTATCCATCCTGGAGGAGATGAAATGCCTGCAGCAACATTTTCCTTTCATCGAACTGGAAAGCCTGCTACGCTGGGCTACCTGGAATGGTGCACGCGCCTTGCATTGCGAATCCTGGCTGGGCAGCTTCACACCGGGTAAAAGACCCGGCGTGGTTCATATCTCGGCCATCGATCGTCAACGGCTCAGTGCATCTTCCTGCGCCCGACGCATAGCCTGAGCCCATCTTTTCATCCTTTTTATTCTGCAGGAGGCTGTAACAAGTGTGCTAATGAAATTTCTATCGGCTGCCTGAAAGGCGGTGCCAGTACGCCAAGGACGCGTTTGCCCTGTAAAATAACAAAGGTAGGAACGGATTCCACGTGATATTTTTTCGTCAAGCGTTCTTCTCCATTGAGCTGCTGATCCAGGCCATACATGGTGAGCTTATTCAGTGGATAACCCGATAAAATGATCGTTTTGCAAAAAGCTGGCAACAGCTGCATGGTTAGGCTATCCCATGTGCCCACAAAAGCCACAACCTGAAACAGATCTTTTTGCCCACGAATAACCGCCAGCGCCGATGAATCGGGCTGATACGCGTTCACGCCGAGGTAAAACCATGGAAACGCCGGATCGTTGGCAAGCATCGATTCGGTTATGGAACCGGTAAGTACTTTAGGAGGTTGCGTCTGGGCGTGCATGTAAATGCCTATCATCACAAACAGGCCCGTGAGAAATAATCGTTTCATATCTGTTCTTTCAATTGAATTAAAAATTGCTTGATACGCTGCAGGGTTTGGATCAGTTCAAATCGGGTACGCGTAACTTTAATTTCTTCTTTTAATTTCTGTTTTGCACCTTCAACAGTATATTTTCTTTCCCGAATCAGATAGTAAATCAATCGCAAGTGGGCAATATCTTCGGGCCTGAACAGGCGATCGCCTTTTCGATTTTTTTTAGGCTGTAGAATATCAAATTCTTTTTCCCAGAACCGAATTTGAGAAGGTGTGGTTTGAAACATCTCGGCTACTTCACTGATCGAGTAATATTGCTTGGTGAGCGGAATGGCCGCTGGATCTTCAACGATTAACGGAGGAGCAGTCATATCTGCAACGGGCTTTCTTCCCCGATGGGAGGAAGTTTTTTTGATCGTCTTGTCCTGTTTTTCCTGCATGTGCTCGAAACAATCTTTTTGCAAGTTAATCCAAAGACTGGTTGTTTGCAGCAGCCATCTTTAAAATGCGTTCATATTGCTGAGGTGTTATATCATTGTAAAAGAAATAAACAGGATTGACCTTTACACCATTGCGAATCACTTCATAATGGCAATGTGGGCCCGTTGATTTGCCAGTGCTTCCCACATAACCAATGATCTGTCCGCGTTCCACATGCTGGCCTCTTTTGACTACGGTTTTCTCCAGGTGACCATACAGGCTTTCATAGCCAAATCCATGTTTGATAATCACATGGATGCCATATCCGCTTTCATCCATACCCGCCCATTCCACCACTCCACTACCCGTTGCATAGATAGGTGTGCCTTCAGAAGCAGCAAAATCAATGCCCGGATGAAATTTACGGGTTTTATAAATCGGATCAATTCGATAGCCAAAACCCGAAGCAATGCGGTTTACATCTTCATCAGGGATGGGTTCAATAGCGGGTATGGAAGCCAGTAATTTTTGTTTGTTGCGTACCAATGAATCCAGTTCGGCATACGACTGATTCTGGACACGAATGCGATGTTCAATATCGCGGATCAGGGCTGCTGCATTGCTGATCAATTGCATATTATCCAGTCCATCGAGCATATCCATCTCGGCAAGGTGTGCCTGTTCGTGTGCACGCAGGCTGTCGGGTATAGGCGAGGCGGCAAAAATGGCGCGATATATTTGATTATCCCGGTTTTGCAATTCATGTAGCTGCAGTTCAAGCCTTTGCAGCTGGCCCGTGAGTACATGATATCGATCGCGCATCATTCCCAGTTCCTGCCGCAACATTTTATCATGCGGCGTATCCAGAAATGGGCTCGCCAGTAAAAAAATCAGGATGGCCGTAAACAATATGGCCAGCGCAATGCCCGTGGCACGCAACAACTTCATCCACACGGGCATAACCCATCTTTCATAACGCAGCGAACGGGTGTCGTAATAATATTTGACCTTTTTCATGATATGGTTGGTTCAACTCCCGCAATTCATATAGCGTAAGACCTGAACGAATGTTGAAGGGGAACTCAATCCATCAAAGGGTTTTTTGTATTGTCGGCGTAGCGACTAATTTTGCAAAGGTTGAAATTAATCAATTTTTGCAATCCCATTCATGCATTTCAACATCACAAAATAATCATTTATCACAATTGCTTTGTTTATGCCATTGACCGCCCGCGAAATCAGACAACAATTTCTGGATTTTTTCAAAAGCAAAGGACATGTAATTGTACCTTCTTCCCCCATTGTGGTGAAAAACGATCCCACGCTGCTATTCACCAATGCGGGAATGAATCAGTTTAAAGATTATTTTCTGGGCACCCAGCAGCCGGTTTATCGCAGGGTTGCCGATACCCAGAAATGTTTGCGGGTAAGTGGCAAACACAACGATCTGGAAGAAGTGGGGCGCGATACCTACCATCATACCATGTTTGAAATGCTGGGCAACTGGAGTTTCGGTGATTATTTTAAAGCCGAAGCCATCGCCTGGGCCTGGGAATTGCTTACAGAGGTATATCAAATTCCGGCTGATCGGCTCTATGCCACCGTGTTTGAAGGTGATGAAGCCGAGCGCATTCCCGCCGATGAAGAAGCCTATGCGTGCTGGACAAAATGGTTGCCTGCCGATCGCATCCTGAAAGGCAGCAAAAAAGATAATTTCTGGGAAATGGGAGATACAGGCCCCTGCGGCCCCTGCACCGAGATTCATATCGATTGCCGAAGTGATGAACAACGCCGCCAGATCCCGGGATCCACACTGATTAACAAAGATAACCCGGAAGTAATCGAAATCTGGAACCTCGTCTTCATTCAATTTAATCGATTGAAAAACGGCACACTGGAACAGCTTCCAGCCCGACATGTGGATACCGGCATGGGGCTGGAGCGTCTGGTGCGGGTATTGCAGGGCAAACAAAGCAACTACGATACCGACTTATTCGCGCCCATCATCAGGGCTACAGAAGAGCTTACGGGCTTACGTTACGACGGGGGAAAACACTACCAGGCCATTAGCTTTCGCGTAATCGCCGATCATATCCGGGCGCTTTGCTTCACCATTGCCGATGGGCAACTTCCATCGAATACGGGCGCCGGTTACGTTATCCGACGCATCCTGCGCAGGGCCGTGCGATATGCCTACTCCCACCTGGGCATACAGCAACCCCTGCTCTATAAACTGGTACCCATCGTGGGTGAGCTTTTTCAGGACGTTTTCCCGGAAGTACAACAACAGCAGCGCTTTATTGCGAAAATCATTTATGAAGAAGAACAACATTTTCTCAAAACCCTTGATACCGGCATACAGCGAATCGAGGCTTATTTTGAAACCGCATCCACACGGGAAATTCCCGGCCAGCTCGCCTTCGAGCTGTTCGACACGTATGGCTTTCCGATTGATCTTACCCGCATCATCGCAGCCGAGAGGGGATTCACCGTAGATGAAACAGGATTCCAGCAAGCACTTGAAGTACAGAAAAATCGTTCCAGGCAAGCTACAGCGCTGGAAATGGGCGACTGGACCATCCTTTCAGAAGGGCTTTCCCGTTTTGTGGGATATGAAAAATTAAACGCCACATCCCGCGTATTGCGCTACCGACAGGTAAAAGAAAAAGGAAAAAGTTTTTATCAGATTGTGCTGGATGAAACGCCATTTTATGCCGAAAGTGGTGGCCAGATCGGTGATACGGGATGGCTTATCCAGAATGGTCAACAAATTTTCGTGGAAGATACCCGCAAAGAAAATGATTTGATCGTTCACCTCACCCGTGAACTACCGGCTCATCCGGAACAACCCGTGGAAGCCCGTGTGGACCATGTCCGTCGACAAAAACTGATGCTTAACCACTCTGCTACTCACCTGTTGCATGCCGCTTTGCGTCAGGTGCTGGGAAATCATGTACAGCAAAAAGGTTCACTTGTTCATCCCGATTATCTGCGGTTTGATTTTTCACATTTCAATAAGCTCAGCAATCAGGAAATCAAAGAGGTGGAGGCAATCGTCAATGCTAAAATTCGTGCGAATGTACCGGTAAATATTCAATACATGCCCCGGGAAAAAGCCTTACAGATGGGCGCCATGGCCTTGTTTGGCGAAAAATACGGCGAACAGGTGCGGGTGGTTATCATCGATCCACAATTTTCAATGGAATTGTGTGGTGGCACACATGTTCAATACACAGGTGAAATAGGCTTTTTTCTCATCACCTCTGAAACCGCTGTGGCAGCGGGTGTAAGGCGTATTGAAGCGCTCACCGGTGAAGCCGCCTGGCAATATGTACGCCAGCAAATGGAACTGGTGGCTGAAGCATCGGAATTGCTGCATCACCCACGACACCTGATCGACGCATTGCAAAAACTGATCGAAGAAAAATCACAAATCGAAAAACGTTATCAATCGCTGGAACAAAAATGGTTGATACAACAGGCCAAACAATTAGCACAACAGACGGAAACATTACGCGACGTGCATTTCGTGGGTCAGATCGTGGATGTGCCTTCAACCGATGCATTGAAACAACTGGCTTTTTACCTTCGTGATCACCTGTTGCCCACCTATGTGATTGTACTTGGCGCCAGCATTCAAAACAAAGCGCAGGTGTTGATGATGATTGATGAATACAGCGCAACTCAACATCACTGGCATGCAGGACAATGGATGAAAACACATATTGCACCGCTGATTCAGGGTGGTGGCGGTGGACAGGCCACCATAGCCACCGGCGGAGGAAAGAATATCGCATCACTTTCAACCGTCATCCATCAAATCAAAAAGCTTGTTGAATCATGATACAGGCTTTCTTTAAACACCTCCGAAGCGCTTTTCATTCGTTCCTCATCAATCCACAACTTTAACATTCCCTTCGATTAACAACCGGCGATTTAACAGTTCCTTAGTCGCTATGGCTGTTCGGGAAAAGTAAATTTGCTATGTCCACTTTCTAAAAAATTATTTTGTATGAAACGCTGGATTTTATTTCTCCTGTTCAGCAGCCTGGGACTTACACCACCGGGATTTGCTCAGGATCACACAGGTGAATCTACACCTCAATCATATCAGGAAATTATTATCCGCCAGCGAGGTGAAATGAATCCCAATCTGGATATTCATATTAAAAATGGAGAAGTGTGGATCAACGGAAAGAAATACGATCAGTATGCCGATAGTTCGTTGACCGTGATTGAAAGAAAAATTCCACTGCGCGATGGGAACAGTTATATTTTTGAATCATCTCCCAATCCACATATTCGCTTTTATCCGTTTCAGAATCGTGATTCCAATCATGCCGCACCTGCACTGCTTGGGGTAATGACCACACAGGCCGGCGACCAAGATGGAGCAAAAATAGAAGAAGTGGTACGGGGCACGGCAGCCGACAGTGCCGGATTGCTCGCCGGAGATATCATTACACGCGTTGACGCTCATGTTATCCATTCGCCACAGGAGCTGGCCGATGTCATTCACAGTTATCAACCGGGCGATGAGGTTACCATTACCTACAAGCGCAATGACCAGACTTACACGACTAAAGCACGTCTGGGTAAACAGGAAAATAATCCCGTAGATTTATTTGGCGTTCATCCTTTCCCCAATTTTCCAATGCCTGATATGCGAACATACCGGCATTTTCGGGCTCCTGGTTTTGTACTGCCCCCTGACTGGCCTTACGACAATTTTCAACCATTTGCCTTTAACCATGCCTCTCCTAAACTGGGGCTTACCATAGAGGATACCGAAGGAAATACCGGAGTAAAAGTATTGAAAGTGATGCCCGATATGCCGGCAGCCAAGGCCGGCGTAAAGCCCGGCGATATCATCACCGAATTAGGCGGGCAGCGCATCCAGCAAGTGGATGATGTGTTGCGGGCCATTCAGAACATTCAGCACAGCAGCTCTGTAACGATGAAAATCAAACGCAACAACGAAACCCGCACCCTTACACTCACGCTTCCACAATCACGAAGAAAAATGGATTTATAAAGAGGCTTGTTTGTCGGTTATCAGGCAATCAGGCAAATACAGGTTGAGGTGAAACGGGTAATCTGCCTATGGTAGATTGCCCGTTATTTTGTGTATTGGCTCAGGGGCATTTTTACATTACATATTTCTGCGGTAGCGGCCGCCTACTTCATAAAGGGCATGTGTAATCTGACCGAGTGAACAATATTTAACCGTTTCCATGAGCTCGGCAAAAATATTTTGCTGCTGTCGGGCAACCTGTTTCAGGCGAGATAACATCTGAGGGGCCTGTTCGGCATGGCGGGATTGAAAAGCACGCAGGTTAAAGATTTGTTGTTCTTTCTCTTCTCTGGTACTGCGAATCACTTCATGTGGAATCACCGTGGGCGACCCTTTTTTATTCAAGAATGTATTCACCCCAACAATAGGCAATTCACCGCTATGTTTCAATGCTTCATAATGTAAACTTTCTTCCTGGATGCGATTTCGCTGATACATCCGTTCCATGGCACCCAGCACGCCACCCCGGGAGGAAATACGTTCAAATTCGGCCAGCACGGCTTCTTCCACCAGATCGGTAAGTGCTTCAATTAAAAACGAACCCTGAATAAAATTTTCTGTCCTGGCGGTGCCCAGTTCGCGGTTGATGATGAGTTGAATAGCCATAGCCCGTCGTACGCTTTCTTCTGTAGGTGTGGTGATGGCTTCATCATAAGCATTGGTATGCAGGGAATTGCAATGATCATAAATCGCATATAATGCCTGCAGGGTAGTGCGTATATCATTAAAGTCAATCTCCTGCGCATGCAGGCTGCGGCCACTGGTTTGAATATGATACTTCAGCTTCTGTGAGCGCTCATTGCCTTTGTAAAGATAACGGATGGCCTTTGCCCAGATACGTCGAGCCACACGCCCAATCACGCTGTATTCTGCATCCATGCCGTTACTGAAAAAGAAAGAAAGATTGTGCATAAAATCATCAACCTGCATACCCCGGCTCAGGTAATATTCCACGTACGTAAATCCATTAGCCAGTGTAAAAGCTAGCTGTGTTATAGGATTAGCACCCGCTTCAGCAATATGATAACCACTGATCGATACGCTATAAAAATTCCGCATCCTATGCTGGATAAAATACTCCTGCACATCGCCCATCAGCTTCAGGGCAAATTCGGTAGAAAAAATACAGGTATTCTGAGCCTGATCTTCTTTCAAAATATCAGCCTGTACGGTGCCGCGCACCTGTGCAAGGGTATGGGCTTTGATCTGTTCATACACTTCGGCAGGCAACACCTGATCGCCTGTTACGCCCAGCAAGCGCAGGCCCAGGCTATTGTGGCCTTCCGGGAGACGTTCGGGAGAAAGCGGATTGTAATACCTGGGCCGGGGATGATGGGCAAAAAGCTCGGCCATGCGTGCATGAACTTCATCCCACCGGGAATGCGCATCTATCCATTTTTCACATTGCTGATCGATGGCTGCATTCAGGAAAAAAGCCAGAATAATCGGTGCCGGACCGTTGATGGTCATACTTACTGAAGTATGGGGATCACAGAGGTCAAAGCCACTGTAAAGCTTTTTGGCATCATCAAGCGTAGCTACATTCACTCCGCTGTTGCCGATTTTTCCATATACATCGGGCTGCTCTGCGGGGTCCTCACCATACAGGGTTACGCTGTCGAACGCTGTGGAAAGACGACGGGCCGGCTGTTCTGCCGCCAGATAATGAAACCGCTTGTTGGTACGTTCGGGACAGCCTTCCCCGGCAAACATCCGCATGGGCTCTTCCTCCATGCGCTTCAGCGGGAATACACCTGCCGTAAAAGGAAAACTGCCCGGCACATTTTCCTGTAGTAGCCAGCGCAATAAATCGCCCCAGTCCTGATATCGGGGCAATATCACCCGGGGTAATCGCGTACCACTCAAGGTTGTATAAAACAAGGGCTGACGGACCTCCTGACCACGCACCTGATAAACCAGTTCATCTTGTTGATAGGCCTGTCGTAAGGCAGGCCAGGATTCAATTCGGGCACGGCAATCCGGATCGAGTGCCGACAGCAACTGTTGCTTTAACTTCTCAAGCGCCTGTTTTTCAGAACTGCCGTCGGCTAACTGTGCCATGGTGCCTTCCACCTGATACCATTTGCGGGCCAGCTCAGTTTGCGTGTTTACCCATTGATTATACCTGCGAATGGTATCTACGATATCGGACAAATAACGGGCACGCCTCGGCGGGATGATGGCGGGAAAAACAGGATGCTGATCTGCCGCAATGTTCAACTGTGGCCTGCCAAACGAGGTACCTGTTTTCGACTCCATGCGCTCGATTAATAGCTGGAATAACCGGTTTACACCGCTATCATGAAATTGTGAGGCTATGGTACCCACCACGGGTAAAGACTCGGGTCTGGCCTGCCAGAGCCCATGGTTGCGCTGGTATTGCTTGCATACCGCCAGATAGGCGTCTTCGGCACCGGCTTTGTCGAATTTATTGATGGCAATCACATCGGCATAATCCAGCATATTGATTTTTTCCAGCTGCGAGGCAGCACCATATTCGGGCGTCATCACATACAGGCTCACATCACAATGATCCACAATGGATGTATCACCCTGTCCCACGCCTGCACTTTCCAGGATAATCAGATCAAAACCGGCCTCCTGTACCACCCGAAGAGCCGCCTGAATGGCTTTACTTAAAGAGCTTTCCTGGTTACGTGTGGCCAGCGAACGCATATACACACGTGGATCACCCGCAGCATTCATCCGTATCCGGTCTCCTAACAAGGCTCCTCCGGTACGTCGCCGCGACGGATCTACCGCAATAATGGCCACCGTCTTCCCGGGATAGGCTTCCAGAAAACGCAACACAATTTCATCCGTCAATGAAGATTTACCCGAACCACCTACTCCCGTGATGCCCAGTACAGGTGCAGTTTTTTCGATTTGCGGTATTCCACCTTCCGCTGTTTTGAGCTCGGCCAGTGTAATAGCCCGGGCAATCTGCACAATGGGTTTGCTTGTCTGTAAAACATATCTGGCCGGGGAAGTTATGGATGGTTGCGTTTCATAAAAACTTACCGATCGCATTTTTCGTTGCTGCCGGCAGCGTTGAAGCACATCTTCAATCATTCCTTCCAGGCCCATCTGACGGCCATCGTCAGGCGAATAAATACGGGCAATGCCATAATTATGCAATTCGGTGATTTCTTGCGGTAAAATGGTTCCCCCACCGCCACCAAAAATTAAAATATGTTCACCCTGATTATCGTGCAATAAATCGTATAGATAGGTGAAAAATTCCATGTGTCCGCCCTGATAGCTGGTTATGGCCACAGCATCAGCATCTTCTTCCAGTGCGGCTTTGGCGATTTCGTACACACTGCGGTTATGCCCAAGATGAATAACTTCCGCACCCTTGCTTTGCATGATGCGACGCATGATATTGATGGCGGCATCATGCCCGTCGAACAGGCTGGCAGCCGTTACAATTCGTATGGGATAATCACGCGATGCATCAGCAGCTGCACTGGCCTGCATGGTTTCGAAAACATCATTTTCCATATCAGGAAATTGAGTTCATGCAATTTACAAAAACAGCTATAGCACTGATGGCCGCAAAGCCTTGTACGGCAAAGATTTTCAAGTTGTTAAAGAAAATATCTTTTATGCCTGAAAAAGCGAAAGAAATCAATCTTTTACTTGATATTCATTCATTAATTTCAGTAAAACGCCATTTGTCCATCCAAAACCGTCTTGTGTGGGATATTCGCCGCCGCCTGCTTTTTCCTGAATATGGATGACATCATATTTTTCCATGAGTTTACCTGTGCTCATGAACACCCGGCGATTGAGTTGTATCCAGCGCATGGCTATTTGCCGGGCCAGCGCATCGTAATGATCGTAATGATAATTCCGTAATCCCTGAATGGTGATGTATTCCAGCGGAGCCCAGCCGTTGGGGGCGTCCCATTGCTGGCCGGTTTGTTGCAGGGTGGTGACCACACCCCCGGGCTGGAGATATTGGTTTTTGATACGTCGGGCCATGGCTGCAGCCTGTGAAGAATCGGCCAGTTGAAAAAACAACGGATACATGCTGGCCAGCGAAATTCGTGGTGAATATTGCTGGCGTACGAAATTATAATCCGTAAATACCTGCCGCTGTTTATCCCAGCAATATTTCAGCAGGGCCTGTTTTCGCAACGCAGCACGATGAGCATATTGTTTTTGTTGCAAATAATTGCCCATAACCGCATAACTTCTGGCTATGGTTTTCTCCAGATGATACAGCAAACAATTTAAATCCACTGCAACCAGATCGGTAGTAATGATGGTACCCATGTGCTGCTCATCAGCGAACCAGCGGCTGCTGAAATCCATACCCGATTCGGCAGCCGCCCTTATGTTCCGGTAAAAAATGGTATCGGGCTCCTGAGATTGGCGTGCAGCCAGAACATCTGCACGATATGATTCTTCGCGTGGCTGGTTGCTGGCATCCCAGTAACGATTCAGGATACTGCTGTCGGGCAACATTACCACGTTACGAATTGCCCCACCTGGCTGTAACGCTTCAGCACCCTGCATCCAGTAAGCGTATTCTTTCAACAAAGATTGTTGATAGGTAGCATAAACATAATCGCCCTTTAAACTGGCCAGCAAATCAACCATCATGGCAAAATAAGGAGGTTGGGAACGCGTGAGATAATAAGTACGATTGCCATTGGGTATAAAACCAAAACGGTTGATGAGATAGGCAAAGTTTTTCACCATATCTTCAATCAATGTCGTGTCGCCACTTTCCTTTAAGCCCAGCATGGTGAAATAAGAATCCCAGTAATACACTTCACGAAAACGTCCGCCCGGCACAACATAAGGATAGGGTAACGGAATGAGAGAACCATATCGCGACGTGTCTTGCTGATCGGGTGTGCGTGTGAGTATGTTCCATAATTCTTCAATATGCTGCCGGATACCTGCCTGAATATTGGATTGGTAGGGAAAAACATGATTTTTCGGCAAGCGAAAATATGCAGCTACAAACTGCTTTAAATTGAAGTCGGGCTGATTTTTCTGCTGATGATAAGCTTTTAAGATGCTATCGGGCGAAAACTTAGGGATGCAATCCACAAATGTTTTTCCATCAGGAAATACCTGCTGCATTTGTACATCCACAAACAAATCCTGAAACAGGGTTGCCGGCGAGGCCGTTTGTGCAACAGCGGGATGGTTGCTTAAAAGTGCAACAGTACAGAGCCAGACATATATGCGATTCATCTTCATAAAGCAAAACAGTAAATTACTGTATTTCTGGAAATCACAAAATAAAAAAGCATGTGCCAGATTCACCAGCACATGCGCATGGTTTTTCAGCAGTTCCTTTTTAAAAACCGACTTGTGCGTTCACCCACACATGTACACCTGGTTGGGGTTGTGGAGCATAAACAACTGGTGGGGGCGCAGGCACTACATAAACAGTTCGAGGTTCATGCCATTTCCTGTGGCCCGGGGCAAAACAACGCGCCGAACGCGCGCCATACATTTTTTTCATCAAGCCCGGAGGCAAATGACCGTGTCCCCTGTCGTATAGCACCATTTCACGGTGATCATCCCAATCTTTATACCGGTGTTGTGCGGATGCTTTCAAACCCATGCCTGCGACCATGCATGTACACAGGCCGATGATGAACCATTTGTGTTTCATAACTACCTCGCTTTTGTGCATTTAGTCCCAAAAGCATACCAGTTTTCATCTTACTTTTGAGAAGAGGATTTTTTGCATGAAAAATCAGTTGTTGCTTATTTGTTCAGCAATAGGGTTGTGGCTGGTATTAGGTTGTAAAAACCAGACTCAGCCGCAATCTTCATCATCCGGACACACGCCGCGGGAACTGGCGCTGGAATACCTTTCGGAAAATAAACTGAATGAAGCCGAATTAGCTTTTCAAAAGGCGGTGCAGGAAAACCCACAGGATGTCGCTAACTACATCGCGCTTTGTCGGCTGTATCTCCTGAAAAAAAACTATGATGATGCCGAAAAGATTGCTCGATCCGGACTGAATCGATTTCCCCGACAACCCGATCTGTGGCTTACCCTGGCGCAGGTGTACCTTGCCAGGCACCAGATTCCACAGGCCCAATCGGTCTTTGAAACCATGTTACGGAATGATTCTACCGATGTACGGGCTTATTTCGGACTGGTAAGCCTGGATTCATCTGCTGATAACCAAAAACAGGCTTTGTTGCATATCATTCATCTACGACCGGCGAATCTGGTGCCTCGTCTGATGCTTGCCGAACTCCTGGCCACCGATCATCAGCCTGATTCTGCAAAGTTTTACCTGGAGAGCATCCAGAAGATAGCACCGGAATTCTTGCCTGCAGCCCGGCAGGCCTTTCAACAAGCGATACGCCTGCTTCAAAACCATCAACCCGAGGCAGCTCTGGCATACATCAAGCAATTTCATAACCAGATGAAGTTAACCGGTGCTTATGCTACAGGTTTGGACGAACTGCAAATGCCTCAGATGTTTGCCGGCTATTTTGATGTGGAAACCAATATTCGCAATCTGGCTCTCGATACCAGTACCGGGGAAACTTCATCTGCAGCCGATATCCTCCATGAACTGAGGTTTACCGATGCCACCTCGGCCAGCGGGCTCTCCAGCATACAGGGCAGTTCCCAGCCTCACGCCGTGCTGGCAGTAACCGACTATGATGCCGAGGGTAATATGTTCCTATACACGGCATGTCCTGCTTCAGGTAATCGCTCACATGCTGCTTTGCTGGTCAACAGCATGGGCAATTTCAGTGCTTGCAGGGTGGTGGGAGGACTGGATCATCGGGGCATGGACCTCGATGCTTGCTTTGCGGACTATGACAATGATGGGTATCCCGACTTATTCGTATCGACCACAGCTGGTATTGTGGTGTATAAAAACAATGGCGATGGCTCTTTCACCCGCATCCGGGATGATATCGGATTAAGCCATGCCGAACAGGTTACCCACATGTTGTTTGCAGATCTCGACCAGGATGGTGATCTGGATTTTTATGCCGCAGGTAAAAACGGCAATCTGTTCTTCCGCAACAACGGCGATGGGACTTTCACCGAAAATACCAGCGCCATGCAATTGAACGACAGGGATGGCACCATGTCCATGGACTTCGGAGACTGGGATAATGATGGAGATCTGGACATCATTTGCCTGGATCAACATGGTGTAAAACTCTTTGCTAATCAGCGACATGGCCGTTTCCAGGACATCAGTGATTCGGTGGGCCTGGATAACCCGGCTTATACGGGTACCGCAATTGCTTTCGGGGATTATAACAACGATGGTTTGCTGGATATCCTGATTGCCGGAGGACAAAAGGGGACCTGCACCCTGCTGGAAAACCGACCGGACCATCATTTTGTCGTTGATAAACTGGCCTCAGCGCAACTTACACGGGCGCTGAAAGATGTGCGGGTATATGATGCAGCATTCGTGGATATAGATAACGATGGCCATGAAGATATCTGTGTAGCCGGGATTCCCCTGCAGGGCGGTACACAGGGGATTAAATTGTTTCACAATGAAGGAGCAAAAGGGTTCAGGGACGTCAGTGATCTCCTTCCGCAAGAAAATCTGCAGGCTTATCGGATGCGCCTGGCCGACTTCAATCTGGATGGAGACGAAGATATTTTTCTGGCTGGCCCTTCGGATACACGTCTGCTGCGCAATGACGGCGGTAACCTGAATCATTTTATTCAGATACAACTCACCGGACTCGCCTACGGCAACAGCAAAAACAACCGCGCCGGTATCGGTGCCCAGATCGAACTAAAAGCCGGCGATCTATACCAGCTGAAGACCGTGAAAAGCAATCTTACCGAATTTGGTGTTGGCCAGCGCCGACGCATTGACGCCGTACGTATCCTCTGGCCTAACGGAGTACCGCAAATTGTACTGGATCCCACCAGCAAACAGCGCATTCTGGAACAGGAACAACTGAAAGGATCCTGCCCGTTCCTTTACACCTGGAATGGGAAAAAATTCATTTTCCTGAAAGACATCATGTGGCGCAGCATTCTGGGGGTACCATTTGCCATTCACGGCAGCGATACCACCTACGCATCTCCTGAACCTTCGAAAGAATACCTGCTCATTCCTGGCCAGGCGCTGCAACCCCGCAATGGGCTTTATCAGCTACGCATCACCGAAGAGCTCTGGGAAACGATTTACCTCGATAAGCTCAGGCTTTTTGCAATAGATCATCCAGATTCTGTACAGGTGTATACAGATGAACGTTTTGTGCCTCCGCCCTATCCAGACCTGATCCTGTATCAGGTAGCCCGGCCCCATCTACCCATTCGCGCTACAGACGGGCATGGTCACAATTTGTTGCCGCTTCTGCAACATTACGATTTTCAGTATGTGTCTGATTTTTCACCTGGAAAATACCAGGGATTAACGCCTCTGCACGACCTCATCTTAGACCTGGGCCCTGCAGCGGTGCGCGACGATAGCCTCCTGCTATTTCTACGCGGATGGATTATGCCCACTGATGCCAGCATCAATACCGCGCTCAGCCAAACATCGCATTATCACCAACAGTCGCCGATTGTGCAGGTGATCAATCAAGCTGGTGCATGGCAAACCGTCATCCCCAATATGGGATTCCCCATGGGCAGAGATAAAATGATTGTGGTGAATTTATCCCATAAATTTCTTACGCCTCATGATCGACGGATTCGTATCCGAACGACCATGCAGATCTACTGGGATCAAGCATTTTTTACAACCACTCCACCCGTAGCTCCTGTTCGTATTACATCGATTCCCATGCAAAGCGCCAACCTGCACTATCGGGGATATTCCGCTTCCTATCATCGGGGAAGCCCTTATGGTCCGCAATGGTATGATTATGATCGGGTGAGTACGGGCCAGCACTGGCGTGATCTCACAGGATACTATACACGCTATGGCGATGTGTTACCCCTACTGAAAAAGGCCGATGATGAATATATCATTGCCAACGCTGGTGATGAAATTGCCCTGGCATTCGATGCTACCCGGCTTCCTGCATTACCTGAAGGCTGGACACGCGATTTTGTGCTTTACACCGAAGGATGGGTGAAAGATGGGGATTTGAATACGGCCTGCAGCCAGACCGTTGAGCCATTACCTTTCCATGGTATGCCTGCCTATCCCTACGGTCCACAGGTACATTATCCTGTTGACTCCGCCCATCAACGTTATTTGCGCACATACAATACCCGCAGGGTTGATGCCCGGGATTTCAAAAATGCCCTGTTAAATGGCACGACAGCATTACCCTGAATATTAAACCTGAGCCGTAGTATGTCGGTACATGTTGTGCACCGAAGGATCGAGCAAGCCTGCCGTATTGAAAGGAGCAATGTGCTGGCGGATGAGATTCGTAAAGGCCTCTATCTGGCGCAACCCATAATTTCCCTTTCGCTGAAAATCTTCCAGTACACGCCAGCACGCATTGACCATGTGTTGGATTTCTGAACGATTTGCCAGCAAGAACCCTTCCGGCAACGCTTCCGGCGCACGCATCATATGGCTCATCCGATATTGCTCATAGGCAAGCGTACAGGCAAAATATACCATACTCCATGCCTGAAACATCTGAAAATGCGCCATCGTGCGATAACAGCCGGCGATGAGTTTATCCATCAGTTGCAATGCATCTTCAATCTCTCGTGCATATAGCTGAAGGGCCTTTTCCCTATCTCTGGCCTGAGGTTGTTGAAAAATCCGGATAATGCTTTCCAATCCGGAAAGCGTAAAAGCGTTACCTGGACTGAACAACGGATCCACAAATCCTGCCGTATGTGGCAATGCCACCCATCGATGACCCACAAGCTGTTGCAGTCGTCTTTGTAAACGTGCCGAACGCAGTAATTTGCCTGGCTGTGCAGAAAGTCGGGCGCCCTGCATCAGGGCCAGCAGAGAAGGATATCGACCCAATAGCCGATGCCAGACCTCAACGGCCGACATGCCTTCCATCGGATCGAGATGGCCGTTGACCACAAAACCTATGCTTACGCGGCCATCATCAAAACGCAACATCCACATCCAGCCCTCATCGAGGATATGATGCAGCGCCGAAAAATCAGCACGATAGGGATAATCCCCTGTATCGTATCCCAGGTGTTTAACCATATCCTCCCAGAGCGGTACCTGCTCAAAATGAGAAAACACGGCAAAAGAGTTCGTATAAAAATTATCGGCTGTGCACGGCACCTGAAAGAGCCGTTGCAGCAGATGCGGGCTTCCTGTGGCATCGATAAAAAAATCGGCCTGTATACCATCACACGCCTCCCCACGCTGCAACACGAACGAAAGCACACCGTCATCAGCCATATACACAATCTCCGTCTCATCCCAGTAGTCAATACCTGCTTCTTGGACCTTGCTTACCAGAAAAGCATCAAAATCTGCACGCAACCACTGGGTATCGGAATGTTCATCATCTGCACTGGCTGCAACCAGCAACTCATGGCTATGTTGTGCATCTGTATAAAAAGCTTTACCGGGATGATGTTTATAAAAGCTGAAGCCGCGTTTCAAGCCCCGCATCACATCCGGAAACTGGCGACACCAGGTCCCATAACGAGAAAGTGCCTGTAACCAGGGCAGGTCATATTCCCGGGCAAGATCCCTGAGTATCATGTCGGCTGCAGGGGTCGAAGATTCACCTATGGCAAAGCGCGGATGCCGGGCTTTTTCTACCAGGCATACCCTCAACCCCAGCCGTTGCAGGATCAGGGCAGCCAGAGAACCGGCAAATCCGGCTCCGGCAATCAACACATCATATCGAGCATGCATGCGCATAGCTTTAAGCATGGGTCTGGCAATATGCACAGTGAATACGAGCCTCCAGCCGTTGCGTGAGGTTCATCCGCTCCAGCCTTTGCTTTCGAGCTTCAAAACAATGCGGGCATCTGGCCATGAAGGCGATATCCCAGGTATCGGCAAATACCCGTCTATAGCCATCCTGCAGGGCCTTTTCCACCACATCCTCCAGCATATCCAGGGTAGGTATTTGATAATCACCCTGCTGGGCCAATCGCTGCATTTCGGCTGTGGTGGCTCGTGTTGGAATTACGGCACAACAGGTTGCACCCTGCGCAAATGCAAAACGTATGCTCTCCAGTGTCCAGTACACACTTTCCAGGGGCTCGGTAAGATAAGGTGGATTCAGCAATACAAATACCCGGACATCGATATGATGGCTTAATAAAAAATCAGCTGCCCGGCAAAAATCTGCTTTGTTGAATTGTTTCCCCAATCGGGGTAAAACTCCGGGATGAATGGTCTCCAGCCCCATCGCTACTTCCAGCTGTCCTGCAAGTTGTTGTTGGAACTTCAGGCATATCGGCCCGCAAAGCAACGGATGATTTTCTACAATCACCCGTTCATACCGGTTAAGTCGTCTGCAGATATCGAGATAATCGTCGGGCGAGAGGGTTTTCACATCAAAGAAATTGCCGTTGTTATACAATTTTACCACCTGCGCATCGGGCAAGCGTTTCAGGGCATAATCCATTTGATGCAAAAATGCGCCTTTCGGGGGCGACTGTTCCAGGGTGCTTTTCCACAAATCACAGAATATGCAGGAAAAGGCACAGGTTTTACTGGCCAGAAAAATGGTATTTACTTCTTGAACAACACCTGCCGAATCGGGCTCCTGCTCGTGTAAGAAATGGTAAGGAATAAAAGGATTCAGCTGCACTTCTGGCTTCCGATTCATCATCAGACATAAAGCGATTGAAAATACCGGCGGTACAGGTGTTCATTTCCGGGAAATATCCGGGATTTGAGTTGAAGTGGTACGGCTCCATGTTGAAAACGACGCTTGGGATAAACTGGCATGTCGATACCGGTGATGGCTTTTACCCCTCTTTTTACGATTTCCCCTTTTAATGCATATAATTTTTCATGGCTCCATTGCGTGAGTTCAATAAATGGGATGCCTTCCGATACTTCTATCACTTCGGGCAAAGCATAGGGACTGAATGGTTGAAACCCCAGCATGCGAGCCGGTGCGTATGAGCGGACATGTCCCCGGCTCATACCGCCTGAATAGGTGAGTGAATGTTTGATTTTATCGACCCCCCATCCTTCGTGATAGAGCAAAGGATTATTCAACACACTGCGAATCGTAAGCTCACTGTTTTCTTCAATTGGATAATCTTTCAGGTTTTCATCGCCGCCATCGCCATCGGCCAGGTATTTCCATTCAGGATACTGCCGGCGAATCTCTTTGCAAAGGACCAGCGTCATGGCTGCCGCCTCTACATCCAGCGGTTTATAATCTTCTATCACGCGAATAGCCTCCCGATAATCTACTGCCGAGGCGGGTACTTCCATCACTTCTAAAAACAGGCTCAATCCAAGTTGATTCAGAAAATCCTGGGCCTGACTTGCATCGGCCGAAAGCATGGCATCACCCGAGTCATCCCGCACAGAAAGGGTAAATGCCTTGAGCCTTTGTGGCTGCATGCCCATCTGCAACAACAGATGATACAATACTAAAAACACCGAACCACTGTCGATGCCACCGGAAAACAGCACACCAATCGGTTCCCGGGATGGAATCTGCATCAACCATTTCTGACAGACATCGGCCAGTGCACCGATGTATGCACGGCCAATCACTTCCAGATCGGCCGGTAAACGATCCCTTACAGGCTCAAAATAGCGCCGATACACAGGATTGGGATCCGGACAACCAATCAGTTGCAATCGCACCACATAATGTGCGGGCACCATGCGGGTGTATGACGGATGAAATTGCTCTTCCAGCCCCCTGCGCTTTAATTCCGCATAAATTTCATCTATCCGTTCGGCTACTATCAACAGCGGTCCATTCGTTTGCTTGGCCAGGAAATACCGCATGGGTCGTCCTATTGACCGCGCCATATACACGTCCTGATCTTTACGTACAACAAGGGCAAACTGCCCTTCAATATTGCGTAC
>ERZ795043.231-NODE-231-length-63291-cov-8.122430_pt1 | contig 63291 bp, 60 predicted proteins | sample MGYA00375127_ERZ795043 | MGnify/ENA primary metagenome ERZ795043 (study PRJEB30172, sample SAMN05518447) | compost metagenome | isolation source: Feedstock adapted compost from Newby Island compost facility, Milpitas, CA | place: USA:Newby Island compost facility... | reverse complement strand
CGCCGCGACCGCCGCACAGGCGCAGGAAGCCACTTTCGAGCTGCGCAGCATCACGCCCGAGGCGGCGCTCAAGGCCGCCTCCGCCGCGCTCGCCTATTGCAACAAGCAGGGCTATCAGGCCGCCGTCGCCGTGAGCGACCGCGCCGGCAACGCGGTGGTCATGCTGCGCGACCGGCTGGCCGGCCCGCACACCGTGCAAACCTCCATCGACAAGGCTTACACGGCGGCTACGTTCAGGATGGATACGAAAACGCTGGGACGCGAAACCGAGAAGGGCGCGGTCTCCGGCATCCGCCACCTGCCGCGCGTGGTCGCCACGGGCGGCGGCGTGCCGATCGAATCGAGCGGCATGCTGGTCGGCGCGATCGGCGTATCGGGCGCGCCGGGCGGCGATGCCGACGAAGCCTGTGCACGCGCCGGCATCGAAGCGATACGCGACGCGCTGGAGTTCTGAACGAAGCGCGCCGCGATGGGTGGCGCCGGTGTGCGGCGCTACTCGTATGGGTTGTGCAGGTCCGCGACGACTCGGGCGAACACTTCGCGGACCTGCGCCTCGTCGCAGCCCATCAGCAGCGCATCCTCGAAGGCGTCCTGCAGGACCTGCCGGATCTCCTCGAGGTTTTCGCGCAGCACCTTCAACTTTTCGACGCAGCTGATGGGCTCGCCTTCGGGCGAATGCCAGCGCGGCTCGGGCAGCGGCTTCGCCATGGCCGATTCCTCAGGCGGCTTGCGCCACCTGCGGCGTCTTGTCCTTCGGATTGAGGAAGACCTGCAGGCGCCGCGGCCGTACAACCAGCGTCTCGCCCTCCCGGAAGCGTTTCTGGCGGTACTGCTCAGCCGGCATTTCCGCCTCGATCAGGCCGGCGCCGTCCTCGCGTTCCAGTTCCAGGCGTGCGGTCGGTCCGACAAGCAGCGTACGTACCAGTTGTACGCGGATGCCCGACTGCCCGGGGCCGTAGCGGTCGATATCGAGCTCGTGCGGACGCACGAAGCCGACCGCGGGCGTATCCTGTGTCGTATCGTGTTCGGGCGTCTCGAGTGCAACGCCCTCGCCCACGTGCAACCAGCCCCGGTGGGCACGGCCGTGGAAGAGATTGACGTTGCCGAGGAAGCTGTAGACGAAAGGCGTCGCGGGCTTTTCGTACACTTCCTCGGGCGTACCTTCCTGCTCCACTCGCCCCGCGTTCATCAGCACGACGCGGTCGGCCACTTCCAGCGCCTCCTCCTGGTCATGGGTGACGAAGATGCTGGTGACGTGGATCTCGTCATGCAGGCGCCGCAGCCAGCGGCGCAGTTCCTTGCGCACTTTGGCGTCCAGCGCGCCGAAGGGTTCGTCGAGCAGCAGCACCTTGGGTTCGACCGCCAATGCGCGCGCGAGCGCGATGCGCTGCCGCTGGCCGCCCGAGAGCTGGGAGGGATAGCGGTCCGCGCACCAGTCGAGCTGCACCAGCTTGAGCAGCGCATGCACGCGGTCGGCGATCTCCGATTTGCTCGGCCGCTGGGCGCGCGGCTTCACCTGCAGGCCGAAGGCGACGTTCTCGAACACCGTCATGTGGCGGAACAGCGCGTAATGCTGGAACACGAAGCCCACCTGCCGCTCCCGCACGTCGCGGTCGGAGGCGTCCTCGCCGGAGAAGTAGATGCTGCCCTCGTCCGCCGTCTCCAGGCCGGCGATGACGCGCAACAGCGTGGTCTTGCCGCAACCCGAAGGTCCGAGCAACGCGACGAGCTGGCCGGTCGGGAATTCCAGCGAGACGTTGTCGAGCGCCGTGAAAGCGCCGAAGCGTTTGGTGATGTTCTTGACCGAGATACTCATGATTGCGGACCTTCCATGAAACCGTCGGCGGCGATTTCCCTGTGCTGCCGCCATTCGATGAACGTTTTCAGCGCCAGCGTCACCAGTGCCAGCAGGGCGAGCAGCGAGGCCACCGCGAACGCGGCGGCGAACTGGTATTCGTTGTAGAGGATTTCGATGTGCAGCGGCATGGTGTTGGTCATGCCGCGGATGTGGCCGGACACCACCGACACTGCGCCGAACTCGCCCATCGCGCGCGCGTTGCAGAGGATGACGCCATAGAGCAGTCCCCACTTGATGTTCGGCAGCGTCACGCGCCGGAAGATCTGCCAGCCCGAGGCGCCGAGCACCCGCGCCGCCTCCTCTTCCTCCGAACCCTGCGCCTGCATGAGCGGAATCAGCTCGCGCGCGATGAAGGGAAAGGTAACGAAAACCGTCGCCAGAATGATCCCGGGCACGGCGAAGACGATCTTGATGTCGTGCTCCTGCAGCCATGGCCCGAACCAGCCCTGCGCGCCGAACACCAGCACGTAGATCAGACCCGCGATCACGGGCGAGACCGAGAACGGCAGGTCGATCAGGGTGGTGAGCAGGCTCTTGCCGCGGAACTCGAACTTCGCGATCGCCCAGGCGGCCGCCACGCCGAACACCAGGTTGAGCGGCACGGCGATGCCCGCGGCCAGCAAGGTGAGCTTGATGGCGGCGAGCGCATCGGGCTCCACCAGCGCGGCGACGTAGGCGTCGAAGCCCTTGCGGAAGGCCTCGAAGAACACCGCGACGAGCGGCACGAACAGGAACAGGGACAGGAAGGCGAGCGCGATTCCGATCAGCCCCCATTTCACCAGCGGGTGCTCGGAAGTCGCGCTGCGCAGCCGCGCGGCGCCGCGTGCTGCGCCGAAGGAAGGGGAAGCGGTAATGACTGCGGACATGTTCCGGCTCAACGGAGCTTCGCGCCGCGGCGCGACGCCCACCACTGCAACAGGTTGATGACGAACAACAGGAGGAAGGACACGACCAGCATGACCACGGCCAGTGCCGTCGCGCCGACGTAGTCGTACTGCTCCAGCTTGGTGATGATCAGCAGCGGCGTGATCTCGGTCTTCATCGGCAGGTTGCCAGCGATGAAGATCACCGAGCCGTACTCGCCCACCGCGCGTGCGAAGGCGAGCGCGAAACCGGTGAGCAGCGCCGGCACGATGGCCGGGAAAATCACGCGCCTGAAGGTCTGCCAGCGCGAGGCGCCGAGGCTCGCAGCCGCTTCCTCGAGCTCCGGCTCCAGGTCCTCCAGCACCGGCTGCACGGTGCGCACCACGAAAGGCAGGCCGATGAAGGTGAGCGCGATCACCACGCCGAGCGGCGAAAACGCCGCCTTGATGCCGAACTCGGCGAGCCAGCGGCCGATCCAGCCGTTCTGCGCGTAGATGCCGGTCAGCGCGATGCCTGCCACCGCGGTCGGCAGGGCGAAGGGCAGATCGACCAGCGCGTCGACGATGCGCTTGCCCGGGAAGCTGTAGCGCACCAGCACCCAGGCGACCAGTAACCCGAACACCGCGTTGACGGACGCGCCGATCAGCGCGGCGCCGAAAGACAGCTTGTACGACGCCACCACCCGCTCGGTCGTGACCGCCGCCCAGAACTGCTCCCAGGTCAGGGTGAAGGTCTTGAGGAACGCCGAGGACAGCGGGATCAGGACGATCAGCGCCAGGTACAGCAGCGTGAACCCGAGCGCCAGATTGAACCCGGGCAGGACGCTATGGCGCCGTAGCAGCAGCGTGCTCATGATGGCCCTATTTCTTCTGGTAGATCTGGTCGAAGACGCCGCCGTCGTCGAAGTGCTTCTTCTGCGCCTGCTGCCAGCCGCCGAACAGCTCGTCCACGGTGAACAACTTGATCGGCTTGAACTGATGCGCGTACTGCTTCGCCACGCTTTCCACCACCGGACGGTAGTAGTGCTTGGCGGCGATGTTCTGTCCTTCCGGCGAATAGAGATATTGCAGATAGGCTTCCGCCACCTTGCGCGTGCCACGCCGGTCCACGACCTTGTCGACCACGCTCACCGGGTTCTCCGCCGCGATCGACCAGCTCGGATAGACGATGTCGAAGTCCTCGCCCAGTTCCTTCTTGATGAGGAAGACCTCGTTCTCGAAGGTGATCAGCACGTCGCCGATGTTGCGCTGGGTGAAGGTGGCGGTGGCGCCGCGGCCGCCGGTGTCGAGGATCGGCACATTGGCGAACAGCCTGGCGACGAAATCGCGCGCCTGTTCCTCGGTGCCGCCCTTCTTCAACACATAACCCCAGGCGGCGAGATAGGTGTAGCGGCCGTTGCCCGAGGTCTTGGGATTGGGCACGATCACCTGCACGCCGGGTTTGACGAGATCGTCCCAGTCCCTGATGTTCTTCGGATTGCCCTTGCGCACCAGGAACACCGAGGTGGAGGTATAGGGCACGCTGTTGTTGGGCAGGCGCTTCTGCCATTCGGCCGGCACGAGCTGGCCGCGCTGATGGAGCAGATCGATGTCGTTCGCCTGGTTCATGGTGACGACATCCGCTTCGAGACCGTCGGCCACCGCGCGCGCCTGCTTGCTGGAACCGCCGTGCGACTGCTTCACGGTGACGGTCTCGCCGGTCTGCTTCTTCCAGTACTCGACGAAGGCGGCGTTGTAGTCCTTGTACAACTCGCGCGCGACATCGTACGAGGCGTTGAGGATGGTGGCCTCCGCAGCCGCGGGCGCGGCGCCTGCCGCGAGCGACGCTGCAAAGAGGATGAGCAGTAAGCGCTTCAACATGGTGTCTTCTTTGATCTGTGAAAGAAGAAGCGGCCTGCCGGCCGCTCCTCTCGTCAGTTCTTCTCTACCTTGGTGTAACGCAGATAAGGCTTCACCGCGCGGTAGCCCTGCGGGAACTTCTGCTTCAGCACTTCCGGATCGGTGAGCGAGGGCACGATGATGACCTCGTCGCCCGGTTTCCAGTTCACCGGCGTGGCTACGCTGTGGCTGTCGGTGAGCTGCAGCGAGTCGATCACGCGGAGGATCTCGTCGAAGTTGCGCCCCGTGCTCGGCGGATAAGTGATGGTCGCCCGGATCTTCTTCTGCGGATCGATGATGAATACCGAACGCACGGTCGTGGTCGCGCTCGCGTTCGGATGGATCATGTCGTACAGCTCCGAGACCTTGCGGTCGTGGTCGGCGATGATCGGGAAGTTCACCACGCAGCCCTGGGTCTCGTTGATGTCGTTCACCCAGCGCTCGTGCGAATCGACCGGATCGACGGACAAGGCCAGCACCTTGACGTTGCGCTTGTCGAACTCCCCCTTCAGCTTGGCGGTATAGCCGAGCTCGGTCGTGCACACGGGCGTGAAGTCCGCCGGGTGCGAGAACAGCACGCCCCAGCTGTCGCCCAGCCATTCATGGAAACGGATCCTGCCGATGGTCGAGTCCTGCTCGAAATCGGGCGCGGTATCTCCCAGACGTAACGTCGCCATAGCCAGCTCCTTCAATGCCGAGTCAAATAAGCAGGATGCATTTTGAGCCGATGCACTTATTCCGTGAACGAACGGATAGCGATTTCCTTATAAACCGGAACGAATAAGGGCCGCCACGGCGGCCCTTTGCGCCGGCCCGGCTCACTTCGAGCTGTAGATCTGGTCGAACACGCCGCCGTCGGCGAAGTGGGTCTGCTGCGCCTTGCGCCAGCCGCCGAACACTTCGTCGATGGTGAAGAGGTTCACTTTGGGGAAGACCTTGGCGTACTTGGCCGCCACCTTCTCCAGCCGCGGCCGGTAGTAGTTCTGCGCCGCAATCTCCTGCCCTTCCTCGCTGTAGAGGTATTCCAGATAAGCCTGCGCCAGAGCGCGGGTGCCGCGCTTGTCCACGATCTTGTCCACCACCGTCACGGGCGGCTCGGCCAGGATGGAGATCGAAGGCACGATCAGCTCGAACTTGTCCGGACCCAATTCCTTCAGGGCAAGGAAGGCCTCGTTCTCCCAGGAGATGAACACGTCGCCGATACCTCGCTCGACGAAGGTCGTGGTCGAGCCGCGCGCGCCGGAATCCAGCACCGCGACGTTCTTGTAGAGCTTCTTCACGAACTCCTTCGCGTAGGCTTCGTCGCCGCCGGATTTCTTGAGCGCATAGCCCCAGGCGGCAAGGTAGTTCCAGCGCGCCCCGCCCGAGGTCTTGGGGTTGGGCGTGATGACGGAGACACCCGGCTTGATCAGGTCATCCCAGTCCTTGATGCCCTTGGGATTGCCCTTGCGCACCAGGAACACGATGGTCGAGGTGTAGGGCGAGCTGTTCTGCGGCAGACGCTTCTGCCAGTCCTGCGGAATCAGCTTGTGGTCGGCCAGCGCGTCGATGTCATAGGCCAGGGCAAGCGTCACCACATCGGCCTCCAGCCCGTCGATCACCGCGCGCGCCTGCTTGCCCGAACCGCCGTGCGACTGCTTGACGGTGACCGTCTGGCCGGTCTTGGCCTTCCAGTATTTGACGAACGACTGGTTGAAGTTCTGATAAAGCTCCCGGGTGGGATCGTAGGACACGTTGAGCAGCGTGGTCTGCGCGGCGGCCGGAGCGGCCGCGATCGCAAACGCCGTTGCCAGCAGCAGTTTCTTGAACATTGCGGACTCCCTGTTGAAGACAGGGAGCAACATTAAGAATCTATGCGCCGCAACGGAACGATTTAGTTTTTTTAAGCTTATGCCGCGCAACGGAAATTCCCGCCGGCGATTTTCTTATGGCGAAGCTGGACGGTCGCGTTGCCGCAATCGCCGCCCGCCTTCCCGGCACGCCGACGTGTTGCATGCCGGCGCGCCGGAAAGCGCGCGCCATGATCAGGGCAGCAGTCTCACCCCCGGCGCCGGAAATTTGCCGCCTTGCCCCGGCACATCGGTCCAGCGACTGATCCCCTTCTCGCATTCCTGCACCACCGGGAAATAAAGCGTGCCGCCGGCCGGCAAATCGGTGCTCAGATAGGACGAGAACACGAACTCGTCGTAATACTCGTCGGGCAGCCGCCCGGACCACACCAGTTCGCGCACGCCGGCGGACACCGGCGCGCCGTGATGCGCGGCATAGGGCCTGGCGTAGTTGCCCTTCACCAGCTCCAGCGTCCAACCGGGCTTCGGTTGAGGCTTCACGTTGATGACCCCTTCCGGAATGCGCACCCGCACTCTCAATGTCGGCGAACCGTGGCAACCGTGCGGAACGCGCAAGACGGCCTTGTAGTAGCTGCCCACGCGTGCCTGCTTGGTTTCGAGCGTGACGTGCGCGGAGACGCCCGCCGGCGCACAAAGCGATACGGCGATGAAAGCCGCCGCGCATTTCAGGATTCTGTTCATGTTCGTCTCCCCTTCACAGTACTTTCGGACTTTCACCGGTACGTTCACTTACATCCGCCATTGCACGCCCGCGTAAACCGAGCGTCCGTCGCCGGGCAGAAACTGAGCCAGGTCGGCCAGCGGATGCCGCGCATCGCGTATGACTCCGGTGGTGGCCGCGTATCTCTTGTCGAACAGATTGCGCACTTCGACAAACCACGACCATCGCCTGCCCGCCTCCTGCCCCAGTTTGAAGCCCCAGACGGCATAGGGATCGGCCTCCAGGGTGTTCGCCATGTCGACCGGGTATGCGCGCGGCGACCATTCGAGGTTCGGTCCGGCGTAAAAACCGTTCGGCCCGCGATACAGCAAGTCCCCGCGCACCAGCGCCTTGGGAATGCCGGGCAGCGTGTTATGGCCGAACGCCGGGTCGCCGTCGAAGCGGAAGCGGTTGAGCAGCACCGCCGCGCGCCATTGGAACGCGCCCGCGCGTCCGCCGAACGCGGCTTCCAGCCCCTGATGCACGGTGCGAGGCACATTCACCGTGATCGCATTCGCGCCGGCGCCCGGCGTGATCCCGAGCAGCTCGTCGCGCAGCCTGGCGTGATAGAGCGCGACATCCCAATGGACGAACGGCGTTTCGCCACGCGTGCCGAGCTCGTAGGTCCAGCCGCGCTGCGCCTTGTTCGGCTGTCCGGCGGCCAGCCCTTCGCTGAAGGACGGCGGTTCGAAACTCTTCGAGATGTTGGCGAACAGCTGCACCGCGGGCGAGAGCTCGTAGAGCAGCCCGTACTTCGGACTGGTGCCGGTGTGCGTCTTGTCGTAACTGCCGTCGGCGCCGAACTTGTCGTTCAGATCGCGACGCGCGCGCGTGTGCTGCACGCCGAACACGAGGGCGAGTTCGGGCAGCACGTAGTGCGTGTTCTGGAAATAGAACTCGTGGTTGGTGGCGATCTGGGTCGTCTTGTCGGTGCGCGCGCCGCGGCGTCCGTAGTCGTTGACGTGGCGGTCCTCGTCGACGATGCCGCGCGAGGGCGCGTAGCCGGCGATGAAGATGTTCCGTCTGCCGGCCAGCAGCGCTTCGCTGACGAAGCGCAGTTCTCCGCCCGCGATCCGCGCATCCTGATTGAGCACCTGGAAGATCGGATGGAAGAGCGCGAAGTCGGTGAAGTACACAGCCGCCTCGACACGCGAGCTGCCGAAGCGCCACACCGTGCGGTTGGCGATCCGCACGGTGTCGGTGTCGCGCCGCTGATCGCCGGCCACGTTGTCGGCGTTGGCGCGGCGCGGATCGCGCTTCAGTCGCGCCTTCGTCAGATTGCCCGGCAACTCCGAATCGCTCGTCGCCCACGAGAAATAGAAGCGCGTCTCCAGGTCGTCGCCGAGCCGGTAGCCGACGTTGGCGTTGAAGCGCCGGCTCTGCTGTACGGCGTGACGGCGGAAGCCGTCCTGATCGAAGGTGGAGAAGCCGGCGTAATAGTCGATCTCGTCCCGCACGCCGCCGGTCGCGATGTGCGAGCGCAGATAGCCGAAACTGCCGGCGTCCAGCCGGATCGACAGCGGCTCCGCGTCGAAGCCCGTACGCGAGACGTAGTTGACCGCCCCGCCCAGCGTACTGGCGCCGTAGCGCAGCGCGTTCGCGCCGCGGTAAACCTCGATATAGCGCGTCGCCAGAGGCTCGATGGACTGGAAGTCGGCCGAGCCGTCCGGCAGGCTGATCGGCACCCCGTCCTGCAGCAGCTTGATGCCGCGCAGATGGAACGTGCGCTGGATGCCCGATCCGCGGATGGACAGGCGCGCCTCTTCGGCGCCGAAGCGCGGCTGCGCATAAACACCGGGCGCGTAGCGGAAGATGTCGGCCTGCGTCGAAACGCGGCTCGTAGCGATGTCGTCGGTATCGACGACATGCACGCCGCCCGGGGTACGGTTGATCCGCTCCCGGGCGACGCGCAGCGTCGGTTGCGTCATGGTGGGGCCGTCCGTATCGCGTGTCGCGGTGACCACGACCGCATCCAATTCCTCCTCCGCGCCCCGGACGGCAAAGCTCATTGCGAGCGCGCACAGCGTTACCGCTGCGCGGGTCAGCTTGATGTTGTTCATCCTTATTGCTCCACAGGCGCGCTTTGCGCGCGCGACATCGGGCGGCCGGCGCCATGCGGCAACCGGCCGTACGTGTACGTGTCAGACGGTGGTAAGCATCAGGAGCGGAAAGGTGGCGCGCGTATGGGAGGCGGAACGCCCGGCTCGCTGCCGGCCGAGCGTATCGCGGGCGTCGCACGCGCCGCCCGCGTGATCGCGACGGTATGCGTCGGCGCACCGCGCGCGTCGTGCAGTCCCGGCCCTTCGTGGCCGAGCCAGCACAGCGCGCAATGCTGGTCGCGGTCCGACTGCCCCTGCGATGCGGGCGCGTCGTGCAGCGCGATCCACTGGAGGCCGGTCGTCGTGCAGACCGGAACGAGTTCCCCGGTCGCGCTCCGGGCCTGCGACCAGGGCAGCAGCAACTGCCACAGCAGCGACAGCGCGACGATCCAGATCGGCAGACGGCGACGGCGCAAAACGGCGTGCACGGCGACTTGGACAAAGATGACGCGCGGATTCTAAACCGGTCCCGGTTGCGCTGCTTCGGAACTGCCGGCCGTTCGGCGCGCTTTCAGCTGCGCCCGCCTTCTGCGCCGCGGGGAAGGATCGAACCTTTGCTGGCCGATCGTTTGTGCGCCGGCTCACGCGGCACGCAGCGCATCCACGAGATTCAGCCGCGCCGCGCGCAGCGCGGGCAGCACGCCGCCCAGGAAGCCCATGACCAGGGCGAAGACCAGCGACTTCAGCACGATATCGGGCGTCATGGCGAAGGAGAACGCCACTTCGGCGAAGGACTGCCAGTTCATCGTCGAGATGTGGACGAGCTGCATGAGGGAAGCGAGTGCGATGCCGATCGCCCATCCCACCACGCCGAGCGCGAGCGATTCGAGCAGGAAGGCGCCCAGGATGCCGGCGCGACCGAAGCCCAGTGCGCGCAAGGTGCCGATCTCGGCGGTGCGGTTCGCCACCGCGGCGTACATGGTGATCATGGCGCCGATCATCGCGCCGATGGAAAAGATCACCGAGAGCGTCACGCCCAGGTAGCTGATGAAAGTCGACATGGTCTTTGACTGCTCTTCGTAGAACGCGCGTTCGCGCTTCACGTCGACCGGCAGGCGCGGGTCCTTTTCGACCGCCGCCTTGAACGCATCGAAGGCGCCCGCCGAAGTCAGGCGCGCCACCACCGACGAATAGCTCTGGCGCCTGAAAGCCTGCATCAGTTGCTCGCTGTCGCCCCACACTTCCGAGTCGAATGCGGCGCCGCCGGCGTCGAACACGCCCACCACCGGCCATTCACGTCCGCCGAAACGCAGCCGCTGGCCCAGCGCCGCGCCGTCGAAGCGCTCGGCCACGCCCCGCCCGACGACGATTTCCGAAGTGCCGAAACGCAGCATGCGCCCCTGGACGATGCGCACCTGCGGCCGCAGCGCGAGCCCCGCCGCACCGATGCCGCGCGTCGTGATGTTGGTGAGCACGCCGCTCTCACGCTTGGGCAGGGTGATGAGCACCACGGTTTCCTTCGATACCAGCGGACGGCCGTTCTCCCCGCGCGCGATCGCCTCATGGCTTTCGAGGACCGCCGCCTGCGCACGCTCGATGGCGCTCTGCACTTCGGTGCTCGCGGAACGGCGCGTGACGATCACGTTGTCCGCCTGCCCCGTGGCGACCAGCGTGGCGCGCAGACCGGCATCGAGCATCAGCACCGATGCGAACACGAACACGACGAGCGCCATACCGCCCGCGGTGAGCAGTGTCGTCAGCTTGCGCGCCCAGAGGTTGCGAAGTGAATAGGACAGGGCAATGGGCATATGACTTCGGGTCGGTTTGTCTCCAGCGCACGACGCCTTTGGTCTTTAGCGAAGACAGGCGCTGCTATATAGTGGTCCGCGTGAGTTGTACCCTGACGAGGCAGACGTGCGGAATGCAAACGGCTCGAAAGTTCTAGTGGTGGACGACTGCCACGATTCGGCGGACAGCATGTGCTGGATTCTCTCCACCTACGGTTATCAAGTCGAGACCGCCTACGACGGCCTCACCGCGATCGGCAAAGCCCGCTTGCAGCGTCCCGACGTCGTTCTGCTCGACTTGGCCCTGCCCGAACTGGACGGGTACCAGGTCGCCAAAGCGTTGCGCGATCAGCTCGCGCCGCACGCGCCGATCCTGGTCGCGGTGACCGGCTACGGCCGCGAGCACGACAAGCAGCGCAGCGCCGCAGCCGGCTTCAGCCATCATCTGCTCAAACCCGTCGACCCGGCCGCGCTGCTCGACACATTGGCCAAGGTGCTTCGTCCCGCGCGCGAAGATTCACGCGCATTGCTGCCTACGCCTTGAGCCCGGCGACCGTCTTCAGCCGACGAAGCGCAGGCCTTCGACGATATTGACCCGCGCGGCCCGCCGCATCGGCAGCAGGGCCGCCGCGATCCCGACCACCAGCGCGCAAACGGCCTGCAGCCCCACGGTCTGCGGGCTGATGCCAAAAACGGGGAACAGCGTCCCCATCTTCGCCGCGAACCAGTAGCCGACCGGAAAGGTCAGGCCGATGCCGATGGCCGCGCCGATGACGGCAATGGCGAGCGATTCGCCGAGGATCAAAGCGGCGATGAACGCCGGCGGAAAACCCAGCGCCTTCAGCGTCGCGTATTCGGTCATGCGTTCACGCGCGGTCATGGCCATGGTGTTGGCCATCACCGCCAGGATGATCGCGATGACGACGTAGGACACGAAGCGCACCGCGATGACGATCGCTTCCGTCTGCTTGGCGAAACCGATCTGGAAGGCCTTCTCCGTCTCGGTGAGCGTCTCCGCCGCGGAGTTCTTGAACTGCTCGTCGATCGCGCGGGCGATTTCAGCCGCGCGGCCGACGTCCTCGATGGCGACGACGAATACGCCGACCTTGTCGGCGCGCCCCGGCACGCGCTGCTTGAGCGTTTCGTTGAGATAGTCGAAATGGAAGAACATCAGCGAAGTGTCGGTATTGGGCTCGGCGCCGTCGTAGATCGCGCGCACCGTGAACTCCCAATTGCCGGGGAAGATGTCGCCCTGGATGGGGATGGTGTCGCCGATGCGGAAGCCGTGCTGGAGCGCGAGCTTGCGCCCGATGACCGCGCCTTTGCGGTCGCGCAGGAAGGCCCGGAACTCGTCCTCATTCAGAACGTACTCCGGATACATGGCGAAATACTGTTCCGCGTCCACGGCAAAACGCGGAAAGAAGTTCGCCATGCTGGTGTCGCGGTAGACGCCGCCGAACCAGTTCGCCACCGCCACGCTGCGCACGCCCTCCACCGCGCGGATCTTCTCGCGGTAGTTGATGGGCATGGGAAAGACGAGCGAGATGGCGTTGCGCGTCACCAGGCGGTTGGCCGCGGCGCGGTCTGCGCCCGCATACCAGGCGTCGACGATGCTTTGCAGCAGTCCGAAGGACAGGATCGCCACCACCAGTCCGAGCACGGTCAGGCCGGTGCGCAGTTTGTGGCGCATCCCGTTGCGCAGGGCGAGTTTGAGAAAGCTCGTCACTGTCTCAGGCGTGGCGCGAAGCGCGTACCGAACGTTCGGCGACGTCCTCCGCGGTGGAGAGCTCGCCTTTCTCCAGGTACATGATGGCGTGCGCGCGATCGGCGGCGCGCTTGTCGTGCGTCACCATGACGATGGTCTTGCCCAGCTCGGTGTTGAGCCGCTCGAGCAGGCCGAGGATCTCCTCCGCCGCGGCGCGGTCCAGATCGCCCGTGGGTTCGTCGGCGACGAGCAGCGTGGGATCTGTGACGATGGCGCGCGCGATCGCCACGCGCTGCTGCTGACCGCCGGAAAGTTCCGACGGCAGGTGCGTCATGCGGTCTTCGAGCCCCACCAGCCGCAAAGCCGTCTCGGCGCGCGCCCTGCGCTCGCGCCGCGGCAGTGAAGTCAACGCCAGCGGCAGCTCCACGTTCTCGACGGCCGTCAGCACCGGCATCAGGTTGTAGAACTGGAAAATGAAACCGACGTGCGCCGCGCGCCAGGCCGCGAGCTCGGACTCGCTCAGGCGGGCGATGTCCACGCCGTCGACCAGCACCTGTCCCGCGTCCGGCTTGTCGATGCCGGCGATCATGTTGAGCAGCGTGCTCTTGCCGGAGCCCGAAGGGCCCATGAGCGCCAGGAAATCGCCGCGCCGGATGTCGAGGTTGATGTCGGAGAGCACCGGCACGCGCTGTCCGCCCCGGCGATAGCTTTTCGTGAGGCCGCGCACCTGGACCAGCGCTGTTCCGTCCGCGCTCACGGCTGCTGTGCCAGCTCGATCTTGCGGCCGTCGAGCGCGGCATCGAGCGGCGCGAGCACGACCCGCTCGCCGGCCTGTACGCCGCCGACCTGCACCAGATCGCCCAGTTGCATGCCCACCGTTACCGGCACGCGCTGCGCACGGCCGCCGGTCACGCGCAGCACCGCCGTACCGGCCTCGTCGCGCAACAACGCCGCAGCGGGAACCGCCGTGACCGGCGCGCGTTCTTCCGGCCGCAAAGGCCGTTCGAGGAAGGCGACCTTCGCGCTCATGTCCGGCAGCACGCGTTCGTCGCGCTCGGTGAAACGGATCTTCACCAGCACCGTGGCCTTGGCGCGGTCCACGGTGGGCACGATGCGGTTGACCTCGCCCAGGAAACGCTCGCCCGGGATGGCGTCCAGCTGGATCTCCACCGGCTGGCCGATACGGATGCGTCCGAGCGAGGATTCGGCGACGTCGGCCTCCACTTCCAGCGTGTCCATGTCCGCCATGGTCACGACCGCCCCCTTGGTGTCGAGCGCCTGCGAGAACGGCGTGATGTTGTCGCCGACGTTGGCGTTCTTGGTCAGCACCACGCCGTCGAAGGGGGCGCGGATGAGGGTCTGATCGAAATTGACCTGCGCCGCTTCGAGATTGGCGCGCGCCACCGCGAGCGCCGCAAGCTGGCTGGACAAGGCGGCCTGCGCCACTTCCAGCCGGGCGCGCGCCTGATCGTGCGCCGCTTCGCTGATGTAGCGCTTGCCGATCAGCTCTTCCGAACGTTTGAAGGCCCGTTCCGCTTCGCGCAGTTCGGCGCGCGCCTGGTCCAGGTTCGCCTGCGCCACCTTGACGCTCGCCGCCGCCTGTTCGAGCGCGGCGGCGACATCGCGGTTTTCCAGCCGGGCGATGATCTCCCCCGCCTTGACCCGACTGCCCTCGACCACGCCGAGCCATTCCAGCCGGCCGGTGGCTTTGGAGGAGATCGCGGCCTGGCGTTGGGCGACCACGTAACCCGTCGCGTTGAGCACCGTGATGGCCTGCGCGGGATAGGCTGTGGTCACGCTCACGGTCTGGACTTCGACCGCACCGGTGTAGCGGAACCACAGCCAGAGGCCGGCGACGAGCACCGCCAGCGCCGCAAGCCCCCATCGCGTCCAGGGCCGGCGCGGCTGCGTGCGGCCCGCTGCGGTGCGGTCGATGCTGAGCTGGGAAAGATCGGAGGCGTTCACGCGTAAACCCGTAGGCGGACTCCGCATTATAGCCAGGGGCCGTGCCGCCGCCGCTCAATCCAGGCGGAAGCGCACCGGCAGCAGCAAAGCGGCCGCGGTTCCCCCCGCCGGCAGGCGGTCGATGCGCCGCACCGCCTGCAATGCCGCGTCGTCGAGCATGGCGTGGCCGGAACTGCTGGCGATCGACGCGCCGAGGACGCGCCCTTCGGCGTCGATTTCGAGCAGCACGATCGCCTCGCCTTCCAGACCCTGCTCCACTGCCGCGGGCGGATAGAACACGTGCTCGTGCAAACGCGCCTGCGCGGCCTCGAGCGCCGAGGCAGGCGCGCCACGCCCCGCCGGAGGCGCAGGCGTGCGCGCTTTCGCGGCCGCCGGCCGCTCGGGCTTCAAGGTGTTCTTCACCATCTCCCCGGGCGGCGCAACCTCGACGAGACGCGCAAGCAGCGGCGGGGGTGCCGAAGGCGCCGCGGGCGGCGCCATGCGGGCCATGGACATCAACGCACCGGCATGCAGGAGTGCCGAACACCCCGTCGCTGCGATCAGACGGCCCCAATGCGTGCCGTGCCTTTGACTTTTGCCGCTCACCGCCGGAATATGGTCCGCCGCTTCACTTCTTGGCAAGTCATGCTGCGCCCCGTCCGCATCCTTCTCGTCGTGCTCTGCTTCGCCGCGACCGCCGTGCACGCCGCAACGCCCGATCCCGTGCGCTTCGCCGTGCACGTGGAGGCCGGCGACCTGGCGACCGTCGAGGCCTGGTTGCGGGAAGGGCTGAACCCCGATTTCGAAGGCGACCGCATCGGCAGCGGCCTGATGATTGCGGCCTGGGAAGGCAACATCGCCATGATGGAGCTCTTCCTGCGCTACGGCGCGGACGTCAATTACGTCAACGCCCACGGCGAGCAGGCGCTGATGCATGCGGCCTGGAAAGGCCAGCGGGCCGCCGTGGAATGGCTGCTTGCGCACGGCGCGCAGGTCAACCGCGCAGGCGACGAATGGTCCGCCCTGCATTACGCGGTCTTCGCCGGACACGAAGACCTCGTGCGCCTGCTGCTCGAGCGCGGCGCCGACGTCAATGCGCGCGCCCCCAACGGTTCGAGCGTGCTGATGATGGCCGCGCGCGAAGGCCATGCCTCGCTCGCCGAGCTGCTGCTCGCGCACGGGGCCGATCCCGGCCTGCGCAACATGTACGGCGACGACGCCATGACCTGGGCACTGCGCCGCGGCCATGCCGGCATCGCCCGTACACTCGGCTCCGCCGAACGTCTGGCCGAGACGGCGCGCGCGGTCGTGGAAGCTCCCCCGCCCGTTTATTCGGAGCCCGCGCCGCGTCCGCTGGCGGAACTGGTGGAGGCCCTGCGCCGCGCGCGGGCCGAAGGCCGCCCCACCGCCGAGGTTCTGGAACGATACGAAGCCACCCTGCAGGCCTACCGCCAGGCCCGTCCCGCCCCCGCGCAACCGCCCGCCGCCCTGGAAATCACCGGCCGGCGCCACAAACCCGGCGAGGAACGTGTGCAATTCCTCACACGGCCGCAGCCGTCCATGCCCTGATATCCCATCTGTCTCCGACATCCGGTACTGCACTTGCTATAGGGAGCAGTAGCCGTTGCGCGCCCACCGGGCGCAACGGTCGCCACTCTCCCCAATATCCCAGGGATACGACCGAGCGATGTCCTTTCCTCGCATGCGGTGGAATCTGGCCGTCAAGGCCGTGGTGGTCACCACGGCCGGGGTGCTGTTCGCTTCGGTGTTCGCCCACACCACCTTGTACAAGCGGCTGGACGGCTGGCTGCACGACTCCCTGCAGCGCACCGTCTCCGCCCCCATCGATCTCAGCGAAGTGCTGGTCGTGGACATCGACGACGCCTCGCTCAGCACCCTCATGCGCGCGCTCGGCCCCTGGCCCTACAACCGCGACACTTTCGCCTACGTGCAGTCCTATCTCACCGAGCGCGGCGCACGGCTGGTGGTGTACGACCTGCTGCTCGCCGACACGCTCGAAAGCGAGGCACTGCCCGCACGCCGCAACGCGGTGTACGCCGGGGCGGGGTTCACGGTCCCGCTGCCCATCACGCCCGCCTATCGCTCGCAGCTCGAAACCCTCGCCATCGGTCGCGACGATTCCCTCGCGCACGGCGAGGACGAGGAGAAGGCCAGCGGTTACCGGCAATGGCCCTATCTCAAACTGCCGGCGACGGCCGATCCTCATGCCGTAGGGGTGATGAACATCCAGCCCGACGAGGACGGCATCGTCCGCCGCGTCGCGCTGTTCCACGGTTCGCAGGGCTTCGTGCTGCCGAGCCTGAGCCTCGCCGCGCTCATGGCCGCGCATCCCGATCAGGTGCAGGCCGACTGGCCGCGGCGCATGCTCACAGTACGGCGCGCGAACATCCCGCTCACCAACCAGGGCGAGGTGCTGTTGCGCTATCCCTCGAACGCGCACGAACTGCGCGTGTTGCCGTTCTACGAACTGATGTTCGCCGCCACGCAGCCAGATTCCACGCCGCCGCATGTTGCGGACAAGGTCGTGTTCATCGGCAGTTCGAGCTTTGCCGGCGGCACCCACGCCTACACGCCGATCGCGCGCCTGCCGGGCGTGCAACTCTCGGCGCTGACCTACGCGATGCTCGCCAACGGCAGCGTGCTCGCGCCGCCCAAGCTCGCAGTCGACGCGGCCATCACCGCCTTCGCCCTGGCACTGCCGCTTCTGCTGCTGTGGCGAGGCGTGGAGGCGAGCGGCCATACCTATTTCCTCGTGTTCATCGGTCTGCCGCTGCTATGCATGGGCATCGCCGTCGCGCTGCTCATGGGCGGCCTGTCGTCGAACTGGCTCTATGCCCTCACCGCGGGGATCGCCGCATGGGCGTGCACCATGGCGATCTGGCTGTTCGACATCGCCAACGACCGCCGCAGGCTGCGTTACGAGGCGATCGCCGCGCGCGAGGCCAACAGGCTGAAAAGCGAGTTCCTCAATCAGGTCACCCACGAGCTGCGCACGCCGCTCACGGCGATCATGGGCTTCAACAAGATCAACCAGTACACCGAAGATCTGGGACGCGAGGCGCGCATCAAGAACAGCGAGATCATCGCCCACAACTGCGAACACCTGCTGGCGCTGATCAACAACCACCTCGACCTCGCCAAGATCGAAGCCGGCACGCTGGTGATCGCCCCCGCGCCGGAGGACCCGGAGCAGCTCTGCCGCGACGTCGTCACGACCCTGCAGCCGGTCGCCGACGAAAAGCGCCTGCGTATCAAGTTCACGCGCATGACCGAGCTGCCCGCGGCGCTGATGCTCGACGCGTTCCGCGTGCGGCAGGTGCTGATGAACCTGATGAGCAACGCCCTCAAGTTCACCCAGCACGGCAGCGTGGAACTGGCGGTCGGCTATCAGGCGCCCACGCTCGTCCTGGAAGTGCGCGACACCGGCACCGGCATTCCGGCCGATGCCCTGGAACGCATCTTCCGGCCCTTCGAGCAGGCCGATGCCACCGTTGCGCAGCGCTTCGGCGGCACCGGGCTGGGACTTGCCATCACCCGCACTCTGGTGGAGCTGATGGACGGCGCGATCGAAGTCGAGTCCGAACCCGGGATGGGGTCGACCTTCAGGGTCAGGCTGCCGGCGGAAGTGACCACGCGCCCGGACACCGTACGTCCCATTACGGATGCGCGGCCCATGGAAATTTTGTCCGGCCGTGTATTAATTGCAGAGGATAACGAGGACGTGCGCGCCCTCATCGAGCTGCAGCTCAGGAAACTGGGCGTGGAAACCACCTCGGTCACCAACGGCCTCGCCGCCGTGGAGGCCGCCCTGTCGGGCAACTACGACGCCGTGCTGATCGACATGGAAATGCCGGTCATGAACGGCTTCGAGGCGACCAACGTCCTGCGCACCCGCAACTACCACGGCACGATCCTTGCCCTGACCGCCCACCAGGAGGGAACGGAAATCGAACGCGCGCTCGCCTCGGGTTGCGACGGCGTCGTTCGCAAGCCGGCGAGCATCGAATCCCTACGCGCCGCCCTCAAACCGGTCCTGCGAGGATCGCGCCGTGCCACGGGAGGCGTGTAATGCGTGCAATGGGAGGTTGTCATGCAACAGCATACGGCTTCGCCTGAACGGATGCGCCCGTACCCGGAGGCATCCGCCCGCCGGATCTGCGTACGCGTCGCCAGCGAACTCCAACCGCTCATTCCGCGTTTCCTCGCCAACCGGCGCACGGAAATCGCTTCCCTGGAGCGCGCCGTCGAACGCCGCGACGCCGAAACCCTGCGGCGCATCGGTCACTGCCTCAAGGGCGTGGGCGGCGGCTACGGCTTCGATGAAATCACCCGCATCGGCGCCCAGATAGAGGGCTACGCCAAGGAAGGCAACGGCGAGGCCGCACGTCCGCTGATCGACGCGCTGAAACGCTATCTCGAAAACGTCGAAGTGCGCTTCGAATGACCGCCTAGGAGAACCCATGCGCATCGCCCTGCTCGAAGACGATCCTTCCCAACGCGACCTGGTGAAGCTCTGGCTCGACGGCGCCGGACACGTTTGTCACGCCTTTTCCCGTTCCAGGGACTTCATGCGCATCCTCACGCGCGACACCTTCGACCTGCTGCTCATCGACTGGGAACTGCCGGACATCAACGGCGACCGCGTGCTCGAATGGGTGCGGGCAAACGTGCGGCAGTACGTGCCGGTCATGTTCGCGACCGCGCGCGCCGAGGAAGAGGACATCTGCTCGATCCTGCGCGCAGGGGCGGACGACTATCTGGTGAAGCCGCTGCGCAAGAACGAGCTGCTGGCGCGCGTCGACGCGCTCGGGCGCCGCAGCAAGCCGCCCTTGCCGAACAACGAGCCGCTGCGCGTGGGCGACTTCGAGATCGACTTCGAATGCCGCGTGCTGCGCCGCAAGGGCGTGCCGGTGCTGCTGACGCAGAAGGACTTCGATCTCGCGGTGTTCCTGTTCCGCAACGTCGGCAACCTGCTCTCGCGCGGGCACATCCTCGAGACGGTGTGGGGACGCAACCCCGATCTCAACACCCGCACCGTGGACACCCACATCAGCCGCCTGCGTTCCAAGCTCGGGTTTACCCCGGAAAACGGCTGGCGCCTGTCTGCGGTCTACCAGCAGGGCTATCGTCTCGAACCGGTGGCCGAACGCGATGCGGCGGTGCTCGCACGCCGCTCCCAGAAAGCGCCTTCGCCGCCGTCCGCCTACGCCTCGCCGCAATGACCGGCAGCGGCCGCTCCGTACCCGAAGCTGAATAGCGGCCCGCGGAACGGTCCGCAAAGATCGACCGGCTACGGCAGGATGTCCGAAGGTCCCGGCGGTCCCTTGCTCGACCGGCCGGTCGACGACCGCGAGGACCACATCCTCGGACCGGCCGATGCCGCCCTCACCCTGGTCGAATACGGCAGCTACGCCTGTCCCTATTGCCGCGCCGTCAACGACGACATCGCCGCCTTGCGCAGCGAATTCGGCGACCGTCTGCGCTACGTCTTCCGGCACCGGCCGCTGACCGGCAGCGACATCGCCCGCCGCGCCGCGGAACTGGTCGAACGCGCGGACACCCCGGAACGCTTCTGGGCCGCACACATGACGCTGATGACGCGTTCGGCGACGCTCAGCGAGGACGACCTGCGAACCGTCGCGCAGGAGCTTCTGCCCGCGCATCCCGATCCGCAGGCGGAAGCCGAAGCCCGCCGTCGCGCCCGGGAACGGGTCGAACGTGACGAGCGCAGCGCACGCGCGAGCGGCGTGCGGATCACGCCCACTTTCTACATCAACGGAAGACGCTATGACGGGCCCTGGGATCGCGGCGCGCTCGCCGATGCGCTGCTCGGCTCGTTGGGCCACCGGGTCCGCACCGCCGCCCTGGATTTCGCGAGCTGGGCCCCCTCCAGCGGCGTGCTGCTGCTCATCGCCACCCTGCTCGCGATCGCGTTGACGAACTCGGCGATCGGACCGGCATTCGAAGCGCTTTGGCAGCAGCCTTTGGGCCTCAGCTTCGGCGAGGCCGCGTTCCGCCTCTCGCTGCGCGACTGGATCAACGACGGGCTGCTGTCCGTGTTCTTCCTCGTCGTCGGGCTGGAGATCAAGCGCGAATTCACGGTCGGCCATCTCGCGACCCGGCAGTCGGCGGCCCTGCCGGTCGCAGCCGCGCTCGGCGGCATGGCGATGCCGGTGCTGATCTACCGTCTGATCGTGCCCGAGGGGCCGTGGGCGCACGGCTGGGGCGTGCCCATGGCCACCGATACCGCATTCGCCATCGCGCTGATCGCGATGATGGGCGCGCGCGTACCGGTCGAGCTGCGCATTTTCCTGACCGCCGCCGCGATCGCCGACGACATCGGCGCCATCCTCGTCGTGGCGGCTTTCTATTCCACGTCCCTGCGCTACGACTACCTGGGCGGCGCATTGGCGATCGTTGCGCTGCTCGCCGTGCTCGCCAAGCTGCGGATCTACAGCGTCTGGCCTTATCTGCTGCTCGGCGCCGGCCTTTGGATTTGCGTGCACGCCGGCGGTCTGCACGCTTCGCTGGCGGGCGTGGTGCTGGCGATGTGCATCCCCACGCGCCCGCCGGCCAATCTCGATGCGCTGATGACCCAGGCTCAGGTGCTCGTCGCCGCCGAAGCGCGCCGCAGCGACGAAGTGCTGCGGCACGGACCGTCGACCGCGACCTTGCGCGCGCTGGACGACATCCACGACCGCATCGAGTCTCCAGCCGACCGCATGCTGCGGCGCGCCGGACCGCGTTCGAGCTATGTCGTGCTGCCGCTTTTCGCGCTCGCCAACGCGGGCGTGAGCGTCGAGACGAACGTCGGCGAACACGGGACGCTGATGCTGGCGATCGCCGCGGGTCTGGTGGCCGGCAAACCGCTCGGCATGCTGCTCGCCTCGATGCTTGCCGTCCGTCTGCGCCTTGCCGTCAAACCGGATGCGTACACGTGGCGCCAGCTCACCGGCGCCGGCGCGCTGGCCGGCATCGGCTTCACCATGTCTCTGTTCATTGCTGCGCAGGCGTTTCCGCAGCCTGCCGACTTCACCGCGGCAAAGCTTGCGGTGTTCGCGGCCTCGGTATCGGCGTCGGTCATCGGCGTCGCGATGCTGTGGAACGCGAAAACCGATCCGTGATAGGCGTCGTTCTTAACGGACGAAGACCGCCGAGCGGAAGATTCGCTGCGGAAGCAGGGATTGGTGCCGGGAGCGAGAATCGAACTCGCACGGTGTTGCCACCGCGGGATTTTGAGTCCCGTGCGTCTACCAGTTCCGCCATCCCGGCTTGGGAATTCGTCGCGGGAAGCGTAGCATTCGCGGTCCGGTCTGGAACGCGTCCGCACTCGCAGCCGCTTCGGAAAGTAAGGCGGCATTATCCAAGAATGTCTTTGCCCCAGCAACAATCCGAACTGACGGTCGACGACTTCGACTACGAGCTGCCGCCCGAGCTGATCGCGCAGCATCCGCCGGCGCAACGCACGGACAGCCGGCTGCTGTATGTCGCGGGCGAGGTGCTGCGCGATCTGTCCTTCGCCGATCTGCCGCAACTGCTCGCACCCCGCGATCTGCTGGTGTTCAACGACACCAAGGTCATCAAGGCGCGCCTGCACGGGACCAAGCAAACGGGCGGCCGCGTCGAAGTGCTGGTCGAGCGCGTGCTGAACGCGCATGAAGTGCTGGCGCACGTGCGTGCGAGCAAATCGCCCAGACCCGGCACGCTGCTACGGCTGGCCGACGCCTTCGATGCCGAGACGCTCGGCCGCACGGACGATCTGTTTCACCTGCGCTTCGATTCTTCACGTACCGTGTTCGAATGGCTGGAACAGTACGGGCACGTGCCGCTGCCGCCTTACATCGCCCATCCTGACGGTCCGGAGGATGCGCAACGCTATCAGACCGTGTACGCCGCGCAGCCGGGCGCGGTGGCGGCGCCCACCGCCGGCCTGCATTTCGACGAGACGATGCTCGAACGGCTGCGTGCCCAAGGCGTGGGGTTCGCCTTCGTCACGCTTCATGTCGGCGCCGGCACCTTCCAGCCGGTGCGCGTGAAGCGGCTCGCGGAGCACAGGATGCATCGCGAGTGGTATTCGATCCCCGAAGCCACCGCGGCGGCGATCGAGCGCACCCGGACTGCGGGCGGACGCATCGTCGCCGTCGGCACCACCAGCCTGCGCGCGCTGGAGTCGGCGGCCACGCCGGACGGTCGCGTACAGGCGGGCAGCGGGGAAACGGAACTCTTCATCACGCCCGGATACCGTTTCCGCGTGGTCGAGCGGCTGCTCACCAATTTCCATCTGCCGCGTTCCACGCTGCTCATGCTGGTGTCCGCCTTCGCCGGCATGGAGACGATCCGCCGCGCCTACCGCCATGCGGTCGAACGGCGCTACCGCTTCTTCAGCTACGGGGATGCGATGTTCCTCGAACGCCTCAACACCTGAGGCGCCCGGCTAAAATCGCCCGATGAAGTTCACTCTGCATAAAACCGACGGTGCCGCACGGCGCGGTACGCTCACGCTGGCGCACGGTACGGTGCAGACGCCGGTATTCATGCCGGTCGGCACCTACGGCAGCGTCAAGGCGATGAGTCCGGCCGAGCTGAAGGAGGTCGGCGCGCAGATCATCCTGGGCAACACCTTCCATCTCTGGCTGCGCCCGGGCCTCGAAGTCATCGAGACCTTCGGCGGGCTGCACCGCTTCATGGGCTGGGACGGCCCGATCCTCACCGACTCCGGCGGCTTCCAGGTCTTCAGCCTCGGGGCGCTGCGCAAGATCAGCGAGGAAGGCGTGCGCTTCCAGTCGCCCGTCAACGGCGACCGGCTGCTGCTCACGCCGGAGGAATCGATGCGCATCCAGCGCGTGCTCAACTCCGACATCGTGATGATCTTCGACGAGTGCACGCCCTACCCCGCGACGGAGCGGCAGGCGGCCGATTCCATGCGGCTGTCGCTGCGCTGGGCCGAGCGCAGCCGGCGCGCGCACGAAGGCAACCCGAACGCGCTGTTCGGCATCGTCCAGGGCGGCATGTACGAGGCGCTGCGCGACGAGTCGGTGCGCGGGCTGCTGGACATCGGCTTCGACGGCTACGCCATCGGCGGCCTGTCGGTGGGCGAGCCCAAGGCCGACATGCTGCGCATCCTGTCCCATACGGCGCCGCAACTGCCGGCCGACCGGCCGCGCTATCTCATGGGCGTGGGCACCCCGGAGGACATCGTCGAGGCGGTGCAGCGCGGCATCGACATGTTCGACTGCGTGCTGCCGACCCGCAACGCGCGCAACGGCTGGCTGTTCACGCGCTACGGCGACATCAAGATCCGCAACGCCCGCTATCGCAACGATCCCCGCCCGCTGGACGAGCACTGCGGCTGCTACACCTGCCGCCATTTCAGCCGCGCCTACCTGCATCACCTGCAGCGCGTGAATGAAATCCTCGGCGCCCGGCTCGCGACCCTGCACAATTTGCACTATTACCAAAGCCTGATGGCCGAGCTGCGCGCGGCCATCGAGGCGGGACGGCTGGACGCCTACGTGGCGGAATTCCGCAGCGCGCGGGCGACCCTGGCGGGCGAAGCGGCCTGAGCCGAACCGGCTCAGGTGGGGGCGGAGCCCCTCGGTTATACTCTCGCGCTTTCCACGACCAATTTACGGAGACCAACAGTGCTGATTAGCGACGCATTCGCCCAAGCCGGCGGTGCCGCCCCGGGCGGCGGCGGACTGATGCAGTTCGTGCCGATCATCCTGATGTTCGTGCTGCTGTACTTCCTGCTCATCCGGCCGCAGATGAAGCGGGCCAAGGAGCACAAGGCCATGTGCGACGCGCTGACCAAGGGCGACGAAGTCGTCGCCGCCGGCGGCGTGGTGGGCCGCATCACCAAGGTCAACGACAACTACGTGACCCTGGAGGTGGCGCCCAACACCGAAATCGTCGTGCAGCGCATGGCCGTCCAGCAGCTGCTGCCCAAGGGAACCATCAAGGGGCTGTGAGCCCGGCTTCGCCGGATCCCGGTCCCGTTTAACGACGCCTGTCCAGCATGAATCGATATCCCGTCTGGGTTTACATCACCCTCGTCGTCGCGCTGGCGATCGGTTTGCTCTACACCCTGCCGAACTTCTACGGCGAATCGCCGGCCGTGCAGGTGTCGAGCGCACGCGCGACGGTCAAGATCGACCAGGCCACGCTCGAGCGCGTGCAGCAGACACTCGACCAGGCGAACATCCCCTACACGGGCGCGCGCCTGGATCAAACGGGCGTGAAGGTGCGCTTCGCCGACACCGACACCCAGTTGCGCGCCCGTGACGTGATCGATCAGGCGTTCAACCCGGATCCGGCGAACGGCGACTACACGGTCGCGCTCAACCTGCTGCCAGCCTCGCCCAACTGGCTAACCGCCATCGGCGCCTTGCCGATGTATCTGGGCCTCGACCTGCGCGGCGGCGTGCATTTCCTGCTGCAGGTGGACATGCGCGGCGCCATCGTCAAGCGGCTCGACGCGCTCGCGGGCGACATCCGCACGCTGTTGCGCGACCAGCGGGTGCGGCACAGCGGCGTGAGCCGCGAGGGCGGCACGGTCGTCGTGCGCTTCCGCGACGCCGAGACGCGCGACAAGGCGCGCGAGATCCTGAGCAACAACCTGCCCGAGCTGGCGTTCAGCGACGCCGGCGGCGCCTCCGAGCCGCGTCTGGTCGGCACCATCCGGCCGGAAGCCCAGCAGCGCATCCAGGAATACGCGCTCAAGCAGAACATCCAGACCCTGCACAACCGCATCAACGAGCTCGGCGTGGCCGAACCGGTGATCCAGCAGCAGGGCGCCGACCGCATCGTCGTCCAGTTGCCCGGGGTGCAGGACACCGCCCGCGCCAAAGAAATCCTCGGCCGCACCGCCACGCTGGAAATCCGCATGGTGGACGAGGAGAACATGACGGCGGAGAAACTCGCGGCGGCGGCCCGCGGCGAAGTGCCCTTCGGCAGCGAGTACTACGTGACGCGCGAGGGCTATCCGCTGCTCGTCAAACGGCAGGTGGTGCTGACCGGCGACCGCCTCACCGACGCCCAGCCGGGCTTCGACGGCCGTACCAACGAACCGGCCGTGCACCTCACGCTGGACGCCACCGGCGCGCGCATCTTCCGCGACGTGACGCGCGAGAACATCGGCAAGCGCATGGCCATCCTGCTCATCGAGAAAGGCAAGGGCGAAGTGGTGACGGCGCCGGTGATCCGCGACGAGATCGGCGGCGGCCGCGTGCAGATCAGCGGCCGCATGACCGCCGCCGAGGCGAACGACGTCGCGCTGCTGCTGCGCGCCGGTTCGCTCGCCGCGCCCATGGACATCGTCGAGGAACGCACCATCGGCCCGAGCCTCGGCAAGGAGAACATCGAGCGCGGCTTCCAGTCCACGCTGTGGGGCTTCGTCGCCGTGGTCGCGTTCATGTGCGTGTACTACATGCTGTTCGGCGTGTTCTCCTCGATCGCGCTGGCGGCGAACCTGCTGTTCCTGATCGCGCTGCTGTCGATGCTGCAGGCCACGCTCACCCTGCCCGGCATCGCCGCGATCGCGCTTACCCTGGGCATGGCGATCGACGCCAACGTGCTGATCAACGAACGCATCCGCGAGGAGCTGCGCAACGGCATGAGCCCGCAGGCGGCGATCCACGCCGGCTACGAGCGCGCCTTCGGCACCATTCTCGACGCCAACATCACTACGCTCATCGCCGCGCTGGCGCTGCTCATCTTCGGCACCGGCCCGGTACGCGGTTTTGCGGTCGTGCACGCGCTGGGCATCCTCACCTCCATCTTCAGCTCGGTGGTGGGCTCGCGCGCGCTGGTGAACCTGTGGTACGGCTCGCGCCGCAAGGTCGAGCGGCTGGCGATCGGCAACACCTCCTGGAAGTGACGGACGGCGCAGACGAGGACTAAAGGAAAGGCGATATGGAGTTCTTCAAGATTCGGCGCGACATCCCCTTCATGCGCCATGCGCTGCTGTTCAACGTCATCTCGATCGTGACGTTCCTGCTGGCGGTGTTCTTCCTCTGGCACAAGGGGTTGAACTTCTCGATCGAGTTCACCGGCGGCACGGTGATGGAGGTGAGCTACGACAAGGCCGCCGACGTGGACGGCATCCGCCGCACGCTGGAGCAGGCCGGCTACAGCGACCCGCAGGTCCAGAACTTCGGCTCCTCGCGCGACGTGCTGATCCGCCTGCCGCTGCGCGAAGGACAATCGACCGCGCAGCTTTCGCAGGAAGTGATGAAGGCGCTGCAGGCGCACGATGCCGGCGCGCAACTGCAGCGGGTGGAATTCGTCGGACCGCAGGTCGGGCGCGAGCTGGCCGAGAACGGGGCGCTCGCGCTGCTCGTCACCTCCCTCGGGATCATGGCCTATCTGGCGCTGCGCTTCGAATGGAAGTTCGGCGTGGCGACGGTGCTCGCCAACCTGCACGACGTGGTGATCATCCTCGGCTTCTTCGCCTTCTTCCAGTGGGAATTCTCGCTGCCGGTGCTGGCCGCGGTGCTGGCGGTGCTCGGCTATTCGGTGAACGAATCGGTGGTCATCGCCGACCGCATCCGCGAGAACTTCCGCAAGATGCGCAAGGCCTCGGTCACCGAAATCATCGACAACGCCATCACCCGCACCATCTCGCGCACCATCATCACCCACGGCAGCACGCAGATGGTGGTGCTCGCCATGCTGTTTTTCGGCGGACCGGCGCTGCACAACTTCGCCCTGGCGCTCACCATCGGCATCTGCTGCGGCGTCTACTCGGCGGCGCTGGTCATGGCCTCGATCGTGCGCTGGCTCGGCATCCGGCGCGAGGATCTGGTGCGCCCGGTGCGCGAGCGCAAGGAAGAAGCCGTCGTGTGAAGGCGGACGCGATGCCGCGGGGCATCGCGCCGCTCAGACCGCAGCGTCCGCCCGGGCCGGTTCCTCGACCGGCCCCACGTGCAGGATCTCCAGCTCCAGCGTCTGGCCGTTCGGCAGTTTCGCCTCGGTGAAGCTGCCCACCGCGCGCCCGAACAGGGCACGGCCCACGGGCGAGAACACCGACACACGCTTCAACGCCGGGTCGGCGTCCGCAGGCGCGACCAGCGTCACGCAGCGCTTGGCGCCGCTTTCGACTTCACGATATTCCACCGGCGCGTTCAGGCGCACCACGTCGGCCGGCATGCGCGCGGCCGCGACGATTTCGGCGCCGCCGAAGGTCTCGGCGACGATCGCCGCCGCCTGTTCGACCGGTCGGTCCAGCATCGCCGACAAGGCGCGTGCGTCGTCGGCGCAAATGATGATGTCTTCTGCTCTGTTCATGAGCGTCCTCCTTGGAAAGCTCGGAAAGCGCACATCCGGCCGACAAAACGACCGGGTTACGCTGGGTCAGGAGAGTTGCTCCCCGGCAGACGGCGTCCTCGGTTCCCTGGCGGGGCGGGCGCTCGGTCTACCGGGCTAGACCAAGAAAGGCTCGACTGCCCGGACAGCGCCGGGCGAGCAGTGGCGCCGCCGTACGCACGACAGCGCGCCGCGCGGCGAGCGGTGCGCGCGCGAACAGCGGTCGGATGTCGTACGGACGGTTCATCGTGAAAGGTCGAATGTGAAAGCTTCGCAGGCACACCATAGCACAGGCGGCCTGCTTGTCAACGGACCCGCCCGCCTTCATGCGGCGGGCAAATCCTGGGACTCAGATCCGGCGTGCCAGTTCCGCGGCCTTGCCGATATAGGCGGCCGGCGTCAGCGCAAGCAAACGCTCACGGTCGGCCTCGGGGATAGGTAAGGTCCGGATGAAGTTTTGCAAGTCCTCGCGGCCGATGCGGCGGCCGCGGGTCAGCGCCTTGAGCTGTTCGTAGGCGCCTTCCACGCCGTAGCGGCGCATCACGGTCTGGACGGGCTCGGCCAGCACCTCCCAGTTGGCGTCCAGGTCCTCGGCCAGCCGTTCGGGATCGGCCTCGAGCTTGTTCAGCCCGCGCAGGCAGGCGACGTAACCGAGCAGCGCGTAGCCGAAGGCGCTGCCCACGTTGCGCAGCACCGTCGAATCGGTGAGGTCGCGTTGCCAGCGCGAAACGGGCAGCTTGTCCGACAGATGCCGCAGCATCGCGTTCGCCAGGCCGAGGTTGCCCTCGGAGTTCTCGAAATCGATGGGGTTGACCTTGTGCGGCATGGTCGAGGACCCCACTTCGCCCGCCACCACGCGCTGCTTGAAATAGCCCAGCGAAATGTAGCCCCAGACGTCGCGGTCCAGGTCGACGAGGACGGTGTTCAGTCGCGCCAGCGCATCGAAGCATTCGGCCAGGCTGTCGTGCGGCTCGATCTGGATGGTGTAGGGATTGAATTCCAGCCCCAGCGATTCGACGAAACGCCGCGCGAAGCCTTCCCAGTCCACTTCGGGATAGGCCGCCAGATGCGCGTTGTAATTGCCCACCGCGCCGTTGATCTTGCCGGTGAGCGCGACGCCGGCCAGGCGCGCGCGCGCGCGCCGCAAGCGGTACACGACGTTGGCCAGCTCCTTGCCGAGCGTCGTGGGCGTGGCCGGCTGGCCGTGGGTGCGCGACAGCATGGGCCGATCGGCCAGTTCGCGCGCCAGCGCCGCCAGTTTGTCCACCACGGCATCGATCGCCGGCAACAGCGCCCGGTCGCGCGCATCGCGCACCATCAGCGCGTAGGACAGGTTGTTGATGTCTTCCGAGGTGCAGGCGAAATGGATGAACTCGCTCGCCTTCACCAGTTCGGCGTTGCCCGCCACGCGTTCCTTCAGCCAGTATTCGATCGCCTTGACGTCGTGGTTGGTCTGCGCCTCGATCTCCTTCACGCGCCGGCCGTCGGCTTCGTCGAAGTCGCGGGCGAGCGCGCGCAACTGCGCGACCGATTCCGGCGTGAACGGTCCCACTTCGGCGATGGCGGGGTCGGCGGCAAGCGCCAGCAGCCACTCGATCTCGACGTGGACGCGATGGCGGATCAGCCCCAGCTCGCTGAAATAGGGACGCAGCGGTTCCAGCGATTTGTGATAGCGCCCGTCGAGCGGCGATAATGCGGTGAGAGGCGACAACGGCATGGCGGTGAACTACGACGCGGAAGGCATTGAAGGCGGCGCGAGTTTAACACGGCGCGGCCCCGCCCTTCCCGAACCTGCCTCCCTGGAGGAAGCGCTCGCCCGGGCACGCGCCTGCCGGCTGTGCGCGCCGCACCTGCCGCACGAACCGCGTCCGGTCCTGCGCGCCGCGCCCAGCGCCCGCGTGCTCATCGTCGGCCAGGCGCCCGGACGCAAGGTGCACGAAACCGGCATTCCCTGGAACGATCCTTCCGGCGACCTGCTGCGGCAGTGGCTCGACGTCGACCGCGAGACCTTCTACGACGAACGCCGCATCGCCATCATCCCCGCCGGGCTGTGCTTTCCCGGCAAAGGCCCGGGCGGCGACCTGCCGCCGCGCGCCGAATGCGCGCCCACCTGGCATCCGCGGCTGCGGGCGCATCTGCCGCACATCGAGCTGGTGCTGCTGGTCGGCGCCTACGCGCACGCCTATTACCTCGGCGCACGCCGCAAAGGCACGCTCGCCGACACCGTGCGCGCCTGGCGCGAATACCTGCCCGCCTACTTCCCCCTGCCGCATCCCAGTCCGCGCAACCGCCGCTGGCTGAAGCTCAACGCCTGGTTCGAAGCGGAAGTGATTCCGGAGCTGCGGCGGCGTTTTGCCGATGTCATACGGCGCGGCGGCACGGGTTGAGCTTGCGGCCGCCGGTATATAATCCGCCGCCCTCCGACTCAGTCTCAGACCGCGCAATCGAACATGAAGCTCATCGGCAACTTCACCAGTCCCTTCGTGCGCAAGGTGCGGATCGTCGCCGCCGAGAAGCGCATGGAATACGAATGGGAATTGGCGATGCCCTGGGAACCGGACAGCCAAGTGTCGCAGCACAACCCGCTCGGCAAGATTCCGGTCCTGATCCTCGACGACGGCACCACGCTGTTCGATTCGCGCGTGATCTGCGAATTCCTCGACAACGTCTCGCCCATCGCCAAACTGCTGCCGCAAGGCAACCGCGAACGTGTCGAGGTCAAGTGCTGGGAGGCGCTCTGCGACGGCATCATGGAAGCGGGCATCCTCGCGCGTCTGGAGCTCAACCGTAAAAGGAAGAGCGAGCGCAGCCAGGCGTGGATCGATCGCCAGATGGCCAAAGTGCAGCGCGGGCTGGACGCCATGGAAGCCGATCTCGCCAAGGCCGCCGGCCACTGGTCCTGCGGCAACCATTTCACCCTCGCCGACGTCGCCATCGCCGCCTGCACCGGTTTTCTGGACTTCCGCTACCCCGACCTCGACTGGCGCGCCGACCGGCCGCATCTCGCGAAGCTCGCCGCACGGCTGGCCGAGCGCCCCTCGGTCGCGGAAACCGTCCCGCACGAATGAGCGCCGCGCCGCGGCGCGCGGCACGTCGGCTGCTATCCGTTCGGGGACGACAACCCAGGCGGCGTGACCGCCCGACACCCGGATGGATCTGCCCGCCCCGTTGCTCTTCCTTGCGCACCCGGCAGTGCAATACGGCCTCGCGCCGTTCCTCGCCGCGCTCTTCACCGTCATGGTCCTGCACCGCCTGCGCCTCGGCGGCTTGGCGCTCGCCGCGGCCTTCTACACCGCGGTGTGGCTGACCGTCGACTGGACGCTGTACCCGCTCACGCCGCTGCGCAAGCTCATCCTGATCGGGCTTGTCACGCCGCCGCTCGGCCTGCTGGTCGATTTCATGGCGCGTGAATCGCTCGCGTGGCGCATCGCCCTGGCGGCGCTGGCGGCCGCAGCGTCGATCTGGGTGCACGAACCCGCTCCCGACCCTGCATCGCTCGCCGCCGCCGTCATTTTGCCCGCCTGGCTGGTCATGAGCCTGCTCGCCATGAACGGCGCGCCGGGCCGCTCCAGCGGCGCGATCGTCGCGCTCGCGGGCGGCACCGCCGTTTGCGCGGCATACGGCGAAGCGCCGGTCCACTTCAGCGGCTACGCCGCATCGCTCGCGTCCGGCGCGGGCGCATTTCTGCTGTGGCTGCTCGGCACCAACCGCAAGTGGAGCGCGGGCGCGGTCATGCGTCTGCCGGCGGCGACGCTCACGGGATTGCTGCTGGGCGGCGCGGTCTTGCAGGGCGGTACACCCTGGTCTGCCGCGCTCCTGCTCGCCCTGGTGCCGCTCGCGGCGCGCATTCCCGCCCCGCAGCATTGGGCGTTGCGCAGCCAGGTCGCGCTCGTCTGCCTCTACACGCTCGCCATCGCCGCCGCGGCGGTGTACACGCTGTGGCGGCCGTGGCCCGAAACCGCGCTCTGAGTCAGATGTCGTGCACGGCCTGGCGCCGTGCGCGTTCGCGCACTTCGTCCATGGCCTCGCGCAGGCCTTCGGCGTCGAAAGGTTTGGCGAGCACGTGCAGGCCCTCGCTCTTCGCCTGCTCGAGTTGCGCTGTGTAGCCGGTCACGAGCAGCACCGGCAGGTCGGGGTAATGGGTGTGCAGCCACTTCGCCAGCGTGATGCCGCTGGCGCGGCCCGGCATGAGCACATCGGAGACGACGATGTCCCAGCCCGGCTGGTTGTCGATGCGCACCATGGCCTCGTCGGCATTCGACGCGATCTCGACCGTGCAGCCGATCTGTTCCAGCAGGACGCGCGTGGCCTGCGCCACTTCCGGATTGTCCTCCACGAGCAGCACGCGCCCGCTGGTGCGCGCAGGCGCCGCCTCCGGTTTGCCGGCCGCGATGTGTGCATACGGCCGCTCGGATACGGGCAGGAACAGGGTCACTTTCGTGCCGCGCCCCAGTTCGCTCTCCACCGTGGCCGTGCCGCCCACTTCCTCGCAGAAACCGTAAACCTGCGCGAGTCCCAGCCCCGTGCCGCGCCCCGGCGCCTTGGTCGTGAAGAAGGGTTCGAACACGTGGCGCAGATTCGCTTCGGGAATGCCCTGGCCGGTGTCCTCGAAGGTGATGGCGACGAATTCGCCGCGCAGCCCCTTGGGGCCGCTGCCGTCCAGTTGCACGTTACGCGCATGCACCGACAGGGTTCCGCCTTCGGGCATGGCATCGCGCGCGTTGATGGCGAGATTGAGCGTCGCCAGTTCGAATTCGCCCTCGTCGGCGTAAACGGGCTTGGTCGCCGGATCGACGTCGAGCTGCAGCACGATGCGGCTGCCGAGCGAAGCGCGCACGAGCTCGAGGAACTCGTTCATCTGCGCGGGCACGTCGAGCACCTCCGGCCGCAGCGGCTGCTTGCGCGAGAAGGCGAGGAGCTGCCGCGTGAGGCGCTTGCCGGCTTCGAGCGAGCGCTCCAGCGCGCCGAGCGGCTGTTCCACGTCCTCGCGCCCCGCGAGACGACGGCGCAGCAGCATGGTGCTGGTGGACACCACCATGAGCAGGTTGTTGAAGTCGTGCGCCACGCTGCCGGTCAATTGGCCGAGCGCCTCCAGGCGGCGCGCCTGCTTGTAGGCCATCTCCATCGCCTGGCGCTGCGTGACCTCCGCGCGCCACTGATTCCAGCCCTCCTCCTCGCGCTGCAGGCGCCGCAGCGCGATGGCGAGGATCACGCACAAGGCCAGGCTGGGGACGAAGGTGAAGCCTGCCACGACGCCGGCGCGTTCATACCAGCGCGACAGCCACGCCTCGCGCGCGTAGCTGGTCGCGAGGTAGATGGGATAGGCGCCGATCTGGCGATAGATGCCGTAGCGTTCCAGGCCGTCCACCGACGAGACGTATTCGGCGCTGCCCGCGAACTGTCCGGCGCGGATGCGTTCCGCGAAGGGACCGCCCAGTTGCTTGCCCACCTTGGCAGGCGGATAGCGGGCGATGAGGCTGCCGTCGGCGTGCAGCAACGCGATCGCCGCGCCGTCGGCATGCTGCGTCAGGCGCTGGTAGTACTCGCTGAAGTAATCCGGGCGCAGGGTGATGCTCACCATGCCGCGGAAGACTTCGCCGGGGCCGCGCCGCGCCACGCTGATGCTGAACACCGGCACACCGGTCGCGCGCCCCTCGTAGACCGGAGAGACGTACACCGGTCCGCGCCCCTCGCGATGGAACTTGAAATCCTCGTGATCGGCGATGTTCAGTTGCGCCGGCACGGGATAGAAACGGTTGCTCACGAGCATCGCGCCGTTGACATCGAAAATGTTGATCGAGGACAGATGCGGAATGTCGGCGGCGATGCGCGAGAGCTCGGCGTGATAGGCGGCCTGTTCGGCGCGGATGCGTTCGTCGCTGCGATCGTTCACCAGCGCCAGGAAGCGCTGGATGAGCTGCTCGTTGATCTCGAACACCTTGAGCGCGTGTTCCTCGGCCACATAGGCCAGGCGTTCGACTTCGTCCCGTACGGCCGCGTCTGCGTCCCGGTAGCTCTGCCAAGCGTAGCCGGTGAAGAACAGTACCGGCAGCAGGATGGCGAGCAGCAGCAGCGTCTTCAGCGCCGCGCGCGTGCGTTCCAGTCCGGGCGCAGCGGCCGGCGCGTTGTCCAAAGTGCTGTGCGTACGTGCGTCCACGGGCGGGAAAGCGGGCGCGCACGCCGCTTCACCGCCGCGGTGCGCGCCCTTATTGGATAACGCCCCCGCCGAGGCAAACTTCGTTCCGGTACAGCACGACCGACTGTCCCGGCGTCACCGCCCATTGCGGTTCGGTGAACCGGATCTCGCATTCGTCATCGTCAAGGCGCGCGATGCGGCACTCGGCATCGCGCTGGCGGTAACGCGTCTTGCCGCCGTAGACGAGACTGGTATCCGGCGCCGTGCCCGCCACCCAGGCGAGGTCGGCGGCTGTCAGACGGTCGCGCTTGAGCAGCGGGTGATCGTGGCCCTGCACGACGATGAGCTCGTTGCGTGCCATGTCCTTCGCCGCGACGTACCAGGGCTCGCCCTTGCCGCCCTTGGTGCCGCCGATGCCCAGGCCCGAGCGCTGACCGATGGTGTAGAACGCCAGCCCGATGTGCTGGCCCACCACCTTGCCTTCGGGCGTGCGCATCTCGCCCGGCTCGCGCGGCAGGTAACGGTTGAGGAATTCGCGGAACGGGCGTTCGCCGATGAAGCAGATGCCCGTGGAATCCTTTTTCTCCGCCACCGGCAGCCCGGCTTCGCGCGCGATCGCCCGCACCTCCTTCTTGCGCAGTTGCGCAAGAGGAAAGACCACGCGCGCGAGCTGTGCCTGCGTCAGCCGGTGCAGGAAATAGCTCTGGTCCTTGTCGGGATCGGCGCCGCGCAACAGTTCGTAACGGCCGTCGCGTTCGCGCACGCCGGCGTAATGGCCGGTGGCGATGCGCTGCGCCCCCATGGCGAGCGCGTGATCGAGGAAGGCCTTGAACTTGATTTCGGCATTGCACAGGACGTCGGGGTTCGGCGTGCGGCCCGCGGCGTACTCGCGCAGGAATTCGCTGAATACGCGGTCCTTGTACTCGGCGGCGAAGTTGACGACCTCCAGATCGATGCCGATCACGTCGGCGACCGACACCACGTCGATCAGATCCTGGCGCGTCGAGCAGTATTCGTCGTCATCGTCGTCCTCCCAGTTCTTCATGAACAGGCCGACGACTTCGTAACCGGCGCGTTTGAGCAGCAGCGCGGAGACGGCCGAGTCCACGCCGCCCGACATGCCGACCACGATGCGTTCGCGTGCAGTCATGCTCAGTAATGCCCGATGATCGACAGGGGATGGCGCTTGCCGGCGAGGTAATCCTCGATGCAGGCGAGCACCAGCGGGCTGCGGTGACGCTCGCGCAGCGCGCGGATTTCGTCGAGGCTCAGCCACAGCGCGCGCCGGATATCCTTGTCGAGCGGTCGCGCCGGATCGTGTTCGCCCGTCTCGCCGGTGAAAGCGACGCGCAGGAAGGTCGTGCCCGTATCGGGATGCGTCCAGCTGTAGAGGCCGAGCACTGCGGTCGGCCGGAAGGCGTGCGCGGTCTCTTCCATCGCCTCGCGCACGCAGGCCTCGACCAGCGTTTCGCCCGGCTCCCAATGCCCCGCCGGCTGGTTGTAGACCAGCCGCCCGCCCACCTCTTCTTCGACGAGCAGGAACTTGCCGTCACGCTCCATGACGGCTGCAACTACCACGTTGGGCTTCCAGATTCGGTCGTTCATCTTCGAAAAGCGCGCATCGCGCGGCAAAACGTGCATTCTACCGCGCCCGGTCCGCGCGCCCGAACGGCGGGCACTGCGTTTGCTCAGCCAATGCGGTCGCCCGGAGCGGCACCCGGCTGCATGCGGCCGCCGTTCATTCGCAAAAAGAAGGGATCGACAGCGTGGCCAATCGCACCACCCGCCGGCAATCCAGCGTCCCCACCGGCCGCATCGAACGCTTCGTACAGCTCGGCCTCATGGCGGGCGAGCTCGTGCTCGGCGGCGTGCTCGAAGGCATGCGCCGGGCGGGCACGCGCGGCGAGCCGGCCGGTAACCCCATGCTCAACGCCCGCACGGCGAGGCGTATCGCCGAACGGCTCTCGCACATGCGCGGCGCGGCGATGAAACTGGGACAGTTGCTGTCCCTGGAAGGTCCGGACTTCCTGCCGCCTGATTTCGCCGCCGCGCTCGGCATCCTGCGCGCCGGCGCCGACCCGATGCCGCACTCGCAACTGCGGCGCGTGCTGGGGCGCGAATACGGTGCGGGCTGGGAGGCGCGTTTTCAACGCTTCGACTTCGAGCCCGTCGCGGCCGCCTCCATCGGACAGGTGCATTACGCCATCGCCGCGGACGGACGCGAGCTCGCGCTCAAGATCCAGTATCCGGGCGTGGCCCAATCCATCGACAGCGACGTCGAGAACGTTACCGGCCTGCTGCGGCTGCTGAAACTGCTGCCCGCCAACATCGACGTGCGCGAAACGGTCGCCGAAGCCAAACGCCAGCTGCACCAGGAAGCCGACTACCTCAAGGAAGCGGAGATGCTGCAGCACTACGCCAGGCTGGTCGCGGACGAGCGGCAACTGCGCGTACCGCGCGTGCATATGGACCTCAGCACCAAGCGCATCCTCGCCATGGATTTCGTCGAAGGCGAACCGCTGGACGTGCTCGCGCACCCGGACACGCCTCAAGGACGGCGCGACGCGATCGGCCGGATGCTCATGCGGCTGCTGTTCCGCGAGCTGTTCGAGTTCCGGTTCATGCAGACCGATCCCAACTTCGCCAACTACCTCTACGATCCGCACGGCAACCAGATCGTGCTGCTCGACTTCGGCTCGGTACGGCGCTTCGAAAGCCGCTTCGTCGCGCGTTTCCTGCAGCTATGCAAGGCGGTGGTGACGAACGACCGTGGCGCCGTGCGGCGCCTGGCGACCGAGATCGGCTACATCCATCGCGACGATCCGCCGCACATCGTCGAGCGCGGCATCGCGCTCATCATGCTGGTGTGCGAGCCCCTGCGCCATCGCGGGATTTACGACTTCGCGCACTCCAATCTGCCGCAACGCGCGCGCGAAGCGGGTTTCGATCTGCTTCTGAGCGGCGACACCCTGCATCCGCCGCCGCCCGAGACGCTGTTCCTGCACCGCAAGCTCGCAGGCTCGTTTCTCATCATGGCGCGCATCGGCGCGCGCGTGAACGTGCACAACCTGCTCGTTCCCTTTCTGCCGTAGCGGTCCTTACAGCGCGTTCAGAGGAATCTTGAGATAGCGGACGCCGTTCGCTTCCGGCGGCGGCATGTGTCCCGCGCGGATGTTCACCTGCACCGAAGGCAGGATGAGCGTGGGCATGTCGAGCGTCTTGTCGCGCGTGGTACGCATGAGGACGAATTCCTCCTCGCTCACACCGTCGCGCACGTGGACGTTCCGCGCCCGCTCATCGGCCACGGTGGTTTCCCACGCCGGTCCGCGTTCGCCTTCGGGCGGATAGTCGTGGCACATGAAGAGCCGCGTTTCCGGCGGCAGCGACAGCAGCCTGCGGATGGAGCGGTAGAGCGTGCGCGCATCGCCGCCGGGAAAATCGCAGCGCGCCGTACCCACGTCGGGCATGAACAGCGTGTCGCCGACGAACACGGCATCGCCGATCCGGTATGCGACGTCCGCAGGCGTGTGGCCCGGCACGTGGATCACTTGTCCTTCCAGCTCGCCGATGCGGAAGCGCTCCCCGTCCTGGAACAGATGATCGAACTGCGAGCCGTCGGGCAGGAAATCGCGCTCGATATTGAACACCTCGCGGAACACCTTCTGCACCTCGGTGATGTGCGCACCGATGGCGATGCGTCCGCCGCATTTCGATTTCAGGTACTGCGCCGCAGTCAGATGATCGGCGTGCGCGTGGGTTTCGAGCAGCCAGTCGACCGTCAGGGACTGCGACGCGAGAAAATCCAGGATACGGTCCGCGGAAGCGGTGCTCGTGCGACCGGACTTGGGATCGTAGTCGAGCACGGAGTCGATGACCGCCGCGCGCCCGCCCGGCTTGTCGTACACGACATAGCTGATGGTCGCCGTGACGGGATCGTAGAAAGCCTCGATGTTGGGACGCATGCGTCTTTCCTCCGTGCGAACGAGCTTGCGATAACAATATATTTTTTTATATATTGTTTCAACCGCGCAAAGGGACTATATCGGGATGGGGCAAGTGTTGCTGGACGTCGACGCGATGCGCGCCGCCGCGCAGGACGCGGCCGGGCTGCTGCGCACGCTCGGCAACGTCGACCGCCTGCTGTTACTCTGCCAGCTCACCGAAGGCGAGTTCTGCGTGAGCGAACTTGAGGAACGCACCGGCATCCATCAGCCCACCCTGTCCCAGCAGCTCGGTGTGCTGCGCAGCATGGCGCTGGTGGAAACGCGGCGCCAAGGCAAGAACATCTATTACCGGATCGCCGACGAGCGCGCCCTGAAGCTGCTCAAGACGATCCACGACCTCTATTGCGGCTGAGGGGCCCCATGGACATCGACTGGACGAACTTCACGCCCTGGCATGCGCTCGCGGGCGGCGCGCTGATCGGTCTTGCGGCAAGCGCCCTGGCGCTGCTGAACGGCCGCATCGCCGGCATCAGCGGCATTCTCGCCGGCGCGCTCGCGCCGCGGCCGGGCGATACGGCATGGCGCTACGCTTTCCTGTTCGGCATGATGATCGCGCCGGCGCTCTACGCCGCCTTCACCGGCGGCGCGCCGACCATCGAAATCGATGCCGACTTCCCGGCGCTCGCGATCGCGGGACTGCTGGTCGGCCTGGGCACGCGCTACGGCTGCGGCTGCACCAGCGGCCACGGCGTATGCGGGCTGTCGCGCTTGTCGCCGCGCTCCCTCGTCGCCACGCTGTGCTTCATGGCAACCGGCTTCGCGACCGTGTTCCTCGCGCGGCACGTGCTGGGAGGCTGAGATGCGCGCGCTCTATTCCGTTGCGGCCTTCTTCTGCGGTCTGGTGTTCGGCATCGGCCTGCTCGTCGCCGGCATGGCGAATCCGGCCAAGATCCTCGCCTTCCTCGATCTCGCCGGGCGCTGGGACCCTTCGCTCGCATTGGTGATGGCGGGTGCCATCGCGGTCGGCGCGCTCGGTTTCTCCGTCGCCAAACGACGTCAGCGCGCGCTGCTCGGCACACCCATGGATCTGCCCACGGTGCGTACGATCGACCGGCCGCTGGTGTTCGGCAGCCTGGCTTTCGGCGTGGGCTGGGGTCTGTCGGGTTTCTGCCCGGGGCCGGCGCTGCTCGCCGCCGGCGCAGGCTACGGCAAGGCGCTGGTGTTTTGCGTGTTCATGGTGGTGGGGATGAGCGTGCACCGCATCGTCGAGCGGCGCCGTACGGCGCTCGCCGCCTGAGCCGCAACCCTTTGCCGCGTCAACGGGTGAAAGCGGCTTTTCCGGCGTCCGCCTGCCGCAACTGCACGCGTACGCGCGCAGGACGTGCGGGCTGCGCACGTTCCTCGCCACAGGCTTGGGTGCGCGCCGGCGCGGCGGTCGCGCAACGTACCTGTGCCGGCGGGGCCGCTTGCGAGGCCTCGTCGCCCTTCGCCGGACCCGATTGCAGGGACAGCAGCGCCATCAGCAGCAGGCCGAAGGTCTCGCCCATGATCGCCTCGCTCGCATCCCGGGAAGATGCGGCGAGTATGCTCTTGTCATAAGGGCGGCAGTCCGCCGGACGCGGCGCGGACCGGGATTTTTACGCATTCCGCCGTTATGACATCGTCAAGAGCGCGACAGCGTCGGGAAGGCCCGACAGCCGTGCGCTAGGCATCGGCCGGTTCCAGCCGCAGCGCCTTCCCGTCGCTGTCGTCGGTAAGCAGGTACAGCAGGCCGTCCGGCCCCATGCGCACGTCGCGGATGCGGCCGAACTCGCGTTCGAGCAGGCGCTCCTCCCGCACCACCTTCTCGCCGTCCAGCTCCAGGCGCGCCACGAGCTGGTACTTGAGCGCGCCGACGAACAGGCTGCCGCGCCAGTTCGGAAACTTGTCGCCGGTATAGAACGCCATGCCCGAAGGCGCGATGGAAGGCGTCCACTGATGGACGGGCTGCTCCATGCCCGGCTTGTGCGTGCCTTCGCCGATCTTCGTGCCGGTCACGTAGTTCACGCCGTAGGTGATCACCGGCCAGCCGTAGTTGGCCCCCGCGCGCATCACGTTGATCTCGTCCCCGCCCTGCGGGCCGTGCTCGTGCGTCCACAGCACGCCGGTCTGCGGATGCAGCGCCGCGCCCTGCACGTTGCGGTTGCCCCAGGTGTAGATCTCCGGTCTTGCGCCGGGCCGTTTCACGAAGGGATTGTCCTCGGGCACGCTGCCGTCCTCGCGGATGCGCACCACCGAACCGGCGTGATCGCCGAGATCCTGCGCGCGATCCATGTCGCCGCGGTCGCCCAGGGTCACGAACAGCGTGCCGTCGCGCGCCCACACCAGCCGGCCGCCGTAGTGATGATTGGTCCTGCTCTTGGGCTGCAGGCGGAAGATGACCTGCCGGTCTTCCAGCCGCAACCTGTCGCCTTCGCCGGCGAGCCGCGCGCGCATCACCGCCGTGCCCTGCCCGCCCTCGCCCGGCTCGGCGTAGGACAGGAAAACCATCCCGTTCTCGGCGAAACGCGGATGCGGCAGCACGTCGAACAGACCACCCTGGCCGCGCGCGACCACTTCCGGCACACCTTCCACCGCGTGCGGCGACAGCCGCCCCTGGGCGTCGATCACCCGCAGCCTTCCGGCGCGTTCGGTGACGAGCTTGCGCCCGTCGGGCAGGAAGGCGATGCACCAGGGATGCTCCAGTCCCCGGGCAAGGGTGACGACGCGGAAATCGTGCTTCGCGCTGCGATAGAGCTTGCCTTCCTGCGCGAGCGCGGGCGCCGCCGCGCATACGAGCGTAGCAGCCAATACGATGCGATGCAGTCCGCTCATGGTTTCCGGGCCCTCGTTCGGGCGACCGCTAGTATGCAGGCAAGGGTCCGGCATCGTGCAACCCCGGTCAATGTGCCGCACGGCCGCATCGGGTATCTTCCGCGCATGACGCTCTTCACGCTGATCGACGCCCAACTCGCTTTCGGCATGCAGCCGCTGCTGGACCGGGCGAGCCTGTCCATGCAGGCGGGCGAACGCATCGGCCTGGTGGGCCGCAACGGCACCGGCAAATCCTCGCTGCTCGAGATCGTCGCCGGGCGCCAGGCGCTCGACGACGGCGAGCTGAAGATCGCCGACGCCCTGCGCATCGCGTACGTCGAACAGGAACCCGCACTGCCCGAGGCGCCCATCTTGCGCGAAAGCCTAACGCGGCGCCTGGCGCTCGACGCGCATCACGACGAACGCGAGCGCTGGCGCATCGAAGCGCGGCTGGTGGAATTCCTCCACCGCTTCGGCCTCGACGCCGACACGGGCATGACGCGGCTCTCCGGCGGAGAGCGCAAGCGCGCGGCGCTCGCCGGCGCCTTCGCGCTCGAACCCGATCTGCTGCTGCTCGACGAACCCACCAACCACCTCGACATCGAAGGCATCGAGCTGCTGGAAGAGCTGCTGCTCAAGACGCCCTCGGCGATCGTGGTCACGCACGACCGCTACTTCCTCGATCGCGTCGCCACGCGCATCGTCGAGCTGGACCGCGGCCTGCTGCGCAGTTTCCCCGGCAACTTCTCCGCCTACGAGCGCCTCAAGGCCGAACAGCTCGCCGCGGAGGAAGTCGCCAACCGCAAGTTCGACAAGTTCTGGGCGCAGGAGGAAGCCTGGATCCGCAAAGGCATCGAAGCGCGCCGCACCCGCAACGAAGGGCGCGTGCGCCGACTCGAACAGTTGCGCCGCGAACGCAGCGCACGCCGCGAGCGCATGGGCCAGATCAGGCTCAGCCTCGACGCCGGCGAGCGTTCGGGCAAGCTGGTGGCCGAACTGACCGACGTCAGCAAACGCTTCGGCGACAAGCTCGTCGTCGACCGCCTGAACCTGCGCATCATGCGCGGCGACCGGCTCGCGCTCATCGGCCCGAACGGCGCTGGCAAATCCACGCTCATCAAGCTCATCCTCGGCGAACTGGCGCCCGACGAAGGCGAGGTACGCCTGGGCAGCAATCTGCAGACCGCCTACTTCGACCAGATGCGCGCGCAGCTCGATCCCGATCGCACGGTGGTGGAAACCATCAGCCCCGGTTCGGACTGGGTCGAAGTCAACGGCCAGCGCACGCACGTGATGAGCTATCTGCAGGACTTCCTCTTCCCGCCGCGGCGCGCGCATTCGAAGGTGTCGATGCTCTCCGGCGGCGAACGCAACCGCCTGCTGCTCGCGCGCCTGTTCGCGCGTCCGGCCAACCTGCTGGTGCTGGACGAGCCGACCAACGATCTGGACATCGAATCGCTGGAACTGCTGGAAGCCACCCTGCAGGAATACAACGGCACGCTGCTGCTGGTGAGCCACGACCGCGCCTTCATCGACAACGTCGCCACCCAGACGCTGGTCGCCGAAGGCAACGGCAAATGGAAGGAATATCCGGGCGGCTACAGCGACTGGGTGGCGCAGCGGCCGCAGCCGCCAAGTCCCGCCACCAAGGAGACGCGCAAGGAAACGCCGTCGCCGGCTCCCGCGCCGCGCCCGAAACCGAAGAAGCTGAGCTACAAGGAGCAGCGCGAACTGGAGGCGCTGCCGGGCGAGATCGAAGCGCTGGAGCGTGAACAGCAGGCGCTCGCGGCGAAGATGAGCGCGCCCGACTACTACAAGCAGGACCCGGCCGCCATCAAGGCGGACCAGGCGCGGGTGGAGGAAATCGAGCGGCTGCTCGACGCCAAGCTGGAGCGCTGGGAAGCGCTGGAGCGGCGGCTCGGGGAAAGCGGCGACTGAGTCTCAGGACGCCTTGCCGCTTTCCTGCAGCTTCGCCTCCAGTTCGGCTACGCGGGCCTTCAGCGCCCGGGCCGCCTGATAGGACTCCGTCACGTCGCGCGCGATCGCCAGCGCGCCCAGCACCTTGCCCGTCGCGTCCTTCAGCAGCGAAAAGCTCAGGTCGACATAGAGCTTGCGGCCGTCCTTGTGCATGGAACGCGTCGTCATCACGCGTCCGCCGTACTTGGTGACGCCGGTGTCGACCGCCTTGCGGAAACCCTGCCAATGCGCCGCGCGCAGCGACTCCGGAATGATGACGTCCAGCGGCCCGCCCAGCACTTCCTGCGCCGTATAGCCGAAGATTTCCGCCGCGCGCGCGTTCCAGATCCGCACCAGGCCGTCCGCGTCGACGAGGATCAGCGCATCCGGCGCCTGCTCGACGATATCGTGATACAGGATCGTCGCTCCATCCTCGGTTGCAACCATCGTCCGCTCCTTTCCCGAAAAACCCGGCTCCGTCCGTGCAATGGCCCGAATATATCACGCTGTGATATAAAATGGCCCGCTGACGGGCCCGCCCGCAACATCGTCCAGAACAGCCCGAGGAACATTCATGCCGCTTTCCAGAGCTCTGTCCATCTGGCGCAGGAACCTGCGCGCCACCATGATCGAGACGCGCCTGTCCATCCCGGAACAGGACCGGCGGAAATGGAACGACGCCATCACGCAGTCGCTGATCAGGCATTTCCCGCAACTCGCCTCGATGCGCATCGGTTTCTACTGGCCCTTCAAGGGCGAGGTCGACGGGCGCCATGCCATCCGCTATTTCCGCATGAGCGGGGCAAACGTCGCGCTGCCACGGGTGGTGGCCAAGGGCGAGCCGCTGCAGTTCTTCGAATGGTGGCCCGGCGCGCCGATGCGCCGGGGCGTGTGGGACATTCCCTATCCCGAAGGCACGCGGCGCATCGTGCCGCAGGCGCTGTTCATCGCCCCGGTCGCGTTTGACGAGGCGGGCTACCGCCTGGGCTACGGCGGCGGCTACTACGACCGCACCCTGGCCGCGATGTCGCCGCAGCCGCTCAAGATCGCGCTCGCCTTCGAAGCGAGCCGCATCGCCACCATCCATCCGCAGGCGCACGACATCCCCATGGATTTCGTCGTCACCGAGCAGGGTGTGTACCATGCCGGCCCGAACGGCCTGGTGCGGCTCGGCTGCAGCCGCGAAAGCCTGCGGCGGACGGAACAGATCCTGCGGCAAAGACTGGCCGAATCCGCTAGGCTTGGCGCCCTCGCCTGAGCCGGGCACCGGATCATCCCAGCATGCAGAAAAAAGAATTCGAAGCGCTGTCGGAATTCCGCTATCAACTGCGCCGCTTCCTGCGCTTCAGCGAGGAGGCGGTGCGCGAGGAAGGCATCACGCCCCTGCAATACCTGCTGCTCCTGCACGTCAAGGGCTTCCCCGGCCGCGACTGGGCCACGGTGGGCGAGCTCGCGGAGCGGCTGCAATCGCACCACCACGGCACCGTCGCGCTGGTATCGCGCTGCGAGAAGCTGGGACTGGTGAAACGCAAGCCCAGCGCGGAGGACCGCCGCCGGGTCGAAATCCACCTCACCCGCAAGGGCGAAGCCTGCGTGACGCGGCTTGCGCGCCTGCACCGTGCGGAGCTCGCCGACACCAAGCTGGTGTCGTACCTCAGCGCGCTCGCCGAACGCTGATCAGCCGAGCGTCGGCATGTGGAAGCCGCCTGCGGGCGTATCCTGGTGCGGCCAGCGCGTCGTCACGGTCTTGGTACGGGTGTAGAACTTCACGCCTTCGACGCCGTGCACGTGCAGGTCGCCGAAGAGCGACTGCTTCCAGCCGCCGAAGGAATAGAAGGCCACCGGCACCGGGATGGGCACGTTGATGCCGACCATGCCGACCTGCACCTCGTTCTCGAAGCGCCGCGCGGCGCCGCCGGATTCGGTGAAGAGCGCCGTGCCGTTGGCATAGGGATGGGCGTTGACGAGCGCGATCGCCTCGTCGAGCGTCGCCACGCGCACGACCGCGAGCACCGGCCCGAAGATCTCGTCGCGGTAGATCTGCATCTGCGGCGTGACGTGATCGAACAGCGTCGGGCCGAGCCAGAAGCCCTCCGGCGACGCGTCGACCCGCAAGTCGCGGCCGTCGAGCACGAGCTTCGCGCCCTCGCGCTCGCCGAGGTCGATGTAGCTCCGCACGCGGTCGCGATGCGCGCGCGTGACAAGCGGCCCCATTTCCACGTCCGGATCGGCGCCCGGCCCGACCTTAATGGCCGCCGCCCGGCGCCGCAGCTTCTCCACCAGCGCGTCGCCGATGTCGCCCACCGCCACCACCACGGAAATCGCCATGCAGCGCTCGCCGGCCGAACCGTAGGCCGCGCCGATCAGCGCCTCGACGGCGAAATCGAGATCGGCGTCGGGCAGCACCACGGCGTGGTTCTTCGCCCCGCCGAGCGCCTGCACGCGCTTGCCCGTGCGAGCGCAGGTTTCGTAGACGTGCCTGGCGATCGGCGTCGAACCGACGAAGGACACCGCGTCCACGCCGGGATGCTCGAGCAGCGCATCGACCGCCTCCTTGTCGCCGTGCACCACGTTGAACACGCCGTCGGGCAGACCCGCTTCCTTGAGCAGCTCCGCCAGACGCATGGCCGCCGAAGGCACTTTCTCCGAAGGCTTGAGCACGAAGGTGTTGCCGCAGGCGATGGCGACCGGGAACATCCACAGCGGCACCATCACCGGGAAATTGAAGGGCGTGATGCCCACGCACACGCCCACCGGCTGGCGCACGGTGTGGCAGTCGACCTGACCGCCGACGTTCTCCGAGTATTCGCCTTTGAGCAGATGCGGGATGCCGCAGGCGAATTCCACCACTTCGATGCCGCGCTGCACCGAGCCCATGGCGTCGGCGAGCGTCTTGCCGTGCTCGGCGGTGACCAGATGCGCCAGCGCCTCGTGGTTGGCCTGCAGGAGCGCCAGGAAGCGCTGCATCACGCGCGCGCGCCGCAAAGGCGGCATGTCGCGCCAGGCCGGATAGGCGGCGCGCGCCGCGGCCACCGCCGCGTCGACGTCCTGCGCGCCGCACAGCGGCACGCGTTTGGTGGGCAGGCCCGTGGCGGGATCGTAAACCTCGGCCTCGCGCGAGGCGCGCGCGTCCGCGGCCCGGCCGCCGATCCACAGCGGCACACGGGCGATGGTGCTCCGGTTCATCAGCGTTCTCCTCTCCCCTTGGCGATGGACGCCACATTCTGACATGCCGCGGACGAAAGACTGTAGGCCCGCGATGCGGTAAGCTTGCGGTCTTCCCGCATACAGCAGCCTGCCGCCTCAAACCGTGATCACCATAACCAAGCGGCTCGAATTCGACGCCGGCCACCGCATCCCCGACCATCGCAGCGAATGCCGCAACCTGCACGGCCACCGCTACGTGCTGGAACTGACGCTGGAGGGGGAAGTGGTCGACGCGCCGGGCAGCTCCGAGCACGGCATGCTGATGGATTTTTCCGACGTCAAGGCCATCGCCCTGGAACACCTGGTCGAGCGCTGGGATCACGCCTTCCTGGTGTACGAAGGCGACCGGCCGGTGCGCGAATTCCTGGAATCCCTGCCCGGCCACAAGACCGTGGTGCTGGATGCCGTACCCACGGCCGAGAACCTGGCGCGCATCGCTTTCGAGACGCTCGCGCCGCTGGTGCGCGACCGCTACGGCCGCGGCCTGCGCCTGGCCAAGGTGCGGATCTACGAAACCCCCAATAGCTGGGCCGATTACAGCGCCTGAGCGCGCGGCCGTGTTTCGATGTCGGGCCGGTACCGAGGCGGTGCCGGTCCGCCGCCTCGGCTGCCGGACCGTGCATCCCGCACGACACGACGGATCCGGCCGGTCGCCGGCGCAACACGCATGAAAAAGGCCCGCGATGCGGGCCTCGGCGGTCAGAGCTCGAAACCGGTCAGCGGTGGGCGCGGATCGTGCGCGCTTTCGCCCTGGGCTTGTTCGCCGCCACCATCGCCGCCTTGGCGGCTTCGATATCCTCGGCGGCATAGCCCGCCTCGCGCAGATAGTCGCCCATCAGCTCCTCCTGGCGCGCGCGCATCCGCTCGCCCAGCGCGTCCAGATCCAGACGCTTGAGCTTGCGCACCTTGGGGAACATCTCCTTCTCCTCTTCCTTCACGTGGTGCTTGACGTACTCCATCAGCACCGTGAAGTTGGCCTTGTACATCTCGTCGTCGAGTTTCACTTCGGAGAGCTTGTGCACCAGCGCGTCGACCGATTCGTGCTCGACGTCGGCTTCGGCCAGCAGGTCGCGCAATTCCTCGTCGGCTTGCTCGCGCACAGCGGGATAGAAGAGTTCCTTCTCCAGCTTGCTATGGACATCCAGCTCCGCACAGGCGGTGGTGATGACATCCTCCATCGCCTCGAGATCGTCTTCCTTCTCCGCTTTCTGAAACGCCTTGAACAGCTTGTTGACCCGGGCATGATCGTCGGTCAGCAGCGTGATGGCGTCCATCGTTGCCGCGCTTTTACTGGTGCTTGCCATGTGTTTGGTCCTTTGCGTGATCAGTCCCACAGGGAAAGCAAGCCGCATACCGTCGGGCTTTCGTACACGCGGGATCAGGCGCGCTATTCGCAACGCAAGGCGGCACCCATCAATGGAGGTACGCCATGCCCAGATGCGACACCTGCGGCAACGACTACGACAAAACGTTCCAGGTCATGATGCAAGGCCGCACCATGACCTTCGACAGCTTCGAGTGCGCCATCAACGGCTGCGCGCCGGTCTGCGCCACCTGCGGGGTGCGCATCATCGGCCACGGCGTGGAGAAAGGCGACAGGATATATTGCTGCGCGCGCTGCGCCGCGGCGCAAGGCGCGACGGAGCTGCGCGACCGCGCCTGAGTCAGGCCGCGCGCGCCACGGCCGCGTGCACGCCGCGCACCAGCAGCTCGCGCCAGCGGTTCTGCGTCGCGGTGTCCGTCTGGACGAGGAAGCGAAGCTCGCCGCCGACGCGCGTCGCCACCGGCACGCCGCCACGCAACAGGATGCGGTTGCCGACGACGGCCGGCACGCGCTCGCCCGGCAGCACTACGCCGGTGAGATTGAGCGGATCGCAGCCGGCCACCACGGCGAGCGCATCGTCCGCGTCCTCGCGATAGCGGCGCAGCGCGCCGGCCGCCTCGGACAGCGCGAACTGCTCGCCGGCGAAGCCGCTCACGAAGCGGCCGCCGCGGATTTCGCCGCGCGCCTCCAGCCTGCGCAGCACGTAGAAGAGTTCGCGCCAGGGCGGTGCGAGCGGTTCGCGCTCGACCAGTTTGCGGAACACCACACCGTAGCGGCGCAGCAGCACGCGCGCGATGTGCTCGACATCCGCCTCCGTATCTTCCGGCCCCTGTTGCCCGCGGGGGCGCAGCAGCGACCAGCGTCCCGCCGCTTCCAGATGCGCAAAGGCGCCCTGCAGGCCGCCGCGCCTCAGCTTGCGCGCCTTGAGTTCCGCCGGCTCCACCAGGCCGCGCAAACCGGCGAAGCTGTCCGAGGTCACCAGTCCGTGCGTGACGAGCTCGGCCAGCGCGCGTTCCACATGCGAGCGCAACTGATGCGAGTCCGCGACCAGATCGACGAAGAACGAGGCGCCGTGCGTGCGCAACGCCTCGAGCACTTTCTTCGCCGGACCGGAGAGCGCCGGTGCGGCGTCCGGCGTCGTGTTCCAGCGCGACGCGTGCTCGCGCGGCAGCAGCAGAATGGGCGTGGCGCGCACCGGCGCCGCCCTGCGCGCGTGATCCTGCGCGGCGCTTGCAGGACGCTGCCAGACGTAACGGCCGCTCGCGCACAATTGATCGAGCCACTGCGGTTCGTAGTCGCGTACGCGCGCGGGCAGAATCTCCGTTTCCCAGGCCGCGGCGGCGACGGGAAAACCTTCCAGTTGCGCCAACACCGCGCTCAAGGCAGCCGGGCCTTCGTGCAGGCCGCCGCCGCTCAAACCCTGCCAGTCGAGCAGGAAACGCATGAACGCCGCGGCCGGTACGGGCTCGAACTGCGCGCGGCGCCGCTCGCGCGTATAGCGGTGGATGCGCGCAAGGCGTCTGCGTTCGCACCATTCCTCGGCGCCCCGCCCGCTGAAGTCACCGCGCATCGCATAGCCTTCGCGCTCGAGCGCCGCAAGCGCAATGCGCATGTCGCCGGCCTGCAGGCCGAGCGGCGCGCCGAGCTCGGCTGCCGTCACCGGGCCGCAGGCTTCCAGCCGGCTGCGCACGATTTCGCGCAGCGCAGCGTCGCGTTCCGGAACTTCGGCGAGCAGCGGCGCATCGCCCTCCGCTTTTATATGTGGAAACAGCGCGCGCATTTCGTGCAGCCGCTCGGCCGCCACCCATAGCCGCTCGCTCGCGGGCTGCATGCACACGGCACGGCGTGCCTGCCGCAATTCGCCCAGCCATGCGACGGCGGCTGCTTCCCGTACCTCTGCTTCGGTAAGAAAGCCGTGCACCACCAGCGCGTCGTGCAGCTCGTCGGCATTCGCCGCTGCAGGCTGCATTTCGATACGCACCTGCTCGATCGCGCCGGGATCGAGGCGTCCGTACTCGGCCGCCGTCTGCGGTTCGTACACGCCCGCCGTACGGACCGTCCGCGTGCGCCGCTCCTCCGCCGCGCCGTCGTCGAGGAACGCGTAGGGTCGCGCGTTGAGGATCGATTCCGACAGCGGCGACGGCGCCGTGAGATCGCGGCAGACGATCTCCACGTCCCCGGCTTCGATCCGCCGCAGCAGCGCGATGAGACCGTCCACATCCATCACTTCGTGCAGGCAGTCGTCGAGGGTCTGCTGCACCAGCGGATGATCGGGCACTTCGCGTTCGCCCGGCAGGTTGTCCTGGCAGGCGAGCGCGTCGGGAAAGGCGTGGGTGAGCAGATCCTCCGCATCGCTGCGCTGCCATTGCGGCGGCACGCGCTTGCCGCCCCGGTTGCGCGCGACCGCGAGCGCGATCGAGGCCGCCCAGCGCCAGCGCGTGCCGAACATCGGCGCCTGCAGCACCGCCTGCACCAGCACGTCGCGCGCGGTCTTGGAATTGAGATAGCCCTTCACTTCCTCCAGCGGGAAGCTGTGGGTGGGACCGAGCGAGAGCACCAGCGAATCGTCCAGCGCCGCCGCCTGCAGCTCGAAGTTGAACTGGCGGCAGAAGCGCTTGCGCAGCGCCAGCCCCCAGGCGCGGTTGATGCGCGCGCCGAGCGGCGCATGGACGACGAAATGGGTGTCGCCCACTTCGTCGAAGAAGCGCTCGAAGACGATGCGTTCCTGCGTCGGCAGCACGCCGAGCGCCGCGCGCGCGGCGCCGTAGTAATTCGCCAGTTGCTGCGCGGCGGGCTCGCTCAATCCGAACTCGCGCCGCAGCCATTGTTCGCAGGCGGCGACGCCGCCTTCGGCGAGCACCGCGTCCGCACGCTCGCGCAAACGCGAGACCGCGCGCGAAAGCTCCGCGCTGCGCGCCGGCGCTTCGCCGAGCCAGAAGGGCATGCTGGGCGGCAGTCCCTTGGCATCCTCGACGTACACGCGCCCGGTCTCGATCTTGAGGATGCGGTAGGAGGTGTTGCCCAGTTGCACGACGTCGCCGGGCAGGCTCTCGAAGGCGAAGTCCTCGTTCAGGGTGCCGATGCGCACGCCCTCGGGCACCAGCTCGACGTCGGAATCGAACTGGTCCGGAATGGTGCCGGCATTGGTCACCGCCACCAGTTTCGCGCCGCGCCGTGCGCGCAGCCTGCGGTTGACGGCATCGTAGTGCAGCAGCGCGCCGCGCCGGCCGCGCCGCGTGGCGTAGCCTTCCGCCAGCATGCGCACGATTTCCTCGAAACGTTCGAGCGCGAGCTCGCGATAAGGCAAGGCACGCTTGTAAACGGCATACAGCTCGTCGAGCGCCCACTCGCGACAGCAGACTTCGGCCACGATCTGCTGCGCCAGCACGTCGAGCGGCTGCCGCGGGATCTCCACGCGGTCGAGCTCGCCGCGCTGCACGCAGTCGAGCAGCGCCACGCATTCGGCCAGATCGTCGGTAGAGATGGGAAACAGCCGGCCCTTGGGTTTGGCGCGCACCGCGTGGCCGGAGCGTCCGACGCGCTGCAGGAAGGCGTTGATCGAACGCGGCGAACCGATCTGGCAGACCAGGTCCACGTCGCCGATATCGATGCCGAGCTCGAGCGACGCTGTCGCGACCAGCGCCTTCAACTGCCCGTGCTTGAGCCGCTGTTCCGCGCGCAGCCGATGCTCGCGCGCCAGACTGCCGTGATGGGCGGTGACGTTCTCCTCGCCGATACGATCGGCCAGATGCCGCGCCACGCGCTCTGCCTGACGGCGCTGGTTGACGAAGATCAGCGTGGTGCGGTGCGCGTTCACCAGCTCGGCGAGGCGGTCGTACGTCTCCTGCCACACTTCGGTCGCCATCACGGCGGACAGCGGCGAGCGCGGCACTTCGAGCGCGAGGTCGCGTTCGCGCACGTGACCGGTATCGACGATCTCGCAGTCCGCATGGCGCGCGCCCGTCAGAAGCTGTGCCATGGTTTCGACGGGTTTCTGCGTCGCCGACAGGCCGATGCGCTGCGGCGGCCGCGCGCACAGCGCTTCCAGCCGTTCGAGCGTCAGCGCGAGATGCGCGCCGCGCTTGCTGCCGGCGACGGCGTGCAGCTCGTCGACGATGACGCTGCGCGTCGATTTGAGCATCTCGCGGCCGGCATCCGAGGTGAGCAGGATGTAGAGCGATTCCGGCGTCGTGACGAGGATGTGCGGCGGCGTGCGGCGCATGCGGTTGCGCTCGGCGCTCGGGGTATCGCCGGTCCGCACCGCCGTGCGGATGTCGCAGGCGGTGGCGAGGCGCTCGCGGATGCCGCGCAACGGCCGCTGCAGGTTCTGTTCGATGTCGTTCGACAGCGCCTTGAGCGGCGAGACATAGACGAGATAGACCTCGTCGGCGAGACCCTTTGCGCTTCCTTCAAGTACCAGGTCGTTGATCGCCGCGAGAAAAGCCGCCAGCGTCTTGCCCGACCCGGTGGGCGCGGCGATGAGCGTATCGCGCCCGCGCGCGGTCGCCGCCCAGGCGCGGCGCTGCACTTCGGTCGGCCGGCCGAAAGTGTCGGCGAACCAGCCCGCCACCGCCGGATGGAAGGCGGCGGGAAAGGCGTCTCCGGCGCGCAAGGAAGCGTGGGGCATGGGTGCATTCTACGTGAGGGGCGGGGCGTGCTTTTGCAAGGGGCGCCGCCCGTCCTGGGCAATTCCACGACGCCGGCAGGGTTGCGCTGGAACAAGGCCGTGTCCGGCGCCGGTCTGTTATAAGGGCCCTCCGCTGCAAGGAAGCCGCCATGGAATGGACCTACGCCGAACGCCGTCCCGGACAGTCGCTGCAGGAATTCTTCGCCCAGCACATCGACCACGAGGACGAGGAGAAGAGCTTCACCCTGCTCGCCCTGTCGCACGTCATGCGCGGCGTGTGCTACGGCGCCTACCGCTACGTCAACAAGCGCACCGGCATCGATCGCGTCAGCGCGCTCGTCATCCCCGTGCGGGTCGAACGGCGCAGCCCGCGCATCGGCTACCGCATCTACACCGAATACGAGGCGCCGCTCGAACACCACCGCTGCCCGCGCAGCATCTACGCCATGCTCACGCGGTTCCGTCACTGCGAGGAATACGCCCACGCCAAAGCTTGGCGTGCGCGGGTCGAGGATTGGTACAGGAGCTCGAACGCGCCGCCGCTGCGCACCGGCATGCGGATCGTGTTCAAGCGTCCGGTACGCTTCGACAACGGCGAGCAACGCAGCGAGTTCATCGTCGCCGGCCTCAATCCGCTGCTGTTGCGCGGCGACGACGGTCGGGCTTATGCCATTCCGGATCTGCGCGAACGCATCGGCCGCGGCGATGCGCAGGTGACGGCCTGATTCAGGCTGCGATTCGCGCGAGCGCCTGACGGATCGCTTCCGCGCTTTCCGGGCGCACCAGGCGCGCGACCTCCATGCCGTCGCGCATGAAGACGAGCGTCGGCCACAGCTTGACCTTGAAACTGCGGCCCAGCGGCCGGCCGGGACCGTCCTCGATCTTGTAGTGCGCGACTGCCTCGAAGCCGGCAAAAGCTTCGGCGATGAGCGGCTGCGCCCGGCGGCAGTAGCCGCACCAGGGCGTGCCGAACTCGACCACCACCGGGCCTTTGAGGGCGTCGATCTCTTCGCGCGCGGGCGCTTCGCTCGCGTAACTCTGCTGCAAAGTCATGAATGTCGATTGCGATGGCAAGGCGCGCAAGCATACCCGATGCGCGCCGCCATGCCGCCGGAGAGGCCGTAAACGGAAGCCGCAGCGCCCGCTAGAAAACGAGCCGCGAGCTTTCGCGGCGAGGGGGTGATCAGGACGAACCGAGCCGCTCGACGACCGCCTGCTGACGCTCGTCGAGCAGCGCGCCCCAGGTCCGCAGCAGCTCGCCGGCATTGGCGTAGACGAGCCGCTCGCCGCGCGCCGTGGCACTGCACGAACGCACGGCAATGCCTTCTTCCGTGCGCTCCAGTTCGAGCCGCAGATCGGGCCCGATGTAGAGCACGGTGGGTTCGGCCCGCTCGGCCGCGGCGCGCGAACGGACGACCGTGGGCCGGACGACGCGCTCGGCAGCCGCGAAGACGCGGACCTCGCTTTCCAGCAGTTCGCTCAGCATGCGGTCGTACATCGCGCAGCGCACGGCATCCGGAAACCCCGTCTTCAGTTTCAGCGTCATGCCGGTCGCGTCGCGCAGCGGTTCCGCCACGCAATCGCCGTAGAAATAGACCACCGCGCAGCCCAGGGCCATGGCTTCGCGCGCGCCGGCCGAACACAGGGTGAAGCGCAGGACCGGCGTCCCGCCGAGCCGGTCCAGCGCGATACGCACGTCGCGCTTCAGGGCCTCGGCCATCGCCTTGCGGGCCTGCTCGGTGCCCAGCAGCTTCTCGTTGAAGTAGCGGAAGGTCTTGCCGCTCAGCGCGGCGGCGATCGCCACCTGGCGCGACAAAGGAATGTTGCGGATCAGCACCCGCGCGAGGCACAGGAAGCTCACCCCGATCGCGAACCACTGCAGCACCGGCATGAAGAACACCGCCGCCAGCATGGCCAGGAAAATCGAAACGCGGGGAATCCAGAGACATTGCCCCGCTATACGCTGCATCAACAGCGTGTCCAGGATCGGGATACCCATTTCCTCCTCCAAAAAAGGGATGCCTGCTCCTTTGCCGAGAGTTAAGCCCAACGCGGGCTTTCCTGCAATCGCCGCAGCCGCCGGAAGGCGAAATGTGCCCCGTCCGTCCGCCCGGGCACGCTAATGGCTGAACCGTCGCTGCTTTCCCCCGCCTTTCCGGAGCGTGCATGGCCGTCACCACGGTACGACCGTCCAACGACCGCCTGATGCTGTCGGTGCTGGCGGTATTGGCGCTGCTGTGGTTCGCCGAGGACGTGCTGGTGCCGCTGGCGCTCGCCACGCTGCTGAGCTTCCTGCTCGCGCCGCTGGTGAACCGGCTGCAGTGCTGGGGCGTCCCGCGCATCCTGTCGGTGCTCCTCACGGCGCTTTTCGCCTTCACGGTGCTGGCCGGCGTGCTCTACGTGGTCGGCAGCCAGTTCCTGAGCCTCGCCGAATCGCTGCCGCAATACAAAAGCAACCTCGTCGAGCGCATCCAGACCCTGCGCAGCCCCGCCGGCGGCAGCCTGCAGGAAGGCAAGGAAACCATCGAGGAGCTGAGCGAGGAACTGCAGAAGGCCGCGCCCGGCAAGCCGGACAGCCGGCCCGTGCAGAAGGTGCAGGTGGTGGATCCGCCGCCCAACGCCGTCGAAATGATCCGCAGCGTGCTCGGACCGCTGGTGCAGCCGCTCGGCACCGCCGCGGTGGTGATCGTGTTCGTCATTTTCATGCTGCTGCAGCGGGAGGACCTGCGCGACCGCCTCATCGCGCTCGTCGGCGTACAGGACCTGCACGCCACCACCCAGGCGATGGACGACGCCGCGGCGCGCGTCAGCCGCTTCCTGCTCATGCAGTTGCTCATCAACGGCATGCAGGGCATCGCGGTGGCGGTCGGGCTGTGGCTGATCGGCGTGCCCAACGCCGCGCTGTGGGGCGCGCTGACGACCGTGCTGCGCTTCATCCCCTATGTCGGGCCGTGGCTCGCGGCGATGATGCCCATCGCGCTCTCCTTCGCGGTGTTCGAGGGCTGGGCCGAGCCGCTCATGACCATCGGCCTGTTCGTGGTGCTGGAAACGGTGAGCAACAACTTCCTCGAACCCTGGCTGTACGGCACGCGCACCGGCGTCTCGCAGCTCGCACTGCTCGTCGCGGCGGTGTTCTGGACCTGGCTGTGGGGCGCGGCGGGGCTGTTCCTGTCGACGCCCATGACGGTGTGCCTGGTGGTGATGGGCAAATACATCCCGCAGCTCGCGTTCCTCAGCATCCTGCTGAGCGACGAACCGGTGCTGAAACCGGCGCAGCGCTTCTACCAGCGCCTGCTCGCGCGCGATCCCGAAGAGGCCGAAGACCTGCTCGACGAGCTCGGCAGGCAGCGCACGCCGCTCGAACTTTGCGACGAGGTGCTGGTGCCGACGCTGCAGATGGCCAAGCAGAACCATCAGCGCGGGCTGCTCGACGAGGCGACGCGGCGCTACATCGTCGAACAGACAGGCGAGCTGGGCGCGGCGCTCTACGAAGACAACCCGGCGCCGCAAGCGCTGCCGAACGGCGCGCGCTTCACGGTGCTCAACCTTCCCGCCGCGGACGAAGCCGACGAAGCGGCGGCGCGGCTGTTCGGCCTGCAGCTTGCGCATGAGGGCATCGACAGCCGCCACGTCACGATCGATGCGCTCAAGGTCGAGATGCTGGACGAGGTCGGCGCGCTGCATCCCAACGTGGTCTGCATCTCCGCGCTGCCGCCCGCGGCCATGAGCCACGCGCGCTATCTCTGCAAGCGCCTGCGCGCGCGCTTTCCCGACGTGCCCATCGTGGTCGGCCTGTGGGGCGCCGAAGGCGACATGGGGCGCGCCTGCGAGCGGCTCAAGACCGTGGGATGCGCGGCGGTGTTCACCGGCTTCGCCGACGCCGTGGACGAAATGAAGCAGCGCCGCCAGCACGTCCTGCAGGGCATCAAACCGCTTCCGGCCAGGACGGCGCAAGGCGGCGGGCACTCCGTTGGCTAGAACGAATCGGGACACGCATCGATCCGCCCATGACCGCCGACACCGCCCGCCCGAAGAAGCGACCGCGCAAGCCCGCCTGGGGCAAGCTCGTGGCGGCGGCAGTCGTCATCGCCGCGCTGACGTCGGCCTGGCGCTACACGCCGCTCGCCGACTATCTCACGGCTCAACGCATCGGCGCCTGGGCGCGCTACGTGCGCGAGATGCAGCTCGCGCCGCTGTGGACGGTGATCGCCTACGTGGTGACGAGCTACCTGATGTTCCCGCGGCCGCTGCTCACCCTCTTCACCGTCATCGCCTTCGGGCCGTGGCTGGGTTTCACCTACAGCATGCTCGGCATCATGGTGGCGGCGCTGTCGCATTACTACGTCGGCCGCCTGCTGCCGCCCGACTTCATCCGCAAGCTGATGGGCGACAAGATGGACCGCATCGGCGACCGGCTGCGCGATCACGGTTTCCTCACCGTCTTCGCCATCCGCGTGGTGCCGGTGGCGCCCTTCCCGGTGGAAGGTTTCGCCGCCGGCGCGAAGCGCCTGCGCGTGTGGGATTACAGCCTCGGCACCTTTCTCGGCATGCTGCCCGGCGTGCTCGCCACCACCATCTTCGGCCGCGAGATCGAACGCGCGCTGAACGACCCCTCGCAGATCAACTACTGGGTGCTGGGCGGCGTGGTGCTGGCGCTCATCCTCGTCACCGTGCTGGTGGGCCGCTGGCTCAACAAGCTGCAGGCGGCGCCGGCCTAGCCGCGCGCAAGCGGCGGACGAAGCGCGCACTGGTCTGAACGGGAGATGACCGTTCGCCCCGCGCGAGGGCGAACGGCCTTGGATCAGTTGGCGTATTTCACCGTGCAGCCGTAGGCGGTGGTGGTCGCCACCGACACCGGCTTGCCGGCCATCAATTCGCCGAAAGCCTGTTTGACGTAGTTGGTCGCCTTGTCGATGTCTTCCACGCGCGCGCTGGGGATGCTGTCGATCGCACCGGCGTACACCAGCGTGCCCTGCGGATCGATGATGTACATGTGCGGCGTGGTCTTGGCGCCGTAGGCCTTGCCGATCTTGCCGTCCGCGTCCATCAGCGTGGCGGTGACGAGGGCGTTCTTCTCCTTCATCCACGCTTCCATCTTCGCCGGCGGCAGATAATCGCTTTGCGACTCGGCCGTGGAATTCACCGCCAGCCACACCGCGCCTTTGCCGACGATTTCCTTCTGCGTCGCCTGCATGTTGCCGCTGTAGTGCTTGCGCACGAACGGGCAGCCGGGATTCACCCACTCCAGCACCACGTACTTGCCCTTGTAGTCGGCGAGCCGGTGGGTTTTGCCGTTCGTGTCGACGGCGCTGAAATCGGGCGCAGGCTGGCCCACCATTGCCGCCGCCAACGCCGCGGTGGACAGCAACGCCGCAGCAGCCGACACAACCATCGTCAACATGCGTTTCATACGTCCTCCTCGATGAAAAACCTCTGTGCTAACGCCCGCGGATCAAAACCGCGTCCTCCGGCACGCGCCGGCCCAGTTCGCGGCAGTCGCCGGACGGCGGCTGCTGGCCGGGCGGCCGGTCGGGATACCAGATGCGGCATTGACCGGGCGGCGGCATGTGCCCGGGCGGCACGTTCACGCGTGCGCCGGCGTCGGCGCCGCGCGCGTGCGAAGGCGGCCCGTGCCGCTCGTCGTGATGGCGATCGTAATGCATGCAGCCGGCCAATGCGGCGACGAGCGCGGCAGCGGCCACCGGGCCTCTCGATCGGCGGGTCATGTCGTGTCTCCTCGAAGGTGTCGTGCCGCGCGCTACAGCTCCGCCACCGCTTCCTGCACTTCCTTCACCGAAGGCAGTTCGGACAGCAGACGCGGCGGCTGGAACTCGTCTGCCGGATACAAGGCGTACACCGGCACGCCGGTCCGGCCGAGCGCGGCGAGCTCCGCGCTGATGGCGTCGTCGCGCGTGGTCCAGTCGGCGCGCAGCAACGCGACGTTCTTGCTCGCGAAAGCCTGCAGCACGCGATCGTCGGCGAGCGTGGTGCGCTTGTTGTACTGGCAAGTCACGCACCATGCGGCGGTGAAATCCACGAACACGGGCCGGCCTTGGGCGCGCAGCTCGGCCACGCGCTTGGGCGACCACGCTTCCCATCCGGCTTCCACGGCCGCCGCCGCAGGTACCGCCGTCTTCCATGCCGGCAGCGCCCAGGCGAAGACGCCGGCAAGGATGAGCAAAGCCGGCAGGCCGAGCGCCCAGCGCGCACGCCCGGCCACGGCGGGCGAACCCCATGCCCAGGCGACGAGCGCCACCGCGACCAAAAGCGCCAGCATCGCCACCGCGCCGTCGATGCCCGTCTGCATGCCGAGCACCCAGATCAGCCACACCACGGTGGCGAACATGGGGAAGGCCATGAGGATCTTGAAGCGCAGCAGCCACGGCCCCGGACGCGGCAGCGCGCGCGCCACCGCAGGCACCACGCTGGCGACGAGATACGGCGCCGCCATACCCAGACCGAGCGAGGCGAACACCGCCAAAGCCTGCGCCGCGGGCAGCGTCACCGCGAAACCGAGCGCCGCGCCCATGAACGGCGCCGTACAGGGCGAAGCGATCGCCACCGCGATCACGCCGGTGAAGAACGCGTCGGCGATGGGGTGGCGCAACTGCCAGCCGCCGAGGCTCGCCGGCAGCACGGCGCGCAGCTCGAACACGCCCGCGAGATTCAGTCCGATCAGCGTGAACAGCACGGCGAGCGAAGCGACGAAGCCCGGCTCCTGCAGCTGGAAGCCCCAGCCCAGTTGCTCGCCCGCTGCGCGCAACGCGAGCAGCAGCCCCGCCAGCGCGACGAAGGACAGCAATACGCCGGCGGTGTAGGCGAAGCCGCCCGCGACGAGCCGCGCGCGCTTGTGCGCGTGATCGGCGAAGCCCAGCAGCTTCAGCGACAGCACCGGGAACACGCAGGGCATGAGGTTGAGCAGCAGCCCGCCGACGAAGGCGAAGCCCAGCGCCACCGCAAGGGAGAGATCGTTTTCTGGCGCGACCGGCGCAGGCCGGTCGAAGCGGCCGAGATCGAAAGTCGGCATGGGCTTGGGCGGCACGTCCGCGACCTGCGACCACGGCGTGCTCATGGGCGCCGCGACGCGGATGATGTCCTGACGGTCATTGAACACCAGCACCGCGGGAATGGTCTCCGGGCTCGCGCTGCGCTGCGGCGAGAGCAGCACGCGCCCTTCCCACACGCCCGCTTCCCAGGATTGCAGCACCGGCTCGGCGTGCTCGATCAGCCCCGCGGTTTCGTAATAGACCTCGGCCTGTCTGTCCCGCACGCGCTCGGGCAGTCCTTCCACCCGCAACACGAGCGCGTAGCCTTCTGCGAAGGCGGTGGCTTTCACGTCTTGCAGCTCGACGGGCCGCGCAGCGAAGGCGGCTTCGAACTGGGCCGCATGCGCGGTGAGCGGCGTACCGGTCGGCAGCGAAAGACTGAAATTCCCTGACTCGGGAATGCACTCGACCTTGCACACCAGCCAGTCGGCGCGAAGCTGCACGTCGACTTTGTCGCCTGCGAAATCCGGCGCCACCTGCACCGGCACCGGCAGCAGCACGGTGCCCTCGTAGCCGTAATTCAGCAGCGAACCGACGGGCAGTCGCAGCGGCGCCGGCCAGTCGATCTCGCCCGCCTTCACACCCGCGGGCAGCGCCCAGGTCAGCATAGTGGGCAGGCCCGAATCGCCCGGGTTGCGCCAGTAAGTGTGCCAGCCGTCCTGATGCCGGATGAGCAGTCCCAACCAGAAGGGCTTGCCCGGCGCGATGCCCTCCGGCGCGTGCGCGACCAGTTCCGCGCGCACCTGCGGCGTGGTGACGACGGACGACGCCTGCGCCGGCAGGGCGCAAAGGCAGAGCACGATGAGCCAGAACAGACGCAACAATGCAGCCGCGGGTCGCATGGATCGGATGAACAGTACAGGCGAACCGGCGGATATTAGCCTGTTCGCCGCCGGCACGCGTGGATGGACCCCGGCGGCGCGTGCGGAGTTCCGCCTCCATGCGGCGGCGGCCCGTTAAAATGCCGGGTATGCCGCGCGACCTCCACACGCCCTCGCCGACACTGTTCCGCCTCGACGACGGTCGCCTCGCACAGACGCCGAGGGCATGAACCAGCGTCTGACGCCCACCACCATCGCCCTGTTGCTCATCCCGCCGCTGCTGTGGGCGGGCAATGCCGTGGTCGGGCGCGCAATTCACCAGGACGTGCCGCCCGTCACGCTGAATTTCTTCCGCTGGGGCTTGGCGACGCTGCTGTTGCTGCCGCTGGGCTATGCCATCTTCCGGCCCGGCAGCGGCTTGTGGGTCAACCGGCGGCGCTATCTGATCCTAGGGCTGTTCGGCGTCGGCTCCTACAATGCCTTGCAGTATCTGGCGCTGCACACCTCCTCGCCGGTCAACGTCACCCTGGTCGCCTCCAGCATGCCGGTGTGGATGCTGCTCGTCGGGCGCCTCTTCTACGGCGCGGCAGTCCGGCCGGTGCAAGTGCTGGGCGCCGCGCTGTCGCTCGCCGGCGTAGGCGTGATCCTCGCGCAAGGGCAGTGGTCGCAGCTTCTCGCGCTGCGTTTCGTGCCGGGCGATCTGCTCATGGTGCTCGCCGCCATCATCTGGTCCTTGTATAGCTGGAAACTCATCGAAGGCGGCGACAGCGACATCGTGCGCCAGAACTGGGCGACCTTCATGCTGGCGCAAGTCGTGTACGGCGCGGCGTGGTCGGCGCTGTTCGCCGCGGTCGAATGGGGCATCACCGCGCCGCGCATCGAATGGAGCGGCGCGCTGATCGCGGCGATCGCCTTCGTCACCATCGGTCCCGGCATCATCGCTTTCCGCTGCTGGGGCGTGGGCGTGCAGCGCGTGGGACCGAGCACCGCGAGTTTCTTCAACAACCTCACGCCGCTTTTCGCGGCGCTGCTCGCGGGCTTCACGCTCGGCGAAATGCCGCGGCTATATCATGCCCTCGCTTTCGCGCTGATCCTGGGCGGGATCGTGCTCTCGTCCCGGCGCAGCGCCCCTCACCTCGAAGAAGAAAGGACCTCATGAACTATCTGTCCGCAGCCATGGCATTCGCCTGCGGCGCCATCGTGCCCGTGCAGGCCGCCGTCAACGCCACCTTGCGCACGCATCTGTCGAGCCCCATGCAGGCGGCGTTCGTCAACTTCGCCGTCGGCGCGATCGTGCTGGCGCTCTACATTTTCTTCGAGCGCTCGCCCATGCCGAGCGCCTCGTCGCTCGCTCAAGTGCCGTGGTGGGGATGGATCGGCGGCATGCTGGGCGCGTTCTTCGTGTTCTCCTCGCTCTTCGTGGTGCCGAAGCTCGGCGCCGCGGCCATGCTCGCCCTCATCGTCGCCGGACAGATGACTTCCTCGCTGCTGATCGATCACTTCGGCGTATTGAACCTCGCGCAGCAGTCGATCACGCTGTGGCGCGTGTTCGGCGTCGGGCTCGTCGTGGTCGGCGCCGTGATCACGGTGGCAGCATCGAAGTAAGTCCGACAGCGGCGCATCCCTGACAAGCGGCTCGTTCTTCTGCGAGATCATTCGCCGCTGCGCGTCGGCTCCGGCGTGCTGCGTGGTCATATTCCGTATAGCGGGACATTGACCGGAGTGCCCGCATCATCCTGGCGCCGGACTTGCTCATATTGTGCAATGCGTGCAACCTGCGCGCTTCGGCCAATACGACGGGGGAATGCCTATGCACTGGACTCCGATATTCGACTTCTTCGGCGGCCCTGCCCTGGCGATCGTCACGGTCGTGATCTGCGCCGCGTTGGCGGGGTTGCTCGTACAGATCGTCGCGACCAAGCTCATCACCAGGCTCGTTGCACGCAGCGCTTATCTGAGCGCCTTTCTGCGGCGTTCCATCCGGCCGATGCGCGTGCTGCTGCCGCTGTTCGCTGTGCAAAGCGTGCTGCAGACGCTGGACCACGAGCGCTTCACCTGGGTCAACGGTGTGCAGCACCTGCTGCTGGTGCTCATCGTTCTGACCGTCACGTGGCTGGCGATCCAGGCCGTGCTCGGCATACGCGATGTCGCCATGCTGCGCTTCCCCGTGGACCGTCCGGACAATCTCGACGCGCGCCGCGTGTGGACGCAGGCGACGGTGCTGACGCGTGTCACCAATGGCGTCATCCTCCTGATCGGCGTGGCGATCGCGCTCATGACCTTCCCCAGCATCCGGCAGGTCGGCGCGAGCCTGCTCGCTTCGGCCGGGCTTGCCGGTATCGTGGTCGGCTTCGCCGCACGCCCCGTGCTCGGCAACCTCATCGCCGGTCTGCAGATCGCCATGTCGCAGCCCATCCGCATCGACGATGTCGTGATCGTCGAAGGCGAATGGGGCCGCATCGAGGAAATCTCGGGCACCTACGTGGTGGTTAAGATCTGGGACGAGCGCCGCCTGATCGTCCCGCTGCAGTGGTTCATCGAGAACCCGTTCCAGAACTGGACGCGCACCGGTGCGAACATCCTCGGCAGCGTGTTCCTGTGGGTGGACTACCGCATGCCGCTCGAACCGCTGCGGGAGGAACTGAAACGCATCTGCGAATCGGCGCCGGAATGGGACGGCCGCGTCATGACGCTGCAGGTCACCGACGCCAACGAACGCGCCATGCAGATCCGCGCCCTGGCGAGCGCGGGCAACTCCGGCGACGCCTGGAACCTGCGCTGCCGCATCCGCGAAGGGCTGATCACTTACATCCAGCGTGAGTTTCCGGAGGCGCTGCCGCATGTAAGGGCGCAATTCACCCAGTCACCCGCGGTCACAGTGAACGTAAATCGAACGCTAAAAACAGACGCGGGGGCGATTGCATCATTTACCGCCCCCAACGAGATCTAAGCTATCCGCCGCATCTTGTAAGCATGCATCTTGCTAGCACGGCCTTTACTCGGACACATCACCCAACGCAAGCCCAATATCAATTAGAAACGTTCATTTCTATTTCGAATGGAACCCTCAGCAAACGATCTTTCAAATATTTGATCGTGTTAGGGCTTAAAGCCGATGCCTTATGCTTTGCTTGCCACTCAGCAATTCCGTCATAGACACAGTGGCGAAGGTAGTTCAATACACCATCGCTCCCCTTAAGTTGCTTCCAATGAGGGTGCGTCTGATTGACGATAATGACAACATCATTGTCATGTGTTGAGTCATGCGTCACATAGGGGTCATTAGGTGACATGTCAATTCTGAGATACCCCTTTATCGATAATTCGCCTATCGAACACGTAAAAGTTGGTTCCAGGTCAGCTATTGAATCAGCAATTGTTTGTACCTGAGTCTCAACTGACCTGAGACGGATCGTGTAGCCATTTGGCTGGTGAGTTCTCTACCCTTAAC
>ERZ795043.229-NODE-229-length-63598-cov-15.937507_pt1 | contig 63598 bp, 58 predicted proteins | sample MGYA00375127_ERZ795043 | MGnify/ENA primary metagenome ERZ795043 (study PRJEB30172, sample SAMN05518447) | compost metagenome | isolation source: Feedstock adapted compost from Newby Island compost facility, Milpitas, CA | place: USA:Newby Island compost facility... | reverse complement strand
AGCTAATGGGAATCGATCTTTCCGTGTTGGAACAGGCGGGGCTCGTCCAAACCAAACGGAAGGGGAAATTCCGAGTCATCGCGTTTAACCGGATGCCGCTGGAATCGTTGTTGAAAAGATGGTTTGAGCCGGAAGGCCGGTAGGCCGGACGTCGGTCAGGCCGGATGGTCGGTCATAACGGCCGCGTGCCGATGCCCAATCCCCAAAGGAGGCCATAGTCAAATGAAAATCGTGGTCACCAGCATTTTTGTGGATGATCAAGACAAGGCCTTGGCGTTTTATACGAAAAAGCTCGGGTTTGTCAAAAAGCATGACGTCCCGGCCGGGAAATACAGGTGGCTGACGCTGGTTTCGCCCGACGATCCGGACGGCACCGAGCTGTTGCTCGAACCGAACGATCATCCCGCCGCCCGGGAGTACCAGAAAAAGATATTTGCCGACGGCATTCCGGCGACGATGTTTGGCGTCGAAGACGTGCACGGGGAATATGAACGGCTGGTGGCGGAAGGCGTGAAGTTCACCATGGAACCGACCCGAATGGGCGATGTCACCATCGCGGTTTTGGATGATACGTGCGGCAATTTGATTCAGTTGATCCAGAAGTGAGGCGCGTCGATGGGGACTCCGTCCCGCCGAATGACGAAATCCCGATTGCGGAAGCCATCGCAAGAGGCATCCTGTCGCAGAAATTGACGATTCTGTGACAGCATCCTCGCGATGGCTTTTGTTTTGGTGGTTCATGAAGAAAAATATTTGACAAGTGGCCCGAAATCTTTATGATAAGAAACGACACTGATAATCGTTATCAACTGGATAGGGTGGAGGAACGAAACCATGGCATCGAAGCGGTTGGCATGGGGAAGCGTTGTGTCGGTGTTGCTGCTGGCCGTTGTGCTGGCGGGATGCTCGGGCGGCAAATCGGCGTCCCGGGGCGAAAACGGCGGAAGCCAAACGCCCGCGGCCACGGAAACGGCCGGCGGCGAGTCCGCGGACGGGGGCAAGGAAGACGGAGCGGAAACGGCGCAATTCCCCATTGTCATTGAACATGCCTTCGGCAAGACGGTCATTGAGAAAAAACCGGAGCGGGTCGTGACCATTTCGTGGGCAAACCATGACGTGGCGCTGGCGCTGGGCGTTGTGCCCGTCGGCTTCTCGGCGGCGAACTACGGCGTCCAGGACGACAGCGGGCTGCTGCCGTGGACGAAGCAAAAACTGGAAGAGCTCGGCGTAACGGAGCCGAATGTATTCCGGGATACGGACGGACTGGACTTCGAGGCGATCTCCGACGCCGATCCGGACGTGATTCTGGCGGCTTACTCCGGCATCACCCGGGAGGAATACGATACGCTGTCCCAAATTGCGCCCGTCGTGGCCTATCCGGAAGTTCCGTGGGTCATTACGTGGCGGGAGCAAATTCGCATGAACGCCGCCGGCATGGGCATGCCGGCCGAGGGTGAACGACTGATTCAGGATCTCGAAAAGCTCATCGCCGACAAGGTTGTGCAACATCCGGAAATGAAAGGCGTGAAAGCGGCCTTCGCCTATTTCTCGCCGTCCGATCTGTCCAGCTTCTATATTTACATGCCCGATGATCCGCGCGCCGGGTTCCTGCAGGAATTGGGCATGATATTCCCGGAAAGCGTCCAGAAACATGTGACGCCGGAAACCGGCTTTGCCTTGAGTTTGAGCGCGGAAAACGCCGATGCCCTGAACGATGCCGACATTTTGGTGGCTTACGGCGATGAAGCTTTGTTGGCCGCGCTTCAGGCGGATCCCGTTTTCGGCCAGGTTCCGGCCATCAAACGGGGCTCCATGGTGCTGCTTCCCGACGGTACGCCGCTGGCGGCGGCCGCCAATCCCAATGCGCTGTCGATCCAATATACCCTGGATGAATATGTGACGCTGATTGTCGAGGCCATTGCCAAAATCAACAACTGATATGGAGCCCGCCTGAATGGAACGCAACCGTTTCTATCCGAAATCTTTCATCCCCGTCCTGGTCATCTTTCTGGTCTTGTTCGTGCTGGGGGTTGTCGCGTCCGTCGTGTTTGGAGCCCGTTCGTTGAGCTTGCAGGAGGTCGTCGACGGATTGAGGAACCAGGGCGGGGCCTACGAATCAAGCGTCGTGCACAAACGGATCATCCGGACCGTTTTCGGCTTGTGCTGCGGTGCGGCGCTGGGCATCGCGGGGGTGCTCATGCAGTCCGTCACGCGCAACCCCCTTGCGGATCCGAGCATTCTCGGCGTGAACAACGGAGCGGCTTTTTTCGTTGTGTGCGGCATGGCATTTTTTCACATCAACACGGCCAGCCAGTATATTTGGTTCGCTTTGTCGGGCGCTTTGTTTACGGCGGTCTTCGTTTTTGGCATCGGTTCTTTGGGGCGTGGCGGCGCTGCGCCTCTTAAACTTGTTTTGGCGGGGGCGGCCACGAGCGCGGCCCTTTCATCGCTGGTCACGGCCGTGATGATTCCGCGCACCTATGTGATGGACCAGTTTCGGTTTTGGCAGGTTGGCAGCATCGGCGCCGGCACGCGGGATTCGCTGCTCCTGCTGCTGCCCTTCCTTCTCGTCGGCGTTTTGGTCGCCGTCATCACGGCTCCGGCGTTGAACGCTTTGGCGCTCGGGGATGAAATGGCGACGGGCCTCGGGGTGAAAACGGGGGCGCTGCGCCTTGTGGCAGCGTTTACGGGCGTGATCCTGTGCGGCGCCACAACGGCGGTCGCCGGCCCCATCGGGTTCGTCGGGCTGCTGGCCACCCATTTGATCCGCATGCTGTTGGGGCCCGATTTGCGTTATTTAATCCCGATGTCCGGACTTTCAGGCGCCGTCATCCTGATCGTTTCCGATGTGGCCGGGAGATTGGCCGGCAGGCCGGGTGAGCTGGAAGTCGGCGTGCTGACGGCCTTTCTTGGCGCTCCCGTGTTGATTATTCTGGCGATGAAAGCGAAAGTGCGTTCCCTATGAAAACGACCATCGAGTTGATCAAACAAGGCAGGAATCGCCGCAGAGGCAGATGGATCGCCGTGACGACGGCATTGGCCGTCTTGACGGCGGCTTTGTGCTGCGCCATGCTGCTTTTGGGCAACACGATCTATCCGGTCCGCGATGTGGCGGCCGTGCTACTGGGGGAAGACGTGAAAGGCGCCACCTTCGCCATTCGCACCATCCGGTTGCCGCGCATGCTGGCCGGATTGTTCGCGGGCTTTGCCTTCGGCATCGCCGGTTACGTTTTTCAAACGATGCTGCGCAATCCGCTGGCCAATCCGAATGTGATCGGGGTGACGGCCGGTTCGAGCGCGGCGGCGGTTTTTTGCATCGTTGTGCTGCAGAGCAGCAAAGCCTTGACTTCCGTCGCGGCCGTCGCGGCCGGTTTGCTGACGGTTCTGATCATTTACGGACTGGCCAGGGGCAAAACGTTTTCCATCGGCCGCCTGATCTTGGTCGGCATCGGGATTCAGGCGATGTGCAACTCGATCATTACGTATTTAATGATGATCGCCAAGGAACACAGCCTTCCCGCGGCGGTGCGCTGGCTGACGGGCAGCCTGAACGGGGTCAAGATGGAAGAACTTCCCGTGCTGATGTTGGCGTGCCTGATCTTGGTGCCGCTGATCTGTGTGCTTGGCCGGTCCCTTCTGATGCTCGAACTGGGGGAACAAACGGCGACGACGCTGGGGGTCCGTACGGATCGGACGCGTGTGCTCCTCATCGTCAGCGCCGTCGTATTGTCGGCCATCGCAACGGCGATTACCGGCCCCATTGCCTCGGTGGCGTTTCTGGCCGGGCCGATTGCCGTTCGGCTGGTCGGCACCGGCACCGCTAACGGCATCCCTGCCGGTCTGGTCGGGGCCGCGTTGGTTCTGGCGGCGGATTTGGCGGGGCAATTTGCCTTTCCGGTCAAATTCCCCGTTGGGATCATCACGGGCATCATCGGAGCGCCTTATTTGTTGTACCTGTTGGTCAGAATGAATCGGAAAGGGGCGTTCTGAACATGAGGAGCCATACCTTTGAGGCCAGACAGGTGGTTGCCGGTTATGGCGACAAAATGATTTTAAACGGCATCAGCCTCGAGATCCCCAGCAATCAGATCAGCGTCATCATCGGAGCGAACGGATGCGGCAAGTCGACGCTGTTAAAGACGCTGGCCCGAATTATCAAACCGGCGTCGGGCGAAGTGAGGTTGGACGGCCAGCCGCTTCAGGCGTATCCGTCGAAGCGGTTGGCCCGGGTGGTGGGTTTGCTGCCGCAATCGCCCATCGTACCGGAAGGTATTACCGTGGCGGATCTGGTGGGGCGGGGCCGCTTCCCCCATCAATCGCTGTTCGGAACGTGGAGCAAAAGGGACTATGAAGCGGTAGCGGAAGCCATGGAAATTATGGACATTGCTCCATTGGCGAACCGGCATGTGGATGAGTTGTCGGGCGGCCAACGGCAACGGGTGTGGATTGCGATGGCGTTGGCGCAACAAACGGACATTTTGCTGTTGGACGAACCGACGACCTTTTTGGATATCACGTACCAGATCGAAATTCTGGATCTGCTCACGGACTTGAACCGCAAGTACGGCACGACCATTGTCATGGTTCTGCATGACATCAACCTGTCGGCGCGATATGCGGATTATATCTTTGCCTTGCGGGAAGGCCGGCTCGTGGCGGAAGGCAAACCGTCCGAAGTGATTACGAGCCAATTGATCAAGGACGTGTTCGGGCTGGATTGCATGGTCGTCCAGGATCCGGTCTCGAACTCGCCTTCGGTCGTGCCGATCGGACGCCATCATGCCGGCGGAAGGGTTTTGCTGGAGGCGAGCCGGTGAACGACGGATGGGGGAACCATTCCACACGCGGCGGCACGATTCGGCCCCGCCCTGGATGTAAAAAAACGGTTCGGTGACCTTCCCGCAAAAAAGTTCAACGATGCGAAAGCGATTCGGTCCGGCAAGCGCGGCAAAGGCAGCCGAAACGCGCCGGTTAAAAATAAAAGGGGCTCAGTTCCTCGGTCAGCACCGCCACAACCAGCGACAAGACAACGGACACCGCGATCTGTTTCACGTTTTTGAAGAACAGGGCGCACAGAACCCCATACATGATGAGTTCTTCCACGTAATTTACGTGCATGTAATATTGGCCCATCCCCAATGCAAGACTCAACAACAAGCCCATGGGCAAGGCTGGCAGGAAGTATGCCAGACGGGCGTCGTGTTTGGCTTGCCAAACGATGATTCCCGCAAGGGGAGAAAGCAGCGCCAGGCTTCCCCAAAACACGAAATATTCGGTCGGGAAGAAACCGAACAAATACGCGGAATAGAGATAATAGCTGATCAGCATGCCGGCCAGGAATGCAAAGGGATTGACCGCGGCTCGGATCATGGATTTGCTGCGGGCGGCGATGATGGCGGCAATCAGCACCCATATCCCCAGTCGGGTGAAAAGGGTGGAAACATGGTGCAACGCGCGGGTATGCCAACTACCATCGACGGCAACCGTGTCCAGATATTTGGCCAGCGTGCCCAGGAAAACCCCCAGGATCAAACATTTTATGGAATCCGGGATCCTCTTCCACATCATCATCTTCCCCCTCGCGAGCGCGACAACCATTCTTCCCATTATATCACGTGAGTCTCCCGGGGAAGCGGAACCCGTCCTTAACAAAAAAACAAACAAGCACCCGTTTCCCGCGGAAACAAGGTGCTTGCCTGCAAACGGGGCGAGCTTCAGCTCCCCGCTTCCAGGAGTTCGATCACTTTCCTGGCCGCCGACTCGCCCGACTGCGGATTTTGGCCGGTGACCAGCTTGCCGTCCACCTGCACGTGATCGGACCATTTCGGAGCGGCCACGAACTGCGCGCCGTTTTCCCGCAAGCGGTCTTCCAGGAGGAACGGCATCAAGCGGTCCAACTGAACGGCCCGTTCCTCGTCATTGGTGAATGCGGTCACCCTTTTGCCCTTGACCAGATATTCGCCGGAAGAGAGCTTCACATGCACGAGACCGGACGGACCGTGGCAGACGGCCGCGACCACGCGATCGGACTCGGCAAACTCCCGGACTCGGGTCTGCAGCACGGCATCGTCGGGGAAGTCAAACATGGTTCCGTGGCCGCCCGGGAGGAACAGCGCGTCAAATCCCTCCGCCGATACTTCGCGGAGCGGGAGTGTCGCTTCCAGTTCCCGAATGGCGTCTCCCCATTTCGCCCGATTTTCCTCGGTGAGACTGCGCGGGTCGATGGGCGCTTGGCCGCCTTTGATGCTGGCGACCGTAATCTGATACCCTTTTTCCTTAAAAATGGCGTAAGGTTCCGCGAATTCCGACAACCACAGGCCGGTTTTATGGCCTTCCCCGAGCTCCGCATGACTGGTGACGACCATCAAAACACGCTTTTGTGCCATTCTCGATCCTCCCTCCTGGTTTCCGAAGGACGACACAACCGGTTGTGCTAATTGCAGTATATGGTTCCCATTGCTATTATTCAAATAATACAAAATGGGGTGGTGTATAAAAAAATTTATGGCCAACTTTGAGTGGTACCGATCCTTTGTCGCGATCTACCGCCATGGTTCCATCTCCGCCGCGGCGATGTCCCGGTTCATGACGCAGCCCGCGCTGAGCCAGCACCTGGCGGCCCTGGAAGCGGAAATCGGCGAACCGCTCTTTCGCAGAACCCCTCGACAGATGGTTCCGACGGAAAGGGGCCGCATGTTGTACGCGCAGATCGTCCAGGCGGTTGACCGGCTGGAAAAAGTCAGCGGTGATTTCAGCCGTCCCTCCGCTCCTCCCATTTTGCGAATCGGGGGGCCCGCCGAATGCATCCATGCATACTTGATCGCCAGATTGCCGGAAAATCCGTATACGATCTCCTTTACGTTTGGCGAGACGAAGCCGCTGATTCAAGCCCTGAAAAACAACGACATCGATCTGCTGATTGCCACCCAGCACGTAGCCACTTCCGGAATCATTTTTTCCCGGCTGATGACGGAGACGTTCAAACTGGTGGGGAACCGGCCGATCGACAGGACGGACGACCGGGAAGCCATGCGGGCGCGCCTGGAGCGGATGGACTGGATCGGTTACGCCTCCGATTTGCCGATTATTCGCCGATTCTGGTTTGCCGCGTTCGGAGAACGGTGCACGCTGAAGCCCAAGATCATTGTTCCCGATCTGCGCGTGATCAAATCACTGGTCATCGCGGGATACGGGATCAGCGTACTGCCGGATTATTTGATTGCCGAAGATTTGAAAAAAGGCGTTTTGCACGAACTGTGGCAGCCTCCCCAGGCGGTGCAAAACGATTTGTGGCTGGCTTACCGCTCTTCCGACGGCGTGGATTCGACCTTCATGGCCTTCGTGGATGCCTGGCTCCGCAACCCCCGGTGATCAGGATGCATCCCATGGCGCATGACGATGACCGTGTGGCATTTTCACCATAGGAAAGGGATGGAACATGAGCAAACACAGGATTTACACCATGAGTTTTGCGAAAGTCTACTCCCAGTATGTGGCCAAGGTGGAGAAAAAAGGGCGCACCAAAGCGGAAGTGGACGAAATCATCCGCTGGTTGACCGGATACAGCCAGGAAGAGCTGGAACTTCATTTGGAAAAACAGACGGACGTGGAGACCTTCTTTGCGGAAGCTCCCCGGTTGAATCCTGCACGGACTTTGATCAAGGGCGTGGTTTGCGGCGTTCGGGTGGAAGAGATCGAAGAGCCGCTCATGCGGGAAATTCGCTATCTGGACAAGCTCATCGACGAGCTGGCCAGGGGCAAGGCGATGGAGAAGATTTTGCGAAAATGAAACGGGGGGCCTGGGATTGAGCGGGCGAGCCCGGTACGTTCTTGAATAACCGCGCTTTCCGTGTTAAATTAATGGTAAGTAGTAAGTAATAAGTAGTAAGTAGTAAGTAATGAGCGGTAAGTTGTCTCCATCATCCCATGCAGTGGAGGGATCCGCCATGCAAGAACCGTTCACCCTCGCCCAAGAGTTCGTTCTGTTGGCCTCTGACGCGGCCACCCATGGACGGAGGAGACCGGGACGCGCCCACTTGCAGACGTACGCGGTGGGAGCCGTCCTTATCGGGTTGTTGGCCGAGGAAGCGATCCGGATCGAAGAAAAGAGGAAGCTCGGCGTCGCCCGGCATCATATCGAAGGGGACGAAGCCGCACGGATCATGCTGCGAAAACTCGGGCAGTCCAAAAAGAGAACACTGAAGCAATGGATCCAATCGTTCTATTCACGGAGAAAAGACCGGTCCGAGGTGTTTCAGGCCGTCGTGAAGCCTCTTCTCCGCAACGGGGATTTGAGGGAAGAAAAGTATCGAATTTGGTTCCTGTTCCCCGCGACCCGGTACGTGCCGTCCGCGGCATCAAAGGACCGCATCGTCCAGCGCATTCGCGCGGAATTGCTGGAGGAGGGACCCGTCACCCGGCAAACCGCTTTGTTGACGATGATGCTGGACATGAGCAAACTGCTGAAAGCTTATTTTTCCGATTATGAACAACGCGAGCTGAGGAAACGCCTGCAACGTCTGCAGGAAGAGCAGGGCGACAACTGGAAATCGATTCTCCAGATTCGGAAAGCCATTGAAGAACTTTATGCCGTCTATGTGTCGGTGACGACGGCGGCTGCGTCCTGACGGGGAGACGCCATGTCGCGACGCAGAAGTTGGGAAACGATCCTGCAGGCGGAGTATGTGACGATCAGCGAGTTGGTGCAGCTTTCCGGCATGCGTTACAGCACCCTGAAATACTACACCGAGATCGGACTTCTTCCCTTCCATCAGCTTGACGAAGGCCTCACGCGCCGCTATCCCAGGGTGCAAGCCCTGGAGCGGCTGGAGGAAATCCGGGCGCTGAAGGAACGGGGCTTGACCATCCAGCAAATCGTCGATCATTTTCAGGGGAAATCTGCAAAATAGGCGGCGGTGAAGGCGAGATTTGCCGGGCCCGATGGCCGGCGGGCCGGCGGAAAGATCTTGGGACCGGCACTGGAGGGGATCAGCATGTCATACCGGTTTGTTGGGATGGCGGGAGTCGCCGGCACGTTGCTCCGGTATTATATCGGATTATGGGTTCAACAAACGATCCCGCAAACGCCGTTTCCCGTCGGCTCGTTGACCGTCAACCTGGCTGGCTGTTTCGCCCTGGGGTGGTTCTCCTGGTGGGCGCTGGACAACCCTCGCCTTTCATCCGCGGTTCGCACCGCAATCAGTACGGGATTGATCGGTTCCTTCACCACGTTTTCGACGTTCAGTGCGGAAACGGTTCAATTGTTCCGTCAGGGACTGTGGGGGAGCGGCATCAGTTACGCCGGGCTGAGCATGATCGGCGGGCTGGCTCTGGCGTGGCTGGGTACGGCGGCAGCGGGCAAGGGAAGAAAGAGGGAACGGCATGGCTGAAATCGGCTGGTTGGCGTTAGGCGGTTTTTTGGGGGCGATTGCCCGCTATGCGACGTCGACGTATGTGTCCGCCCGCTGGCCGGCACGAATGCCGCTCGGCACGCTGCTGGTGAATTTGATCGGCTCTTTTTTGCTGGGGTGGATCGGCGGTCGCGGGATGGATGAAACGATGACGCTTTTTCTGGGAACGGGATTCATGGGGGCGTTTACGACGTTTTCCACGTTCAAATTGGAGTGCGTGGATCTGTTTCGGCAAGGCCGCGGGAAAACCGGTTTCCTGTACATGGGGCTTACCTATCTGATGGGCATCGGGGCGGTCTGGTTGGGATTTCTGGCGGGAAACTGAACGAAGGCGGAGGTTGTTTTAAACGGACCGAAATTTTTCATGAATATGGGCAATCCGTTCGCGCATACTACGGTGCAGAAAATTGGTGGGCAACGGTGGTCTTTGTTCCTGATCGACTGGCTCGTCCGATGGCGGAGGACACGGCACGACATACGCGATTTGGAGACGAGGAATATGTTTCAACATTACACGGAAGAAACATATTTGAACCGTGCCCGGGATCTGAAGCTGTTTTATCGGATGTGGGTCCCCCCCGAACCGAAAGCGCTGATTCTTTTTATCCATGGCGCAGGAGAACATTCCGGAGCGTATGCGCACATCGCCGCGGAATGCCTGCAACGCCGCATCGCCTTCGCCGCCCCCGATCTGCGCGGATTCGGCCGGTCGGAGGGAAAGCGGGGTTATGTCCGGCATTTCGGGGAGTACCTCGATGACCTGGACGAACTGATCGGCCTGCTCTACACCCGGTATCCGGAGTTGCCGATTTTTTTGTTCGGCAACAGCCTGGGCGGGCTGGTCGCCATCCGGTACGTGCAGCAGTATTGCAACAAGGTCACCGGGGTCATCCTGTCCGCTCCCGCGCTCGGAATCGGCGTGAAACTGCCGGGCTTCCTGCAAAAGCTCATTGAACTCGTGTCGCTGCTCGCACCGGAATGGCCGGTGGAATTCATCAAATGGAACGGCATGCTGCGAAAACTGAAGTGGCTTCAGGCGCATCTGCCCGAGTGGACGGCCGACATGTTTGATGACCCCCTAGCCACGATCCGCTACACGCCCCGCTGGTTTACCGAGCTGTTGCGCAACGGCACCAAGGCGTTGTCGGAAGGGGATCGGTTTCAATCTCCCCTGTTGTGCATTTACGACCGGTACGATACGGTTGTCAACGCCAAACGGATCGAGCGGTTCGTGGACAGCGTCGCTTCCGGGGAAAAAGCATGTTCCGTGTATGACAGGGGCGGTCATCAGCTTTTGCACGACGGTGAAGTGCTGCGGCATGTGTTTCAATGGCTGGAAATGCGGTGCTTGCGGCCGGATTGTGTCAGAGGGCCCTGAGGAATAAAGAAAAGACGGAGGCGTGAGGCCTCCGTTTTTATTTTTTTACGAATTGATCCGTTTCTTGTTCTCGTATGCCAGCGATACCAACGCCACATAGAACGGCTGGATGTTGAGCCTTTTGGCGAACTCGAATTTGTAACTCGCCGTTTGCACGTTGTTTGTTTTGTAGTAAGGCGATGTGATGTAATGGATGGTGATTTCGCTGTCGTCAAAGCCGGTGCCCGCGGTTTCCATGGTCACGTCGTAGATGGAGTCCAGATCGATGGAGGCGACCCGCGTTTTTTTGCCGGTCACTCCTTGGTGGTCGAATAGAATCAGCCTCCGGTTCGTCAAAATGAACGTGTCGCGGATGAGCCGGAACCCCATGTGGATGGTTTCCTCGGGCATGAGATAGGCACCGTATTGCTGTTGCAGTTCCGGTACCGGAATTTCCGAATAGTTGCCGAACAGTCCGCTGAGGAGCGACATGGCCGAACCTCCCGGCAAGTCTTTTTTGGGCGAAATCCCTTTCGATTACACTTATTCGATACCTTTTTGTGGAATCCCTTCGCCGGGATCTTTCAATTTTTCGCCGGCCGTGCGCGGGGTAGACAAGTCGGCGATCGCGAACCTTTTTAAAATTGATTTAAAATTAAAAATAATTATAATTAAAATTACACGAGAAGGCAGATCTTGCTAATCCCGCGATCGGATCGCTGTCACTCCCCAAAAGAGGAGACCGTGACCTCATGAATCATGCGCTGGTTATCGGCGGTTCCGGCATGCTGTCCGGCGTTTGCTTGTGGTTGGCCCGGCAGGGCCATCAGGTTTCCGTGATCGGCCGGAATCCGCAGAAGTTGCGGCGTCTTGGCGATCAACACCCCAATATTTTCGGCGTTTCGGCGGATTATACGCGGGAAGCGGAGTTCGCCGGGAAATTGCATGAGTTAATGAAACAGCGGGGTCCCGCCCGTCTCGTGGTGGCCTGGATCCATGACGATAAGGAGCGGGTCATTCGCCAAACAGCCGAAGCCATACTGCAGGCGGGCGACCCCCGTTTTGCGTGGCATCTGTATCATGTGTTGGGCAGCAGTTCGAATCTGGAGGAAATTTTAAGGACGGTGCCGGTGCCCGATGCCTGCACCTATCATCAGATTCAACTGGGCTTTGTCATCGAAGGGGAACGATCCCGTTGGCTGACCCATCAGGAAATCAGCGACGGCGTGATCGCATGCATCCGGGACGGCCACCGGCGCCACCTGGTCGGCACATTGGAGCCCTGGAGCAAAAGACCCTGAATGCGAGGCATCGCGGGAGGGAGGTGAGCGGGATGAACGGAGTGAAATTTGGAAGCGTTACCATCGGCGTGCGGGACATGCGTGAATCCGTCCGGTTTTACCGGGATGTGATGGGATTTGCCGTTGTCAGCGAATCGGAATGGTTCTCGGAATTGGAATTTGAAGGGTTCCGGCTGTGCCTGCATGTGGCCAACGAGCACATGCCGCCGGCGACGGGCATCAGTCTGGAATTCCGTTGCGCCAACCTGCACGAAACGTATGAGGCATTCAAGCGCATGGGCGTAGAGATCACGCCGCCGCGGCTGGAAGAGGGGATGACCCACGAATCGTGCACGGTGACGGATCCCAACGGCAACAGCGTCATGCTGATGGCGGGCGGATAAACGTTCCGTTTGCGGGGGTATCTCCCCCGTCACGGGCGCGGCTGCGTTCGGCGGGCATCGTCCAGGTTCAGGCGCGGCGCCCCTTTTTTATGAGGGGGAATAAGAGCCGCGAATTGAATCCGCCCGTCTTACAACCTGTAAAGGGGATGGATGGCGTGATCGAAGTGGTGCGGGCGACCCCCGCCCATGTGGCGGGCATCTGCCAGGTCTGTGCGGACGGCTATCGGGCGACATACGCGGATCTGTGCACGCAAGAGTACATTGAACGGGTCATCCGGGAATTTTACAACGAGGAGCGGGTGCTGAAGGAAGTCACGGAAACCGGCCGGGAATGGGGCGGCTATTTTGTCGCCGTGGAGAACGGCCGGGTGGTGGGCGCCGGTGGCGGCGGGATGACCGGCGAGCGGACCGGAGAATTGTTCGTGTTGTACGTGGCGCCCAACCGGAGAAACGAGGGCATCGGCACCCGGCTCCTTGACGCGATTACCCGGCAGCAGAAGGGATACGGCGCAACCGAGCAATGGGTGTCGGTGCTCAAAGGCAATATGAAGGGCATACCGTTTTATGAAGCCAGAGGATTTGTCTATCAGTACGAGCGGCCGGCTTACGCAAACCGGGATGGAGATTCTTACGTTTCGTTGAGGTACAAAAGGTTGATCTGATTTGGCCGGAAGGAAACGGAAGGACTTGGACAAGGGGATCGCACGAAATGGAAATGAACGACAAAAATGGGGTTTACAACTTGGTGCCCCCTTGTTATAATACCCTCAAAATAAAGTAAACATATAGGAATTATAAAAATAGATCGACTGGGGACCCACCAGATCACTGGAGGCCTTTACCGGGACGAAGACGCCCGCTGTAAAGGCCTCCTTGGTTTTTGGATCAAGTCCGAACGGAGGAAGGATCATGAAGTCGATGTCCAAAAGGTTGGCCGCGCTGCTCGTCGTCGCATTGCTGTCCGGATGTGCGGGAGAAGAGGGGAAGATAACCGGCTTCGGCGGCACGCGGCATTCGAAGGACGCGCATACGGTGCTGCGCTATCTGGGTTCCTCCGGCAGCGTCGGTTTTCACGAATTGGCGGAGGACCTGGGGTATTTCCCGACGATCCGTCTCAAGGCGGTCGGGGAATCCGTCGGCGGACCGCAGAGCATCCAGCTCACCGCCACCGGAGACATCGATTTCGGCAGCTCGTTCAACGGCGCGATTATCAAGGCCATTGCCAACGGGGCCCGGATCCGGGCGGTGCTCGGCTCCTACGGCAGCGACGAGCTGAGTCCGATGGGGTTCTATGTGCTGGAAGACAGTCCGATCCGTTCGGCGCGCGACCTGATCGGCAAGAAGGTCGGCATGAACATCCTGGGCGCGCACGCCGAGTTCATCCTGACGGATTTCCTGCGGCAGAACGGGCTGACGGAGGAAGAAATCGGCCAGGTCGCCATGCTCGTCATCCCGACCACGGAGGCGGAGCAGGCGCTGCGCAACCGGCAGATCGACGCGGCGGCGATGTCCGGCATCCATCGCGAGCGGGCGCTGGATCGCGGCGGAATCCGCGAACTGTTCACCGACGTCGACTTGTACGGATCGTTCACGGCCGGCAGTTATGTTTTCTCCGAAAAAAGGATCGCCGCGCATCCGGACGTGGTCCGGGAATTCGTGGAGGGAACGGCCCGGGCGATCGAATGGGCGCGCGCCACCCCCCGCGAGGAGGTCGTCGCCCGGTTTGAAGCGATCATCCGCAAGCGGAACCCGAACGAAACGACGGAGGTGGTCCGGTACTGGAAGAGCACGGGCATCGCCTCGAAGGGCGGTTATATCGAGGAATCCGACTTCCGCGTCTGGCTGGACTGGCTGGTCAAAAACGGCGAACTGCAGGAAGGTGAAGTCACGCAGGACGATCTGTACACGAACGAATTCAACCCGTACCGCGACGAATTCCGGTAGGAGCGGGACGATCGGGACGGGAAACCGGGGAAACGGGGGGAATCAACACCGCGATGGGCATCGGGAACGAAAAAATTGTGTTTCACCACGTGAGCAAAACGTTCCACGTGCGAAATCCGGCACGGGGAAAGGGGGCGTTCACGAAATTTACGGCGGTAAAAGACGTGAACCTGGCGGTGCGGGACGGCGAATTCCTGACGATCGTGGGACCGAGCGGCTGCGGCAAGTCCACCTTGCTGGAGATGCTGGCCGGTCTGCTGCGTCCCTCCTCGGGGCGCATATTGCTGGACGGGCGGGAGGTGACCGGCCCGGGGCTCGATCGCGGCATCGTGTTTCAGCAGTACGCCCTGTTCCCGTGGAAAACCGCGCGCGGCAACGTCGAAAGCGGCCTGGAAGCGAAGGGCGTTCCCCGCAAGGAACGGCGCGAACTGGCCGAACACTACCTCGCGCTGGTCGGGCTTGCGGGATTCGCGGACCGGTATCCGCACGAGCTGTCGGGCGGGATGAAGCAGCGCGTGGCCATCGCCCGCAGTCTGGCCTACAACCCGGACGTGCTGTTGATGGATGAGCCGTTCGCCGCCCTGGACGCGCAGACGAGGGAGACGCTGCAGGGCGAGCTGCTGCGCATCTGGGAACATACGAAAAAGACCATCCTGTTCATCACCCACGGGATCGACGAAGCGGTGGTGCTGGGGCAGCGGGTCGCCATCATGTCGGCCAGGCCAGGCACGATCCGGCACGTGGTCGACAATCCGCTGCCATCGCGGCTTGCGGAGAAGGATCTTCGCGCACATCCGGTGTTTGTCGAGGTCCGGCACCACGTCTGGCAGTTGCTGCAGGAGGAGACCCGCCGCCAGGATGCGGTTTTGGCAAAGGAGGTGAGATGAAATGGAAACCGCGGAACAACCGTATGCCGCCCCCCTGCCCAAGGCGGGATGGAACGTGCGCGCGCTCCTTCCGGGGCTGAAAAAGGTGCTGACCCAGACCGTCGTCATTCTCCTGTTCCTGATTCTCTGGGAAGCGGCGCCCCGCCTGGGATGGGTGGATGCGGCCTTTTTTCCGCCGCTTACCCGGGTATTGCAGGCGTGGTGGAAGATGGCGGTCTCCGGGGAACTGTTCGGTCACTTCAGGGCCAGCATCCTGCGTTCGGTCAGCGGGTTCGTCCTCGCCTTGCTGATCGCCATCCCCTTGGGGCTCGTCATCGGTTGGTACCGCACGGCCAAGGACCTGCTCAACCCGATTCTGGAACTGTTCCGCAACACGGCGGCCCTGGCGCTGCTTCCCGTATTCATGCTGCTGTTCGGCATCGGGGAGACGTCCAAGATCGCCATCGTCCTTTTCGCCTGTACGTGGCCCATCCTGCTGAACACGATCGCCGCCGTCCGCAACGTCGATCCGCTGCTGGTGAAATCGGCCAGGTCGCTGAATTTTTCCCCGTTTCAACTGTTTTGCAAGGTCGTTTTGCCGGCATCGGTTCCGACGGTGTTCACCGGTGTGCGGATGGCGGGAACCAGCGCCGTGCTTGTGCTGATCGCGGCCGAAATGGTGGGGGCGAAGCAGGGGCTGGGGTATTGGATCACGTATGCGCAGTACAACTTCCTCACGCCCGAGATGTACGCCGGCATCCTGACCATTTCCTTGCTCGGCCTGGCCATCAATCAGTTGCTGGTGTCGCTGGAGCGGAAATTTTCCGCGTGGAAGACCCATTCCCGTGATTGAGTTGAAGAAAGGAGAGGAGACCGTCCCATGACCAACCGTCGTGAAATGAAACTGGGCGCCTTTTTCATGATTCCGGGTCACCATGTGGCCGCCTGGCGCCATCCGGAAGCGCGGAAGGAGAATCTGCTGAACTTCGAATTTGTGAAGCGGCTGGCGCTAACGGCCGAACGGGGCAAGTTCGACATGATTTTTGTGGCGGACCGGTACGCCGTTCAGGACGCCCCGCGCCTCTCGGAACAGCGGGTGCACGTCAGCTTCGAACCGTTTACGTTGATGGCGGCGCTGGCCGCGGTAACGACCCGGATCGGCCTGGCGGCCACCGTGTCGACAACGTACAACGAACCGTTCAATGTGGCCCGCAAGTTCGCCTCTCTGGATCATCTGAGCAACGGCCGGGCGGCCTGGAACGTGGTCACCAGCGGCAAGGACGCGGAAGCGCGCAATTTCGGACTGGCGAAACATCCGCTGCACATGCTCCGGTACCAACGGGCCGAGGAATTCGTGGACGTGGTGAAAAAACTTTGGGACAGTTGGGAAGACGACGCGATCGTGTACGACAAGGAACGCGCGCAGTTTGCGGACGTGTCCAAAATTCATACGATCGACCACAAGGGCGACTGGTTCTCCGTGGCCGGCCCGCTGAACATCGCGCGTCCCGTTCAGGGCCATCCGGTCATCATCCAGGCGGGATCATCCGACAGCGGCCGGGAACTGGCCGCACGCACGGCGGAGGTGATCTTCACCGCCTGGCAGACGCTGGAGGAAGCGCAGGCGTTCTACGCGGATGTCAAGGGGCGCATGCTCAAGTACGGGCGTTCCCCTGACGACCTCAAAATCATGCCCGGCGTGTTTCCGATCATCGGCAGAACCGAGGCTGAAGCCGAGGAGAAAAAGCGGCAGCTTCTGGATCTCATTCCGGAGGAAGCGGGCGTGGCGCTTCTGTCCGCGATGATCGGCGTGGATTTGAGCGGCTATCCGGTGGACGGACCGTTGCCGGAATTGCCGGGGGTGGACGAGATCAACGGCGGGAAAAGCCGCTTCCAGTTGCTGAAAGATGCGGCCGACCGGAACGGTTTCACGATCCGCCAGCTCTATCAACATATTGCCGGGGCCCGTGGACATCGGGAAATCGCGGGAACGCCGGAGCAGATTGCGGACCAGTTGCAGGAGTGGTTCGAGAACGGAGCGGCGGACGGTTTCAACATCATGCCGCCCTACTTGCCGGGGGGACTGGAAGATTTCGTCGACTTGGTGATTCCGGAGTTGCAGCGGCGCGGCCTGTTCCGGACGGAATACACGGGCAGCACGCTGCGGGAACATTTGGGGCTGAAGCGTCCGTTGAATACGGTGCTGCTGGAAAAAGCGAAAGAGAAAGAGGCGATTTGAGGCCCTTGTCAGCCTCCTCCCCTTCGCTCAGAAGATGCGGCGTGCCGCTTTCGCCCGTCCGGCGGATCGGCGGGGAATGTCGCCGGTCAGGGTTGACCGGCGAAGACGGTCAGCTTATCCAGCAGCCGCGCGGCGTCGTCGTCCACGATCAGGGCGCGGCGGGTATCCGGGGGCATGAAGGCTTGTTCCGTCATATGGTCCAGCAGCGCCAGCAACGGATCGTAGTAGCCGTCGATGTTCAGGATGCCGCACGGTTTGCGATGGAGACCGATGTAGTGCCACGAGAACACCTCGAAAAATTCCTCCATCGTCCCAAGTCCCCCCGGCAGCACGATGAAGCCGTCCGCGAGTTTGCCCATTTGGCGTTTGCGCTCGTGCATGTTTTCGACAATGACCAGTTTCGTCAGGTTGCCGTGGGCGATTTCCCGATCCCTGAGGAACGTCGGGATGATGCCGATGACTTGGCCGCCGGCCTCCAGCGCGGCGTCCGCGAGCGCGCCCATCAGGCCCGCGTGGGCACCGCCGTACACCAGCGTGAGGTTTCGCCGGGCCAGTTCCCGCCCCAGTTGCACGGCTCCTTCCCGGTAACGTGCCGAGTTCCCATAACGGGAGCCGCAAAAAACGGTAATGTATTGCATCGACTCGCCTCCGTTTGCACGCATCCATTCCGGGGATACCGGATCTTTCCGTTCATCACCTGGAAAACCTGCCAACATTGCAGGCCGGGCAGGAGATCCCCGGAAGGCTGCAAGTTAAAGCCAGTTAAAAGGATACCATAAGTTTTCCGCCATGCTGAACGTTGTCCGGCGAAATTTAAAATCGTTAAAGGTTTAGGTCATAAAAATAGCCGCCGCCGTTCGATCGGGAATCGGCCGATTGGCGGCGGTTTTTTTGTGCGGTTGGCCAACGCTACCGTGCGCTTCCGTTTTACGCTTCCGCTTCCACCGGCTGCAGCGGGTGGTTGTTCAAGATTTGTTCGACTTCTTCGTAGCCGGTCGGGAACTCGTAATTGTACCGCGCCGGGAGAGCGAAGACGTACCGCGAGTTGCGGCCCAGTTCGCTGGGGCCGACGGGGGCGGCGCCGATGTGGAATTTCTCCTGTGTAAGGGCGTCCCATTGGTCAAGCGTGAACACCATGATGGGGATGTCCTGCCGCGGCTGTTTTTCCGTCCATTTCGGATGCCGGATGGACAGGATCGGGCCGGACTCGATTACTTTGCCTTGGGACGATTCCTCCAGGGACAAGCCCTCCCACTCGCTGCGGACAATCTTGTAACCTTTCCATCCGGCGGGCAACGTAAAGCGGAATCCGTATTCGTCGTTTTCGTAAACCACGGTCCCGCCCGTGGTATCTGCGGGGCCGGCGCTTCCGGCCTTTTCGTCGGCTTTTCCGTTTTCGGCGCCGTTTGCGGTGGCATCCCCGGAGCCCGCGGCATCGTCCGCATACGCGCCCAGCTCGACCGCGTCAATCAGCCAGCGATCGTCGAATTTCCCGATTTCCAGCGTGATGGCCCGCTTCGCGGCGACGGCAGCCGATTCCGTGTCCGCACCCGCGGTCTCACCGGCCTTCGCATCGGCTTCGTTGCCGCCGGCGTTTCCGCTTCCGGCGCTTGCCAACTCAATGATCTCGCCTTCCACCCGGTAGCGGTCGTCCGCCGTTTTTTCCACCGCCAACACGTCGATCCGTTCCGGCCACGGGCTGGATACGAGCCGTCCGGGCGCTTGTTCCGGATCGTTCTGCCATTTCTCCAGCAAGGAGGGGGAAACAAACTCGCCGTAATGCGTCTGCAGACTGTTTCGCACGTCCTGCTCGGGGGCGAGCAGCGATACCATCTTGAGCTTTTGGCCGAACGCCTCCACAAGGCTTTTGACCTCTTGCCGTTCGGGTTTTGGGGATTCAGGGCTCTATGGATTTTTGGGATTTTAAAAAAGAAAACGGATCGGAGGGACTGCGACCGTACCGCCGGCGGAGAAGCCGCCTGTTGATCCGGTTGACAACGGATGAACATTGGAAGACAATGGGTGAAGCCGACGAACCGGTTGTTTCTGACCGCGCCATGGCGTTTTTTTGTCGTTCAAAAAGGAGGGATCGTCATCCGATGCAATCCAAAGTTTTGGACGAACAAACGTCGAATGGGAGGAAGCCCGCCATAAGGCGCCCGCTCGTCATGAGCGTGCTGCTGGCCGCTTCCTTCGTGTCCCTGCTCAATCAGACGCTGCTCATCGTGGCGATTCCGCCGATCATGAACGAATTCGGCATTCAGCCGAATCAGGGCCAATGGATCACCACCGCCTTCATGTTGATGAACGGCATCATGATTCCCGTGACGGCGTTCCTGATCGAAAAATACGGCAATCGTTCGCTGCTTATTTTTGCCTTGGGCATATTCAGTTTTGGGACCCTGCTCGGGGCGGTGGCCCCCAATTTCGCGGTATTGCTTCTGGCAAGAATCACCCAGGCGATGGGAGCCGGCATTCTGATGCCCCTCATGCAAACCGTTCTGCTCACCATCTTTCCGCCCGACAAGCGCGGCGCCGCCATGGGGATGGCCGGTTTGGTCATGGGTTTCGCGCCGGCGATCGGCCCGACGCTGGGCGGCTGGATCATCGGGCACGGCTCCTGGAGGCATTTGTTCTATATGGTGCTGCCGATTGCGCTTGTTGTTTTGGTGGCTTCCATCGCGTTGATGAAAAATGTCATTGAACGAACACCGCGCGTCGTGGATCCCTTTTCCATCGTGTTATCGACCATCGGATGGGGCGGCCTGCTGTACGGGTTCAGCATGATCGGTTCCGCCGGTTGGAGTGACGCTGGCGTGACCGTGAGTCTGTTGGCCGGGGCGGTGTCGTTGACGCTCTTTATTCGCCGGCAACTGGCAAAGGATGAGCCCATGCTCAATTTCCGCGTGTTCCGCTACCCGGTGTTCACGCTCACGACCGTGCTCGCCGTGCTCATGTTCGCTGTACTCATCGGCACCGAGACGCTGTTGCCGATGTACGTGCAGAATGTCCGGGGCGCTTCGCCGCTGGTGTCCGGCCTCATGCTGCTGCCCGGCGCGCTGGCAACGGGGGGGCTTGCGCCCGTGGCCGGGCGGCTGTACGACCGGTTCGGCGCACGCGGCCTGTGTATCGTCGGCTTTGCCCTCATGGCGACCGGCACGATCCTGCTGTTCAACATCGGCATGGAAACCGGCTATGGTCTGATTGCAGTCATGTTCCTGATCCAAATGTTTGGCGTCGCTCTGCTCATGCCTCCGCTGATGACCGCAGGCATCAATGCGCTGCCTTTCCAATGGATCGCCCACGGCACCGCCATGAACAGCACGATCCGCATGGTGGGCGGCTCCATTGGCACCGCCATCATGGTGTCGGCGATGAGCAAGGCGGCCGGGCTGGCGTTGGCGGAGGCGGCCGATCCCGCGTTTGCCGGCCTGACGGGGATCAAGGCGGGAGTTGCGGCCGCGGCGGTCATGGTGCTGGCCGGGTTGATTGCATCCTTTTTCCTGCGGGAAAAGGTGAAGCAGGAATTGGCGGTGGAGTGAAGAAAGCGGCTGTCGTGCTGGACAGCCGCTTTTTCTTTATGGGCGGGTTAGAATCCCGGGGATTATGCCAGCGGATTGATGTACGTCCCTCCCGAAATCATGAGGATAAAAACGAAAAGCGGGACATTTACCCGGGCGATTTGATTGCGAAATACTTAAGATAACAGACTTATCCAATTCAAATCTTTACGGAAAGGAGATGGGCTCGTTGTTACGGAAAGCGCTTTCTTGTCTATTGGCGATCAGTCTGGCGTTCGGTTTCGTGCCGGCCGCACATGCGAAGGAATCGCCGTCCGACCCGTCCGACCTTCACGGACACTGGGCCGCCGCGTGGCTGGAGAAATGGGCGGCCAAAGGGTTCCTGACCGGCTATCCCGACGGCACTATGCAGCCGGACCGGAAGATGACCCGCGCGGAATTCGTAAAGCTCGTCAATACCGTGTTCGGATTCAGCGGGAAAAGCGGGGAGACGTTCAAGGACGTGGAGGCCGGCGCGTGGTATGCGGAACCGATCGCCGCGGCCCGTCAGGCCGGATACATATCCGGATACGCGGACGGCAGCTTCCGGCCGAAGGAGCCGATCACCCGGGAGCAGGCGGCGCATATGCTCGCCGGGCTGTTTCGGTTGTCCGCGGAGGGGGAAGGCGGTCTGTCTTCGTTTTCCGACCGGGATCTCGTCAGCCCGTATGCGCGGGAGGCGTTGGCGAGTCTGGCCGGCAGCGGGTATTTGCAAGGGTATGCGGACGGGACGCTTCGTCCGCGGCGGGCGCTGACGCGAGCGGAGGCCGTTGCGTTGCTGGACCGGATCGTTCCCCTGATTCTTGACCGGGCGGGCGTGTACGGCGGACGGCACCCGGAAGACGCGACGGCCGGAGAAAAGCTGCCGGACGTGCTCGAGGGCAATGTCCTGATCCGCGCGGACGGGGTTACGCTGGCGGATACGGTGGTGAACGGCAACGTCTATCTTGCCGCCGGCATCGGGGATGGCACCGCGCGTTTGGAACGGGTGACGGTCAACGGGACCGTGTTTGTGAACGGCGGGGGAGAACACAGCGTGTATCTGCAGGGTGTAAAGGCGGACCGGGTGGTGATCCACAAAAAGGGCGCGCCCGTGCGCGTGGTCGTCTCGGCCGCTTCCCGCATTCAGCAACTTGTGGTGGAGACGTCGGCCCGGGTGGAAGCGTCGGAAAACACCGAAATCGACGTCCTGCACATTCGGGAAGGCGCCGATGGCACTGCCATTGTGGCCCAAGGATCGATTAAACGGCTCAGAAACGAAGCCGATCGTGCGGAATTGAACGGACAGTCCTTGGAAAAAGGAGTGGAGACCGCGGTGGATCAAGGACAGATTCGGCAGCCGCCGGCATCGTCCGGACATGGGGGGACCTCCGGCGAAACGGGAAGCGGCCCCCCGCCCGGAAATGGCGGCCAGCCGGGCCATGGCCGGCCGGGGAACGGAAACCCGCCCGGCAACGATCAGCCGGGCGCCGACGAATGGACGCTGGTCTGGGCCGACGAATTCGACGGTTCCGGCACCAACCTGGATACGAACGGCGTCGATCTGGACAAATGGGGCTACCAGCTCGGCACGGGCGCCCAGTACGGCCTGATCGGCTGGGGCAACAACGAGCAGCAATACTACCGCGCCGAGAACGCCCGCGTGGAAGACGGCAAGCTGATCATCGAGGCCAGGAACGACGGGTATGGCGGCATGCCGTACACATCGGCGCGACTGTACACTGAGCCCACGTTTGCCAAGAAATACGGCAAATTCGAGGCGCGCATCAAACTGCCGAAAGGCCAGGGATTCTGGCCCGCGTTCTGGATGATGCCGGCCGAATCCAAGTACGGAGGCTGGGCGGCGTCGGGCGAGATCGACATCATGGAAGCACGGGGACGGATTCCGGGCGAGGTCAGCGGAGCGATCCACTTCGGCGGCAGTTGGCCGAACAATCAGCACGCGGGCGGAAAAATTTGAAGACGGAACGGACATCGGCGATTTCCATGTGTACGGCCTGGAATGGGAGCCGGGCGAAATTCGCTGGTATGTGGACGGCAAGTTGTACATGACCTTGAACAACTGGTACAGCATCGGGCAGGATCAACCGGCCAAATACGCGTATCCCGCCCCGTTCGACCAGCCGTTCTACCTGATCCTGAACCTGGCGGTCGGCGGAAACTTCGACGGCGGCCGCGTGCCGGACGACGACATGTTCCCCGCCGTCATGGAAGTCGATTATGTGCGTGTCTATGAGCTGACGGGCCGGCCGTACCGGGAACCGGTGGAACCCGTTCTCGAACCGGAAGAATTGCCGCCTGACGCAAAGGCGCCGGTTAATGGAAATTACATTTATGACGTGAACTATGAAAACGGGTTTACCGAAGTGGCCGGCGCCGACGACGCACTGGATCCGCAATACTGGAATTTCGTTCACGTGGACGCGTTCCAGGGCCAGGGTTCCATTTCCGTCGAGGAACTGGACGGCGCCAAATTTGCCAAAATGAACATTACGGCGGGCGGCAACGCGGTGCACGCCATCCAGCTCATCCAGCATGTTCCCCTGGGCAAGGGAAGATGGTACCAGCTCACCTTTGACGCCAAGTCATCCGCCAACCGCACGATGTCCGTCAAATTCGGAGGCGGAGAGAACCGGGGCTGGACGCTGTATTCCGAGGCCTGGGAAGTTCAGCTTTCGGACCAGGTGCAGACTTACGAGTTGAAATTCCAGATGACGAAGGACACGGACATCCTGGCTCGGCTGGAATTCAACGCGGGACTGAACACCAACCCGGTGTGGATCGGGAACGTCAAGGTCGTCGAAATCGAGGCGCCGGACTTGTACCCGGACACGCCGAAAACGCCGCTGGGCGGCAACCATGTCTACAACGGCACCTTTGATCTGGGACGCATGGACCGGATGACCTATTGGCATTTCCTCGTGGACGACGCCAGCGGCGCGAGGGCCACGGCTTCCGTGGACGAATCCGCCCGCGAGCTGAAGGTGTCGATCGCGGCCGGAGGCGCCGACGCGGCGGCGGTTCGCCTGCAGCAGCCGGGCATAAACCTGCTCCGGAACAACGAATACAAGTTGACCTTTAAGGCCAGAGCCAGCCACAGCAGGACGATCGAAGTCGTGTTGCAAAACAAGGACGGCACCCGTTACACCGACCCGGTGACCGTTTCCCTGTCCACGACGATGGAAGAGAAAACGGCTCTGTTCACCATGAGCGATCCGAGCGATATTGACGGTGTTCTCGCATTCCTACTGGGCGGCGCGGAAGGCGACGTCTATATCGACGATGTCGTGCTGGTCCGCACGACGAACAACATCGACCTTTCCGGGGTGAGCGTATTCCCGCTGCACAACGGGGATTTCGCCTCGGGGCTTGACCTGTGGAAAACGTACGCCATCGAAGGCGGCGCCGCCACCTTTGCCGTGGAAAACGGCGAGGCGAAAATCAGCATCACCGAGGTGGCCGATCAGCCGTACAAAATCATGCTGAACCAGGAGAACATGGCGTTTACGAACGGGATCACGTACGTGTTGGCCTTTGACGCCCGCGCCTCCCAACCGCGCACGATCGAGGCGGTTATCGACGACGCCGGCTATCGCCGGGTGGTCAGCGAAGCGGTCGACCTGACGACGGAAATGCACCGGTTCACCTTCGAATTTACCATGACCAGGGATGATATCCTCAGCCTGAAATTCCTGATGGGCAACATCAACGGTTCCGCGGCGCTGGGCGCCCACGACGTGTGGATCGACAACGTGGTGCTGGAGATGAAGGACGCGCCCGTGAAGCGTCCGCCGTATTTGCGAACGGATCCTGAGCGCGATCAGGCCGGCCAATCGCTGGAACTGACCTTTGCCGATAATGAAGCGTGGCGCGGCGCCGTGCAGGCGATCCGGGTGAACGGCCAGGCCGTTTCGGCCGGTCAATACACCCTCGCCGCCGGGAAATTGACCCTGGACGGGGAACTGTTTGCGCAGGCCGGCACTTATCGCATCGTGGTGTCCGCGGAGGGGTACGCCGATATATCGGTCACGGTGGAATTGATCGTGGACGAAAACCCGCTGTCCCATGCGACGTTCACCCGCAATCTGTCCGGCTGGCGGACGCATAACCAGGGCGATTACGAGCCGTGGGCCGGCCTGGCCACCTTTGCCGCGGTCAACGGAGAGGTCCGGGCGACGATCCATCAGGTTGGATGGGAGCTCTGGCACATCCAGTTCTATAAAATCGGCATCGAATTGTCGCCGGGCGACTACATGTTGGAGATAGATTTGCGATCGGACCATGACCGGACGGTGCTCGTGGAACTGTCCCAAAACAACGTACCGGTCGTTTCCCAAACGTTCGACGTGGACGGCACGATGCGGACGTACGAAGCGGTGCTGCAAGTGCCGGCGGACGGCGTCTACAAGTTCATGATCGGGCTGGGGCGCAGAGCCGACGATCCCCAGCTTCCCGTCCCTTACAACGTTTACATCGACAATGTGAAACTGACCAAATTGACGGGCGACGCGGGCTGACGCCGCCGAGCCCGCACCCGGCACGGGCGGGCAGGCTGTGGCGACAACGGTGAAAGCCGGAATCCAAGGGAGCGCGAGCTCCCTTTTTTGCTTTTCAAGTTTACCAGCGACATAAAACGAACCCCCGGGGCCATACATTGGAGGTGAGGCTGTCGATTCCTTCCGGATGACTCCGATACTGCTGCCGGCCGGTTCGGCGACGGGAACCTGCGGACGATGATCTGTCGACAGGCTCAAGGGATGGATTTCCCGGGGGAGGGAATGACGTGTCCGATCCGTTCGTCGTCCGTTCGCTGGATGAGATCCGGTTTTGGTCGCGCATCATGAAGGAGCATTCGTTTTTCTTGCGTCTTGGCTTCCGAAGCGAGGATACGCAGCTCATCCAGGAGGCCAATCATTTTTATGCCACATTTGAGGCGATTGAAAGCAGAGCGCACACCTTCGACGCGGGAACGGATCCCCGGGTGATCCGGCGTTTCAATGCGGAGGTTCATGCCGCGGCTTCGCACATCTGGGCGTTCAAACGGAAGGTGCTCGGCCTGATCCTGCAATGCCGGCTTCCGGGGCAAAACAACTTCCCGCTGCTGGTGGATCATGTGAGCAGGGAAGCGAACTATTTCCGGAATCGGCTGGAGCAGCTCAACGCCGGACAACTGGACGCCCTGCCCGATGCGATTATCAACGAAAATGTGTTCTTCCTTCGGATCATGGCGGATCACGCCAAATTTATCAGCCATCTGCTTGACCCGTCCGAGCGGAAATTGGTGGAAATGGCGCGGGAATTCAGCGACGAATTTGATAAGTTGCTGTTTCAGGCAAGGGATCTGGATTCCATGCGCCCGCAATCCCAGACGGCTCCGATCCTCCATCAGTTCCTGGATCAGAACCGGGTTTCCGTGAAATCGCTGAGAGACTTCAAGAAAACGGCCCGCGAGCTGATCGAGGCGTGCCGGATCAAAAGCATCATCCACCCGCTGCTTGCCGACCATGTGTTCCGCGAAGCCGAACGGTTCCTGTACATCATCGACATGTTTGACCGCTATTTGACCGGGAAGCCCGTCAACAAAGCGGAACTGTTGAACGGCTAAGCCAAAACCCGAGGCTGACTCGCAAAGTCAGCCTTTTCTTTTTGTTATGAAGGATTCATTTGAGGAAAATTCGAGTTGGGTAAAGTCTGGAAAAAGCGAACATAGAAAAAGAGCATCTCCCTTGGTAAAGTGAATTTGGCACGCCACACGCACCAAGCGGAGGAAGCTCCCTTCACATTTTGCACAAGCGTTCCTCCAGCGGAAAGGGCTTGGAATCGCCAATCCCGTCGGGGAACCATCGGCCGGAAAGGAGCGACGGTTGTTGCGAAACAGAAGCTTGTGGGTCAAATTGTTGATGTTCGGATTGGCGGTGAGCATACTGCCCGTCGTCTTTGTCGGCGGATTCTCCTATATTCAGTCTTCAAAGCAGGTGCAGGAACTGGTCAATCGCGCCGAATTTCAATTGATTCAACAAGTAAGCGCTAACATTGAGCGAATCCTGATGACCGTTGACCATACCATGACCAATCTGCTGGAATCGACGGTGATGGCGCAAGCTTTCCACAGCCCGCTGCTCGCCGGCGATTTCCAGCTCTACAACAACTTGCGCAAGGAAATTATCCACCTGCAATCCTTTGACACGCAGGTGGAGGAAGTCATTCTCCTGAACCAACGCCAGAACTGGCTCATTCGAAGTTTCGGCATCCGCCGCCTGGACCAGCATCCGGACGCGGCGACGTACTTGTCGCTGTTCGACCTGCCCCATGACGCGTCCTGGCAATTGCTGCGAAACAGCGACTTTACGGAGTCCATCTCCGGCCAAAGGTCCCTCTGTCCATACACGATCAGCCTGGTGAGGAAGCTGCCCAACATCCGAACGGAAAAATATATCCTGGCCATGGCCAATATTCCGGCCTGCAGCCTGGCCGAGATCATATACCAAGGGTCGGAATCCGGGGAGATCCTGGTCGCCGGCGCAGACGGGAAAATCTTCATCCATCGGGATCCGGCGATGATCGGCACCAAGCTGTCCGATCACCCGGTCATTCAGGGCAGCGTCTTTCCCGAAGCCTCGGGACAATTCCGCGTGAATGCCCGGAACGGCACGTATACCGTCACCTATTATCAATCGGCCTTCAATGGCTGGACGTATTTGTCCGTCGTCTCGATGGATGAGTTGACGAGCCGTTCGCGCCGCATCGGATGGATGACCTTCGGCGTCAGCCTGGTCATCATTGCCCTGTCCATTTTGTTCGTCTGGCTGGTGTCCCGGCGCCTTTACCTCCCCGTCAGCCGGCTGGTCCAGTCGATCCGGGTGCGTCAACCGGCGGACGGGTCCCGCCCGGCCAACGAAATGCAGCTCATCGAGCAGTACATTCAGCAATTGTTTTCGTCCAAATCGAAACTCGAACTGGAATTGCGGGAACACAGTCGGCAAATCCGCTTCCTGTTTCTGAGCCGGCTTTTCAACGGCTCGCTGCGGCCTTCGGAAATCGAAGAACATTTGGACCGCTACGGCTGGCTGGAGCGGGTACGGGCGTGGAAGTCGATGGCGGTGGTCGCGCTTCAGGTCGACCGGCTGGATCAGACGCGGTACGAGACGAAGGACACGGAGCTGCTCCAGTTTGCGGTATCCAACATTGTGGAGGAGACCTTCCCGCAGGAGAACCGGCTTCCTCCGGTGTGGATGGATCGCACCCTGGTGGTGCTGGCCGGATTTACGGAAAGCGATCCGCATCAGGTGTTTGGAAACCTATATCAGCTCACCGAGTCGCTCCAGCAACTCATTGACCGGTACTTGCACCTGTCGGTCAGCGTCGGCATCAGTTCCCTCTTCCGGCAACTTGAACAGGCGCCCCGCGCGGTGGAGGAAGGGATGGAGGCGTTAAAACACCGGTTGATCCTGGGCAAAGGCGTCATCGTACCCTTTGACGGACTTCATGCCGGCGCGTCGCGCAATCTTTACGATTATCCCGTCCGGATCGAACACGAATTGATCGATGCGATCAAGTTTGCCGACCGGGAGGAAGCGTTGAACCAGTTGGCCTGCTGGATGCAGGAGGCCATCCGCAAGGCCGGCTCGCCGACCGATTCCCAAATCGCCATCATGCGCCTGTTGAACCGGTTGCTTATCCTAAAGCAGGAGGCCGGCATCCGTTTCGAACAACTGGGCATCTTCAAAACCACCTTGTACAAAGAAGTGCTGGATCTCCATGTCAGCGAGGAAATTGAACAGTGGTTCCGGGAACGGCTGGTGCTCCCGCTGGTCCGCGTGTTTGACGAACGAAGAAACTCGCAATATCACAGCCTTTCGGAACGGCTGATCGATCTGATCCAACGGCATTACGACGAAGAGCTGACCCTGGGAGATTGCGCGAACAGGCTGCACTACAACGCCAGCTATTTGAGCAGTGTGTTCAAAAAGGAGACCGGCTGCACCTTCAGCGAGTATCTGGGCAACTACCGCCTGCACGTGGCGAAGCAATGGCTGACGGAGACGGACATGACGATCCGCGAGATTGCCGAACGGCTGAAATACAGCAACTCCCATAATTTCATCCGCTCGTTCCGCAAGCAGGAAGGGATGACCCCGGGCCAGTACCAGGAGAAGTACGCGCGGAAATAGCTTGCCTGCCGGGCGGGCGTGTATGGCGACGACAATCCTGACGTTGGATTTCGCGCCCGGGGCGCCCATCCCAACAGATGATTGTAGGCGATACGGATGGCGGCCGGTATCATTCGACTCGAAGCCAACATGATCCGCAAAGGAGAGGTTGTCTGAATGAAACGCATGCGAAGAATCAGGATTTGGGGGATCGGTGCGCTCGCGTTTCTGACGACGCTGGTGACCGCCTGCAACGGCGGGACGAAATCCGCCGGCGACGGCAACACCGCCTCCGGAGACACCGCCCCGCGGCCGACCATCACGATCATGACGCCGTTGCACACGGCCGAGACGCCGGATCCGAAAATTGAAAGGTTGCTGGAAGAAAAATTGAACGTGGAACTGGAAATCCAGTGGATCCCGGCCACCACCTATGTCGACCGGATGAACGCGGCGTTCGCCACGGGAAGCTTGACCGACGTGGTGAACATTTCGATGGAGGGCGCGAACCGGGAAGCAATCCGGGACGGACAGTTCTGGGAGATCGGTCCGTATTTGGAGCGGTTCGAAAATTTGAGCAAGTTGAAGGACGAAGTGTTCGACAACATGCGGGTGAACGGAAAGTTGTATTCGCTTTATCAGGGTCGTCCGTTGTCCCGCCAGGGGCTGATTTACCGCAAGGATTGGGCGGACCGCCTCGGCTTGTCGGCGCCGAACACCATTGACGAGCTCTACGACATGTTGAAGCAATTCACCGAGAACGACCCCGACGGCAACGGGAAGAACGACACCATCGGACTGGCGGACAGGGGAGACCTGGGTTACGGCGCCTTCAAGACCATCGCCTCCTGGTACGGTGCCCCGAACGAGTGGGGATTCCAGGATGGCAAGTTGCTGCCGTGGTTCATGTTTCCGGAGTACAAGCAGGCCATGGATTTTATGAAACGTTTGCGTGAAAACGGATACATCAACCTGGACTTCCCGGTGACCAGCAAAGTCGATCAACAGAACATGATGAAAAACGGCAAGGCCGGCGCTTATATCGGGTGCATGTGCGACGTGCAGGCGCTGCACACGGACGCCGTCAAGTTGAATCCGCAGGCGGAATTTGACGTTCACAACCAGATCAAAGGTCCCAGCGGAAAGTTTACGGTCTGGGGGATTCCCGGATTCAACCATCCGTATCTGTTCCCGAAATCGGCCGTGGAGACGGAAGAGGAACTGCTGCAAATTCTCGCTTTCTTTGACAAGCTGATGACGCCGGAGTTCGCCAATCTCCTGTATTGGGGGATTGAAGGCGAGCACTACACGGTGGAGGACGGCAAGGCGGTGCCGATCGGGGACCAGGCCAAGCTGGACCGGGAAGTGAAACCTTACAATACGCTGGAAGAGGGAGAACCGGAAACGAACGGCCGCCTGCTCGGACGTTACGATTATGCGCCGATGGAAAAAGCCCAGGCGCTGTTTATCGACAACGAAGCCTATGTCGTCCCCGATCCTACGGTGACGCTCGACTCCGAGACGTATACCCAGCAAAAAGACCGCCTGGCCCAGATCATCACCGACGCCACCTACAATTACATGCTGGGCAAGTTGGACGAGGCGGGATTCCAGGAAGCGATTGAACGCTGGAGAAAAGAAGGCGGAGACAAGGTGATCGAAGAATTCAACGCGTCGTATGCACAGGCGAAGGCCAATCGATGACCGTTCCGCCGGCGCAAAGGAACAGACGCGAACGGATGCGAAGATCGTGCCCCGGTCCGGCCCCGCCGGATCGGCCACGCTTCCTTTCCGGGTCGAAGGAGAGGTCCGCATTGACCGCTGACGCAGCATGGAAGCGAAATCGAATCGTCAAAAATCTGATCCGCAACCGCTGGATCTACCTCATGATCCTCCCGGGATTGCTGTACATTCTGATTTACAAGTACATTCCAATGTACGGGCTGATCATTTCCTTTCAGGATTACAAGCCGTACAAAGGCATCCTCGGCAGCGAATGGGTCGGATTCAAGCATTTTGAGCGGCTGTTTTTGTCTCCGGACTTCTGGATGATTTTGCGCAATACGCTGATGCTTTTCGCCCTGCAACTGTTCATTTATTTTCCGATCCCGATCCTGTTGGCGCTCATGTTGAACGAAGTCCGGTCCGTCCTTTTCAAGCGGACGGTCAGACACTCATCTATTTGCCGCATTTTATGTCCTGGGTGGTCATCGTATCCATCAGCTACGTAATGCTGACGCTGGACGGCGGCATCGTCAACGGGCTCCTGGAAAGCCTCGGCTTTCAAAAGGTCAACTTCCTGCTGAGTGAAGAATGGTTTCGGCCCCTGTACATCCTGCAAGTGATCTGGCGGGAGGCGGGTTGGGGGACGATCGTCTTCCTGGCCGCCATCGCCGCGGTGGATACGCAACTGTACGAAGCGGCCACCATGGACGGCGCCAACCGGTTTCGTCAGATGTGGCACATCACGTTGCCGGCCATCCGGAGCGTTATCGTCATATTGCTGATTTTGAAAATCGGGGACATTCTGGAGCTCGGCTTCGAACATGTCTACTTGCTGCTCAACTCCGCCAATCGCCGGGTGGCGGAGATCTTCGACACGTACGTTTACGTGACGGGGCTGCAACAGGGGCAATCGAGCTACTCCACCGCCGTCGGATTTTTTAAGGGATTCGTCGGACTCATCCTGGTGATAATTGCAAACAGACTGGCCAAAAAATACGGCGAAGAAGGGATTTATTGATCGTTCGGACCGCCCGGATCGCCACATTCGGGAGTATGCGTGTGGGGAGGACGCTGCATGATTCGCGACAAATCGTTGGGCAGCCGGCTGTTTACGTTCGTCAACGGGACGTGCCTCGCTATTGCGGCCTTGCTTTGTTTCCTGCCGTTTCTTCATGTGTTTGGCAGTTCCTTCGCCACCAGTGCGGAAATCGCCGCCAAGCCCTTTCTGCTGTTTCCGTCGACCTTTACGTGGGATGCCTATCGATATATTTTTTCCACCGGTACCGTTCCTCGGTCGATGCTAATTTCGCTGGTGGTCACGATTGGCGGCACGCTGTGGAGCATGCTGTTTTCCGTCATGACCGCTTACGGCCTCTCCCGCAAAGACATTCTCGGCAGGAGGGTGCTCACGTTCCTGTTTGTCTTCACGATGCTGTTCAGCGGCGGCATGATCCCCACGTTCCTGGTGGTGCAGGCGACGGGGCTGATCGATACGTTGTGGGCGCTCATTATTCCCGGCACCATCAACGTGTTTAACATGATCATTCTGAAAACCTTTTTCCAGGGGCTGCCCGAAGGTTTGGAAGAATCCGCAAAAATGGACGGCTGCAACGATTTCGGCATTCTGTTCCGCATCGTCATTCCCTGTTCGTTGCCGGCCATCGCCACTGTGTCGCTGTTTTACGGGGTCACGTACTGGAACACGTACATGAGCGCCATCTTGTACTTGAGCGATTCGGATCTGTGGCCCGTGCAGGTGTGGTTGCGGCAAATCGTCGTGCTGGCGAGCGGTTTGAATTACGACAGCACGATTTATACGGACGCTCCGCCTCCGGCGCAATCCGTCAAGATGGCGGTGATCGTTGTGGCCTCTTTGCCCGTGCTGATCGTATACCCCTTTCTGCAAAAATACTTCGTCAAGGGCGCGCTGCTCGGTTCGATCAAAGGGTGAGACGGGCCTTCCGGCTCCGTCCTCCCGAGGCCGGCGCCTTCCGGTTTACAACGGCCCCGTCCACCGATTAGAATAGAATCGAAAATAATAAAACTTTGTTTGAAATGGTCAAACAAGCGAATCGCCAAAGGAGTTCCTGCTGACATGCCCATTATCCAGGCGCTGGACCGGGCGCTGCGCATGCTCGATCTGTTCGACGAACAGACCCCGGAAATGAAGCTGACGGAAATCAGTGCGCGCATGAACCTGCACAAAAGCACGGCGCACGCGCTTCTGAAAACCCTTCAGCTTCACGGCTACATCGAACAGGACGAACAGACCGGCAAGTACCGGCTTGGCCTGCGCTTGCTGGAAAAAGGACAGTTGCTGCTGCAAAACCTGGACATCCGCAACGTGGCGCGGCCGCATTTGCAAGCGCTGTCGGACGCAACCGGACAAACGACTCACCTGCTCATCCTGGACGGCCGGGAAGGGGTGTACATCGACAAGGTGGAAGGACCGCAGGCCGCCATCCGCTATTCCCGCATCGGCCGCCGGGTGCCCTTGCACAGCAGCGCGGGGGGCAAGGTGCTCGCGGCGTTTCAGCCGCAGGACGTGTTGGAGCGTATCCTGAAAAACTATCCCTACGTGCGGCATACGCCGAACACCATCCATTCCGAAGCCGAATTTCGGCGGGAGTTGGAGGAGGTGCGGAAGAACGGCTGCGCCTTCGACCGGGAAGAAAACGAGCCCGGCGTGTGCTGCGTGGGGGCGCCGATATTCGGACATGACGGACAGCTCATGGCCGCAATGAGTCTGTCGTGCATGACCGCGCGGGTGGACGAGAAGGAAGCGCGGCGGCTGGCGGAGTTGGTGCGAAGAACGGCCGCGGAAATCTCGGCGCGTCTGGGTCACCGCTGACGGGCTTCGGATGACGGTCCCGTGGACGCTATCGCGCGTTTTCGGCGATGCGCTCCCAGCCCCTGTATTTCGACATGATTAAATAAAGTTTTATATTATAAAACAATTGAAACGGAGTGAACGCGATGCGCATCATTCGTTATGCCGACGGCGGCGACCGGACGGCGCGCCTTGCGGCGGTGACCGACGAGGAGCGGGCGTTTCCGCTTCAGGCGCCGGACTTTCTGACGCTGGTGCGGGAAGCGGACCGCGAAGGGATCACCCCGCTGGAAGCGGTGCAACGTCAAATCGCCGGCGCGCCGCCGCTGCCCGGCGACTGGCGCCGGCTGAATCTGCTGGTGCCGGTGGAGGCGCCCGAAGTGTGGGCGGCCGGGGTCACCTACGAGCGCAGCAAGGACGCGCGCAACGAGGAGTCGAAAGGAGACGGCGGCGGGGAGGAAACCGTGTACGACAAAGTGTACCGGGCCAAGCGGCCGGAAATTTTCTTCAAGTCGACGAGCGCCCGCACCGTCGGACCGGGTCAGCCCGTTTGCCTTCGCAGCGACTCTTCCTGGCAGGTGCCCGAGCCGGAGCTCGGCCTGGTGCTGGACCGCGGCGGACGGATTCTCGGATACACCGTCGGCAACGACATGAGCTGCCGCGACATCGAGGGCGAGAATCCGCTGTATTTGCCGCAGGCCAAAATCTGGCGCCGCTCCTGCGCCATCGGCCCCGCCATCCGCCTGGCCGAAACCGTGCCGGATCCGTACCGATTGCAGATCGTCTGCCGCATCTTCCGGGACGGCCGCCTGGCGGTGGAAGAGACGGCCGGCACGGGACAGCTCCGGCGAAAGCTGGACGAACTGGTGGCGTTTCTCGTACGGGACAATGAGGTGTTTGACGGCACGGTGCTGTTGACCGGCACCTGCATCGTCCCGCCCGGCCGCTTCACGCTGCAGCCCGGCGACCGCATCGAAATCGACATTTCCGGCATCGGCACCCTGGTCAACCCTGTCGCGGCATCCGCCAACGCATGCCATTGATCCGCATACCGAAACGGGAGGAATGATCGATGACTCTTGCAAGCACCCAAGCGCCTGTCTATCACAACTATATCAACGGGGAATGGCGAAGCCCGGTCACCGGAAATACCGTGGCCAGCGTCAACCCGGCCAATCGCCACGACGTGGTCGGGCTGGTGCCCGATTCGGGCCGGGAAGATCTCGACAGCGCCGTGGCCGCCGCGGACGCGGCCCGAACGGCCTGGCGCAAGCTGGCGGGGCCGGCGCGCGGACAGTTGCTGTTCAAGGTGGCGGACATTTTGGAGCGCCGGATCGACGACATCGCCGAAACGATGACGCGCGAAATGGGGAAAACGCTCGGCGAGGCGAAGGGCGAAACCGCGCGCGGCGTGGCGATTTTGCGTTACTTCGCCGGCGAGGGCATGCGGAAGGTGGGCGACGTCATCCCGTCCACCGACGCCCAGGCGCTCATGTTTACGACGCGCGTGCCGCTGGGCGTCGTCGGCGTGATCACGCCGTGGAATTTTCCCGTGGCCATCCCGGTGTGGAAAATTGCGCCCGCCCTTGTTTACGGCAACACGGTGGTCTGGAAACCGGCCACGGAAACGGCCGTTACCGCGGCCAAGCTGACGGCCTGTTTCCATGAGGCGGGCGTGCCGGCGGGCGTCCTGAACCTGGTCATCGGCAGCGGTTCGGTCGTCGGCCGGGGCATCGCCGAACATCCCGGCATTCACGGCGTCACGTTCACCGGCTCCAACAAGGTCGGCAAAACCATCGCCCAGGCGGCGCTCGCCCGCGGCGCGAAATACCAGCTTGAAATGGGCGGCAAAAATCCGGTGATCGTCCTGAAGGACGCCGACCTGGAGCTGGCGGTGAACGCCACAATCAGCGGCGGCCTTCGTTCGACCGGCCAGAAGTGCACCGCCACCAGCCGGGTGATCGTGGAGAAAGACATCTATCCGGCTTTCAAAGAGAAACTGCTGGAGAAAATCACCGCGCTCAAGGTCGGAGACGGCCTGGAGGCGTCGACCTGGCTCGGGCCTTGCGCCAGCGAGAGCCAGATGGAGACGGTGCTCGGGTACATCCGGAAAGGGGTGGAAGAAGGGGCCGAGCTGCTGTGCGGAGGCGAGCGGCTGCGCGAAGGCAAGCTGGCCGACGGTTACTTCGTGGCGCCGACGGTGTTTGACCGGGTGACGCCGGAGATGACCATTTTCCGGGAAGAGATTTTTGGTCCGGTGCTGGCTCTGGTGCAGGCGGAAAACCTGGAAGAGGCGATCCGGCTGGCCAACGATTCCGAGTACGGGCTTAGCGCGTCCATTTTCACGAAAGACATCGGCAGCATCCTGACCTTCATTCAGGACATGGACGCCGGATTGGTGCGGGTGAACGAGGAAACGGCCGGCGTCGAGCTGCAGGCGCCGTTCGGCGGCATGAAGCAATCCAGCTCGCATTCGCGCGAACAGGGGACGGCCGCCATCGAGTTTTTTACCGCCATCAAGACGGTGTTCGTGAAGGCCTGAGCAGGTCTGAGCATATCCGAGTATTGAGTATGTTTCCAGGGGCCGGACGGGGAGGAAGAGCGGGGATGGCATCCGCGTTGGAAAAGATCATGGGCGTTCTGGAGGACGCCGATTACCGAATCGATACGCACGCGCCGGGGCCGGACGGCTCGTTGCCGTTCACGCCGGACATGCTGCGCGACCGCCCGAGCGGTGACCTGTTCGGCTGGTCGCAGAACGTCGGCATGGGCTGGGATCCCGCCCGGCTTGCCGGCCCGGAGGTGCTCATTCTTGGCACGCAGGGCGGCATCCGCGGCGAGGACGGCCGTCCGGTGGCGCTCGGCTACCATACGGGGCACTGGGAAGTCGGCTTGCTGATGAGAGCCGCCGCGGAGGAGATCGCCCGCGCCGGCGGCGTCCCGTTCGCGGGGTATGTCAGCGATCCGTGCGACGGCCGCTCCCAGGGGACGACGGGCATGTTCGATTCGCTGCCGTACCGCAACGACGCGGCGATCGTCATCCGGCGGCTCATCCGCTCGCTGCCGACCCGCCGGGCGGTGCTGGGCGTCGCCACCTGCGACAAGGGGCTGCCCGCGATGATGATGGCCCTGGCCGGCATGCCGGAACTGCCCGCCGTCGTTGTGCCGGGCGGCGTCGCCCTGCCGCCGGCCCGCGGCGAGGACGCCGGCAAAATCCAGACGATCGGCGTCCGGTTTGCGCGCGGCGAGCTGACGCTGGAGGAGGCGGCGGACCTGGGCTGCCGGGCGTGCGCCACGCCGGGCGGCGGCTGCCAGTTTCTCGGCACCGCCGCCACCGCGCAGGTGGTCGCCGAAGCGCTCGGCCTGACCGTGCCGCATGCGGCGCTGGCACCGTCGGGGCAGCCGGTGTGGACGCGGATGGCCCGCCAGTCCGCGCGCGCCGCGCTGCACATGGCGCAGGCCGGCCTGACGTCCGGCCGCATCGTGACCGACGCCGCCATCCGCAACGCGATGATCGTGCACGCCGCGTTCGGCGGCTCCACCAACCTGCTGCTGCATTTGCCCGCCGTGGCGCATGCGGCCGGCCGGCGCGTCCCGGACGTCACCGACTGGACCGAGGTGAACCGGCAGGTGCCGCGCCTCGTCAGCGTACTGCCCAACGGGCCGGTCCCCCATCCCACCGTCCGGGTGTTCCTTGCGGGCGGCGTGCCGGAAGTGATGCTTCATTTGCGGCGGCTCGGCCTGCTCGACGAGCGGGCGCTGACCGTCACCGGCGAGACGCTGGGGAGGGTGCTGGACTGGTGGGAATCGTCGGAACGCCGCCGGCGCATGAGGCAACATCTGCTGGAGCGGGACGGCGTCGACCCCGACACGGTGATTTATCCGCCGGACAAGGCCCGCGCCGCCGGTCTGACATCCACCGTCATCTTCCCGGTCGGCAACGTCGCGCCGGAAGGATCGGTCGTCAAATCGGCGGCGATCGACCCGGCCCTGGTGGACGGGAACGGCGTGTACCGGCATGTGGGCCGGGCGAAGGTCTTCACGTCGGAGCGGGCGGCGATCCGCGCGATCAAGGAGGGGAGGATCGTCGCCGGTGACATTCTGGTGCTGATCGGCTGCGGTCCGTCGGGCACCGGCATGGAAGAAACCTATCAACTGACGTCGGCGCTCAAGCATCTGCCTTTTGGCGGGAAGGTGTCGCTGCTCACCGATGCCCGGTTTTCCGGCGTCTCCACCGGCGCCTGCATCGGCCACATCGGCCCCGAGGCGCTCGCGGGCGGGCCGCTCGGGAAACTGCGGGACGGCGACTGGATCGACATCCGCATTGATTTGCGGCGGTTGGAGGGGCGCATCGACATGGTCGGCGACGGCGATGCCCCGGCCTCCCCCGGGGAGGGGGACAGGGTGCTGGCGCGGCGCGAGCCTCACCCGGACCTGGCGAGCGATCCGCAGTTGCCGGACGACACGCGGCTGTGGGCGGCCCTTCAGGCGGCCAGCGGCGGCACGTGGCGCGGCTGCGTGTACGACCCCGGGCGGATCGCGGAGGTGCTGAAAGCGGGGTTGAAAGCGCTTGCCGCTGCCCGGGAACGGGAAGGCGACGCGGGGAACGCGGGCCGGGCAAGCGGCGGAGAAGTTGGGATGCGGCACGAATAATAGACGCAAACGGAGTGACGTGGTCGGAAACTTTGCGGCAGCGCGATTTCGGCATCCGTTGAATTGGACCGATGTTCCTGACGGTTGGAGGGAGATCGCATGACGGTGATCCGCAACCCGGTTTTGCGGGGATTTAACCCGGATCCTTCGATTTTGCGCGTGGGAGACGACTATTTCATCGCGACGTCCACCTTTGAGTGGTTCCCCGGGGTGCAAATCCATCATTCCCGGGATCTGCGCCACTGGCGCCTGCTCACCCGGCCGCTCGTCCGCAAAAGCCAACTGGACATGATCGGGAATCCGGATTCCGGCGGCATCTGGGCCCCGTGCCTGAGTTATGCGGACGGGACGTTCTACCTGGTGTTTACGGATGTGAAAACCCACCTGGGCCCGTTCAAGGACACCCACAACTATCTGGTGACCGCCCAAAACATCGAGGGCCCGTGGTCCGACCCGATTTATCTGAACAGCAGCGGCTTCGATCCGTCCCTGTTCCACGACGACGACGGGCGGAAATGGCTGGTCAACATGATCTGGGATCACCGAAAAGGAAAAAACCGCTTCGGCGGCATTGTGCTGCAGGAATATTCGCCGGAGGAACGGCGGCTGGTGGGCCCGGTGTTCAACATTTTCCGCGGCACTTCACTGGGGCTGACCGAAGGTCCGCATCTCTACAAACGGAACGGCTATTATTACCTGGTTACCGCCGAGGGGGGCACCCGTTATCACCATGCGGTGACCGTCGCCCGCTCGAAGTCGCTGTTTGGCCCGTACGAGGTCGATCCGGAAAACCCCGTTCTGACCTCCGCCGGCAAACCGGAACTGGCCTTGCAGCGGGCGGGGCACGCCAGCCTGGTGGAAACGCAGACCGGGGAATGGTATTTCGCCCACCTGTGCGGCCGTCCGCTTATGCCTTCGCAGCGTTGCGTGCTCGGACGCGAAACGGCCCTGCAACGCGTGGAATGGACCGACGACGGCTGGCTTCGCCTGGCCGGCGGGGGCAACAGCCCGCGGACGGAAGTGCCGGCCCCTTCGCTTCCGGAACATCCATTTGAGCCGGAACCGGAAACGGATCATTTCGACGGGGAACGGATCAGCCTTCATTTTCAGTCGCTGCGGGAACCGATCGGCGAGGATTGGGCGTCCCTGCGCCAAAGGCCCGGCTATCTGCGCCTGAAAGGGAGGGAGTCGCTGCAGTCCAAACACCGGCAAAGCCTGATCGCGCGCAGGCTGCAGTCCTTTGAGGCCGAGGCGGAAACGGCGGTGGAGTTCGAGCCGGAGACGTTCCAGCAACTGGCAGGGCTCGTTTGCTACTACAACACGAACAACTTTTATTATTTGTGGATCAGCCGCGACGAGGAACGGGGAAAATGCCTGGGCATCATGTTCCGGGACCGGGGGCGGTACGACGAGCCGCTGGCGGCTCCCGTTCCGATCGAAGGCTGGGCACGGGTTCACTTGAAGGTCACGATCCGATACGACCGTCTCCGCTTCTGGTATTCGCGGGACGGCTCGGCGTGGACGCCGGTCGGTCCGGAGCTGGATGCGACCGTCCTCTCCGACGAGAACGCGGAGGAAAAAATCGACGGCATCATGATCGATCAGGGTTTCACCGGCGCTTTCATCGGCATGTGCGCGCAGGATTTGAGCGGCCGGGGGATATATGCCGATTTTGATTATTTCACGTACCGCGAGCTGGATCGTCCCTGACCTTCCGGACGCGGTCGCGAAGGAGGATCCGCATGGACAGGAACCTGATGAATGCCGCCGTGCTCAACAAACCGCTCGACATCGAGGTGAAAAAAGTTCCCGTTCCCGTGCCGAAGGAGGACGAGGCGCTGGTCAAAGTCCGGTGCATCGGCATCTGCGGTTCGGACGTCCATTACTACGAGCACGGGAAAATCGGCCGTTACGTGGTGCGGGCCCCCATCATTCTGGGCCATGAGCTGGCCGGAGAAGTGGTGGAAGTCGGAGCGAAGGTGACGAACGTCGCGGTCGGGGACCGGGTGGCGGTCGAGCCGGGCGTCACCTGCGGAAAGTGCGCGTATTGCAAATCGGGCCGGTACAACCTCTGCCCCGATGTCGTGTTTCTCGCGACGCCGCCGGTGGACGGCGCCTGGGCGGAATACGTGGCGATCCGCAGCGATTTCCTGTTCCGGCTGCCCGAGGGCATGAGCTTTGAGCAGGGAGCGCTGCTGGAGCCGCTTTCGGTGGGCATTCACGCGATGAAGCGCGGTAGGGTGACCCCCGCCGACCGGGTGCTCGTGACCGGGCTGGGCCCGATCGGGCTGCTGGCGGCGCAGGCGGCCCGGCTGTTCGGCGTGACCGAGATCTACGCCACCGACGTCGTGCCGTTCCGCCAGCGGCTGGCGCTGGAAATGGGCGTCACCGCCGTGATCGACCCCGCCCGGGAAAACGTGGCGGAACGCCTGAAGGACCTGACCGGCGGCGAAGGGGTGGACGTCATCGTCGAAACGTCCGGGAACGCGCGGGCCATCCGGGACGCGGTGAAAACGGTCAAAAGGGGCGGCAGGATCGTCCACGTGGGCATGCCCGCCGACGAGGAAGTTCCCGTCGACATCAATCAGCTTATCGACTCCGAACTGGACGTGTACGGCGTCTTCCGCTACGCCAACACCTATCCCGCCGCCATTCAGGCGCTCAGCCGGATGAACGTCGACATCGAAAAGGTGATCACGCACAAATTTGCCCTGCACGAGATCCGGGAAGCGGTGGAAATGGCGAGAACCCGAAAAGACGCGAGCGTCAAAATCATGATCTATCCCCATGCGGCGCCGTGATGCCGGGCGAATCTTTGCAGGGAAAACCCGCGAGGAACGAAGGCGGTACCCCTTAGGGTACCGCCTCCGTTTGTGCACGGAACCGTCCGTGAATTCCGCGAATATCAAATTCAGGCAAACGCCCGGGAGATCGCCGCAACGAAGTGGGGCACTGCGCGAATGTCGTGAAACTTGGCAATCTCGACGCCTTCGAACCGCTCCACGTACGCCTGATTGACAAAGGCGTGCACGGTGCCTTTGCGGAGCGGGGTGATCGACAAGTGAAGCTCGCGATGTTCCAGCGCGTCCCGGAACTGCTTCAGGCCGATCGGCCACGGTTTGCCGTAATGCATGTGGTCGGTCAGCAGGCGGTTGCCGAGAAAAGCGCAGGCCACATCCCCGTCGTACTCCACCTCCAGGAACACGTCTTCAACGTGTTCCGGCCAATGGGGATCAATCTGCAGCAACGCGGAACATTCGGACGGATATCGGATCTGGATATGGGGCGCAAAGTCCGGAAGCTCCAGTTCCAACGTGCGGAAGAGTCCGTCCTTTCGTTCGCGCATCGTTCCCCGGTCGGTCTGCAGGTTGCCAGGCCAGGCGGGGCAGATCGACACCGCAAATTTGGATTGACCCGGCATGGTGCAGATCAACCGCTCGTCTTTCACATACAGATGGCTGTCGGAAATGACCAGCCGGTCCTCACCCCAGAGACGGAAACGGTACGTTTTCAGCGCTTCTTCCCGGCGAAGAACCAGGAGGTGCGCCGCGTTTCCGTCGGCCAGCCGCAAGGTCACGGGATGCTCTTTGCCGGCCGCGGGACGCAAGATCAAAACATCCCCGTCCTCTTCCCGATCGCAGGCGGATTCCACCCGGGCGACGGAGCGTTTGTGCAGGACCAGTTCGGGCGTCATCCCCTCATGGGCGTAAAACACGTACAGCGGTTGCCCGTTCAGCTCCAGTTTGGTCAACGGCTGCACCGTCGCGCTGACGAGTTCCGCTCCGCCCAAGTTCAGGTGAAACGGCAAAATGGCACAAGCGTCTTTTTTCAAGGTCAGCGTGCCCTTGTACGGGAAGGATGCGGTTCCTTTGGGCGTATGAATTTCGAAGCGCAGACCTTCGCGGTCGGGCATGGCGACGTGATCCTGGAAATTGTTCAGGAACAGAAAACCGGAACCGTCCCTTTGGCGGACGCACCACCGGACGGTCTCCGTATCTTCCGGCGCAATCGCATCCTGCCCCTCCGGAAGCAACGTTCCCATGGGCGCCAGCATGGATCCGTAAGCATCCAGGAACATCGACAGGGTGCGAATCCTGTGATACGACGGGCCCACCCTGCCGAACTCGCCCAGCGGAGACTGGTAATCGTAGGTGATCTTGGGCAGGCCCGACTCGTTCAAATATCCGCGCTTGCCCTCGGGGTTGGAACCGCCATGGTACATGTAGTACCCCAACAGATTGCTTCCGCTGGCCAGCTTGACCACCGTCATCGCTTCCACGCTTTCGGGAGGAACAAAGGGACGGGCGTTATAGCTTGCCTGCATGCCGCCGGCCATTTCGCAGTATGCCACCGGGTATTCCAGCGGGTCGAAACGGACCGGCTCCGCCGGGTTGCGGTGAAGGTCGCGAAACAGATATTCCTTGCTCGGCGGCTGGTTCGGAATCCAGGGCGTGTACGCATAACCGGCGAGCATCGGCAGCGTGTCCCGTTCCGGAACGGCGGCGCCGCCCCATGCGGTGGCCGTGAAGAACGCCGGGCGGATGTTTTCTTCCATCGCCAACCGGCGAAGCTCGTCCAGATGGGCGTTTCCGTGCCGTCCCGCGGTTATGAATTTGCCGGGCTTGTAACCCCAGGCATCGAAGGGGGCGCCGGCGTGCATGTATTCATTTTCCAGTTGAACGGCGATTATCGGCCCACCTTCGTGGAACCACAATCCCTTGACCTGTTTGGCAATTTCCCGGTAAAGCCGTCTGGCGTAAAACAAATACAGCGGATCATTGGAACGAACTTCGAGCGGTTTGCTGAACACCCAATCGGGGATGCCTCCGTTGCGGACTTCCCCGTGGCAAAACGGACCGATCCGCAGGATCACGGGCAAATCGTGTTTGGCGCAAAGGTCGATGAAGTGGCGAAGGTTGCGGTTTCCGCTCCAGTCGAACACGCCTTCTTCTTCTTCGTGAAAATTCCAAAAGACATAGGTGGCCACAATGTGGACGCCGCCGGCTTTCATTTTCAGCAATTCTTCTTCCCAGTGCAGATAAGAGAACCTTGAAAAATGAAACTCTCCCACCACCGGAATGAACGGCGCGTCGTTCCACGTCATGTAATAATTCGTAAATCCGATGGACGCGCCTTTCGGACTCCGGGCGACGCGTCCGGACAATTTGCCCGGGCGAATTTCCTTGTTGGCGGAACCCGCCTGCAGGGACAACGTCTTGACCATCTCGCGGATCCTCCCGTTAGCGTTATCCAGTCTTTATGCCTGTTCCATGAACGGCGCCGTTTCTCCTGCTGTCGGGGGGAAACATGCAGAGGCCGCCTCGCCGGCTCCCCGGGCCTCATCCTTTCGTCCGGCGAATATAGTCGTTCCACTTTTTCTGCCACTCGACATCCGACCAGAACGGATGATGCGGAGCGCAGTTGGAACACAGCACCATGCCCCAAAAACCGTGTTCCATCCCTTTCCGTATGGCGTATTCGGCAATCGCTTTCCCGACGGGACCTTCTTCAAACCCGGCATGCAGCGGCGTGTACCCCACGTACCCTTCGCCAATGACCACCGGAAGGTTGCGGTCGTTCGCCCAATCCGCGATCTCCGCAAACCGGTCGTCCGCTTTTTGCCGCATGGCCAGCCGATGGGGACCGTAATTTTCATACAGGTACAGATCCCACTTCACCGGGTCGCACCAATCGTGCAGATAAAGCAATTTTAACCCCACGGGATTGCCGTGCAGCCGCCATTCCTCGCCGTTCGGCAGCCGATATTCATGGAAAGGGGGAGCGTCTTCCCGCAGCAGGGATTTAACGAGCGGATTCGGAAAAGCCGCATCGGGATTCCGGATCCCCGTCTCCTCCATCAACTGTTGGAGAACGCCGTAGATGTACATGTGAAAATGGCCGACTTGCATGTTGTCGGGCAAATAGGCCTTGGGATACGGGTCGGCCAGGGTGAAGGACCCCGTAAACAAAAGATCCGGATGACGTGCTTTCAAGTAATCGATCGCTTCTTCCACATAGGGTTTTACCGCCTGAATGATGCGCGACGTTTGTGACGCGGGAATTCCGGCATCCAAAGCGACCTGGTTCAACTGTCCAAATTCGATTTCGTTATGCAGTTCGACATAGGCGATGCGGTCCCCGCAGCCGGCCGCTTTCACATGCGAGATCAACTGATGCATCGATTGGGCGATGGCCATGAAGCGTTCCTTGGGAGGAATGCGCATCAACTCGTCGAACAGGTCGCGCGTCTTCAGGAAGCTGAAGCTTTGCTGGTATTCCCAGGAAGAAAGGATCACGTAGCAATCGTGGTTTTTCGCTTCCCGAAACAGGGTCAGCAGGCGGTCGCGGCCGTCCATAACGGCTCCGCCCCGGCAATTGTACCAGCGGGTGCGGACGCCGACCGGACCCAAGTTGGCGAATTCCAGCGGTCCCGGGCGGGGGCCTTCCGGCGTAAACAGCAGAAAGGGCATCGCACAGATGCGCACGGTATTGTATCCGCGTTCCACCGCTTCGGCAAAACATTTCGCCAGGTCGAAAAACGGTTCGCCCGGCATGCTCATCGTATACCAGGAAAAATCCCACATCGTGATGGTCAGTTTTGGTGGAAGATGATTCGGTATGTTTTGCATGGCATGGCTCTCCTCCGTTCGCCTTCAAGCTTTGCCGCCGTTACGTCGCATTCGCCCCGGTTGCCGCCGGTACCGACCGCGGAGGGTGGTCAGCCTTTTACCGCTCCCGCCGTAATGCCCTTAATGAACGTCCGGCTGCCCAGCAGGAAGATGACAAGGACGGGAATGGTGGCGAGGGCGAGCGCTCCCATGCGGGCCCCGTAATCCGTCCGGTGAACGAAACCGAGCGTCGAGACGAAAAGGGGGATCGTATAATTGTTGGAATTGTTGATGGTCACGAGAGGAAGCAGGTAATTGTTCCACGACCACAGAAACACCAACGTGGACAAGGTTGCCAATCCCGGCTTGAGGATCGGCATGGCGATATGAAATAAAATTCGCGGCTCGGAAGCTCCGTCCATACGGGCGCATTCGATGATTTCCGACGGAATCGTATCCCGGATGAACTGCACCATAAAGAACGCGCCGAAGGGCCACGCGCTCCAGATCAGGATCACCGGCAGCAGCGTGTCGCCGAATCCCAGGTTCCGCATTTCAATCACGTAGCCGATCAGCCCCACTTGCGCCGGCACCATCATCGTCACAATGATGAAGTAATTGAGAAACCCCTTCAGTTTGAAATTGTACTTGGCCACCGCGTAGCCGATCAGCGTCGACGTCAACACCCCGATCAGGACGGAAGCGGCCGACACGAGCAGGCTGTTTCCGTAAACCCGGACAAAATTCGATTGAAACACGGTTTTCATGTTTTCGACCCAGTAATCCGACGGAACCAGCGGCAAGCCTTTGAAAATATCTTCCGAATAATACGTGGACATCATGATCATGACGTAAAAAGGAAACAGGGATGCGAGGGTGATGATCGTCAGGAGACTCCACTTGATCACTTTCAAGCGCGATCCCCTCTTCCCATGGACAGTTTATAACTGGCAATCGAAAAGACAACGATCAGGACAAAGAGGGCGTAGGCAATGGCGGATCCATAGCCGAAACGGATGTTGAAGAACGAATCGTTCACAAATTTCCATATCACCGTCAGCGCCGCATTGTCCGGACCGCCGACCTGGCTGGCCGTCCATCCTCCGTAAAGCAGCTTCGGTTCGTCGAACAGTTGCAGGCTGCCGATGATGGACGTTACGATCAAAAACACCGTGATGTTTTTCAACATCGGCAGGGTGATGTGGACGAACGTATGAAGGCCGGTGGAGCCGTCGACGCGTGCCGCCTCGTAAATATCCTGCGGGATGGCCGTCATGCCGGCCAAATAAATGGCCAGGAAATAACCGAGGTTTCGCCAGATGATCATAATGGCAATAATGATTCGCGACAGCCACGGATCTTGCAGCCAATAAATGCCTTCCTGCAGGATGCCGATTTTGATCAGGATGGAATTGATGATTCCCGTTTGCCAGTCGAACATGAAAGAAAAAATAAACCCGATCGCCACCGGTGTCGTGATGTAGGGCAAGAAATTGGCGGTTTGAAAGAAAGAACGCCCTTTGCCCATGTTAAAAATGAGATAGGCCAGCCCCATGCCGCCCAAAATCAGCACCGGCATGGACATCAGCATGATGACGACGGTGTTGTAGATGGATTTGTAGAACAGCGGGTCTTGCGTCAGCAGGGTGGCGTAATTGGCCAAACCGACAAATCGTTTGTCACTGACACCGTTCCACTCGTGGAAACTGAGAAAAAAGGAATACAAAATCGGATAAAGCTGGAACGCCAGATAAAACAAAACGAACGGAAGCGCAAACAGGTACGGCCATATTCGGATGGGGGACGGTTTGGTGCTCTTCATGGCGACAGCGGCCCGTGAATTCATAGGCTTCACCCCTTTTGGGCAGGCAGGGTGAAAAAACATCCTTTGTTTTTTCACCCCGCCTCATGGTGTGGAAACGCTTGTTTTTCGGTTTCAGTTGACCGTCACTTCAGGCGCCTGATTCTTGATTTCTTCCTTGAATTTTTCCAGCGCTTCGTGCATATCGATGCTCGTGTCCTTCATCCACAGCGGGAAGAGCGAGTTGAACACGGTTTGTACGATGGAGTCGTACTTCGTTTGCGTGCTGCCGACCACTTCCGGCACAATTTTCTCATAGAAGGTCAGACTCAGGTTTTGCCCGAAATACTTGTCCAGCTCGGTTCCTTCTTCCAGCCAGTCGCGGTGTTTTTCATAGAACGATTTGACGCCGGGCAGGTTCCCCAGTTTGTGATAGTTGACATCCATGCCTTCGCTGGAAATGTAGCAGAAGTAAATGTAGGCCCACGCCGCTTCCTTGTTTTTGCTGTTTTTGTACACGCCCACGGAGGTGCCGCCGTAGGTGAATCCGCCTTCCGGCGCCGGAATCAGGCCCCACCGCCCGATGCCCTCGGGATCGTTCGCCTGCACGTTCCACTTGGCGCTCCAGGGTGCCAGCGGATAGAAAATATTGTCGCCTTTGGCGAAGGAGGCGTTCCAGCCGGGCGTATACCCTTCGTATTTGCCGATGATGCCGGCGTCGCGCATCTTGAACAGGATTTCAAACGGTTTTTGCATCCGTTGGGTCAGGTTGATCGTCGTGCCTTCAATATACGGCTGTTCGGTTTGCCCCTTGAGCACCCGGTAAGCGTCGTCCAGGCTGGCGATCATGGTGACGGTGCCGCCGCTTTTTTCCAAAACTTCGCGGCCTTTCTCGATAAAAGCGTCCCAGTCCGTCAACATGGCGGAAAGTTTTTCGGGATCGTCGGTGCCCAGGTACGTTTGGGCAAGATCCCGGCGATACGCCAATCCCGCCGGTGTAATCGACTGGTCGACCCCGACCAGTTCGCCCTTGGAGTTGGAAAGGAGCGGCGGCAGGTAGTCGAGAAGTTCATCCCTGGAGAAGTTGTAAGGCGCTTGTTCCAGGTTGTCCAGAATGTCCAGATCGAACAGTTGGCCGCGGAAATTCATCTCGCCCAGGATGACGTCCGGCACCTCGGAGCCTGAAGCGATGCCGCTTTGCAGTTTCTGCATGTAATCATTGTTGTTGACGACGGTGTACTTGACCTTGATGTTGGGGAAGTATTTGTTAAACTCGGGAACCATCGTTTTCAGAAACGCTTCGTCCCAGTCCCAGACGACGATTTCCCCTTTCAGATTGGTCGGTATGCCGCCGATGGCGGGGACGTTTTCATCCGCCGTTTGCGACGGCGACGCGTTACCGCCATCGTCGTTCTTGCCGCCGCCGCATCCGCTCAGGACGAAGGTCAGCAGGAGCACGATGGCCATCGACAAGACGAATGGTTGTCTGGTTTTGCCTCTCATCCAAACCCCTCCAATGATGCGCTGTAATCGGTTACAACCGGATGATAGCACGGTGCGGATGCGACAAAAATCTTACGATTCGGTTATTTCTCTCACAATTCGGCGATGGCGGAGGTTTCATCGGACGCTTCGACGCAGGGGAGGAAGATGCACACTTGGGTTCCGGCCTCCGGTTCGCTTCGCACGGAAATCCCCGCCTGCGAACCGTAATGAAAGGTCAGCCGGTCACCAATATTGGCGAGTCCGATCCCCGTTGATTTGCTTTCATCGGATTTCGGCGTCGGGCGGATGCCAACCCCGTTGTCGGTCACCGAAACGAAGAGCCGTTCGCCTTCCCGCCAGGCTTTGATGACAATGGTTCCTTCCCTTTCGGAGGGGATAATGCCGTGATACAGGGCGTTCTCCACCAACGGCTGCAGCATCATGCGCAAGACCACACAGGACATCAGCGATTCCGGTATGTCCCAAATCAGGCGGAACCGGTCGGGATAACGGTAATGTTGGATGGTGACATATTTGTTGACGATCTCCACCTCGTCCCGCAGCGTGGAAAACATGGAGTCCTCGCCGATTTTGATGGTGTTTTGCAACATGTCGATCAGCGCTTTCGTGATGGTGATGGTATCCTGGTGGCGGCGGGCGTGGGACAAATAGATGATCGTGTTCAGCGTATTGTAGATAAAATGCGGATTGATTTGCGATAACAACAGGTTGATCTGCATTTTCCGTTTCATTTTTTGCTCGTTAATATAGGATTCAATCAATTCTTTCAAATCCCGGATCATGCGGTTGAACCCGTTGCCGAGCAATTCCAGTTCATCGCCGCTTTTGATGCGGATCGCGGTGTTCAGATCGCCCACGGAAACACGTTTCATGGCATTGGCCAATGTGGAAATCGGTCTCGTAATGTTGATCAACAGCGGCAGCATGAGGACCAGCACAACAAGAAAACTCCCCAGGGCGATCGCGACATACACCATCAGCAACCGATTCACTTTTTCGTACAGGCGCGTTTTTGAAATGATCGCCACCTGAACCCAGTCTTCCTCCATGGAACGATCGATCAGCTCAATGTAGCGGCCGTTGTCGTAGGCGCCGGCGTCCCACCGGCCGCCCAGCCGGTTGCTGTCGTACAGGGGCGTCCCGTCGTGGTTCAGCAACAGGATCCGTTCAAAATCTTTGCTGGTTTGTTCGAAAACGTTGACGATTTCGTCCAATCTCATATCCAGCACGAGCACGTACCGGGACGGCTCCGGGTCCTGAAAATTTTTGTAAGGCACCACAAAGCTGATGACGTCCAGGTTTTGGTTCAAAAACATGAACGAATGCGGAACGGAGAAATGGTGGTCCGATGTTCCTTCCCGAAAAGGGGCAAACCACGATTGCGCCAGATAGGTCTCAAAATAAGTGTCGTAACCTTGTTGATAATTCGAGAAAATCTCGCCATCCGGGCGGATGATCATGATGTTCACCAGGCTGGAATTCAGGGAAGGGAACAACTGCAGTTGATTTCTGACCTTCACTTTTTTGAAATAATGCTCTTCGAAGGTTTCGCCCGGTGTTTTCACCATCAAGGCGTTCAGTTCCGAATCGCTGATGATGAATTCCGCCGTTTCCCGCAGCCGGCGCTGAATCTTGCCGATTTGCGAAGACGTCTGCTCCAGCTTGGTCGTGTTGTCCCGGAGCGCCTGCTCCCGGAGAATGCCCGTTACGTACGTGTAGGTCATCGCGCTGCTTGTCGCCAGACACAGGAGCAAAATGAACGTGGTGGCCAGCAAAATTTTCGTCCGGATTTTCATGTGGAAGCGGCGTTTCATTCCGATCGGCTTCCTTTCCGATAGTCCAGGGGGTGCATCCCCGTTTCCTTTTGGAACACCTTGCTGAAATAATGGCTGTTGCGGTAACCGACTTTGGCCGCCACTTCGTAAAGTTTGCAATGGTGTTCCTTCAAATATGCTTTTGCTTTTTCTATCCGCACTTTCGTCAAGTACTCCAGCACGGTTTTCCCCGTTTCGGCTTTGAAGCAATGCCGCAAATGGTCGCCGCTGATGCCCAGGTTAGCGGCGATCTGGTCGATGCTGACGTCTTGCGCATAGTGCCGGTGAATGAAGCGGATCGTCTCCCGAACATGGAATGAATATTGACCGGTGAGGGATTCGTTCAGCGATTGTTCGATCATGTCCGAAAACCAGCCGGCAATCCCGTCGATGGTCGTCCAGCGTTTCGCGCCGTCGGAGCGAACATTCGGCTCGTCCTTGACGGGGGCAAGTCCGTTCCTTTCGCGAAAACGATCCAGCACCTCCAGGATTCCGCGGCAAGCGTGGGCGAGAACGGACGGCTGTCCGCTTTGTTTGACCGCCGCAAAGATGGCCCCGATTTGTTCGCGGATTTTCCGGACATCGTGGTTTTCCAACCGGGCGTCGACGGTGTGGATCCCGCGCTGGATGTCGCGGATGGCCTGTTGCACCGTCTGATCCGGCACGCGGAGGTTGTCGATATGGTCGGGGATGATCCGGTTCATTCCGATAAAGATGCGATACCGGAGCCGTTTGCGCAGTCGGTCCACCGTCTCTCCCAATTTGCGGATATCCGTCAGTTCAGCGGAGAACGCGGCCGACACCGTGAACGGCTTCATCCTTTTCCCATATTCGGTCTTCAAGATTCGGCTGGCTTCAAATAACCGTTCCGTCATCTGGAGCCGGCTGACGACGCCTTTGGCGGCGAGCAGAACGGCTTGCTGTCTCCCGTCAAGGGAGAACGTTTCCACCGCATGCCATCCCTCGAGAATCTCTGCATCTTCCGACAAAAAAGGTTCCTGCGCCGCGGGAGCTGATTCTTCTTCCTCCAGCACAGGAAAAGGATCATCGGTATCCAGCACAATGACAAAATATTGGCGGCCGTAAGAGCCGAGAAATTCATGAAGCGTTTTCAAATCTTCGTTGGAAGGAAAGTGGCCTTGCAGCAATCCCATCAGAATCGGTTTGCAAATTTTCCGCCTGAGCCGTTTGGCCTTCGCGATATCTTCCCGAATGTTCAGGAGCTCCCGGGTCAAGCCTTCGGGGGTCAATTCATGTTTGACCCAGTAGTCATGCACATTCAGCTTTAACGACTTCTGGGCATAATCAAATTCCTTGTAGGCGGTCAGCACGACAAATCGCGCCGCTGAACCTTCTTCCATCACTTTCCGGATGAAGGTCAGGCCGTCCATCGCCGGCATTTTGATGTCGACAAAGATGAGGTCGGGGTTTAACGTTTTGGCCAGCTCCAGGCCCTTGATCGGGTGTACCGTTTCCCCGACGATTTCGAATCCCAGGCGCTCCCAGGGCACCAACCCTTTCAGATGGGTGATGGCCAAAATTTCGTCGTCAACGATCAACACGTTCAGTTTTTTCATCTCTGCCCTCAACCTTTCGGTTTGTTGCGGAATGACGACGGCGAGCAGCCCATTCGTTTGCGGAAAAGCCGGGAAAAGTAGTACGGATCGTCGATTCCCACCGCGGCGGCGACTTCCTTGACGCTCAAGTTGGTCAGATGCAGAAGCTGGCCGGCCTTTTGCATTTTGAGGCGCAAAAAATATTCGATCGGGGACAGACCCGTTTCCCGTTTGAACAGATAGATCAGATGCTGGCGGGAAACGCCGGTGTGTCTGGCCAGTTCCTCCAGGGTGACGTGCCGATCCAGCCGTTCGGTCAAAAAGGCGAGCGCCCGTTCCAGATGTCGGTCGCCGGGGCCGCTTCGTCCGGAGTTGGCCATGGCGAAGCCGATCATGCTCAGCAGCCGGCGCACGGATTGTGCCACATGCACATGCACCTGCAGATTAAAGGGCTTGTCTTCCAACAGGCGGTAACATTCGTCAAAGATTTCGATCAACTGGGCACATGCCGCATGGGGCAAATCATGAGGTCCCCGATCCAGTCCGTACAGATGAATCAGTTCGTCCGCGTGCTCCCCTCGCAGGTGAAACCAGTAAATGGTCCAGGGGTCATGCGCGGAGGCGCCGTACCGGTGCGGGATCCCCGCGGGGATGACGACCAGTTGACGGCGGAGGATGTTGATCGTGCGGCTTTCGCCGAGGGTCACCCATCCTTCGCCGTCGGCGCAAAAAATGAAAATGTGCGTATTCGTTCCCTCCGGACGCTCGCGGTAATGATACCGGGCGCGCGGGAAAAGTCCGATGTCCGTGATGTGCAGATGGCGGGTCAGCTCCGCCCGGGCCAATTCGTCCGTCACGTCATTGGGCAACACCAGCAACTTCTCGGCTTCGAACCCTTCGGCTTTGCGAATCTCATCCATGTTTTGACTACACTTCCTTTTGAATATCGAGTGGAAGTAGACTTTTACATAAGAATATCGTCCATCAAAAACCGTGTTTTGTCAATTTGTTTTCCTCCGGGTGCGCGGTACATTTAAGACAAAACCGCACCAGGGAGGGATTCCGATGCCCCGTGACGATCGTCCCGTCCGCGTGTGGGAGGAAGAAAGGGCCATCCCCACGTATGGAATCGGGAAACCGGACAAAAATCCCATGTTTCTCGAAAAGCGGGTGTATCAGGGCAGTTCGGGCCGCGTCTATCCGTATCCGGTCATCGACAAAATTTTGGACGAGAAAGCCCCCAAAACGTATCGCCTGGCGGTGCTGGAAAACGAGTACCTTCACATCGAAATCATGCCGGAGCTGGGCGGACGCATCTATCGGGCGCTGGACAAGACGAACAACTACGATTTTGTGTACTATAACCGCGTGATCAAGCCGGCGCTTGTCGGTCTGGCGGGACCGTGGATTTCGGGCGGCATCGAATTCAACTGGCCGCAACACCATCGTCCGAACACCTTCGGGCCGGTGGAGTGGCGCCTTGCGGAAAACGAAGACGGCAGCGCCACGGTATGGGTGAGCGAAATCGACCGCATGTACGGCACCAAAATGACGGCGGGATTTACGCTGCACCCGGGCAAGGCGTTTTTGGAAATTCACGTCCAGTTGTACAACCGCACGCCGTTTCCGCAAACGTTTCTGTGGTGGGCCAATCCGGCCGTCAGCGTCAACGATCAGACGCAGTCGGTGTTCCCGCCGGACGTCACCGCCGTGTTCGACCACGGCAAACGGGACGTGTCGCGCTTTCCGATCGCCACCGGCACGTATTACAAGGTGGACTATGCGGAAGGCGTCGATATTTCCAGGTACAAAAACATTCCGGTGCCGACCAGCTACATGGCGTACAAGTCCGACTACGACTTCGTCGGCGGCTACGACCACGGAAAGCAGGCCGGTCTCTTGCACGTCGCCAACCACCACATTTCGCCGGGCAAGAAACAGTGGACGTGGGGCTGCGGCGATTTCGGACAGGCGTGGGACCGCCACCTGACCGACGAAGACGGTCCGTACGTCGAATTGATGACCGGCGTGTACACGGACAACCAGCCGGATTTCACCTGGTTGATGCCGTATGAGGAGAAATCGTTCAAGCAGTACTTTATGCCGTACAAAAATATCGGCGTGGTCAAGAACGCTTCCGTCGACGCCGCCGTCAATCTGGAGGTGGACGAGGCCGCCCGGACGGCGGTCGTGCAGGCTTACGCTTCCTCCGAGTTTGCGGATGCGACCGTCGAGCTGAAGGGAAGCCGGCGTGTATATTTGTGCGAACGGGTGCGGCTCTCCCCGGTATCCACGTACAAGTCAGTCGTGTCCCTCGACGGGGAAGACGCCCCCCACGACCTCAGGGTAACGGTACGGGATGCCTCCGGACGCGTGCTGGTGTCGTACCAGCCCGCCAAGCCGGCGATTGAGCGGGTGCCCGACGCGGCGGAACCGTTGCCGGCGCCGGAGGAGCTGAAAACGAACGAGCAGTTGTATCTGGCCGGCCTGCATTTGGAACAGTACCGTCACGCCACCTTTGAGCCGGAAGCCTATTATTTGGAAGGCCTGAAGCGCGACGCCTCCGACATCCGTCTTAATGTGGCCTACGGGAAACTGTTGCTGCGCCGCGGTCTGTTCACGGAAAGCGAGCGCCATTTCCGCCGGGCCGTCCGGTCGCTGACCTGGCGCAATCCCAATCCGTACGACGGCGAAGCGCATTATATGCTCGGCCTGTCCCTGCAGTTGCAAGGCAGGCTGGACGAAGCTTTTGCGGCGTTTTACAAGGCGGTGTGGTCGGCGGCCTGGCAGGACAGCGGCTATTTCGCGCTGGCGCAAATTGCCTGCGCGCGGGGCGCGTACGAGGAGGCTCTCGAGCTGGTGGAGCGCTCTCTCACCCGCAACACCCGCCATTACCGGGCGCGCCATCTGAAGGCGGCGTTGCTTCGCAAGCTCGGCCGTCTCGCGGAGGCGAAGGCGTTTGCGGAAGAAACGCTGCGGCTGGATATCGCCGACTTCGGCGCGTACAACGAACTGGCGCTGTCGCTGGCCGCGCAAGGCGAGAATGGGCGTGCCGGCCAGGTGCTGGAGGACCTGCGGCGGCTAATGCGCGATGACGCCCACAACTATTTGAACCTGGCGGCAGATTACGCCTTCTGCGGTCTGTACGACGAGGGGATCGGCGTGCTGGAACGCCTTGCGCCGGGAGCGCCCACGGGACGGCAACCGGAACATGCCGCGCCTTCGCCGGAAAATCCGGAACCTGCCCCGTCTTCCGCGGATGCGGGCGATCGTCGCGACGGGATGCCGCTTGGGGGAGTCCAGCAGCCGAACCTGTATCCGATGGTGCATTATGCGCTCGCCTATTTGCACGAGCGGGCCGGCCGCTCCGGGGAAGCGGCGCGGCACCGGCAAGCGGGACGCCGGGCATCGCCCGATTACTGTTTCCCCAACAGCCTGTTTGATTTCCTGGTGCTGGAGAGCGCGCTCGCGGCGGATGACGGCGATGACCGGGCGCATTATTACCTCGGCAACTGGCTTTACGACAAAAAACGCTACGACGATGCGATCCGGCACTGGGAAGCGTCGCGTGACTTGGCCGACGCCTTTCCGACCGTGCATCGCAACCTTGCGTTGGCCTACTACAACAAACGGCACGATCCGGAGGCCGCCCTGGCGTCGCTTGAGCGGGCGTTTGCGCTTCGGCCCGATGACGCGCGCGTCTTCTACGAATTGGACCAACTCCACAAAAAGATGGGACGATCTCCGGCGGAGCGTTTCGCCTTGCTGGAACGGCATCCGCATCTGGTGAAGGAACGGGACGATCTGTATGTGGAATACGTCACCTTGCTGAATACCCTCGGCCGTCACGAGGAAGCCATCGCCGCGATGAACGCGCGCAAGTTCCATCCGTGGGAGGGCGGGGAAGGCAAGGTCACCGCCCAGCACGAACTGGCCCATGTGGAGCTCGCCAAACGTGCCCTGCGGGAAGGGCGGTTTGCGGAAGCGGTCGATCTGCTGCGCAAGGCGCTCGTGTACCCGCCGAATTTGGGTGAAGGGAAACTCGCCATCGCCCAGGACAATCCGATTCATTACTACCTGGGCTGCGCGTATGAAGGATTGAACCGGCCCGAAGAGGCGGCCGAATCCTTCCGCAAGGCATCCCGGGGGCTGGAGGAACCCGTCGGGGCGATGTACTACAACGATCAACCGCCGGACACGATTTTCTACCAGGGATTGGCCTGGCGGAAACTCGGCAACGAGAAGGAAGCGAAGCGCCGTTTCAACAAACTGGTTGACTACGGCGAAAAACATCTGTTTGACGACGTCACCTTCGATTACTTTGCCGTCTCGCTGCCCGATTTTCTCGTATTCGACGACGACCTGAACAAACGGAACCAGATCCACTGCCATTACATGATGGGCCTCGGCCATCTCGGCCTCGGCCGCCTGGAGCGGGCGATGGCGTCGTTTGACGAGGTTCTGCGCCTCGATCCCGGCCATCAGGGCGCCGCTGTGCACCGGAGAATGTGCGAGATGAACGGGGATTTCGCCGCTCGATCGTGAGTCCGATGGATCGGGACCCGTGGCGCAAGACCGGCGGATCGGACCCCATTTGCAGGACTGACGGATCGGAACCCCTCTTGCAAGACCGGCCCGGGGCCGGTCTTTTTTTTTTTTTTCCGCGGAGCACGTTGCAAAAAATGAAACCCCCTGTCGCTGGAAACGTTTGATAGGATGAGAGGTGAGGGGAGGGATTCGTATGCTGAAAAAGGCGACCGCCCGGGTGATGTTCCCGGGGATGTTGCTTTTGGGGATGTTGCTTCCGGGGATCTTCCTGGCGGGATGTGCGCAGGCTCCTTCCGGTCATTCCGTACCTGCCGGTTCTGCCGTTGCCCCGTCGTCTTCACCAGGCGCCGCACCGCCCGCCATCCGGGAACCAACGGACACGGCAACGTTGGCGGAAGCGTTCGCGGATCTGGAACGGGGCGACGGGTTGCCCGATCCTGACGCCCGGTTGCGGGAAGTCATGGGGGCGTTTCGCCGTTATTTGGCGCAAAGCGAATCCCTTCGACTCACATCACAAGCGTTCCGCGAAATGTCCGGACATCTGCAGGTCTTTGAAGTTCAAGACGGCATGTTTTTTTTCTACCAGGGCACGCCGACGGTGTTCGGGGAGTCCGGCGCGTCCGGCTACGCGTTCTTGCAGGTTCGGTCCGGAGACGAGCCCCAGGTGTACGCCGTGTTTGAGGCAGAGCCGCGGCAGGTGTGGGACGTCCTGGCCAAGGGGGCGGGCGAGGCGCTCGTGTACGGAGTGGAGACGGGGCATCCCCGCCAGGCGTTTGCGGACCGAATGCGATGGCGCGACGGGTATCTTGAGAAGGAACCGGCATTGACTCCCCATGACGACGGAAAGTGGCGTATCGACGCCGGCTCCGGTCTCGTTTCGCGCTCAGACGGGTTGCTGGTCGAAACCTATTTCGTCGAGATGAACGAAAGCTTGGCACGGATCGGTTCCAGTGACGGGGAGCAACTGGCACTGGTCTGGCGGGATGAAACCGGCCGGTTCGAGGTGCCGCAGCGGCGGGACGAATGACCGGGAGAGCGCGAATCGGGAGGGGAAGACGCATGCCTTCTTTTGCTGCCTTTCGCAATTCGGTTGCGGGGAAAGTATTGATCGCTTCTGTGCTCGTGGCCGCCGCCGTTGGCGTCACCTGGTGGGCCGTTCGCTATTATAATGAGCGCGTGTTTTACTTTGAGATGGCGAAATACCGAAAGGTGTCGCAACAGGGAGACACGGTGACGTACCGGAAAGGGTCCGGCGGTGAACCGGTCGTTGTGCAGTCGTTCGCGGATCGCAAGGAAGTGTGGCTGCGGGGCGAACGGTACATCGTGCGCGCCGACGCCGGCGGGCAGGAGTTCCAAGTTGCGTATCCGGACGGAACGACGAAAACGGTCGGCCGCATAGGCAAGAGGATGTTAATGGCGAAGGACAAAAACGGCGATTGGGCGCCGGAAATTGTCGTCCATTCGGGCGGCGAGCGGATCGTCGAGCCCGGCGGGACCTATTACACCGGGGCGGAGATTGTCCGCATCGCGGACGAAACCTTTCATGAGAGACAAGGCAACCCCGTTCTTTTCGTCCTGGCGATCCTACTGTTTGTGTACGGTTGGTGCGTGTTCCGGTATGAGGCGTTCGTCCGCGCGTTGTTCCGAGTTTCGTACCGTCTGTGGGTTGAGGATCCCGAGCCGACCGATTTCTATCTGTTCATGGCCAAAGTAGGAGGAATCGTCGGGATGGGATTTGCCGTGTTTTTGTTTTTCAAGTCGCTGTGAGGGGAATTCAGGTTGAGAGCTTCCCGTCCCCCAGCATCGGCTCATACATCATCAGCGCGTGATTCTCTGCCACAAACTCATCTCCGATCAGTTCCCCGTCGGCCGTGTAGACGCGGCGGTAAATCTTGTTGTGCCGCACGTACCCGCCCCAATATTCCTGGGTGATCCGGTGGTCTTTCTCGTACACTTCATATCTCCTCGCGGGCGGCAGCTCGCATCGTCACTCGCCGACCAGATGCGTGTTCGTCAGCTCCACAACCAACTGGTACACCTGCGGGGTACTGTTGTAAATTTGCAGGTCAAGATAATTGTAGGCGCAGGTGGCACCGGTGCCGAACGGCTGCGTCCGGTCGGCATCGGGGAAGACGTCGTAGCTGTGGCGATGGCGCTCGGTGACGATCAGGGGGGTGTGCAGCGTCATCCAGTAGATGAGGTTGGACAACTGGCACAGCCCGCCGCCCACTCCGGTCCTCACCTGGCCGTAGAATAGCACCATTCCCTCGACGTACCCTTTGCGGCGGGTCGGGTTGCCGATGAGCCGCCAGTAGGAAAACGTCTCGCCCGGACGGAGGATCAGCCCGTTCAGACGGCGCACTGCAATTTGCAAATTTTTCACCTTGTTGTGCTGCAGCCACATGTCGACATCCTTCAACCGGCGCAGCAGCGGGGTCCGGTGGGTGAAAATGACGTAGGGAAGACGTTCGTCCGTGCGCCGGAGGGCGAACTTCCGCCCGCCGAAATACCAGGAGGCGTAACGTTTCAACCGGTAATAGCGTTTGCCCAGCCAGATGCGGAATGGGCTCCGCGGAACGGGCCGGGGCACGGTGGTTGGCATGGTTCGTTCACCGTCCAAAAGCAAACTGGTTGTGGAGTGAGGGAAATCAACGGATGCGGCTTAACACGCCGCTGTCCATTTCGTATACGGCATCGCACAGCTCTTCGATGTCTTCCGCGTAATGGGAGGACATGAGGATCGTGGCGCCTTCCCGGTTCAATTCCCGAAACAATTGGCGGATTTCCAGCACGCCCTGTTTATCCAGCCCGTTCATCGGTTCGTCCAAAATAAGCAACTTTGGCCGTTCCATGATCGCCTGGGCAATGGCGAGTCTGTGCCGCATCCCGAGCGAATATTTGCTCACGGGCTTTTTACTGTCCGGATCCAGACCGACGCGGCGCACACAGTTCCGGATGTCGGCGTCCGTAATGACCCGGCGGATGGAGGCCAATAGCTGCAGATTCTTGAAGCCGCTGGGATTTGTCCGTCCGTGCCGATCCCCATCAGCACGCACAGCACCGTCACCGTCCCCAGCTTGACAAGAAAGCTTGCCAGGGGCGAGCCTGCATGGTAGGTGCCTTCGACAAGCGTAGCCACATTCAGGAAAGGCGGAATCTCCCAGAACCGGGTCAGCCGGTACAGCGCAAAATAGAGCACGGCCGGAGCCGCGATGGCGGTAAACCGGTTGGGAATATAGGCGGAGATCCACAGCGCCGCCACCGCAAAAAGAACCGACGAAAGCGACAGATGGGCGGATGAGACCAGCAGGTATTGGACCGGCTTGCCTGCCTCCAATAATGGAACGTATGCGTCACCGGTGGTAATGCGGGTGAAGAACGGCAATCGGGTCAGCAGGATGAGCGCGTACAGCAAAATGCCGGTGAACGTGACCAGAAAGCCGGACAATGCGCTGGCCAGCAGCTTGGACACCGCATAGAAACGTACGCCGGAGCGTATGATCCAGAAGCCGGTCGCCCGCTCTTCCCATTCCGAGGCGAAGGTCGTCGTGAACGGCAACAGTGGCAGGATGGCCAAAATCAAAATCGTGTTCCCGCTGCCGCTGAACATGACCACGGAAAGCACGTCCGGCTGAATACCGATCATCCTGTACGAAGTCAGAAACAGCACCAGGGTGACGCCGCAAACACTGGCCGCAAATTTCCAGGAGAAAATGGCCCGTCGGCAACAGACCGCCAGCAGCGAAACCAAACGATTCATGGTTCATGCCTCATTCCGGAGTCGCCGGATTTACCTGATTCCGGACATTTTTTCGCCTGTGATGGCGTTGACGACGTATTGGCTGTGCCGATCGTAGGGATACTCCGCTCCGGTATCCGGATTTTTGAACACATCCGGCTTGGCGATGCCGAAGACCCAGGCGGGAATCAGTTCAAAGACATCTCCCGCCGGAACGGCCACGTAACAAAGCTCGGCGGACTGGTCTCTGGTCCCCTTTTGCAGCAGCAATTCCGCGTATTCGTCCAACAGGACCCGCAAAGCCTGAGCCGCGCCGACAAGCGGTTGTTCCTCGCCCTTCCGCAGCCGAAACATCGTATAAATTACTGGCATAGATACGGGTCACGCCATCCTTGGCGTATGTAACGCTTACGGTTGTAAACTTCATCAAATTTGTGGACGGGCCGGTTTCCGTTCCTTTTCCCCATTGCCAGGGAACGTTGATCACGGGGATGCCGTCGATGATCTGCAAAGACAGTGAGGTATTCTGTCAGGGACTCGTCGCCGGCTTGATACCACGGGCCTTCCGCCATCACTCGGGTATCGGCGATCTCTTTGCGCAAAAGTCTCTTCGCCACCGTATCCGGATCAAACGTCAAGAAGTCTGCCTTGTAGGTTCTGGCGGAAGGAACCGATTTCACCTGCGCCGGATCAAACGAGACCGAGAGGTTATCGGGTAAATCAACGGTTTGAAGGAACGTTTCAAGATCCATCGTTTCGGCCGGTTGTGGATCGGACGGCTGCCCCATACAGGCGGATACGGCAATTAAACTTGTTATGCTGACAAGCAAAACAATTATTTTTCGCATCGTTAGATGAAATCCCCTTACAAAAATAACCTTAATAATCTGATAATAGCATAAAAATGCAGGCGGGAAACGTACGCCTGCATTCGGTAGATTCTTTGAAAAGGGACTCCGAATTATGGATGCAAATGGTCAAGTTGAATGGCTGCGGGGACTTCCTCGATCGGGGCTCCAAGAGAATGGCCTCTTTAGACAGGGCGATCCCGACCCCTGCGACCTTTGCCGCGTCGCCGGACCGTTTCCCATGTCGAAAGCGGCGGAAGGGGGATAAAAAAAACCATCTGCCCCTGCGGGGGCAGATGGATGGAGCTGTTGGGCGGATGAATCAGTACCCGAAGATGCCGCTCTTCAGAATGATAACCAGCAGGATGAAGAGCACGAGCACAAAGGCGAACGACTTGCCGAAGCCGTGGCCGTAGCTGTAACCTCCAACCGGGTAGCTCATTCGATCTTCCCTCCTGTTTCCGGGGATTCTTTTGGTGTGATGTAATCATCACGTTTTCAGTGTATGACCCTGAGACCGTATCGTCCGTGCGGATGTCCCACCGTAAATATTTTCCGCGCTGGCCATGATCGGTCATCCGCCATACAGAGGAAGCCGCCGGGGAAGGCGGCCGGCCGTCGGCAGCCGCTATCCCGCGATCAAGATCCGGGCGCTCCGCCGAGAACTCGCAGCGCTCCGGCCGCCACCCGCACCTCCAGCGGTGTTTCGCCGGCGAACTCGCCGTCGGCGTGCGCGGCCAGCGCGGTTTCGGACCGGATGTGTACCTCGCGGCCGCGGTGGAAGGAGACGCCCGGGTGGCTGACATGCCGGCCCGCGTAGACCTTCGGGAATGCGCGCACAAACTCGAGGCGGTTGACGCGGTGCACCACGCACACGTCGGCCAGCCCGTCGCCGGGTTGCGCCTCCGGACAAATGCGCATGCCGCCGCCAAAATACGGGATGTTGGTGACGGTCACGAGCCACACGTTCTCGTACTCGAACGTCCGGCCGTCGACGGTCAGACGGACCCGGCCCGGCCGGTAGGTCAGCAGCACGCGAAGGACGGACAGGAAATAGGCGAACGCCCCAAGCCGGAAACGGTTCAGCCATTTTTTGTACGCGGCGCGATTGGTCACCTGGGCCACCTTGCCGTCGAATCCGGCGCCGACCGAGCAAACGGCGACGCCGCCCGCACGGCCGGGCGTTTCGATGAGCAGCGCGTCCAGCGGCTGTAAAGCGCCCGCGTCCAGCCATTTGGCAAGCGTTTTCACATCGTTCGGCGGGATGCCCATCGCCCGCGCAAAATCGTTGCCGGACCCGGCGGGCAGGTGCCCGAGCGGCACCCTCGCTCCGGCTTCCAACAGGCCCGCGGCGGCTTCGCCCAGCGTACCGTCGCCGCCCACGGCGATAATGGCGTCGCAATCGTGCCGAAGGGCCATCTCCCGGGCGAACGCTTTGGCGTCTCCCGGTTTTTCGGTCCATCTGGCGATGCAGGGCCGCTGCTCCGCCTTCAGGACGTCCTCCGCCTTTTTCCAGACTTTTCGGCCGTTTCCGTTGCCGGAAGCCGGGTTAACGATGAATCCGATCATGTGGTTCCCCCAGGACATGTGGTTGCTCTTTGCGAAGATGTCTTCAGTGTACCGGATGTTCGCGGTTTTCGACAATCCTCGCAAGAGCAAGAACAAGTGAACGGAGATCCTGGTCCTCGACGTGTTCCGCCATTTTTCCCGATCCATGGAAGACGATGACGAAGGATCGCTATAATGGTTGATGTCATGAAAAAAAAGTTGATGGTGAACCGCATCATGGTACCGTTCTGGCGCAGACCGAAAAGACTGTCGCTGATGATCCCGCTGGTCTATTTTCTGGTGATCGTCCTTACCGTTTCATGCAGCTCCGTCATCCTTCACCGGATCGTCTGGCATTCGGCACAAACCAAAATCAACGAAGCCGCCTTGCAGACCGTTTCTTCCATCGAGACCAACGTCCGTCTGCTGGTGGACAACATAAACAACTATTCCAAAATGATCGTGTCGGATGTCAATCTGCAACGTTTGTTGCGGCTGGGCGATTTGTATGCCGACATCAACACGCAGTCGAGAGTCGGACGGGATTTGCACAACCTGATCCAAACGTTTCCGAACATCGATTCCGTCTTTGTGTTTGATCGCTCCGGCAACTGGTTTTCCGTCGGTTCGTTGCACACGTCTTTTGCGGAAGCCCGGGTGGAAGATGCGGCGTGGTATGACGAAGCCGTCAAGCGGCAGGGAAAATTCCTGTTGCGATTGAACGGCGGCGGGGCGTTTGCGGACGACCGGGGCGAGAACTTTGTATCGTTCATTCGCCTGATCCGGGACATTGATGATACGTCCCCCCTCGGCATCCTGGTGATCAATATTCCTCAGAGCGCCTTTGCGGAGGCCTATTCCATGCTGGACGGCTCCAGCGGCCGGCTGTTTGCCATCCTCGATGAACGGCATCGGCCGATCACGGCCAGTGCGGCGGAAGAAAGCCATGCCGACGTGCCGGGGTATCTGACGGCCAATTTTGCGGACATGGTGGCTCCCGTTTCCGGCATGGAATCTTCGGGTTTCTTTTCCATGGCATACGACGGCGGCGAATATACCGTGTCCTGGAAAGTGAACGAGGCGACCGGCTGGACGTTTCTGAGCGTGACCCCGAACCAGCCCCTGAATGCGGAACAGTCGACGCTCGTCCTGTTCGCATTGGTCCTGCTCGCCGTCAACGGCATCGTGTTTTACGTCAGTTCCATCATCATT
>ERZ795043.228-NODE-228-length-63887-cov-140.435863_pt1 | contig 63887 bp, 57 predicted proteins | sample MGYA00375127_ERZ795043 | MGnify/ENA primary metagenome ERZ795043 (study PRJEB30172, sample SAMN05518447) | compost metagenome | isolation source: Feedstock adapted compost from Newby Island compost facility, Milpitas, CA | place: USA:Newby Island compost... | reverse complement strand
TGTTGCGTAATTTTCTCGATTCCATGTGTCCAATCTATTGACAGAGGTCCAATTCTCCCCTGGTCTCCACGCCGACTCTTGCTTCCATCGTCTCAATGAGCGTCGGATCGATGGTGGCCGCCACCAATGCTGTTTCGGCATTCGGAAGGTCACAAACTCCATTCGTCATATGGAATACCGGTCAAATCAATGGTGTATGATATATGCTTGACCCTTTCGGGCAGTCTTTCCTCCTTGAAAGACTTCAATGTAATTCCCGGGAAATTTTCATCAACCCTGTAATGTCTGATTTCGTGTAATTTGAAGCAACGGTTTCTTGAAGATGACCCTTCCTCATAACCGAGATCGAAAAGCTCGGATTCCAGTTCGTACCTGTCAACCCCATGATTGACCAACTTGTCGACCAAATCGTTTATGCTATAACCCTCAATTGAGGGTTCAAATCTGCACAGGATCATGGAAAGCGGCTTGTCCGTATTTCTGTCCAACTGAAACTGCCCCGAAATCTGCACATTGGATTCATATCTGCTGATGGTTGACTTGACTTCATAATCATTGGAGGGTGTAATGAAATCCACGGAACTTCCGTTTGCTCCAGTCCAGTACGGCGATTCGCCCTTTTCAAGAAGTATCAAATAGGTTACAAGTTCGCCCAACAAGCCATGAACCGATTTCTCGTGATACTTGTTTCCGAGAAGACTCCGCCAGCGTTCCCACCATTCCTGTGGTTTGGTCTGCAGCAACGCCCTGTTCGATCCATCTTCTCCCGGATCGACAAATTGGGAACAGATAACGGAGAATTCCAGCCTCAGGTTTTCCTTGTTCGATATGAGCAACAATAGATTCATTGACACTCCGCCAATCTGCATTCTTTCACTCCGCAACCTGGCTCCGGAAAACTTTTCAACAATATTGATACTGTCATCCACTGGTATGGCAACGCCAAATTCACGGTTTGTCCGCACAACCCAGGCTTTGTATTCCTCAGGCAATTGCTTGATGGGTATGGCCGTCATGTTAGATGAGGATGCAAACAGTCGCTGTATTTCTTTGGTCAGTTCCAACATCATCCATCACCTGCCAGACAATATCTCCGCCAGTTTGCCCGCGATAGCGCGAGCAAGCAACGGTGGAACGGCGTTGCCAATTTGCGTGAAGGCATCCCCCATGCTGCACTGGAACAAAAAGCTGTCCGGAAACGACTGCAACCGTGCCGCTTCCCGAACCGATATCCCTCTTGGTTCCCAGGGATGAATGTGACTGTATGTATCCACGCCAAGATGCGCCACCAAGGTATGCGAAGGCTTGTCCGGGTTCAGCTTTTTCCATTTGTCATGAAATTTTTCCGGATCATACGGAGGAACAATCATCTTCCTCAGTTTCTGGTATTCACTTGAGCCCGGATCGAGTGGAATACCTTTCTGGTTACAGATTTCCTCCAAAATTTCTTCGGCGATCTTCACGGCAGACGGATAGTTGTCATCATGCTTCATTCTCTCGAATATGGGAAAATCCCTGACCGTCTTTCTAAAACCGTGTCCCGATACGTATTCAGACATGTGTCCCCCCCATTCTCTCATCAATTTTTGATATTCGTTTTGCGGGGGAGTCCTGTACTTGAGAAGAATATTGAGATCATACAACCGGTAAGATGATTTTGAAGTCGGAAATAGCGTCGGCAGATCCGAAAGTGCCTCTCCAACCGTAACCCACGGTTTCAACTCTCCTTGATAATCGGGAGGAGGTTCGAAATGCGGAAATGCGGACAAACGATGCAATCGCTGCTTGTAAACACCGGTCTGCCCATCGATTGGCCGATGCGTAGGTTCGGGGAATGACGGTTCAGCTTTCTCCGACTTTTTTATGGCCATCACAAACAACCGTTCCCTGGTTTGGGGCACACCATAATCCGCGGCATTCAGGATCGTCCATTTCGCCGTATAACCGTTCTTTTCAAGAATGTCGCAAACCGTTTCCGCAATGTTGGTATTGCCGTAATAGATGGCTTCCGGAACATTTTCCATGACAATCGCTTTGGCATCCAGTTCAAATGCTGTCCGGAGAAAGTCCAAATACAGCTTCCCTCTTTCATCGTTCAAATGGGAACGTCCGGCTCCCAGTGATCTCAACTTGCCTTTTCCGATCTGGGAATAAGCCTGACATGGGGGGCCTCCGATTACCACGCAATCCCTGCCATCGAGATACTTTGAAAAAACGTCAGCCCCGATTGTTGTGATATCACCGCAGATATGATTGTCGGTCTTGCCAAATCGCCACGACAAATTGTAGGCCGCTGTCTGCACGGCTGCCTCGGACAGATCGATGCCGGCAGCAATGGGAAATCCGGCCGACTGGAACCCGAAAGAAAGTCCACCGCATCCCGAAAAAAGATCAATTACCGGCGGGAGTGTTTCTATGCCGGTCTTCGAGATCAGCAAACAACTTTCTGACATATCCTTCCTCTTCCCCTTCGCACAACGCCGGTTCAATGGCGGCGAGTCTTGCAGTGTTCAGTTTCATCAGTCTCCTGAAAAACTCGGCCTCTGACTTTCCGCTTTTCATGCAATACTGGTGATAATGCCGCATGAGTACTCGGCAAAGTTTCAAACGGTATCCCTGTGTCCCTGATCTTTCAACCAGCTGGACGATGGTATCAGTGGAATTCATCTCCAGGATGCGGAATGTCTCTTCCGTACTGTCTTGCCAAGATAAATGGATATACCACCAAATAACCTTCAGCCAAATCCGCGAGGAAATTTTGTAATATCTGTCATGAGCTCGAGGGCCCCATCGCCAAAAGACAATATCGGGGACAACATAGACACCCTTGTGGATCCAGTATCTATTGTCCGACGCGGTTCTCGGGGAAATCTTCAGTCTTTCGTACATTTTCAGGCCAAAGGCCAAATCATACCTGTATTCATGGCCTTTGACGAATTCTATTCCAAGTTGCTCTTTGGATTCCTGGTGAAGTTCCAGGAGCAATTGTCTTTCAGCCAAAGAGTTATTATCCAGTTCTTTGAGGGTATCCTCGATGGTCTTCCAGCTTTCTATTTTGTCGTAGAGTTCCTGGTTGCTGGGCAATCTCAATGGTATCATCAGCCGACCTCACCAAGTCTGTTATATGCTTTTTTCCTCAACGTATAAGCAAGATGTTCCTTTTGGCTTGTGTCCAGTTCGAATTTTTCAATGTGATACCTGACAGCCTCACACAAACTGCCCCGGTCGTAGTTTTCGCTTCTCAATTCTTCGACCGGAACCTGTTCAATGACTTTCTCAATGAGAATCTGGAGTGCCGATAGACAGATTTCTTTCATGAGAGGCGTCACTCGCTTGTCCGACGGATTCAAATGGTTATAATCCGGATGGTTTGCATTCAACAGGATTCTGAAAGAGTATTCATCGAAACGTTCATAACGCGGATCATCCCAGTTGCACTCAACTCTCCACAACGGTCCGTCGTCACTGATTGTAAATACGGGGAAATACGATCCCTTGCCGGTCAAATGGATGGTAACGGTGTCCAATGTGCCAAGATCAACTCCAGGCTCATTGGCAAGATGGCTTTCCCCTTCCTGAAGTTTCCCCCGCGTTTTCAGGTACAGAATGGTGGACAGGACAAAATGATCTCTCAGGATGCCGGGCGGCAATTCTCCTTGAACAACAAATTGTGTCTTTCCATCCTCGAATGAAATTGAATCACCCGCAAATACTCCGCGCTGATTTGAGGGTTTTGACATCCATTTCACAGCAATTCCGATCACTGCATCCTTCGGGGCTATTCCGTCCCGACCAAACAAAAGGCGTGTGTTGTGAATGACAATCGTGCGCCGGAACCGAAGATTGTGCAGTTCGGGTTTCCAAATCTCCGATTCGTCCGACAAGTGAAACTTTGAGGCGATATGTTCCTCGCCTCTCATGGGTTTTGTTTCAATTTTTCTTGTTTGTTTGCCATCATCATATTCGAACTCGTAATCAACGACCTCAAGTCCGATTTTTTTCAGCAGTTCATCCCCAAGTACCGGATAGGGAGTAATGACCGTGCTCATGCCGAAACTTCCTCCCGGGCCGATTCGACATACAAGGAAACATGAATTGTCGGATCATTCATCCGAAGACAAATGGATCCCTTGTAATTTGTTTTTGGGTTTCCAATTATCCTGAATCCTACAGTCTTTCCGGACAATGGAGCTTTTATGGTTTCCACCTGCAGTCGGGCGGACTTTAGCACACCGCCATTGGGGTTCCAGACAATCTCGTCATTATCTTCGCTGTTTTCCGATTGGAGTTTGAAAAAAACGATTTCCGAAGGAAAGAAAGTTCCCGTGCCCCTTTCCGCCCCTTCCCATGTATTCGAGTCGATGTAGTTGTTTTCGGTCAACGCCCTTAGTTTCAGGTTCATCAAACCGGACACCTTGCCGGAAACCAGTTGAAAATCAATCTTGACATGTCCCTGTGCAAAAACCGGCTTCGAAATCTGATAAAGCACAGGATTGGTTCCTGCATGGACCATCCGGTTTTGTCCATCGCCACGGATGGTGGACTGGATGTGTCCCAGGTTCCCGAATCCTTCGGGCGGAAGAAGCGCTTCGGCTAGGATTCTGCCTAGCCATTCGTGTCTTTGGGGCGGAATATCCGTTTGTACGTTCCTGATTTGTTTCTCTATTGTTCTGACAACCTGATGCTGGATTTTTTCTATGATGCGAGGATTCCTCTTGTTCGGAAACCAATCCTGCCAGCTGGCATGGTCCGCCTTTTCGCAGCCCCTTATATACTCTTCCAGTGTCAGCTCTTGAATACCTTGTTTCTTGAATTCGTCCTTCAGCCTATTGGCAGAATTTGCAACGAACAATCCGATGACAAACTGGTCTTTCGGTGTCTTCGGTATCCCGTCGACCCATTTTCCGACGGATTCATAATTTACGATCATTCCAGGTTTGCGGGTAAAACAGATGATTGCAGGGTTTGAATCCCCCTCCAAATCCCGGCCAAAGATTTGCATCCAGGGAGACAAATTGTTGTGGGGCGGGGTCATTTTCAAATCATCTGCAGTAAACTTGCCAAATCCTATCCATCCGGCAACGCTTCCATCAACAAAATTGCCCCGAAGATTGACCGTTGACACATGAAGGGGAGTGCTTGTCCCCTCTGCATTGATTTCACTTTTCCCATCAGCTGTCATAATAGCATTGTACAATTTCTGGACAATCTGGAAGACTGGAAGAAAGTTTTCGGGTGTAAGCAACTCTCCATTGACAGTAGCCTTTAGCCATCTTCCATGTTTGTAATTCTCGTTCATCAATCTGGGAGCATACCATCGTTGCAGCGCAATTTTTATATAGTCCGGATCATTGCTGTTCCACCACGGAATTTCGACCCTTGTCGCCGCATCATTATCGGATGCCTCTTGGTAGTCCGGTCTGAGATCATCCCTCAAAAACGGAATGATCACGGAAGTTCCCGTCTCCGTGCCTTCAAACGGTTTTACACCAATGTCGTCGAGAATTTCCCTGATTGTTCGTTCATCCGTCAATGGTATCGTTCGTCTGCCGTCGGGAGTTCTTTCACCCCACCAGGCAATACCGCGATGGTAACCCTGGTTTTCCAGCAATGCCCCCCGCTTTTCTTCATCCTCAACCAGACAGGCTGCAAGACGGGAAGCATAATTCCCGTTTTCAAATATTCTGCTGTAATAAATGACAAGGCCGATTCCGACCCTGAAATAGACCGTTTTGCCGAGTCCCCAGGAACCGCCTGCCCCCTCTTTTTGCTGATGCTGTCCTACATGATAGACAAGCTTTATCAGGTTTCCATATTCGCTCATCTTCAAATTTGTTTCCTCAATGGGGCCGGTCAACCCGCATGTATTGGAATCGCGAATTTCAAGCAGACGATATGTTTTCAGGGGATACAGCTCATCCAGACGCTCGCGAATCCCTTCAAAATGTCTTGAAAGGCGGGAGCGTTCAAAATCGCGGATCGAAAAATCCACCCGGACATATCCTTCGCCATCCAGTGCGGCGTCCAGACTGTTCTGCACCGATTCCCTGACCAGCAAATCCCACAGGGGCATTTCTTCGTTCTGGATCAGTCTGAGCAACGATCTGCCGGATTCGGACATTCTTTCCTGTTTTGCAACCTCAATTTGCATCCGTTTCACCCGTCTCGTCATCCATGTCGATGTGTTCTTTGGTTATTTTCACGGTGAGTCTCTTGCCAAGATTCTTTTTCGCTTCCACTCCGGGAATCCAGATGCTGACTCCGATGATATCCTGATCTACACCCAAAGGTTCGCGGGTTGATTCACTGGACATCGGTCTTGAATTTTTGTCAATCCTGTACAGGATCAATTGGGGCGTTTTGCCCAGACCTGCCTGTTCCCTGATCTTCCTGACCTGCTCATTCGGGACCGTTCCGATTCGACGTGGAAGAACGGCGGAACCATCTTCCAGATCCTCAAACAAATCATTCGGATCCCTCAATACGCCAATATTCAATGAACCGTCATTTCTGTTTCTTTGCTTTCTTGAGCGGTTCACCTTTCCGACAACCCCGCCAGGCACATGCCAAGGATTGTCCCTTGCCCCCGCTTTCGTGCCGGAGACGACCACATTCCAGTGCGTGTACCCGGCTCCGCCTGATGCCTGTTCATACCAGTCGCAAAAAACGTCGATCTGGTTGAATATTGCAGCCCTGGGGTGAAAAACCATCTTCAGCAACAGGTCTTTTTTGATTTTTTCAAACGGAACGTTTCGCCACACAATGGAATTGCCACTGTATGAATATCGTCCTGGTCCCAGCCCCTCCAAAAAACGCTCGGCCACCTGGATATTCTTTTCAAGAATATTTAAATCCTCATGGAAAACAACCGTTTGGGCATTCGTCCCGGAAAAGTCCATGTCGGCCTCTATCGCGCTTTGCATTCTGTTCCTTGAGGTTATTCTGAGCCAGGACAACTTTGGAGAATTCAGCACCCTCGGACCATATACGGACGGATCCTCGTTTGCGTCCATGAATCTGCGGAGGTCGTCCCGCAAATCTTCTTCAAGTTGCGCAAGAAATTCGAATTTGGACTTTGTTTCCTCCGTCATCCATATCCGGGGATACAGTTCATATCCCCTGCGATAGCCAAACCATCTCCCCATTTGCATGAGGGTATCGGCCTGATTGGCTGCACGGAGAAAATAGGTGCTGACAAGGCCTTCTATTGTCAGTCCTCTCGACAGGGTGCTCCCGCCCACCACGATGAATGCCGGAGCAGGATCGGGATAATTGGGATCCAAGGGATCGGGATATGCCAACCTGACATAAACCTCTTCATCCCTGCTGAAATTGTATGAACAGTTGTCAATGCAGACATGGATCCCGTCATGATAGGAAAGAACTCCATCTTCATTGAGATGGATATGGGAAACCCTTCCAATCAATTGTTTTATGAAAGGTTCGATGTCCTCGAATGGCGGATAATCATTGATGTTGGATTCCGGATAGGACGGCATCCTTGCCAGGAAGTCCTTTTTCCCGAACAATCCCGTCTCCCTGTTCCATATGCTTTTGCAGGCTTTGACTATTGTTTCTGGATCGCTTGATCTCAGCCAATTGATTATGGCATGCGCCACATTGGTATGGTGCATCTGCTGTTGGCTGGTGTGGACCAGCATGCTGATTGCTTTCCTGCTGTATCCATTTTTCCTCATGGCCGCAGTTGCACATAAAAACCATAGCAACGAATCGATAAGGGATTGGGGAAGGAGGGAATGTGAATTTTTGTGCAGCTTTTTGATTTGCTCCAAATCTTCCAGGGGCACATCACGGATGATATTCATTCCCTCGCAGTCTTCCGTCCCTTCGATTCCGAAGATCTGCTTGGCGCCGATATATTCGCGTGACGGCCTGAGGGCCCTGATGAAATTTCGCGGATATAGCGATTCCCGCCCCGACTCGTTCAAAAAATTTGCGTATGGCGTTGCGGTGTATCCTATGTAATTCATGCATGCCGGTTTGACCGTAAACGCCGTGCCGTCGGGACGATTTCCCTCGACAAGATTGACAATAAGGCTGTTGATCTTCGACCGTTCATTCCCCGAGATGTCAGCCGTGTTGATGCCTCCCTGGTCTGCCTCGTCATCAATGACAATAATTTTGGCATTCCTCAAATTGTTGGCATCTGCTTGCAACCATTTGATCAGGTCTTCCAGTCTTTTTGAGTTTTTCAGGCAAACCGTGAAATAGCGCATTCTGGAAGACCTTGTCAAATTGAGGTTTTGGAGTTTTTCTCCATATGGCGAATGGAGAGACGGATGGTTTATTTCCATCCACACAAGATTGCCCTGCATTCCCGAACCGCCGAGATCCCTGAACAAACGCGCCTGGGTCTGCTTTCGCAGGTTTTCAATGGTTCCTGAAAGCACGATGAACATGTTGCAGCCCCAATCGGCAGCCATCGCCATCAACGCAGCCATGTTGGCGGTTTTCCCGGACTGGACGTGTCCGACCACCATGCCCTTTACTGTCGGGGCCCCTTCCTTCAAATTCAATCTTTTGAGTATTTTTACCGTCGATTTTTCAATTTCCGTGATGGAATCTTCATTCCATCCGGAATTCCGCAGATGATTCTTGTAAAGCACCCAAGCCGATCTGGGGTCGGTTGGCGGGGATATGTCATTGTCTTCATTCCGGTCCGTGACCATGATGTCCGGTTCGAGTGCCTGTTCGCTGCTTTCAACCTCTCGCATCGCTTCTACAATTTCATGCCATTCCTCAGCCGTGATTTGTCTAAAAAAAAACACTTTGTTTTCATACAATTTCGCTGACCGGATTTCTTCCCACGTCATGCCTTGTTCTCTTGCATCCCGTATCCATTTGCGAACTCTGTCATATTCGGGACTAAAGACGTTGTCCATGACTTTTCCCCCCGCATTTCTTCTTTTTTCCGTCACAGGATCCATTTAATACGATATTTCGACATGGGTCTTTTTTACTCCTCTTTTTTGATCGACAGTCTGGATCAATGACTCTGGACATGGATCCGGCTCCTGTTGCACAGAAAAACGCCAGAATTATTTCTGACGCAAACGGAAATTCAAGCTATGTCCTTCATTTTGAATTTAGGCTTGTTTTAAATGCGAAAAGGGGAAATGGTAGTTTTCCATCGTCTCGACCATGTTTTTTGCAATTGCCGTCACCAGCGGAACTACCACCGAATTTCCAAACTGCTTGTATGCCTGTGTATCCGAGACCACAATCTTGAAATCTTCGGGGAACCCCATGAGTCTAGCGCATTCCCTCGGTGTCAGTCTTCTCGGGTTTTTGCCCGGCTGGGGAATCAGTATTTCTGATCCGTCCTTGTGATATCTTGCACTAAGGGTCCGGGAGATGCCATCGAGGTCAACCAGGCCGAAACCGAAACCGTTCCCGATTTTTCTATGTTTTTCGGCGTATTTTTGCAGGTATTCCCAAAGTTTGTCCGAGAGTGTGTATTTGTCATCCACATTCTGTTCCAGTATATCCCTTATTCTCTTCTGGGATTTGGGAGGGTCCGGGAAACGGAAATCTTCCCATCCTCCGTATGTATGCATGTCAAACCCGACGATGAAGATCCTTTCCCTGCGTTGCGGTACGTAATGTTTTCCGTCCAGAATGGCGACATGCAGGTTATATCCCAGCTTTTCAAGGGTTGACCTGATGACGTCGAAAGTTCTGCCCTTGTCGTGTGTCTTCAAGTTCTTTACATTCTCGAGAAGAAACGCCTTCGGCCGTTTGTCCCTGATGATGCGCGCCACTTCGAAAAAGAGGGTACCCTGTGTTTCATCCCGAAATCCATGCGCCCGACCCAAACTGTCTTTTTTTGAAACGCCTGCTATGGAGAAGGGCTGGCAGGGAAACCCGGCAACCAGAATGTCATGATCGGGAATCCTTTCGGACGGAATCTTTCTGATGTCGCCTTCCGGCAAATCGCCAAAGTTGCTCAGATAGGTTTTTTGTGCGTGCTTGTCCCATTCGGAAGCAAACACGCATTTGCCCCCCACAGCTTCAAATGCAAGCCGCATGCCGCCGATTCCGGCGAACAAATCGATGAATCTGAATTTTTCCGATCCCGAATCATGCTTGGCAAATTCACGATATCTCCCGTACGGGGCAGACATGGCAAATTCCCGTATCGTGGTCCCTTCCCTTTCGACAAGCCTGGTCAACTTATCGTTAAACTCGCTATCGAGTTTGATATGTTTCCGTTTCAAATCATTCACCTCGGGAATGATTATAAAACTATTATATTCCAGCGAAAGACGAAACGCAAACATACATTCGCATCATTGTTTCAACCGGCTTTTTTCCCTGCATTCGACAATGAAATCGTGAATTTTCATGACAGCCGCTTCAAAATCTTCCCTGAATTCGTGTTCCCAGATCCTCAAAACATTCCATCCCCGGGATTCATAGTACAGGTTGACTTCATTGTCCCGTACTTTGTTTGCTTCCAGTTTCTTTCTCCAAAATTCTACATTGGTTTTGGGCATGACCCGATGTTCCGGGCACGAATGCCAAAAACAGGAATCCACAAAAATTGCAATCTTGTATTTCTTGATGGCAATATCCGGTTTGCCTTCCAAGTCCCTTACATTTCTTCGAAAACGCAATCCCATTTTCCAAAGTTGTCGGGAAATCCGATCTTCCAAATGTGAAACCGCCCGAATGTTCGACATCATTCTGCTTCTGGTTTCTTTGGATACAATATCAGCCATAAGATTCCCTCTCGTCAATGCAGTTAATTCCAAATACAAGCCATTATGCAAAAAAACGCGCTATATGCGCGGTCAATGTTCGACTGTCAAACTACCAGGCTACAATATTCATTCATTATTCATTCGACATAAATCGGTTCACCCCTTCTTTCTCATTGGTTGGTGTCACCGCCGGGATATAATTGACCCTGCAGCGCCGGAAAGAAAATGACCCACCCCTGTAGAATCGTCTCCCTCTGATGAGGAACACAGCAAAGCTTCAGAGGGGAGACCGATGCCAAGGAGTGGGACTGTGATCAGCTTACACAAACTTTATGCCGCTGGCAAGAGCATTCGGGAAATTGCCCGCATCACGGGACATGCCCGCAATACCGTGCGCAAATACCTGCGCGCCAACGGTATTCCCGAATCACGTTATGGGCAAAAGAGGGGATCCACATCGACCAATTCATGGCTCAAGGAATCTTCAACTGCGAAGTGTTGCTGCGTCTGCTCAGAGATCAGGGGTATACCGGCGGTATCACCCTCATCAAGGACTATGTGAAACCGCACCGGCCGCCGAGGAAGATTCCTGCCGTGCAGCGATACGAAACCAAACCGGGGTACCAAGCGCAAGTGGACTGGAAGATTTGCGAATACGTCGATTTGAACGGGGAAGTGCGCAAGATTCCGGTGTTCGCAATGGTGCTGGGGTATTCTCGGATGATGTACATCGAGTTTGCCAAACGGTGCGACATCCACAGTTTCTTGCGCTGCCTGATCCATGCGCTTGAATACTTCGGCGGTGTTCCAAAGACGATGCTGACCGACCAGATGAAGACGGTCATCCTCGGGATGGGAGATGATCGAAAGCCCCGATGGCATCCGCTGTTTGAGGATTTCGCCGCAACGGTTGGCATGGTTCCGAAAGTCTGCCGCGTTCGGCGGCCGCAAACGAAGGGCAAGGTGGATCTGGCGGTCCAATTCATTGAGCAGCATTTCATGGCGGGCAGGCAGTTTACGGATGTGGAGGACCTGAACCGTCAGGCAAGACAGTGGTGTGACGAGCAAAACCGGCGCGTCCACGGGACGACCGGGGAAAGACCCATTGAGCGTTTGGCGCAGGAGAAGCTCGGGGCGCTCCCGCCGGCGGATCGTCTGGCCAAATACCGGTTTGAGATGCGAAGAGTCAGCCGGGACGGATTTGTGAGCTATGACGGCGTACGCTATGGCGTTCCCTGGACGTACAGCGGGCGGGACGTGAAGGTGCGGGACATCAACGGATTCATCGAGATCTACCGGGAACAAGAGCTTATTGCCCAGCACAAGAAACAGCATCGATCACGGACGCTGGTGATGTGCGAACACCAATACGCGAACCTCGGCACAGCCCAGGGGTATGCATACCCGAAGCCGCAGGGCATCCAGATTCCGGTGCAGGACGTGGAAGTGCGATCGCCGGATGTGTATGAGCGGCTGATGGAGGTGGGAACATGATCGAGCTGGAACAGGCCCGACTCCGTCTGGAAGAGCTGGGGTTGGGACAAGCCGCCCAATCGTTGGATGCGATCCTCGAAGCTGCCGGTCGCAACCAAAGCACGTATCTGTCGTTCCTGAATGAGTTGCTGGAGGCAGAGCTTCAGGAACGACAACGCCGAAACGTTGAAGTGCGCATGAAACTGGCGCATTTGCCGTACCGCCGCACCTTGCAGGAGTTCGACTTCTCCTTTCAGCCTGGCATGGACGAGCGGCTCATCCGTGAGCTTGCAGGACTGACGTTCATCGGAAGGCAGGAAAACGTGTTGTTTTTTGGGCCACCCGGCGTAGGCAAGACCCATTTGGCGATTGCTCTCGCCATGGAGGCGATTGGACAAGGATTGCCGGTGTATTTCGTTTCGCTTGCCCAGCTCGTGGGCGACTTGCGGAAGGCCTATGAGGAGAACAATTTGGACAAGCGGATGCGCGTGTATCTGAGGCCGCGCTTGCTCATTGTGGATGAAGTGGGGTATCTGCCCCTGGATCCACTTGCGGCAAATCTGTTCTTCCAGTTGGTGTCGGCCCGCTATGAGAAGGGGAGCATGATCCTGACGAGCAACAAGAGCATTGGTGAATGGGGCGAACTGATGGGTGATCCTGTTCTGGCGACAGCGGTGCTGGATCGGCTGCTGCATCACTGCCATGTCGTCAACATTCGCGGGAACAGCTACCGCCTCAAAGACAAAGTAAAAACCGAAATCTATTCGACACCAGGCACACAGGTGGGTCAATTTTATTCCGGCGCTGGTGGGTCAAATGAATTCCGGCGTTGACAACCGTCAATGCTTCTTTCCCTTCATAAAGCCGAAGCCCACGGCCTAGCTGCTGCAAGAACACGGTCAAGCTTTCCGTCGGTCTCAAGAACAGCACCGTATTCACTTCTGGAATATCCACGCCTTCGTTGTATAGATCAACGACAAAAATGAAGTGGATCTCCTTCCGCACCAACCGCTGCTTGACCATATCTCTCACGTCATCCGGTGATTCAGCGGTCAAATAGTCCGACGGCACCCCGAAGGCATTAAACTGTTCCGCCATAAATTGGGCATGCCGCTTCGTGACACAAAACCCGATCCCAATCACGTCATTGATGTCTGTGCAGTACCGCTCGACGGCCTCAAAGATGTACCGCGCGCGTTCTTCCGCCACTTTCTCTTGAATGACAAACAAGCGTTCCAACTCGTTCTCATCGTATCTCCCGAAACGCCATTTCACACCGCTCAAATCAACAGAATCCGTAACCCCAAAATAATGGAATGGGCTGAGCAGTTTGCGTTCGATGGCTTCATATAGTCGCATTTCTGCAGCAATTCGGCCACCAAAATAGTCCGTAATGCTTTTGCCATCCATGCGCTCCGGCGTCGCGGTCAAGCCAAGCAAGATTTTCGGTTGATAATACGTTAATAGCTGCTGATACGATGGCGCCGCCGCATGGTGAAATTCATCGACGATGATGAAGTCATAGAAATCCGGTGGTGTCCGTGCAAAAAGATCCTTCGCGTTCAGCGACTGGATGGAAACAAACAGATGATCAATCTGGTCCGGCACATGACCGGCCACCATCACGTCGCCAAAATTAAGATCGCGCAGGATGGAACGAAAACAAGACAAGCTTTGCTGCAAAATTTCCTTCCGATGGGCGACGAACAAAAGCCGGTTCGGTTTGCCGGGGTTTTGTTGACAATACCGTCGATAATCGAAAGCCGAAATGACGGTTTTTCCCGTTCCCGTCGCCGCTACGACGAGGTTGCGAAACCGCTTGTGAATGTCCCGCTCCGCTTGCAATTTATCGAGAATTTCTTGCTGGTAGTAGTACGGCTGGATGTCAAAATAGAAACTTAGCGCACTATGATCGTCGTTCCGCCAAGAGCGTTCCGCTTTTAGCGCATGTCGTAACTTTTGCTCATGCAGTTGAGGGATGAAGGTGACAAACTCGGGGTTGTTCCAATATTGTTCGAAACTGACCTCAACCTTTTTTACAATGGTTGGCGCATCTTGTTGAGCCAATTTCACATTCCATTCCAATCCAGAAGTCATTGCCGATTCTGAAATGTTGGAAGAGCCAATATACAACGTGCTGAAACCGGTATTGCGCCAGAATAAATAAGCCTTCGCATGAAGGCGAGTCGTATTGGTGTCGTACGAGATTTTGACTTCCGTGTTCGGCAGCTTCGCCAACTCCTGGACGGCCTTATAGTCTGTCGCGCCCATGTAGCTGGTGGTGATGACGCGAAGCTGGCCACCGCGCATGGTGAAAGCTTTCAGATCGTCGAGCAACAAACGTAGCCCGCTGAATTTGATAAACGAAACGAGAAAATCAATCCGGTCACTGGTGGCGATCTCTTTTTTCAATTCCACCAGCATGCTCGGTTCGCGTTTGTCGCCAGTAAACAAAGAACTGATTGAAAGCGGCGTTTCAGGACGAACATGGGCCTTGTTGGCCGCTTGTTTAGCGTCAATCAATTCCAGGAGCATTTCGGCGCCAGGGTGGATGAGCTGTCCCTTCAGATTGGAAAGGAGATCAGCATCCAGCTTATGGCCAGACTCCCGTTCCAGATAATCAATGGCGAATCGGATGATTTCGTTACAGAAGGCGATGCGATCTTTTACCACCGTTTCGCTATGGTCGATGTATTGCATGACTTGCGTGAGCAAGCGGCCTATGTAGGTTCCTAGAATGTTCGCCGATTCCGCCCGATCGATCTTGCTGCGATCATGAAACCATTCTTTATGCCCTTTCTCAAGTTCCGACTGGATATATTCATTGATCACTTGCTCATATAAACCAGGCTGCAGCATGAGGTCACCGCCGATCCTTTTCCTCCATTTCCAATATTCGACACTTCTCGGCATCCTCCTTCTTTCCTAGACACATCCTTTCTCGTTCTCCAACAAAAGACGCAATTGTCCGGACAATCAATAGACACACCTTCCCAACTGCCACATGATGCCACACAAAAACAGCGTCCTCTGGCGCTTTATTGACATCTGTCTCATATATTTCCTGTACGAACGATTCTTTTTTGATTATTTTTGAAATTGTTCCACGCTTTCTCACACGCTACCATGGGGGGACCAATCGAATGCAGAAACTGATGACCTTTCTGAACGTGAAGCGGATGTGGCAAAACACGAAAATCGGCCAGCGATACATGATCTCGCTGATCGTCTCTTTCCTCCTGTTTGCGGCGTCCATGGTCAATGCCTACTTCATCGTCCTCAACATCCGGCAGGACATGAACACGGTGGAGGACGCGAACAATAAATATTCGGAAATTTCCGAAGCGATCACGCTGCTCAATGAAATCAACGTCTTGTCCTACCACTACATGACCTTCGCGAGATCGGACATCAAGGAAACCTACAACGCAAAAATGCAGGAGCTGACCGCCCTGACCGACCGGCTGGCGGCGCAGCTGGACCCGTCCACGGAACTCGGGGCCGGCATCCGCCTGGCGCAAAGCCGCATCGCGGATTTCGACGGCGTGTTCAAGGAGCGGCTGGTGTTCGCCGTGGAGCGGAACCTGCGGGACCAGTTTGCGTTCATCCGCCTGGACATGACCGACCACTTCGAGCAGGGTATGGACGCGCTGCAGCAGATCCAGAGCCTGTATGACGGCTCCCGCGGGGAAGCGGTCACCAGTACATACGGCAATCTGAACCAGGCGAAAAACCAGCAGCTCATCCTGTTCATCATCTCGCTCGTGATCGGCATCGCGGTGGTGATGCTGATTTCCGTCGGCATCAGCCGGCAGATGAAAAAACTGGTCAGCGTCAGCGACCGGATCGCCGACGGGGACTTGACGGTCCGCTCGGACATCGCCGCCAGCAGGAGCGAAATCGGCCGGCTGTCCGACTCCGTGAACCGGATGGCCGACCGGCTGCACGACATGATCCGGACCATCGCCGACATGTCGGCGAAGGTGGAGGATCAGAGCAACAAGCTGCTGCAGGCCTCGGCGGACATGGAAGCGAGCAGCTCGCAGATCGCCGACACGATGAACCAGCTGGCGGCGGGCACCGAGGAGCAGGCCGGCTCGGCCAGCGAAATCACGCATGTCCTCCACGATTTGAACGGGCTCATCATCGAAGCGGGCCGGGAAAACGACCATCTGCTCGGCCTGTCCGACAAAATGCTGGACATCGCCGGCAAAGGCAACCGGCTGATGCAGGACTCCATGGTCAAAATGAACGAAATCAACACCATCATGCGGGAATCCGTCGAACGGATGCACCAACTCGAACGGCGGCTGCAGGACATTTCGGGCCTCGTCGAAGTGGTCGGCAACATCGCCGCCCAGACGAACCTGCTGGCGCTCAATGCGAGCATCGAAGCCGCCCGGGCCGGCGATGCGGGCCGCGGATTCGCCGTCGTGGCGACGGAAGTCCGCAAGCTGGCCAACCAGGTGTCCGAATCGCTGGTGTCCATCACGGCCATCGTCGAAAACATCCTGAAGGAATCCCGCTCCGTGGCGGAAGCCCTCGAGTCGGGCTACGGCCGGGTGGATGAAGGCAGCGGCATGATCCGCCTGACCGGCGACACCCTGAACGAAATCCACGAAGCCGCCCGCCGCGTGTCGGAAGGCATCGGGCGGATGAACGAGCATCTGGTCACCATCACGAAAAGCAGCGAGGAGATCAACAAATCGGCGGAAAACATCGCCGCCGTCTCCGAGCAGACGGCCGCCGGCGTCGAGGAAGTGTCGTCTTCCGTGCAAAATCAGCATGGCATCGTGGAGCTGGTCAACGCGAACGCCCGCGACATGTCCGGCATGACGGGCCAGCTGAAGCAATTGGTGGCGGCGTTCAAAATTTGAATATGCGAAAACGCGAAAGCGGCTGTCCCGATGGACAGCCGCTTTTCCACGCATGGCTTCCTTATTTGCTCCAACGCGACCGTTGCAGCCTTCAACCCGCCCGCGATGACGAGGCGGCTTACTCCGCCGCCAGTTCCCGCCGCATCTTCTCCCTCAGGAAAAAGGACGCCACCAGCCCGGCCAGCACCATGACCGCCGCGGCCGCGATGCCGGCCTTGATGCCCGTCAGGCCGGCGAAAGCGGGATCGGCCGTCCCGTTCTGCGCCAGTCCGGCCGCCTTGCTCATCGTCGACACCATGACGGCGGTGCCGATGGAGCCGCCCACCATGCGGATCGTGTTGCTCATGGCGGTGCCGTGGGGGATCCAGCGGAACGGCAGCGCGTTGATGCCGGCGGTCATGAGCGGGGTCATCAGCAGGGCAACGCCGAACATCTGGATCAGGAACATGGCCGCGATCACGACAAAACCGGTGTCCATGCCGATGTTCAACAGCAGCCCCGTGCCGGCCACCATGAGGGCAAAGCCCGTGATGCACAGGCCGCGCGCGCCGAACCGGTCATACAGCCGGCCGGACACGGGCGCCAGGAGCCCCGTCGCCAGCGCGCCGGGCAGCAGCATGAGGCCGGACTGCAGCGCCGAGCCGCCCCGGACGTTCTGCACGTACATCGGCAGCAGCGTCTCGGTGCCGATCAGCACGGCGAACATGAGCACGGCCAGCGCCGTCGTGAGCGTGAACACCGGATAGCGGAACACGCGGAAGTTGAGCATCGGCTCCTCCATCGCCAGCTGCCGGCGGATGAACAGCAGAAGCGCCGCCGCTCCGGCCGCCAGCGTCGCGAGCACGCCGGCATCGCCCCAGCCGGCGGAACCGATCATGCTGAACCCGTACAGAAGGCCGCCCCACCCGATCGTCGACAGCACGACGGAAGCGGGGTCGACGGCGCGGGGTTTAGGGTCGATGACGTTTTTCATCAGGGCGACGGCGGCCGTCAGCACGATGAGCGCGATCGGCAGCACCGTGTAGAACAGATGCCGCCAGGAGCCGTGCCCGATGATCCAGCCGCCCAGCGTCGGACCGATGGCCGGCGCGAAGCCGATGACCAGGCCGACCATCCCCATGGCCGCGCCGCGTTTTTCCGGCGGGAAGAGAATCAGGGTCACCGTCTGCATGAGGGGCATCAGGATGCCGGCCCCCATCGCCTGGGTGATGCGCGCCAGCAGCAGCACCGCGAAATTGGGGGCCGCCGCCCCGAGCAGGGTGCCGGAACAGAACACGCCCAGGGCAAAGATGAGCAGCGAGCGGCTGCCGTATTTTTCGATCAGAAACGCCGTCACCGGAATCATGATGCCGTTCGTCAGCATGAAGGCGGTGGTGATCCACTGGGCCTGGTTCGGCTGGATGCCGAATTCGTGCATGATCGGCGGAATCGCCACGATGAGCAGCGTCTGGTTGAGCAGGGACACGAAGGAAGCGGCCAATAGCACGCTCAGGATGAGCGAACGCCGGGGCACGGGATGCCTTCCGTCCTGCCCGCGTTCGGCAGGTTTCCCTTTAGTCCAATCCTTCGACTGCATGGACGATCCCCACTCCTTCGCAAACGTCGGCCAAACTGCAAAAAACGATGCAAAAAAACAAAACGAGAACGGCCCGCGCATGCCACGGCCGTTTCGTCGCTTGTCTCCATTGTCGTCCTTCGTCCAACCGTTGTCAAGCCGTCCGGATGGTCATTCCGCCGGGTCGGCCTGCGGCTTCTCCGCCTCCTGCGCCGCCTGGTCCACCCATTCGAGCAGCGCCTTCGGCAAAGCCTCTTCCCGTCCGGACAAGAGGGCGGCGATGTCCTGTCCCCGGTCCGGCGGGTTTTCCTTTTTGATTTCGCTGATTTCCCGGTGAAGCCGCTCCATCTTCTCGTCCAGCATGGCCGCCGTCTCCGCGGCTTCCTTCAGGTCGCGGAGCATGCGCGCGGGCACGTCTCCGTCGTACTTGTAAAAAATTTTATGCTCCAGACTCGCCCAGAAGTCCATGGCGATGGTGCGGATCTGCACTTCCACCGCGACCCGTTCGCACCGGTCGGACATGAACACGGGCACTTCCAGGATCAGATGCAGGCTGCGGTACCCGTTCGGTTTCGGATTTTGGATGTAGTCCTTGACCTCCAGCACCGTCAGGTCGTCCTGCCGGCACAGCATCTCGCTCACCCGGTAAATGTCCGACAGAAACGAGCAGGTGATGCGCACCCCGGCGATGTCCCTGATTTTTTCCCGGATGTCGTCGAAAGAGCGCCCGCCGCCTTTCCGCCGCATTTTGTTCACGATGCTTTCCACCGACTTCACCCGCGTCGTCACGTGTTCGATCGGGTTGTAGTCGTGCAGCATCCGGAACTCTTCCTGCAAAATTTCGATTTTCGTCTCAATCGTTTTCAGGGCAAAATGGTACGTCGTCAAAAAACGCGTCGCCTGCTGGATCATGTCGCGGATCCGGGCAACCTGGATCTCGTTCATGGATCGGTCTCCCTTGCCTTTCTCCCCAATCGGAATACCCTCAACCATACCACAAACCGGCGGCCGCCACAATGACAAGGCCTCTCCCGCATGGAAGAAACCTTCCCGCCGGCAGCGGCGGGCAAGCGGCCATTCAAAAAAAGGACGACGTCGTGCACCCGAGGTTTATCCTGCATTGTCCGGCCCGATCGCCGGCCTGAACGAGGCACGATCATCAAGGCGCGCGGCTGCGGCACCATGTTGAACGAGTGAGTGCCGGTCGCGGGCTGGCCGGCATGTCCGGCCGGTATCGGCGGCCGCCCATGCAAAAGCCGGTTGCCCGCGCGGGCAGCCGGCTTCTTTCACAACCGCCTACTTGTCCAAAATTTCCCGGAGAAACGTCGGCAGCGCAAAGCAGCTTTTGATCACGTCCGCGTTGCAGTAACGGGTGTCCTTGTCAAACCGGATGCCGGCGGGGTCGGGCAGCGGCCGCTTGGAACCGATGGTGAACGTCCACAGGCCGCCGGGATACGTCGGCACCACCGCCGTGTACAGCTTCCGGTGCGGAAACAGGCTGCCGATGCGGTCGTAGGAATTTTTCATGACATCAGGGTAGAAAATGGGCGATTCGCTCTGGCACACCATGAGGCCGTCCTCTTTCAGCGCCTTGTGCAGGTCCCGGTAAAATTCCAGTTCAAAAAGCGGCACCGCCGGTCCGACCGGATCGGAAGAGTCGACGATGATGACGTCGTAGGCGTTCACGGCCTCTTTGGCGAATTTCACGCCGTCGGCGTAGATGTAGTTGACCCGCGGATCGGACAGGTTGCCGGAAACGGCCGGCAGATGCTCTTTGCTCGCTTTCACCACCAGCTCGTCGATTTCCACCATGTCGATGCGCCGCACGCTGGCGTATTTGGCCGCTTCCCGGGCTGCGCCGCAGTCGCCGCCGCCGATGATCAGCACGTCCTGCGGATTCGGATGCATGGACAGCGGCACGTGGGCAATCATTTCGTTGTAGATGTGTCCGTCGAGGGACGTGGTCTGCACGATGCCGTCCAGCACCAGCGCCGGCCCGAAATCGTGCAGATCCAGCACCATGACGTGCTGAAAAGGACTTTGCTGCTCGAACAGAATCTTTTTGACCCGGTAGCTGATTTTCAGGTTGTTCCGTTCGTTTTCGGTCAGCCAGAGTTCACCGTTGATCCGCTGCAGACCGTTCGGCAACGTTTCCATTTTCATCCTCCTTGAAACTGTCGATGAATCGTTCGGCGGCTTTGGACAGGTAGCGGTCCTTCAGCCACACGATCCCCACATCGGAGAAAAAGTTCGCATCGGCGATGGCCAGCGTCCGGATCCGCTCCGTCGGGAAGGAGCGCATGACCGATTCGGGCAGCACGGCGGCGCCGATGCCTTCGGCGATGAGCGACAGGATGACGGCCACGCTGGAGCATTCGCAGATGATGTCGGGCTGGAATCCGTGCCGGATGCATTCGGCCACGAACTGCTCGTGCATCTGTTTCGTGTTGGCGGACTTCAGGGAAAGAAGCGGATGGCCGGCCAGTTCGCGCATGGCGATGGCCCCGTCTTTCGGGAACGACGTCCACGCACCCGGGATGAGCGCCACGAACGGGTCGCTCGGCAGCTTCATGACGCGGTAGCGGGCCGGATCGTTCATCGCCTCGAAAGGCAGCCTGGCCACGATCAGCTCGATGGCCCCCTGTTCCAGCTGTTCGCCGAGAAATTGGTGGTCGCCTTCGGAAATTTTGAATGTCACCTGCGGGTATTTGGCGCGGAAGCGTTCGATGCGCTTCGGCAAAAGCGAAAAGCAGGAGACGACGGACCCGATGGACAGCACGCCGCGCAGGCCCTGCCCGATCTCCTTGACTTCGCGGATCGTTTCGTCCATCTGCGCCAGAAGCGATTCGGCCATCTGGCGAAGCCGCTCGCCGGCCGGCGTCAGCTTCAGCCGCTTGCCCGTCCGGTCGAACAGCTTGACGCCCAGTTCTTCTTCCATCAGCCGCAGCTGGCGGGACAGGGGCGGCTGCTCGATGTGCAGCGACCTGGCCGCGCGGGTCACCTGCCCTTCCCGGGCGGTGGCGACGAAATATTTCAGCTGGCGAATGTCCACGGCGGAATCATCCTCAACCATGCCGGATCGATCGGTGCCGAAATCGGCTCTTGCCGGGCGCGCATGCCCCGTGCATGACGGCGCCGGACATTTGCGCCCGCGTCGCGGGCTCGTGTTTCGGGCTGCGATTCATGCCGGCACGCGTTGCACCGCCCGGATTCGCCAGGGGGCGCCGCTCCGGGCGGCCTCGCCGATTCATACCGATTCGATATGAAAAATGAACAAAACCGATATTATGAATATATCAGAGAACGTGGTATGATTCAAATAATGAGAAAACGCTGCCAATCCTGTAAGGAAAGGACGAGGAGCCATGGACAAATTGGAAATTCGGCTTGCGGAACGGAAGAAAGAAAAACCTCCCGGCGACAAGCTCGGCTTCGGCCAATACTACACCGACCACATGCTGATCGTGGAGTACGACGAGGGCAAGGGCTGGCACAGCCCGCGCATCGAGCCCTATCACAACATTGAGCTGGACCCCGCGGCCAAAGTGTTCCACTACGGCCAGACGGTTTTCGAAGGCCTCAAGGCGTACCGGACCGAAGACGGGCGGGTGCTCCTGTTCCGTCCCCGGAAAAATTTCGAACGGCTGAACCGCTCCTGCGACCGCCTCAGCATTCCGCGGCTGGACGAAGACTTTCTGCTGGAGTCGCTCCTGGAACTCATCCGGATCGACCGCGACTGGGTGCCCGACGCGCCCGGCACAAGCCTGTACATCCGCCCGTTCATCATCGCCACGGAACCGGCGCTCGGCCTGGCGCCTTCCAGAAAATACATGTACATGGTCATCCTTTCGCCGGTCGGCATGTACTACAAGGAAGGCATCAAGCCGGTGAAAATTTTCGTGGAGCCGGAATACGTGCGGGCGGTGCGCGGCGGCACCGGCGAGGCGAAAACCGCCGGCAACTACGCCGCCAGCCTGAAGGCGCAGGAGAAGGCGGAAGGCCTCGGCTACACCCAGGTGCTGTGGCTGGACGGCGTGGAGCGCCGCTACGTCGAAGAAGTCGGCAGCATGAACGTCTTTTTCAAAATCGGCGACACGGTGGTCACGCCGTCCCTGAACGGCAGCGTGCTGGCCGGCGTGACGCGGGATTCCGTCATCCAGATGATCCGCCACTGGGGCATCAGGCTGGAGGAACGCCTGCTGCCCATCGACGAGGTGCTGGCCGCCGCCAAAAACGGCACCCTCGTGGAAGCGTTCGGCTCCGGCACGGCAGCGGTCATCTCCCCCATCGGCGAGCTGAACATCGGCGGCGAAACGATCGTGATCGGCAACAACCAAACGGGCGAACTGACCGCGCGCCTGTACGACACGCTGACCGGCATCCAGTTCGGCCGCCTGCCCGACCCGTTCGGCTGGACGATGGAAGTGTGATGCGGCGCGTCCGCGATCCGGTTTCCCCCTGTGGACAGGCGGAAGACGAAAATGGCCGGAACCCCGGCGGGCGGCCCGGATTTTTCGGGCAGCCCGCTTCATTTTTTCCGCCGGCGCCGCCCGGCTGCCCGGCCGCGCCGGACTTCCCTTTCCGCTTTTGCAGCCTGCCCGTGCAACCTGCCCACCCAAACGGCGGCCCGCTCCGGACGGGATGACCGCCGCCGTCGTGACAATCGCCGCGAATGTGGTACAATACGTGTGTCAACATCGGCTGTCGGCAACTTGGAGGAGGCCTCATCTTTCATGCTCGTCATCGGCATCGCCGGCGGCACCGGTTCGGGCAAGACGACGGTGGCGCGCGCCGTCATGCGCCGTCTCGGTCCGGACAAGGTGACCTTCATATCCCAGGACAATTACTACAAAGACCATCCCGAACTGAGCCTCGAAGAACGCGCGAAAATCAATTACGACCATCCGCTGGCTTTCGACAACGAACTGCTCATCCGGCACCTGAACATGCTGCGCAAAGGCCGCCCCGTCCAGGCGCCGATCTACGACTTCACTGTCCATGCGCGCTCCCCGCGCACCCACCGGCTGCATCCCCGGGGCATCGTCATCATCGAAGGGCTGCATGTCCTGTCCGTCGAGGAACTGCGCAAGGAGCTGGACATCAAGGTGTTCGTGGACACCGACCCGGATGTCCGCATCCTGCGCCGCATCGTGCGCGACATCCAGAAACGGGGCCGCACCATCGAATCGATCCGCGACCAGTACTTGTCCACCGTCAAACCGATGCATGAAGCGTTCATCGAACCGTCGAAAAAATATGCCGACCTCATCATCCCGGAAGGCGGGCACAACAAGGTCGGCATCGATCTTTTGTCCACGCTGATCGACCGCTATTTGTCGGAAGGAAAGCCGCCGGCCGGCCCGGGCAGGAAGACGCCGGGTCGCGCCGGAAAACGGACCGGCGATTCGGGCGGCACGCGGGGCCGTTCCGACTGAACGTCCGGTGCGCGCCGTCCGGTTTCAAGGGTCCGCTCACCCGGGCCAATTCCCGGCACGATCCGACGCCGGGCGACCCCCGGCCTGCCGGACGGCTTCCCGGCCGTCCGCTTCTTCGCTCACTGATAATACAGCCAAAGCAGCTCTTCGGTCGTCGGCTCCGGACGGACCCGCTCCACCGGCAGCCCCATGTCCGCGAAACAGGCCAGCTGCTTGGCTTCCGTTTCGCACCGGGCGGCGTCCGCGCACGGCTGGCAAAACCGCAGCATCCATTCCGTCAGCCGGTTCCCGTCCGATTCCGCCAACCCGTTCCCGATCGGCCCGATTCCGTCCTGCCGCCATATGTCGTTCCACCGATCCCTGTCCGACACGTTCCGGCCCGTCAGTCCAACGTCGGCCATCGCAGGCACCCTTTCTTTGTTTTGATACATCCAGTGTACCCGAAAGCATTTCCTTATATCGTGAATTTTTTCACAATCCAACATGTTCCGTTTGCGCCCGGAAGTGACGGCGCCGGTCCAACGTTCGCACGAAAAGACAGGACCACCGGCCAGGGGTCCGCTACAATGGAAACCGTCAAGGAGGGAATCGGCTCATGGAATGGCTCAACCGGATGGAAAACGCCCTGGAATGGATCGAAAGCCGGCTGGCGGAACCGCTCTCCATCGAGGAAATCGCCGCGGCCGCCTTCACTTCGCCGTTCCATTTCCAGCGGATGTTCAACTTCATCACCGGAATGACGGTGGCGGAATACATCCGCAACCGGCGGCTGACCCTGGCCGCCCGGGAACTGGCCCTGTCCGGCGTCAGGGTGGTGGACGTGGCGCTGAAGTACGGGTACGACACGCCCGAGTCTTTCGCAAAGGCGTTCCGCCGTCTGCACGGCATCACGCCCACCGAAGCGCGGCGACCGGGCGCGACGCTCAGAGCCTTTCCCCGCCTTTCCTTCCAACTCTCCTTGAAGGGGGACAAACCGATGGATTACCGTCTCGAACAAAAAGGCCGTTTCACCGTCGTCGGCAAACCGCTGCGCACCCGTCAGGAAGGCGGCGAAAACTTTCGGGAGATTCCGCGGTTTTGGGAAACGTGCGGCAAGGACGGCACGACGGAACGACTGATGGCGCTGGCCAGGCCGGAAGCCCCGATGCTCGGCATCTGCACCGACTTCGACATGCCGAAAGGCGAGTTCACTTATCTTGTCGCCGTGGAAGCCCCGGCGGAGAAAGCGGATCCCGCCCGGGGCTTTGAATCCCGCGAAATCCCCGCGGCCACGTGGGCGGTGTTCACCACCATCCTGCCGGAGATCCACAAGACGTGGCAGCGCATTTTCCAGGAATGGTTCCCGGCTTCCGGGTACGAGCACGCCGACGGGCCGGAACTGGAAGTGTACGTCATGGACGGCGACGAGATGAAGTGCGAAATCTGGATTCCCGTGGTCAAGACATGATGCGCTCCAACCGGACAGAAAACGAAAAAAGCAAAAAAACGGCTTCGCCAAAAGGGCCCAAAACGGGCCCTCTGGTGCTTTGTCCCTTTCGGAACGGCACCGAACACGCATAGGATGTACGGTCGACAGCGGCCGTTTCGCGCCATGGGCAAGCATTGCGCGGGCTTTCCTTGCGGCTTCCCCTGCGCGGCCCCGGCAAAATCCTTCCGCGCAAAGGCTTTCCATGCGCAAGACATCCCATGCGAAAAGAGGTGGTCCGCTCCGTGCGCTTCAGCGTCATCATCCCGACCCGGAACCGCTCCAAACAGCTCATGCTGACGCTGGCGTCGTTCGAACGGCAGACGTGTCCGCCGGACCAGTTCGAAGTGGTGGTGGTCAACGACGCGTCCACCGACGACACGCTGGCGCAGCTGCAGCACTACCGCCCGCCCTACCGGCTGACGGTCGTCTCCCTCAGCCAGCCCGTCGGCCGCGCCGTCGCCCGCAACATCGGGGTTTCCGCCTCGTCGGAAGACATCCTCATTTTCTGCGACGCGGATTTTCTCGTGTTTCCCGACTTCATCCGGGTGCACGAAGCCTACCGCATCCGCCATCCGGATGCCGTCATCTCCGGCATGCCCAATCTGATGCGGGGCGCCTACACCCATTTTCACGCCGATTTCTCGGAGCAGGAAAAAGCCGAGGCCGCCCGCGTGCTGAGCCAGGCCGGCATCTGGCACGACGCCTGGATGCACGCCCCGCATACGATCGACATCGTCACGCCGGACGACATCCGCCGCGACACCGGCCGGCTGGCGCAGGTCATGCTTCCATGGAACGACGAGGATCCGAACTGGCGCGAATTCCGCGCCACCGACGCGGCACCCTGGATTTTGTGCGTGACGAGAAACCTGTCGCTGTCGCGCGAAATGTTCGTGCGGGTGGGCTGGTTTGACGGCATTTTCCAGAAATACGGGCTGGAAGACTGGGAGCTGGGATACCGGCTGCACGCCCACGGCTACAAGTTCATCAGCATGGCCGAGGTGACGGGCGTTCACCAGGAGCATCCCGCCGCCGTCCGGGGAAAGGAAGGCAACGAGGAAAACTTGCGGTTCTTTTTCGGAAAACACGGTCTGCGCAATCCGGAAATCAGCCTGTTTGCCGTGCATTCGCCGGAAGACGGGCTGCCGGTCTACAAGAACGCCCTGCGCATCCTGCAGCATCTCCGCCGCAGCACGTCCGCCCGGCACCGCAGCGCGGAACGCCGCTTCCGCCACCTGTGCACGCGCACGGCGGTCCGGTTCGTCCGTGATCCGCAGTCGCCGGCGTACCTGCGGGACAAAAACCGGCTGCAGCAGGCGATCCTGGCGGCCAACGGCGTCTACGCCGCCCCGCTTCCGGCCCGGAGAAAATGGCGCAAAATCCGGCGCATCCTGAGCCGCGCGGTTTGCGACATCCGGCGGGCGGACCGCAAAGCCGCCGTCCGGGCGCGGCGCCGCGGCGGCCGGCGGGCGTTGCGCCGGTTGGTCCGCCGAAAGAAGAAAGCCCGCTGAAGGGCCGCGTGGCGGCGGCCGCACGGCAGGAAACCGCGCGGCCGCTTGTTGTTTTTCCGCACGGGAAACCGGATGGCAAAACCCGTCAAATCAGGTAAACTGAATGTCAGAAGCATCCGACATCGGGAAAGCGGGTGAATGGTTTCCATGTGGAAGGAATTCAAGGAATTTGCCATCAAGGGAAACGTGATCGACCTGGCCATCGGGGTCATCATCGGCACGGCCTTCGGGAAAATCGTCACGTCCCTCGTCAACGATCTGCTCATGCCGATTTTGGGTCTGCTGAGCGGCGGCATCGACCTGAACGACCTGTCCTACGCATACGGCGAAACGGAAATCCGGTACGGGGCGTTCCTGCAGTCCATCGTCGATTTTCTGATCATTTCCGTGTCCATCTTTTTCTTTGTGAAGGCCCTCTCCCGCCTCAAGCTGAACAAGAAGGAAGAACCGGCGCCGGAACCGCCGAAGCCGAGCCAGGAGGAAGCGCTGCTGGCGGAAATCCGCGATCTCTTGAAAGAACAGGTATCCGGCACGCCCTGATCGGCCGCGCCGGATCGGGAGGAACCCGCCAGAATCAAACAGCGGATCCGTCCGCAGCAACCGGCGCCCCAAAGAAAACGCCTGCGGCGAAACGCCGCAGGCGGAGCCGAAGGCCGCCGGGAGGCCGAAAACCGCCTTCTCCGTGTCCATGATGCCGTTTCAAATATGCCCGAGAAACCGCCGCACGATGTCCGCGCCCGCGATGAAGGTGCCGAAGGAGGCGCCGATGTTGCAGAGCGTCACCACCAGCAGGATGCGGGTCACTCTGTTGCGCCAAAACCCCTTGACGCTCAGCACGTCTTCCGACAGGCTTTCGAAATCCCGCACGCTGGGCCGGTGGAAATACGCCTGGGTGAACCCGGCGAACCAGCCGGCGGCAAGCAAAGGATGCAGCGTGGTCAGCGGCGCGGCCACGACGGCGGTCAGCACGGCCAGCGGATGGGCGAGCGCCGCCGCCGCGCCCAGGCCGGACAGGAGACCGGTCCAGAGCAGCCAGCTGATCGTCTGCTGCACGCCGACGGACGGATTCAGGAAGAACGTGACCGCGATGAGCGCCACGATGGCGACCGGCAGGACCCAGCCGACGATTTTCGGCCAGTTCGACTTCGGCGGCAACGCCGTCAATGCGCCGAGATCGTGCTCCCGCTGAATCTCCCGCGTGATGCCCGGCACGTGCGCCGCCCCGACGACGGCCACGACTTTGCTTCCCGGCGCTTCCCGGATTTTCTGGGCCAGGTACTGGTCCCGTTCGTCGATGAGCGGCGTTTTGAGCCGCGGCGCCTGCTCCGTGAACTCCTCCAGCATCGCGTCGAGCATGTCGCGGGTTTTCATTTTTTCCAGCTCGTCTTCCGTGATCTCCTCGCTGCTCAGGATGCTCCACAAAATCTGCGTCATCAGCTTGATTTTGCCCCAAAACCCGACGCTCGCCCAGATGCGCGCGAAAGTGATCTGGATGTTGCGGTCCGCCAGCACGAGCCGGGCGCCGGTTTCTTCGGCGGATCGGATGCCCTGGAGCATTTCCATGCCCGGTTCGACGCCGAACTGTTTGGCGACCCGCTTCTGGAACGAAGCCACCGCCAGATTGATCAGCATGAGCGTCGTTTTCTTTTCCCGGATGATTTTGAAAATGTCCGTATCCTTCCACTTGTTCGCCTGCCGGATCGACTCGTAGCGCTGCTCGTCCAATTCGACGCAGACGGTATCCGGCTTCTCGTCTTCGATGACCCGTTTGACCAGCTCCGCGCTGGCGCGCGACACGTGGGCCGTGCCGATCAGGATGATCTCCCGGTCGCCGAGGCGGAGGCGGGTGACGTTCTGCTCGTCCATCGCAACCATCCTTTGATTCGAATGCCTTCATTATACAATAACCGCGGGCTCCGGCGGAACACGGGGGCATTCGGCGCCGCCGGGCGCCGGGTAACCGGAAAGCCGGAAGCGGCTTTGCATTCTCTGACGGAACCCGGCGACACAAACCGGCGTTTTCAAGGCTCTTCCGGATTTTTGGGGAACACGGCGGCCTTATGGCGGGAAACGCGCGCGTTTTTTGACCGAAATGAAGCAAATGGCGCTGCTCTGTTCCGTCAAATTTTCAAAAAAGCCGAATTTCGCCAAACAGCGCCTCTCTGTTCCGCCAGCGCGTCCCGTCCCGCCGGGACGCCCGCAGCGGCGCGAATGATGCAAAAGCGCGGCCAGCCGGCGGCTTTCGCCATCCGGCGGCCATTCGCCGTCGAGCGGCATCCGCCATGCGCAAGCCGCCCGCATGCTGCATGCAGTCGCCGGGACCGCCGCACCGGCCGGCGTCTCACCGGCCGAGGCCGCCCGGGCCCAGCAAAATCTCCCGCACCCGTTCGCACGCCTCTTCCGCGTTCCGCGCCCGGATGACGTGCTCCGGCCTGACCTCGTATTTCAGTCCGGCGTACCGGTACCTCGGGTCATAATAATACTCGAGCAAAAGTTCCACCGCCGGCGCATATTCCTGCCGCATCAGCAGGCTTTCGATTTCCTTCGCCACCGGCGTGTGGATCGCTTCCTTGATCCGCCGGAAGGCGGCCAGGCACTCATCGGGATGGTCCCACGGTTCGTAATCCTGCAGGATGAGCCGGACCCGCTCCTCCACCGGCAGCTCCACCAGAAGATGCAGGCCCTCTTCCTTCTTCGCCCACAGCCGCTCCGGCAGCACCACCTTGCCGATCCGCTTGCTTTCCGCCTCCATCAGCAGGAACGGCGCCTGCTGCCAGCGGACCAGCTCCTCCGCCAGCAGGGCGTCGAACGTTTTCTGGTTGCTGGCGCGAAGGCCGATCCCGCCGAAAATCGAGCCGCGGTGTCCGGCCATCGCCTCCAGGTCCAAAACCGGAAAACCGTCCGCCTTCAGTTTCCGCAAGATCCAGGATTTCCCCGTCCCCGTCAGCCCGTGCAGCACCACCAGACGCGGTTTGATCTCCGCCGTCTCCAAAAAATGCACGACCCAGCGCCGGTAGGCGCGGTAGCCGCCGGCAAGCCGCCGGACATGGATGTCCATGAGCGACAGCAGGGTGGCCGTGACTTTGCTCCGCATGCCGCCCCGCCAGCAAAAAACGGCCTTTCGGCCTTCCACCCGCGCAAACTGTTCCACGAACGCCGGCAGTTTGGCGGACACGATCTCCAGTCCGCGCCGTTTCGCCGCCCCGGCGCCGACCTGCACGTACAGCGTGCCGACCTCCGCCCGCTCCCCGTCGTCAAAGAGCGGAATGTTGAGGCTGCCGGGGATGGTGGCGTTGGCGAACTCCCCGGGCGAGCGGACGTCGATGGTGACCGTTTCGCCCCGCCACCGTTCTTCATTCAGTTCTTCCACCGTGATGTCGTGAATCATGGGCCTCTCCCTTTTTTTTCCGTCAACAAGGCCGCCGTCTCCCCGCCCGCCAGGCTTTTCCGACAAACGCGGCTTTTTTGCGGACTTTCCTTCACGCCATGCCGTTCTCCGCCGTTCGCGGCCGTTTCCCGGACCGGCAAAAAGCAGCCGGCCCGCGGGCATGTTCACGTTGCCCGGGGAAGCCGGAAGGGCCCGTTTCCGCTTTGCCCGCACCCTTTGCCAACGTCACACGACCCGAATGCGGCCTTCTCCCGTGCCCGTCACTTCGCCGATCATGGCCGCTTCCACGCCCGCCGACAAAAACGCCGAAAGCAGCCGGTCCGCCTGCCCGGCTTCCACGCTGATCAAAAGCCCGCCGCTCGTGACGGCGTCGCACAGCATCCACCGGTCGATCTGGTCCAGATGATCCGGAAAGACGACGTGGGGCTCGACGTGGGCGTAATTGTTTTTCGTGCCGCCCGGCACGGCGCCCCGTTCCGCCAGCTCCCTCACCCGCGGCAGGAAGGGCACCTTGTCGCGCCAGATCGTGATCTCCGCCCGGCTGCCCCGCGCCATTTCCAGCGCGTGGCCCATCAGGCCGAAGCCGGTCACGTCGGTGCAGGCGTGCACGTCGTAGCCGGCCATGATTTCCGCCGCCTTGCGGTTCAGCGTCGCCATCACCCGGGTCACCCGCTCGATTTCCTCCGGCGCGAGCAGGTCCCTTTTGATCGACGTCGTCAAAATGCCCACGCCGATCGGCTTCGTCAGGATGAGCCGGTCGCCGGGACGGGCGCCCGCGTTGGTCAGCACGCGGTCCGGATGGACGAGACCGGTGACCGCCATGCCGAATTTCGGCTCCCTGTCGTCGATGGAATGGCCGCCCACGATGGTGACGCCGGCTTCCTTCGCCTTGTCCGCCGCGCCGCGCAATATCTCCGTCAGGATGGCGTGGTCCAGCGCATGCACCGGGAACGCCACGATGTTGAGCGCCACGAGCGGCCGGCCGCCCATGGCGTACACGTCGCTGATGGCGTTGGCCGCCGCGATCTGGCCGAAGGCGTACGGATCATCGACGATCGGCGTGAAGAAGTCCACCGTCTGCACGAGGGCCAGATCGTCGCGGATCCGGTACACGCCGGCATCGTCGCTCGTGTCCGTCCCGACGAGGAGATCGGGGTTCGGACCGGCCGGCGGCAGGCTGCGCATGATGCGGCTCAAATCGGCCGGGCCGATTTTGCAGCCGCAGCCGCCTTTTGTCGTGAGCGACGTCAGTTTGACGAAGGCCGGCCCGTCCGAAGCCGCGCTTCGCGCCGCTTCGTTTTCCGCCGGCCGTTCTCCGCCCGTCGTGTTTCCCGCTGTCGTTTCTCCCATGGCAATCGGTCCTTCCTTGTCAGTTCGATAGTCTACACCCATCATTGTAACGAAAAAAAGGGCGCCCGACCAAGCGCCCTTTCCATTTTCTTTTCCGGTCTGCCGGTGAAAGACGCCGGCTCGTTTTTCGGCAGGCCGGTTTTTCCCCGTCCGTTGTGCGGAGCGGGCATTTCGCGGCTTGCCGTTTTTCGGCGCGCCGGTTGCGGCGTTCGCCCGTCCGGCTGCTTTATCGCGCCGTTTCCCGCGTGACGTCGTTGTAAAACCGGATGGCGTACAGCGCGCACAACCCGACGATGGTGTACACGATCCGCGACATCAGCGAATCGCTTCCCCCGAAAATGCTGGCAACCAGGTCGAACTGGAACAGCCCGACGAGCAGCCAGTTCAAACCGCCGATGATGAGAAGTGTCAGCACAATCGCATGGAACGTCTTCATGGTGGGCAACGACTCCTTGCCTTTTTTTCCTAGATTGCCCGCCGGGCCGTCCGTCTATGCATGGAGATGTCCGCGCATGACATTGATTGCCGCATGATGCCGAGCCGGGCCGTGCGGGTTTGGCCCCGCTTTTTGCGCCTATTCCTCCGCCCATCCCATCGTCCGTTCCACGGCCTTCTTCCATCCGGCCAATAGCCGCGTCCGCGTCTGGTCGTCCATCCCGGGGCGGAACGTCACCGTCTCCCGGTTCAGTCCGCGGATGTCCGCCATCGACCAGAAGCCCGTGCCGAGCCCGGCCATGTACGCGGCGCCGAGGGCGGTCGTCTCGGTCATCACCGGGCGCACCACGTCCACGCCGAGAATGTCCGCCTGGAACTGCATGAGCAGATTGTTCGCCGACGCCCCGCCGTCCACCCGCAGGACTTGCAGGCGGATGCCGGCATCCTGCTCCATCGCCCCGAGCACGTCCCTCGTCTGATAAGCCAGCGACTGGAGGGTGGCGCGGATGATGTGGTTTTTGTTCGTGCCCCGCGTGAGGCCGAAAATCGCGCCCCGGGCATACATGTCCCAGTACGGCGCGCCGAGGCCGGCGAAAGCGGGCACGACGTACACGCCGCCGGTATCCGGCACTTTGCCGGCGTAATATTCCGAATCCGCCGCCGACTCGATCAGGCGCAGCCCGTCCCTCAGCCACTGCAGCGCCGCGCCGGCGATGAAAATGCTGCCTTCCAGCGCATAGGCCACCTTGCCGTCCATGCCCCAGGCGATGGTCGTCAAAAGCCCGGACTTTGACGCCACCGGGCGCCGGCCCGTGTTCATCAGCATGAAGCAGCCGGTGCCGTACGTGTTTTTCGCCATGCCGGTTTCAAAGCACTGCTGGCCGAACAGCGCGGCATGCTGGTCGCCGGCGACGCCGCGGATCGGGATGAGCGCGCCGCCGAACGTCTCCTTGTCCGTCTCGCCGAATTCGCCCACGCTCGGCCGCACCTCCGGCAGCATCGCCTTCGGGATGCCGAGCTCCCGCAAAATGTCCTCGTCCCACGTCAGCGTATGGATGTTGAACAGCATCGTGCGGGACGCGTTCGTGTAATCCGTCGCGTGCACGCGGCCGCGGGTCAGGTTCCAGACGAGCCAGGTGTCCACCGTGCCGAACAGGAGGTCTCCCTTCTCCGCCCGCTCCCGCGCGCCTTCCACGTGGTCGAGGATCCATTTGAGCTTCGTGCCGGAAAAATAGGCGTCGATGATCAACCCCGTCTTTTCGCGGATCACCGGCTCCCAGCCGTTTTTCTTCAGCGTTTCGCAAAGATCCGCGGTGCGCCGGTCCTGCCAGACGATGGCCGGATGCACCGGTTCGCCCGTATGGCGGTCCCACACGATGGTCGTCTCCCGCTGGTTCGTGATGCCGATGGCCGCCACTTCCTGCGGACGGACCCTGGCGGCTTCCAGCACCTCCCGCGCCACGCCGCTCTGCGCGCCCCAGATTTCCATCGGATTGTGCTCCACCCAGCCGGGTTTCGGATAGAACTGCGTCAACTCCTTCTGGGCGACGTACACGACGTTCCCCTGCCGGTCGAACAAAATCGCCCGCGAACTCGTCGTCCCCTGATCCAGCGCCAGCACCACTTTTTTCTCCATGCATCAATGCCTCCCGTGTCATCCGGAGATGACCTTTTTCTTGTCCGGCTGAAACAAAAAGGGTAAGATTTTTTCTGTTCGAACGTCCAGACGTGAGCAAAAAGGAGCTGAGGGTCCCTTGGAAGGAACGAGACCGCATTTCAAGCTGTGGACGGAAGTCCGGCAAATGTTCATGATCGCCGTCGGCGCGGCCATCGCCGCGGCCGGGCTGGAGCTGTTCCTGGTGCCGAACAACATTCTGGACGGGGGCGTCATCGGCCTTTCCATCATCGCGGCCAAGATGACCGGCTTGAAGCTGAGCCTGTTCATCGTGCTGTTCAACCTGCCGTTTCTGTTCATCGGTTACCGCAAGATGGGCCTCCGCTTCGTCATCCACGCGCTGTTCGGCGTGCTGGTGCTGTCCGGTCTCACGGCGGTGCTGCACCACGTCGATCCGTTTACGGATGACCTGTTCCTCGCCACCATCATCGGCGCGGTCATTCTCGGCACCGGCGTCGGCCTGGTCATCCGCAGCGGCGGCGTGCTCGACGGCACGGAAGTGATCGCCATTCTCGTCAGCCGGAAAAAACCGGTGTCCGTCGGCCAGTTCATCATGGTGCTCAACTTTTTCATCTTCATCCTGGCCGCCCTGCTCGTTTTCACCTGGGAAACGGCGATGTATTCGATCATCACCTATTATCTCGCGTACAAAATGATCGACATCGTCAACGAAGGTCTGGAAGAGCTGAAGTCGGTGACGATCATTTCCGATGTTCCCGACCGGATCGCCGAAGCGATCCGGGAGCAGCTGCACCGCGGCATGACGTTCCTGCACGGCGAAGGCGCTTTCAGCGGCGAGCCGAAAAAAATCATCTACATCATCGTCAGCCGGATCGAACTCTCCACCCTGCGCGAAATCGTCAACGACATCGACCCGAAGGCGCTCGTGGCCATCGAAAACATGGCCGACGTGTCCGGCAGCAACTTCCGGAAAAATAGCCACTAGACCGCCGTCTTGGTCCATCCCGCGGCCGGCCGGGCGGCCCCCATTCGGCGGCACCGGTCGACGGACCGTCAAACCGGCGCCCGCAAGGTGAACCGGGCCGTTTCCCAGCTGTCGCCCCCGGCGCTGACGCGCAGACGGCCCCACAGGGCCTCGACCGCTTCATCCTTGCCAAGGGTGGCCCACGTTTCCGCATTCATCGGATCCGCATAATCCAGAAGGCCGTCCGCCGCAAACGGGGAGTCGTTCCCCTCTTCGTCCCCGGTGAACAGCAAATAGGAGACGATGCGGCGCAGGCGGTCCTTCACCCGGCGGAAGGGCGACGCCTCCCCGTCCACCGGCATGCCGTCGGGCAGCTCGCCGGCCCGCCGCCTGTGCCAGTATTCGCGGAACGCCTCCGCCACTTCTTCCGCCGCTTCCGCCTCCACGCCCGTTTTCCGGCAGATGGCACGCAAGCCGTCCGGCCCGAGCCCGTCAGCCACGTCCGTCGGATAGAGCGACAGCGCCTCGATCCGGTAGCCGACGTCGTTCAGATACAGGTCGCTCTTGGCGCCGGACGGCTTCGTGCGGATGCCGATGCCGGCGGCCAGTTCGGCCTGCTCCTCTTCGCTCATGTTGCGCAGCGTGATGGCGCCCAGCGTTTCGGGCAGCTCGCCGTACTCCCGCATGAACCGGACGCTGCGCAGGCGCCCCTGCATCGCCCGCCGGTCCCGCACGAGCACCAGCATCAGCTTCAGTTTCAGATCGTCCTGCATTTTTGTACGCATGATTGAATACCCATCTCTTTTCCTTAATCATTTCTCTTTCCTGAAAACAATTCCTTCCGACGGATCCTCCTGCCATTTTATCGCGAATGGGCGCCGCTGAACAGCCCGAACGGGCGGAACGCCGCAAAGAATCGGCAAAAAATGAAATGCGTGAAAACCGAAAACGAGCCCCGAGCGATCCGGGAACGAAAATGAGCCGCATGAAATCCGGCTCTCGCCGACAGCGAAACGGATTTCATCCGGCTCATTGGGCTGACAACGCAAAAACGGACGCCGGCAAAGAAAAGACGGGGCTTTCTCCGCCTTTGGGCCGCTTTGCGGCAACATCGGAAAAGAAGCGGGTTTTCCCCGCCTTCAGCTTACCATGCGGACAAAATCATCCAGCGTGTGCCGCTGCAGCAGACAGTAGCGCGGCAGCTCGAGGCGCGGCGTGGACGGCGTGCTCTTGGCATCGGAGACGATGAAGGCGGCGCGGTAACCGAGTTCCCGCAGCACCTCGATCGTGACTTCATTGTAGTTGCCGTACGGATAGGCGAACACGTCCTGCTTCCGGCCGACGAGCGCTTCCAGCGCCCTGCCCGCCTCGGCGATTTCTTCCCGCTGTCCGGCCTTGTCCAGCTCGGCCAGCATCGGATGGCTCACCGTATGGTTCAGCACGTCGATCCCCCGGGCGGCGATTTCCTTCATGTCCTCCGCGCTCATGTTCAGCCGGTTGCCGATCCAGTCCGTGACGGTAAACTGCGCCGCCTTCATGCCGTACCGGGTCAGCACCGGCATCACGTATTCGGTGAAGTCGGCGGTGTTGTCGTCGAAGGTGATGAGCACCGGCTTTGCCGGCGCGGGCGCTTTCCCGTCGAGCACGTCCAGATATTCGTCGACGGACAGCGTCGTATAGCCGTTCTCGTGAAGCCAGGCCATCTGCCTTTCGAATTCGTCCAGCCGGTATTGATAGTCGTTTCCCGGATCCGGATCCGGTTTGACCACATGGTAAAGCAGCACCGGTATCTCCATGGTTCTCCCGCCTTTTTGCCTTCAGGTTCTTCTTGTCGCCACCTACCATTATATACCCGACGGCGGCTGCAAAACAGCCAAACTTTTCGCGCCGCCCGTCAACCGTTCCGGATCAGGTGGTCGAAGGCAGCCAGCGCCGCCGCCGCGCCGGAGCCCATGGAGATGATGATCTGTTTGTACGGCATGTCCGTGCAGTCGCCGGCGGCGAACACGCCGGGCAGACTGGTGGCGCCCCGCCTGTCCACCTTGATTTCGCCGGTCTTCGTCTTCTCCACGGCGCCGCCCAGCCATTCCGTGTTGGGCACGAGCCCGATCTGCACGAACACGCCTTCCACCGCGGCCTTCCGGGTTTCGCCGCTTGCCCGGTCCGTCCAGGCGATGCCTTCCACCGCCTCCCGGCCGTAGATTTCCGTCACCTGCGCATGGGTCACGACCGTCACGTTGGGCAGGCTGCGGAGCTTGTCCTGCAGCACGCCGTCCGCCTTCAATTCCGGCATGAACTCCAGCAGCGTGACGTGTCCGCAGATGCCCGCAAGGTCGATGGCCGCCTCGACGCCGGAATTGCCGCCGCCGATGACCGCCGTGCGCTTGCCGGCGAACAGCGGACCGTCGCAGTGCGGACAGTAGGTCACCCCCCTGTTGCGGAATTCCCGCTCGCCGGGAACGCCCAGATTCCGCCAGCGGGCCCCGGTGCAGAGGATGACCGTCCGGCTTTGCAGCACCGCGCCGTTTTTCAGCTCCACTTCGATGAAGGGCCCGCTTTCCGGCTTCGCCAGCCGCACCGCCTGCTGGCCCGTCATGATGTCGATGTCGTAGGAGCGGGCGTGGGCTTCCAGATTGGCGGCAAGTTTCGGGCCTTCCGTGTAGGGAATGCCGATCACGTTTTCGATGCCGATCGTGTCGTTCACCTGGCCGCCGAACCGCTCGGTGACGATGCCGGTGCGGATCCCCTTGCGGGCGGCGTAGATCGCGGCGCTGGCGCCGGCCGGCCCGCCGCCGACCACGAGCACGTCGTAGGGCGCCTTGCCGGCGAAAGCGGCCGCATCCTGACCGGCGCCGAGCTTCTCGAGAATGTCCTCCAGGGACAGCCGGCCGCTTTCGAAAAACGCCCCGTTCAGATACACCGTCGGCACCGCCAGAATGCCCTTTTCCTCGACTTCCTTGCGGAAAGCCGAGCCCTCCACCATCGTGTGGGAAATGTTCGGGTGCACGAGGCTCATCACGTTGAGCGCCTGCACCACGTCCGGGCAGTTGTTGCACGTCAGGCTCACGTACGTCTCAAACCGGTATTCCCCCGGCAGCGCCCGGATGCGGTCGAGGACGCCGGGCTGCACTTTCGGCGCCCGGCCGCTCACCTGCAGCAGGGCCAGCACGAGCGACGTGAATTCGTGGCCGAGGGGAAGGCCGGCGAACACGATGCCGGTGTCTTCGCCGGGCCGGTTCACGCTGAAGCTCGGCGTGCGGGGAAGCGACGTCTTTTCCCGCTTGATCCGCGGCGACAGGCGGGTCAGCTCCTCCAAAAGCTCCAGCATCTGCTTCGACACCGGATCGTCACCGGCCGACACTTTCAACAGCACGTCGCCTTCCAGCAGTTCCAGATACTGCACCAGCTGCGCCTTGATGTCCGCATCGAGTGGCATGGCCGTCTCCCTAGATTTTGCCCACCAGATCGAGGCTCGGCTTCAGCGTCTGCCCGCCTTCCTCCCACTTGGCCGGGCACACTTCCCCCGGATGCTCCCGCACGTATTTGGCCGCCTTCAGCTTTTTGACCACCGAGGCGGCGTCCCGCCCGATGCCGTCCGCCGTGATTTCCGCCGCCTGGATGACGCCGTCCGGGTCCACGATGAACGTGCCGCGCTGGGCCAGCCCGGTCTCTTCATGGAACACGTCGAAGCCGCGGGAAATGGCCCCGGACGGATCGCCGATCATGACGTACTCCACCTTGCCGACCGCTTCGGAATGGTCGTGCCATGCTTTGTGGACATAGTGGGTGTCCGTGGACACGGCATACACTTCGGCGCCCAGCTGCTTCAGCTCGCGGTAATGGTTTTGCAGGTCTTCCAGCTCCGTCGGGCACACGAAGGAGAAGTCCGCCGGATAGAAGCAGAAGATGCTCCATTTTCCCTTCAAATCTTCGTCCGTCACGTCGATGAACGACCCGTTGTGGTACGCCTGCGCGCGAAACGGTTGGATCTTTTTTCCGATGAGCGACATGACCGTCCTCCTGCCTCCAACGTTTCGGGACCGCGGAAGGTCCCTTTTTCCCTATTAGGATGCCCGGTTGAAGAAAAGGAAATACGCGGAAACGGCCGGACGGCCCCGGTTTTTCACCCGGTTTTATCCGGTTATTCATCCGGTTTTCATCCGGCCCGCCGTCCCGTCACGTCGCCGCCGGGGTCAGCGCCTCCAGTTTCTTCCGCAGCTCATCCACCCGTTTCTGGTCTTCTTCCAGCACTTTGTCCACCACGTCCTTGCTTTCCCTGTCCAGCTCCCCGGCGACCATTTTGTGGGAAAAATGAATGCCGTACTTGTTCTCCCCGACCAGCGCATCGCGCAAAATGTCCCGCACGTCTTCCGGGGCCCCACCCAACTTCTGCATCCACAGCTGCATCTCGCCCATGAGGCCGGGACCGTCCGCCGGCTTGCCGCCGAGCTCCCGGATGCGCCGGGCGATCGTTTGCGCCCCGCGTTCCGCCTGATCCCGGAACCGCTGCAGCAAGTCCTTCACGTCCGGATCTTTGGCGCGCTCGATCAGCCGCTCGTATTGGCGGATGCCCATGTACCGTCCTTTCAGGAACCCGTTCAGCTCGTCGATCACCCGCTGCCTTTGCTTGTCGTCCACGATCGGTCTCTCCCTTTTCGCCGTTTTCCGGATAGTATGCCCAACCGTCCCTGCTTGCCGAACCCGGCCGCCGAAGGCGGGAGATGGAAAAGCAAATGGAACAAGGTCTTTCCGCACACATGCGGTGCAGAAAGACCCGTCAAATGTTTTCCGGTATTGAATTTAAATCTCGTAAACCATTTCCGCCTGTGCGCCGGCGGCATCGTCGTCCGGCTCCAGCACCCGGTCGAGGATGCGTTTTTCGAAATGGGCAAAGCCGGTGTCCCTCACGCGGGGCCGGGCCAGCGTGATCGCCAGATCGAGGGCGACGGCGCCCCGCTCGATCAGGATGACGCGTTCCGCCAGCGCCACCGCCTCTGCGACGTCGTGGGTGACAAGCAGGGCGGTGAACCTTTGCTGCAGCCACAGCCGCTCGATGAGCCGCTGCATTTCGATGCGCGTCAGGGCGTCGAGGGCGCCGAGAGGCTCGTCAAGGAGCAGTAGCCGGGGATTCCCGATGAGGGCGCGGGCGAGCGCCACCCGCTGCTTCTGGCCGCCGGACAGAACGCCCGGCCAGTCCCGCGCCCGCTCCTCCAGACCGACGAGGCGCAGCGCTTCCCGCGCCTTCTCCCCCGCTTTCTTCCTGCCGAGCCCCCTGGCGCCCAGCATGACGTTCTGCTCCACCGTCTGCCAGGGCAGAAGCCGCGAATCCTGGAACATCACCCGCGCGGACGGATCGAGACCGGCGGCGGGCCGGCCGTTCCTCAGGATGACCCCGCCGCTTGGCGCCTCCAGTCCGGCGATGAGCCGGAGCAGCGTGCTTTTGCCGCAGCCGCTGCGGCCGACGACGGCGACGAATTCCCCCTCCCGGACCGACAGATTCAGCCCGTTCAAGACGGCCGGACCGTTGCCGAACCTTTTCGTGACCTGGTGCAGGTCGACGGAAATGCCGCGGACGCCGGGGCCGCCCGGACTTTCGTCGGCCCGCGGCCGTTGCGGATGTTCGTCCGGATGCCGGCGATGCTGATCTCCGCCCGCGGGACGGTCCGGGCCGGCTCTTTCTTCCGGCCCGTCCGGACCTTCCATCCGGTCCGGACGGGCCGGACCGTCTCCCGGAACGCCGATCAGACGGCCGGCGGATTTGCGTGCGGCCTGCCGAAATGCGGATGCCACTTCAGCCAACTCCTCTCCAACCACTTCGCCATCAGATCGGAAGCTTTGCCCAGCAGGGCATACAGCAAAATGCACAGCACCACCACGTCCAGCTGGAAAAACTCCCGGGCGTTCATCGCCATGTAGCCGATGCCGTCCTTGGACGAGATCGTCTCGGCCACGATCAGGGTCAGCCACATGATCCCGAGCGCGTAGCGAAGTCCGACCAGAATGGACGGCATGGCGCCGGGGAGGATGACCTTGCGGTACAGGGCGCCGCGGCCGAGCCCGTATACGCGGCCCATCTCGATCAGGCCGGGATCGACGCTGCGGATGCCGTGGAGCGTGTTCAGATAGATCGGAAACAGGACGCCGAGGGCAACCAGAAAAATCTTCCCTTCGTTGCCGATGCCGAACCAGACGATGACCAGGGGGATCATCGCCAGGTGCGGGATGTTGCGGATCATCTGGATGGAAGAATCGGTCAGCTTTCCCGCCAGCCGGGCCACGCCGTTCAGGAGCCCGAACAGAAACCCGATGCTCCCGCCGATGAGAAAGCCGGCAAGCGCCCGCCAGGTGCTGACCGCCAGCGAACGCGGCAGTTCGCCGCTTTGCGTGAGGCGGACGGCGGCTTCCGCCACCTGGACCGGCGTGGGCATGATCCGGTTCGAAATGAAGCCGAGCGAGCCGAGGAGCTGCCAGACCGCGATCACCAGCACCGGCAAAATCCAGGGGAGCACCGGTTCGAACCGGCGGAACGCTGCAGACGTTCCCCGCATGGGCCGCCCTCCCTTCAATGCGCCGACGTTCGCAGGGCCGGCCTGATCGAATTGGCAATCAGTTCGCCGAACGGGCTGATGGAGCTCGGGCCGTGCGGCGTTTTCCGCTCGACGGGCAGATGCGGGAACAACAGGTCGGCGACCCGGTACGCCTCTTCCAGATGGGGATAGCCGGACAGGATGAACGTGTCGACGCCGAGCTCCTGATATTCCCGCATGCGGGCCGCGACGGATTCCGGACTGCCGACGAGGGCCGTGCCCGCGCCGCCCCGCACGAGCCCGATGCCGGCCCACAGGTTCGGACCGATCTTCAGCCGGGAGCGGTCGCCGCGATGGAGCTGGCTCATCCGGCGCTGGCCGACCGAATCGAACCGGGCGAAAATGTTTTGCGCCCGGGCGATCGTCTCGTCATCGACGTGACGTATCAGGTCTTCCGCCGCCCGCCACGCTTCTTCTTCCGTTTCCCGCACGATGACGTGCAGGCGAATGCCGAACTTGACCTGGCGGCCGGCCGCTTCCGCCCGCTTGCGGACATCGGCGATTTTCTCCGCCACTTCCTCGGGCCGTTCGCCCCAGGTCAGATACACGTCGGCGTGTTTCGCCGCCACCTCGTGGGCCGCGGGCGACGACCCGCCGAACCAGACCGGCGGATGGGGCGTCTGCAGCGGCGGAAAGAGCACGCGGCCGCCGGCGACCGACAGATGCCGGCCGGCGAAATCCACCGTCTCCCCCGCCAATTCCCGGCGCCAGATCTCGAGAAACTCGTCGGTCAGTTCGTACCGCGCGTCGTGTCCGAGGAACAGGCCGTCGCCGGCCAGTTCCACCGGATCGCCGCCGGCCACCACGTTGATGAGCAGGCGGCCGCCGGAAATGCGGTCGAAGGTGGCCGCCATCCGCGCCGCCAGCGTCGGCGACATCAGGCCGGGGCGGACGGCGACGAGAAACTTCAGATTCCGGGTAACGGGAATGAGGGAAGAGGCCACGATCCACGGGTCTTCGCAGGAGCTGCCCGTCGGAATGAGCACGCCCTCGAAACCGAGCCGGTCCGCGGCGGCGGCAATTTGCGACATGTACGCCCCGTCCACCGCCCGCGCGCCGGCGGCGGTGCCGAGATGGCGTCCGTCGCCGTGGGTCGGAATAAACCAGAAAATGCGCATGGATCATTCCTCCTCGAAAAAGGTCGTTACTCGCCGGCCGCCGGCCGGACCGTCGCTTCTTCCACGCGGATGTCAACGGGAATCAGGCCGAGCTGCCGGAACGTATCGGCGATGCGCTGCTGGGCTTCCAGCACTTCGGCGCCGACCCGCTGCACCCCGTACTGGCGCCGCCCGGCCGCCAGTTCCAGGGACGGCACGTCGATGCCGAGCTGCGGCGACAACAGTTCCGCCAATTCCTTCGGATGTTCCTTCGCCCACTCGTCGATCCTGCCGGCTTCTTCCAGAATGATCTCGACCACGTCCGGATGCCGTTCGACGAAGGACCGTTCGCCGAGGAAAAACTCGTGGTTGTGCACCAAATCGGTGCCGTCGGCCAAAATCCTGGCGCCGGTGGCCGTTTCCGCCGCCGCCAGGAACGGATCCCAGATGACCCAGGCGTCCACCTTGCCGCTTTCGAAGGCGGCCCGGCCGTCCGCCGGCGGCAGGTAGACGGTTTCGATTTCGTCATAGCCGACGCCCGCCTGCTCCAGCAGTTTGACCAGCAGATAATGCACGTTGGATCCTTTGTTGAGCGCCACTTTCTTTCCCTTCAGATCGGCGGCCGTTCGGATGTCCGAATCTTTCGGGACCAGCAGCGCTTCGCTCCGCGGGCTCGGCGGTTCGTGGGCCAGATAGACGAGGGGCGCGCCCGCCGCCTGGGCGAAAATCGGCGGCGCTTCGCCGGTATGCCCGATGTCGATGCTGCCGACGTTGAGCGCTTCAAGCAGCTGCGGCCCGCCGGGAAATTCCGTCCATTCCACCCGGATGCCCCGTTCCTCCAGCCTGCGGTCGAGCCGGCCGTCCGCTTTGAGAATGTTGAGCGTGCCGTATTTCTGATACCCGATCCGCACCGTCAGCGGCTCTCCGCCGTTTTCCTTCCCACCGGCGCTTCCGGCACCGGATCCGTCCCGGCCGGCAACGCCGGGGCCGGTCCCGTCCGTTTCGGCCGCGGCTCCGGAACCATCCGGCGCGTTCCTGCCTGCGGCGCCCGCCTGGCCGCCGTCCCCGCCGCAGGCGGCAAGAAGCCAGGCGGCAAGGATCAGCGCCGAGGCCAACGCGGCCGCCGAAGCAAGGGCCGGCGCCTTCACCCGCCGGCGTCCCGCTTCTTCACGTCCGGCTCCGCGCATGCGCCAGCACCTCCAGCTCCTTTTCCAGCTCGAACAGCATGGCGTCCAGCCGCGTCTTCAATTCGTCGTCCAGCTCGAACTGCACGTCCCCGTTCCGCTCCGAGCGCGTCACCTGCACATCCACGGCGTACACCGACGGCGCGAACCGCCGCGCGCCCAGCGCCGCGGCCACCGGCTTGAAGGCGAATTCCACCGCCAGCAAATGGGCGATCGTCCCGCCGATGAACACCGGGGCCACCCACTTGTCGGCCAGGATGTGCTGCGGCAGCACGTCGAGGAACAGCTTCAACAGTCCCGTGTAGGACGCCTTGTAGACCGGGCTGGCGAAAATGACCGCATCCGCGCGCTCCACCCTGCCGACGGCTTCCTTGATTTCCAGCTTGTCGAACCGGCCGAACACCAGGTCCCGGGCGGGCAGATCCGCCACCCGGATCTCGTCCGCGGCATGTCCGCCGAGCGCCAGCTGCCGCTGCACGTGGTTCACGATCCCGGTCAGCCGGGAAGCCGCATTCGGGCTTCCGTTCACAATGACCACGCTGGCCAATCTCTCCATCTCCTTTCCCAATCGGACGTGTAAACAAAAAGACCCCCGTCCCTGCATCACCCGTCAAGGCACGCCTCGAGTCAACGCGCTGCAGAGAAAGGAGGTCTCCGGCGGTCCGGTCGAACCCCAATTTACACTATTCCGATTTTTTTAATATGATTTTGTGACAAAAATATTACCGCCTCGGCGTGAAATTGTCAACGGTTTTTTGCAGTCAAAAACCGACCCGGAGACGCTTTCCGGGATGCCGGCCTTCGACGGCGGGCCCATCGCGCCCTGATGCGGGGGAACCTGCCGGAACGGAGCGAAGTCCGCGAACCCATCCGGAAGGCGCCGCTGGGGGGCGCAAGCGGCGGCGCGCGGATGAACCTGCTGATCGACGGGGATTGCGTGACGGAAGAATGCGCGACGCACCTGATCCCGATCGTGCGGGACGTCACCGCCGAAGCGGAAATTCGCCGGGAATTTGGCGAATCCTTCGGCCGCGCCGATTCGTAAATTTGATCAAACAAGCGTTGTCCGGGAGGCGTGCACCGATGGAGACCACCGTCGGCCTGGCCGCAAGGCTGGAACCGAAAATCCGGGCCATCATCGCCCCCTATTGCCGCCAACGGCCCGGTCTAGAGCTGGCCATCGGCCTGATCAAAGACGGGGAAACGGCAATTCTGCATCCCGGCCCCGAAGGCCCCGAAGCGTCCCATGCGCCGCCGTCGGGCGATCCGCCGCAAGCCGGGCCGCCGCTCCGTTCCAAAAAGCCGCATGAGCCCGTGTACGAAATCGGATCCGTCACCAAAGTGTTCACCGGCGCCTTGCTGGCCCGGGCGATCCGCGACGGGCTCGTCCGGGCGGACGATCCCGTCACCCGTTTTCTTCCGGCCCTGGCGCGCAACCGGTCCCTTGCCGGACATCCCGTCACGCTGCGCCATCTGGCCACCCACACGTCCGGCTTGCCGTCCCTGCCGCCTTCATTCATGGCCAAATTGTTCATATCCCGGAAAGTCCGCGCCAATCCGTACCTGCATTTTTCCAAAGACGACATGGTCCGTTTTCTCGCCAAATACAGATTTCCTTCCGCGCGCAGGTTCCGGTACTCCAACCTCGGCGCCGGTCTTTTGGGTCATCTTCTGGCGGATGTGTACGGTGGAGATTACGAAACCGTCCTGCTGAACGAAATCTGCCGGCCGCTCGGCCTCTCCGACACGGCCATCCGGCTGTCCGGCCAGCAGCGGCCGCGCCTTGTCCCGGGACACGACGAGCGCGGCAAGCCGGCGTCCGGCTGGGATTTCCGGGCTCTCGAAGGGGCGGGGGCGCTGCGCTCCACGGCGCGGGATTTGCTGGCTTTCCTGCGGATCCACATCGGGGGCACGGGCCATCCGCTTGAAGAAACGCTGCACGATACCCACCGCATCTGGCATGAAGAGCCGGGCGGCCTGTGCGTCGGCATCGCCTGGCGATGGGACCGCCGGTCGAAGGTCTACTGGCACAACGGCGGCACCGGCGGATATTCGGCCTTTGTCGGGTTCAGCAAAGCGAACCGGGCGGGGACCGTGGTGCTGTCCAATTACGCGGACGGCCCGGCCGCGGGCGGTTCGGCGGACGGCATCGGCGCCGCTCTTCTGCGCCTGCTCGTCGAATAAAGTCGAATGAAAAAAGCAACATTCCGTGACATCCATTCATTTTCCGGCGTTCGGTTCCGATATAAAGAGACGGCAATGTGTCGAACATTGTCAAAACATTGACAACACAGGATCAGAATCGGAGCAGCAGCTTATGAAAAAAATCTTGAAGCGATTTGCCGCAATCCGGAAACGCCGGCGCCTGTCCTACCAGGATATCGAAAAACGGACCGGCATCCCGCCCGCGCGGATGAAGGAGCTCGAATCGGGGAAAGCCGCCGTCACCGTCGAGGAATTGGAGAAGTTGCTCACGCTGTACCGCATGACGTTCGACCAAGTGCAGAAATACGGGCGCTGGAAACGGCTGACCGTTCCGGCGCTGGCCTTGCTGGCGGCGGCGGTGCTCGCGGCCGGCGCCTTCCATTTCCGGCCCGGTGCGGAGCCGGCCGGCTCCTTCCTGTCCGGCGAAGAACCGGCGGCTTCCCGGCTTGGGCAGCCGGGGGCGGCGACAGCGGAGCAGCCCGAACTTATGGCAGGCGGCGATCGCGGCGTTGCGGAAGAGGGGGCCGGCCGGCCGGATGGCGCGCCGGCCGGCGGCGCCGCGGCGGAAGCCGGCGGGCCCGGGGCGTCCGGCGAAGCGACCAGATCGGACGCGCCGGACCCGGCAGAGGCAGACTCGTCTTCGGCCGGGACGGAGCCGGACGGAACGGAGCCGGCCCGGGTCTTCCCGCCGGATGAACCCGCCGGCGGCACGGTCGTGTTCCGGTTTTGGGGCAACGTGCCCTACCACGCCGAACGCCTGCCCCGGGCCGAAACGGCCGGCGACGCCCGTGTGATCGACGTGTTGCCGGTCCAGCACCTGGACGCAAGCCGGCCGGACTGGCTGACGGAACACGACAGGGAGACGCTCATCCTGAACGCCGGCACGAGCGAGGTATGGACGACGGAAACGGCGGACGGATTTGCAGCCCTCCGGGAAGACGGCTACACGGCGATCGGACTCGGGACAACTCCCGGCGTATACGAACCGCTGATCGTGGAAGCGGCGGGCCGGAAAATCGGGCTTCTGTCGATGGCGGGACTGATCCGCAACGCGGAGGAAATCGCGCTGCCCACCAGGGTCGGGCTGGCAAGGGCGTACCGGACGGACGAAGTGACGGAAGCGGTGAAGCGGGCGAAAGAACAGGCGGACGTGCTGTTCGTCCTGATCGACTGGGGCCGGCGGCACGGCCAAGCCCCCAATACTTCGCAGCGGCTGATCGGCAACGCGATCATCCGGGCGGGCGCGGATGCCGTGATCGGCAACCGGCCCGTCCGGGCCCAGGATTTCGTCATCGTCGACGGCAAACCGCTGTTTTACGCGCTGGGCCACGCCGTGTCGGAAGAAGCCGGGGACGGGGCCTTCGGCCTGATGGTGGAAGCCGTGTTTTCGCCGCAATCGGACAAGCGCGGCTGGGACCGTCTCACGGTGCGCGTCGGGAAGCTGGAAGACGGTGTCCTGCAATTTGATCTGACCGAAGAAGACGAAAACCGGCTGCAAGTCCTGTATGGAGACAAGGCACTGCCCGACGGCATGGCGCTGGCGTGGTAAACGCGGCCGAAACGAAGCTCCGGCGAAAGCCTGGCTTTGCAAGCTTTGCTTCGCCGGAGCTTGGCTTCCGCCGGGGCTCTTTTCCGCCGGGGCTCTTTTCCGCCGGGGCGCCGCCCGGCCGTCAGCCCGTCCGCTTCACAAACGGCGGCCTGCCGTTGGATTCGCAATGTTTCACCCAGTCGCCGGACGGGATGACGGGCGACGCTCCGAACCGGTCCGACACGTACACCCACGCGTCCATTTCGCCCGCTTCGGTGCGGACGGGGCGTAGCACCCGTTCGTACAGGTTGCGCGGATCGCCGGGGCCGAAATAATCCTCCAGTTCGTCCGTGCGGCCGAGCGTTTCGTCGTCGACTTCATAGAGTTCCCCCACCACGTCCCCGTCGCCTTCCCGCATGGCCGGGTAACCGCTGCCGGTGTCCACGAGCACGCCTTTCGCCCGCGCTTGCCGGAAAAGGCAGCGGGCCGATTGCAACAGCCCGTGGTTCGCTTCCCCCCTGCGCAACGTGCCGTAAACAAACAGCCTGTGCATGGTTTCACCCGCCTTGTGCCGAACATGGAACAAATGCCGTCCGATCCGTTCCGGCCCGGGCAGCCGCCGAACCGGAACCTCCGGCCTCGTCCGCGCCTTTCCCGCAGCCGGTGCATGCCCGCTTCCCGTTGCCCGCTTCCCATTTTACGGGATTCCGGTCTTGCGAAAAACAAGATTGTCCGCTTTTCTGACATGAAAAATGGTCCGGCACGAAAAAAGGGCCGCCGGATGGCGGCCGCCGCTTGTCCAGGTTCCCCTTTTTTCAATATTCCCCCTTGATGATGAAAAACGATCCGCGGATGGTGCCGGCCAGCTTCGACCGCTGCCGGGCAAACTTGAAGGCGCCGAGTTCCGCGGGCACGTCCATCCCTTCCGACAGCTTGAACCCGACGGCCCGTTTTTTGGGGTTTTCGACGTCGTACATGACGTTGATCGCCAGCCCGTTTTCGTAGAACACGTAGGCCATCCGGAGGGTGTCCACCCGAAACTGCGACGTCTCGAGGGGTTTGGCCGAAATCTCGAGGCCGCGCTCTTCCTTGAGAATGCGGTTCACGTTAATCGAGCGTCTCCCGGCCTTCGCTCGCCGGCACGACCGTGAAGGCATGCCCGTACTTGCTCCAATAGCGGGCCTCGTTGGCGCGCAGGCCGGCCAGCGCCTCCGCCACGGGGGACGATTCCAGTCCGGCCGCGGACACGTTTTTGAAATCGACGACGTGCGCCATGCCTCATTCCTCCAGTCTTTTTTGATCCTGCCATGATTCGGAAAGCAGCCGTTCCAGCCGCCCGATCCACGTGCCCCAGCCGTATTTCGCGCCGTTTAGCGCCGGCTCGCCGGAAAGGCCCGTCTGTTCGAGACGCAGGCTCACCAGGCCGTTGCCCAAATCCCGCAGCGTCCAGGTGACGGTGTGCCTTTCCCCGCTTTCCCACGTGTAGGACAGCCGGTGCGGTTCTTCGACGGCCAGCACTTCCCCTTCGATGACGCCGTTCCAGAAGGCCGTCGGGGTCGTGCGAAACTGGAACCGGTGGCCGACGACGGGCCTGAAATTGTTTTGCATCGGTTCCCCGGTGTGGATGTTGGCCACCCATTTGGCCAGCTGCTCCGGATCGGTCAGGGCCTTCCACAGCCGTTCGACGGTCGTCCTGAATTGAAATTCCAGGGTCAGCGTCATGCTCATGACGGTTCCTCCTTTTCCTCTTCCAAAAGGCGGTTCAGGCGCATCAGATTTTCGCTCCAGAACCGGCTGTAGAACGACACCCAGTCCTCCACTTCCCGCAGCGGCGCGGGATTCAGGCGGAACCGGGTTTCCCGGCCGACTTTCCGGTCCTCGACCAATCCGGCTTCTTTCAGGATCGTCAAATGTTTGGACACCGCCGTGCGCCCCATCGAAAAATGCGGCGTCAGCTCGTGAAGCGGACGCTCCGCTTCGGCCAGCAGCCGGATCAGCCGGCGCCTGGTCGGGTCCGCGATGGCGTCAAACACGTCGCGCTTCCTGATGGCCGCACGCATCCCGCATCCCTCCCAGCCTGATTCGCCCTGATTGGACACCTTTTGGTGTCTTTTTGGTTTGCAAAACCATAATAGGACACCGTTTGGTGTCCTGTCAACCCGCAAAATGAACGTTTTGGCTGCAGACCCCAAAATTCGTTCATGCGCCCGGCTTGTGCCGGAACCCGGCCAGCGTCCGGAACCCCCGCACCCGCACAAGAACGGCGACCGCAGCAGCCAGCACGAGGGCGGTCGTCATCGGATCGTAGTGCGAACCGTAATCGGGAAACAGAAAAAACCCGACATTGGCGCTGGCGTGCAAGAGCACCGCCATCGGCACGCTGCGGCCGGTGTTGTTGTAGAGCCAGACGATGGCGATTCTCAGCAGCACGGTCACGAGGCTGTGCCAGACGATCCAGCCGGCATCGTGGCCGTCCCGCATGTACGGCACGAGATGCCACAGCGCCCAGACCGCGCCGCAGACAAGGCCGGCGGTGAGGGCGTTCCAGCGCCGCTGCAGCGGATCCACGACATACAACATCCAGCCCGCCTCTTCCCCCGCGGCCGCGAGAAGGAACACGGCGAAGAAAACCGGCACCATCGGCCAGTGCAAATCCGGTTCGGGAAGCGGGGCGTCCGCGAGCACCAGAATCAGCCAGGAAGCGCACAGCACCAGCGGCATGAGGAAAAGCGCCGGCAGCAGCCACCGTTTTCCGTTCCGGAGGAACCGCAAATCCGCCAGCCTGCCGAAAAGCCGCCGAATCCCTTCCCCCCGGTTTCGCCCGCCGGCGAAAAGGCACGCCGTCACCAGCGGAAAAAACGCCATGAGCGAACTGGGCGGCAAATGGACGGGCAGGTCCGGCATCGCGCCGGCGGCCAGGGGCTCCGCCAGCCACAGGACGGCGGAAATGAGAAACACGGTCAGGCAAAACAGCAGGGGCGTTTTCAATGACGATGCCGACGTTTGCACGGTTTCAACCTCCCCGCGCTTTCCGGAGTGGCCGCGGCCGAAAACATCGCGGCCAAGACGCCGTCGGGATGCAAGCGGCAAAAAAGAACCGGACCTGCCTCGTCCGCAGTCCGGTTCGACTTCTCATTCACAGCTTTCGGCCCATGGATGGACGATCCCGGATTCAGGACTCCCTTTCGCGAACGGCCAGCTGTTTCTTCAGCTGATCCAGTTCCATCTCGGCGCGAAACAGCCTGGACGCCAGATATTCATGCTCGCGCTTGTTGTTGCCCAGTTCCAGCATCACTTCGTCGAATCGGCGATCCGTCCGGGCTTCCAGCCTGTCGAAACGCCCGTCCATTTCCTTGAAACGTTCATCCATTTGCTCAAAACGGCGGTCGATCTGCGCGAACCGCTTCCGGTTTTCTTCCCGTTCCGTCCTGAAATCGTGCTTCAACGTTTCCAAATCGCTCTTGACCGTCCCGAGATCGCCTTTGACCATTTTCAAATCGCCCTTGGTCGTCCCGAGATCGCCTTTGACCGTTTTCAAATCGCCCCTGGTCGTCTCGAGATCGCTCTTGACCATCTCCAGATCGACCTTGACCGTTTCCAGATCGCCTTTGACGGTCTGCAAATCGACCTTGACCGTTTCCAGATCGCCTTTGACGGTCTGCAGATCGCCCTTGACCGTCTCGAGATCGCTCTTGACGGTTTTCACTTCATCCTTGACATTTTCCAGATCGCTTTTCGCCGAACCGACCATCAAAATGAGGTCCCCGAGCATGTTCTCGATCCGGTCCAGCCGGCTCTCCACGCCGTTCATGACCAACCACCGCCGACGCGAATGTTTGTTCTCATTTTACCAAATCTGGAGAAGACCGTCAACGAGAACGTGCATCCGGAGAAAGCGAAAAACAGCCTGCCGGCGCCCCCGCCCGCCGCCGTCAGCCGTCGGCCTGTTCCACGAACGCTTTGAGCCGGCCAGCTTCACGTCCCAATACCGGTCGAAAAAGGCGAGCCACTCCTTCAGTTCGGCCAAAGGCTCCGGCCGCAGCCTGTACCGGGTTTCCCGGCCCGCCCGCCTGCTCGTGACAAGGCCCGCCGCGGAAAGAACGCGGAGATGCTTGTTGACGGCCGTTCGCGACAGCGGAAAACGTTTCGCCATGCCGGCGATCGCCATTTCCCGGTCCGCCAGCAGCACGAGCAGGCTTCTGCGGGTCGGATCGCTGACGGCCTGAAACACGTCATGCCTGCCGCGGGAAGCGGGCAGGGCAGGCTTCGTTCCCGGCCGCGGTTTCCTGACGGCGATGTCCCGGCCGCGGCGTCGCCCGGAGTCAATCGGATTCCGCGAATTTCCCGCCTTCCAGCGGCAAGCGCACCGTGAACACGGTCCCCTCCCCCGGCCGGCTTTGCACGCCGATCGAGCCGCGATGCAGCTCGACAATCCTTTTCACGATGGAAAGCCCGAGACCGCTTCCGCCGGCGGCGCGGCTTCTCGCCTTGTCCGCCATGTAGAAACGTTCGAAAATGTGCGGCAGATCCGCCTCCCCGATGCCGATGCCGGTATCGGCAATACGCACCTCCGCTTCCCCCTGCGCGAGGCAAAGCCGGACGCCGATCGTTCCCCCTTCCGGCGTGAATTTGACGGCGTTGTGCAGCAGGTTTCCCCATACCTGGCTCATCAATTCCGGATCGGCGACGATTTCGACGGCCGCGAGCTCCGCGTCGATGCGGATGGACTTCTCGAGCCATTGCGGTTCGCACGCCAGCACGGCCTCCCGCAGCTGCCGGTCCAGCCGGTACCGCTTCGGTTCGAAAGGGGGATGTTCCGACTCGAGGAGCGCCAGTTTGAGCAGATGGTCGCCAAGCCGCGACAGCCGACGGCTTTCCGCCTCGATGATGGCCAGATACCGTTCCCGTTCCCCGTCGCTCAGCCGGCGGCTGCGCAGGGCGCGCGCAAAACCGCCGATCGACGCCAGCGGGGACTGGATCTCGTGCGACGCGTTCGAAATGAATTCCCGGCGCATGTTCTCCAGATCCCTTAGCCGCGACGCCATCTCGTTGAACGACCGGACGACGCGGGCGAACGGGCCGCCGGCTTCCGCTTTCACCTCCACCTGCACGCTGAAGTCGCCGCGGGACAACCGTTTCATCGCCCGGATCAGCGCGTAAAACCCGGCCATGTGCCGGGGAAACGCCGCAAAGGACAGCATCGCCAGCCCGGCCGCAAACAGCACCAGACCGATCATCGCATCCGCCAGAAATCGGACAAGACCGGGCGGCTCTCCGCCGATCGCGGCGTAAACGGACGACGTGGCGAAATAAGCCGCGGTCCAGCAGGCGCAAAGCGTAGCCGCGAAGAGGAAAAACGCGGCGAGCAGGCGGAGCAGCTTTCCGGCGGCTTTCACGGGCGCACCTCCAGCCGGTAGCCGAGCCCGCGGACCGTGACGATCCGAAACGGATGCCGGTCCTCCGGAAAACGTTCCCTGAGCCGGCTCACGTGCACGTCCAGCGTCCGCTCGTTCCCCGCAAAATCGCAGCCCCAGATGTCTTCAATCAATTGATCCCGCAGCATGGTTTTCCCCGGATGGCTGGCCAGCTTGAACAACAGTTCGAATTCTTTGCGCGGCAGGACGATGCGCTGGCCGGCGACGACGGCTTCATACGTTTTGCGGTCGAGCGTCACGTCGCCGATGGCGACTTTTTGCGACAGCTGGATCCGGTACCGTCTGAGCAGGGCCTTCACCCTGGCGACCAATTCCTCCGGCTCGAACGGTTTGACGAGATAATCGTCCGCACCGAGCCGAAAACCCCTGACCTTCTCCGTCGTGGCGCCCCTGGCCGTCAGCATGAGGATCGGAAAGTCGTAAAAGTCCCTCAGCTCGCGGCACAGCCGCCAGCCGTCCACGTTCGGCATCATGACGTCGAGGACGGCCAGCGACACGTTCACCGACTCCAGCTTTCTCAGCGCTTCTTCGCCGTCCCCGGCTTCATGGACCGCAAGGCCCTCCCGCTGCAAAAAGTGCCGGACCAGCTCCCGGATATGCGGATCGTCATCCACGACCAAAATGTTGACCATGTTCCCCATCCCCGGCTCCGCATCGTTTTTTTCTATCTTTTTCCACGACGGGAAAATTGTCAACGGACCGCCGTCTGCCGGCGTCCGTTCCCCTCCATTTACATTCCGTTTACATACACGCGCTAGCATGGTTCCGAAATCATTTTTGGGAGGTGTCATGATGGAATCGGTCAGAAGAAAACCGGCACCCGGAGCCGAATGGGCGATCGAAGCCGCCGGACTCGTGAAGGCGTTCGGCGCCCGACGGGTGGTGGACGGCGTCAGCCTGCGCGTCCGCCCCGGCACCATCTTCGCCGTGCTCGGTCCGAACGGCGCGGGCAAAACGACCACCCTCCGGATGCTGTCCACGCTGTTGAAACCGGATGGCGGCACGGCGACGATTTTCGGCCTCGATGTGGTGAAACGGGCGCATGCGGTCCGGCAGCTGATCGGCGTGACGGGCCAGTACGCCTCGCTCGACGAATCGCTGACGGCTTTTGAAAACCTGGTTTTGTTCGCCTGCCTGCTCGGGCTGGGCCGGCGCGAAGCGCGCCTTGCGGCGGCGGAGCTCGTCGACCGGTTCGGCCTGGCCGAAGCGGCCCACCGGCCGCTGAAACAGTTCTCCGGCGGCATGAAGCGCCGGCTTGATCTGGCCGCCAGCCTCATCGTGCAGCCGCCGCTCCTGTTTCTGGACGAGCCGACGACCGGCCTCGATCCGGCAACCCGGACGAACATGTGGCACATGATCCGGCGCATGGTGAATTCGGGATCGACGGTCCTTTTGACCACGCAGTATCTGGAGGAAGCCGACCAGCTGGCCGGCCGGATCGCGGTGATCGACCGGGGGCGGGTCGTCGCGGAAGGGACGCCCGACGAGCTGAAAGCGTCCGTCGGCGCCTCGTCGCTGCGCCTGAAAGTCCGCTTCATGCATGATCTGGCGGACGCCCGGTTGACGGTGGAGCATGTGCTGGGGGGCCGTTCGCGATTGACGGCGGAAGGGCGGACGATCGTCGCGCCGGTGAACCGCGCCGACCAGCTGGCGGACCTGCTCGCGGCTTTGCGGCAACGGGGGATCGCCGTGGAGGAAATCAGCGTGCAGAAACCGACCCTCGACGAGGTGTTCATGGCCGTCACCGGCCATGCGGCGGGCGACCGGGAAAGCGGCCCGCCGGCATCCGAACCGGCCGGCGGCCGGAGCGGTGGCCTGCCGGCATCCGATCCGGCAAGCGGGAAGGAGGCGATGCCGTCATGATGCACGCATCCGCCCGTCCGCATGGCGATTCGCCGCCGGGCCGCCGCCCCGCCGTCGCGCAGACGGTCCGTCAGTCGCTCGTCATGGCCTGGCGCGGCCTGCTGCGGATCAAGCATACCCCCGAGCAGCTGTTTGACGTCACGTTCCAGCCCGTGTTGTTCACCCTGATGTTCGCCTATGTTTTCGGCGGCGCCATATCGGGCGACGTGAAAAGCTATTTGCCGGTCATCATCCCCGGCATTCTCGTGCAGACGGTGATCACCGCCTCCGTCGTCACCGGCGTCCAGCTGCGGGAAGACATGGAAAAAGGCGTGTTCGACCGGTTCCGCTCGCTGCCCATCGCGCGCATCGCCCCGCTGGCCGGCGCCCTGATGGCGGATGTGGTCCGGTATGCCATCGCCACGTCGCTGACCTTCGCCGTCGGGTACCTGATCGGCTACCGGCCGGACGGCGGCCCCGGCCACCTTGTTGTCGCGGGCCTTGCCGTCATGGCAAGCGCCTGGGCCATCAGCTGGATTTTCGCCTTCTTCGGCGTCACGGCGCGCTCCGCTTCCGGCGTGCAGGGCGCCTCCATGATCATCCTGCTGCCGCTCACCATCCTGTCCAACGCCTTCGTTCCGGTGCACACGATGCCGGGCTGGCTCCAAACATTCGTGAAGGCCAACCCGGTCTCGCATCTCGTGTCCGCCGTCCGCGAACTGGCCAACGACGGGGTGTTCGGCCGGGAACTGGCCGTCTCCCTCCTGGGCGCCGCCGCCATCGCGGCCGTCTTCGCGCCGCTGGCGGTGCGCGCGTACATGCGCCGCGCCTGAGGCCCGGAAGGCCCGGCAGCCCATCCGCAAGGACGGAAACGAAAAAGGCGGAGGCGGGATGACAAAACCGCAAGGGCGCAAACGGATAGACGGAACAAGGGAGCGGAGACGAAGCGCCGGAAACGGAAGGAAAATGGCCCGGAAAAACGGGAGACGGAGGAACACGGATGAACGACCTGTTTGTCATCTACGGTTTGGAAATTCTCCTGATGGTGTTGCTCGTATCGGTTTGGGGAGCGGCCGGCCTCGCGGCGAACGGCCTGAAATATGCGGCGTTCCGGCCGGAAGCCGCTGTCCGGTGGAAACGGGCGGCGCGAAGGGGGATCAAGACGGGTCTGGCGCTCGTTGTCCTGTGGTGCGCCGTCATGGCGGCGGGATGGGTCCGGCTCGGCTGGCTGTTCGTCATGGACCGCGTCGCCGTCATGATGCCGCTTATGATGCTGCCGGCGTTGGCCGTCGCCCGACTCGCCCTGCCTTCCCTGGCCCGGGACGGGGCTATGACCGCCCGGTCGCCGGTTCTTGTGGCTTCGTCCGTTCACGCGATGCTGCTCGGAACCGTGCTTGCGGCCTGGCTGCTCCTGTTCGACATCCCGTCCATCCCGGCATTCGGAGAAGCGGCGGCGAGCCTGGCCGTTCTCGCGGCCGGCGCCGCGCTTCTGTACCTGCATCACAGAAGGCGCATGTCGGTCATCCGGATCCGCCGCCCGGGGTTCCGGGTGATGTTGCTCCGCCAGACGGCGCTGCTCTTCACGGCCGTCCTGCTGCTGGCGGCCTGGCATTGGCGTTCGCTGGAAGCCAGCCGGTTTCCCGACGCCATGAGCATGATCCATCCGGAAACATTCGACTTCGGCAACGGCCCGGCACGGGCGGGCCATTCGGGCCATCAGGCCCTCGCCCGGCATCCGGCCGCGCACGCGCCTTCGCATCCCGATGGGGCGGACGGCGGCCGCGCCGTCAGCGTCACGGAATTGACCGGTCCGCAAACCGGCGAGCCCGACAGGCGGTTTGTGCTCATCGCCCAAAAACAGACGATCACGCTTCCGTCGGGCCATGCGGTGGAAGCGTGGACGTTCAACGGGCAGGTGCCCGGTCCGTCCCTCGTCGTCCGTGAAGGGGATCTGGTCGAGGTGGAGCTGATCAACCGGGACATCGAAAAGGGCGTCACCGTCCACTGGCACGGCGTCGACGTGCCGAACGCGGAGGACGGGGTGCCGGGCGTGACCCAGGACGCCGTCATGCCCGGTCAATCCCACATCTACCGCTTTGTCGTGAACGAAACGGGCACCCACTGGTACCATTCCCACCAGCTGTCCTCGATCCAGGTGGCCAAAGGCCTGTTCGGCGCCTTCATCATCCTTCCCGCCGGGGAATCGGCCGGGGAACGGGAACCCGGCGGCGATCCGGCCGCCGCCGAACCCGGCAGGGATCCGGACGACGCGGCCGGCTCCACGCCGGCTCCTGAGCCGGGCGCCGGTCCGGCAACCGGGCCGGAAGCCGGGCGGCCGGCGGCGCAAGGCGGCCTGGCCGCGGTCGACCTGCCGGTGTTCGTCCACGACTGGGAAACGGAAGACGGCCCCGTCACGGTCCTCCACCTGTCCGACACCGGGCGAAACCCGGCCATCCCCCCCGGCGCGGACGTCCGGCTCCGGCTCATCAACAGCGCCAGCCTGACGAAAGTGTTCACGCTGAACGGCACGGCTTTCAAGGTGGCTGCCATTGACGGATGGGACATTCACCGGCCGGAAGACGTGGAAGGGCGGCGGCTGAAAATCGGCGGCGGCGGCCGGTACGACGTCACCTTCGCGATGCCCGCCCATCCGGTCACGCTGGCCGTGCACGGCGAAGGCCCCGTAGCGTCAGACCATGTCGTGTTTGGCAAAGACGGGCGGGGCGAGCCCGACACCCGGATCGGCGGCGACGTGCTGGACCCGTTGGCATACGGCGCCCCCGCGCCGTCTCCTTTTGATGAAATCGCCCGGTTTGACCGGGAGTTCCTCATGGTGCTGGACCAGATCTATTTCGGCCACTACAACGGACGGGCCGGCACCCTGTGGGCCATCAACGGGGAAGTGTTCCCTCACACGCCGACGTTCGTGGTGGAAGAAGGCGATCTCGTCAAAGTCAAAATCGTCAACCGCTCGCTTCTGTATCATCCGATGCATTTGCACGGCCATCACGTTTTCGTGCTGAGCCGCAATGGCAGGAAGCCGGAAGGCAGCCCGCTCTGGCTCGACACCGTGCTCGTGGAGCCCGGCGAAACGTGGGAAGTGGCCTTCCGCGCCGACAATCCGGGCATCTGGATGGACCACTGCCACGTGCTGGAACATGCGGCCTGGGGGATGTCGATGCATCTCGTGTATCCCGGCATCGTCACCCCTTTCACGGTCGGCGACGCATCGGGCAATCATCCGGAATGACCGGCTGTCCGGCACCGGCCGCGCGTTCGGCGCCATGCATGCCGGCGGCCCGTTCGTGTTCGGCGCCCCGCGCGCCGGTTCCCGCGGCTCCGCCGATTTCCCGCACAAGCTCGTCGATCGCCCGGAAGACGACATCCGGATGGAGCTGCGGGATCATGTGGCCGATGCCGGGAATCGTCTTCCGGCCTGTCAACGGCCTCCCTGCGAAAACAACTTGAAAAAAAGCTGTTGGTCCCGACCCAAAAATGCCATAATTGGAAACGGGAAGATGGGTTTGTGCCGATGCCTGACCAAGCGCCTGCCCGTCGGCCCGCATTCCATCCTTTTGACCGGGAGGCGTTTGAACATGGCGTTGAAATCCAGGCAAATTTACGTGAACCTGCACGTGAAGGATGTCCGGCGGTCCATCGCGTTCTTCACGGACCTCGGCTTCGAATTCGATCCGCGGTTCACGGACGGGGAGAAGGCGGCCTGCCTCGTCATCGGCGAGAACATCTACGCGATGCTGCTGCGGGAAGATTACTTGAAATCCTTCACCAAAAAGGACGTCGTCGACACGGGCAAATACGCCGAGCTCACCGTCGCGCTGGCCGCCGAAAGCCGGGAGCAGGTCGACGACATCGTCAACCGGGCCGTTTCCCTCGGCGGAAGGCTGTACGCCGAACCGCAGGACCACGGGTTTTTCTACCAGTGGGGATTTGAGGATCCCGACGGCCACATTTGGGAAATCGGGTACATGGACGTGGCGGCGCTGAAGGAAATGGAAGAGCGGCGCCAGGGGTGAAACCGGCCGGACCGCCGGCCATCCCGATGAAGGCGTGCCCGCCGGCGCGTTCCTGTCAGCGCGTTCCCGTCGGTCCACCTCCGCCAGTCCGTCTCCGTCAGCACGTCCCCGACAGAAGCCGCTCGCATGCCTCGCGGGACAGGGCCCCGCTGTTGCACCGGCTCATGAGCTGCACGTCGCGGTCCCGCAGCCGGTAATACCGCAAGAAAACGGCGAGGCCGAGCGCCGGGCCCGCGGCGGAGACCAGCGTGAACGCCGTCCAGAATGCGTGTCCCGCCGCCGCGTCCACGATGCCGGTGGCGGGATCCGCATCCGCGGACGAAAAGCCGAGCCAGCCGAGCACGGCCAGGGACAGCGACGTCATGACGGCCGCGGATATTTTGGTCATGAAGGTCTGCACCGAAAACACCAGTCCCTCCTGCCGCTGGCCCGTTACGTAATGGCCGTATTCCATGATGTCGGGGAAGAACAGGAGCGGCAGCACGCTGTACCCGCCGAACCCGATCGCCCGCAGAAACGTCGAGACATACAGCGCCAGATCGTTGTGGTAATCGATGAAATACTGGCCGATGCCGGTGGCCGCGCACCACGCCAGGGTCCACGCGTACAGCCGGGACTTGTCCATTCGCTTCGCGAGAACCGGGACCAGGACGGCGACGATGAGGATCGGCGCCGCGCAGATGGCCAGGAGGGCCGTGCCGGCGGCCGTGTCGCCCAGCACGTACTCGGCAAATAAGGGCACCAGCACCTGCAGATACATCGTGGACGTGACCAGCAGGTAGCTGGCGAAAAAGACGAGCATGTACCGGTTCCGCCCCAGAAAGCGAATCATCTGGACAAGCGTCGGATCCTGTTCCCGGGGAATCCGGTTCCGCTCCTTGCCGACGAACAGAATGGGCAGCATCAGCAGCATGGCGGCGGCGGCCAGCATGGCAGCCAGCACCGTCCAGCCGACGGCGGCGTAAGAGGCTTCCACGGCGAGGATGGCGGCGATGGACACGGCGGTGGAACTGAACCGGCCGTAGGAAATCATGGCGGTGCGCTCCTGCACCACCGACGTCAGGGAGGTGGACAGGGCGAAAATCGGCGCATCGCACATCGTGTAGCACGCATCCCACACCATGTACGCGATGACGGCCCAGGCGATTTTCCAGCCTTGCGGCAGGGAATCGGGCATGGCGAACAGGAAAACCGTGGAGGCCGGCATGAGCAGCCAGGAGACGCGGAGCCAGGGCAGAAACCGGCCGCTTCTGAACCGGACCTTGTCGATGATGACGCCAAACACCGGATCGTTGACGGCGTCCCAAATTTTTGGCACGAGCAGGACCGCCGCCACGGCGGCCTCGCTCAGCCCGCGGTTCAGCAAAAACAGGGCCGTGAACGTGGTGACGAGGATGTAGAGCGCGTTTTGCCCCGCGAAGTACAGGGCATAGCCCGCGCGCTCGGCGCGGGTCGTCTGCCATTTCGGTTCCGCTTCCGGTTTTTCGCGTCTTTCGCGGATCGGACTCGGCATCGTCCATACCCCCGCCTGGAATGTTTTCACAGTGAGACGCGGGTGTGACGTTGGCGCGTTCGGCCATCAGACGGCCATTTTGTGTGAAATTTCATATGAGATCATCAAAAAAGGCCGCCTTCCGAAAGGTTTTGTATGAAAAACCACACAAAATCGCCGCCGGAGCCCGGCCATGAGCCGATTTTGCGTGAAATTTCATCCAAGAGCGCCTATATTTTTAATTCTATTGAATTTTTATATGAAAAATCACATAAAACTTCAACGGACATCCGTTTGCAGCAGAAACCGTCGAAGTTCCCCCGATTTTGCGCCACCGCACCCTCACCGGCGCCTCACCACCGGTTCACCGCATGCTCCACGAACGCCGTCAAATCCCGGATTTCCAGCACCGTCCCGTCGTCGAGCACCGCTTTGCCGTTCCATTTGCCGAACAGCTGATGGCAGCGGGTGTCCACAAACAGCCGTTTCGTTTCCGTGTACCGGTCGTAGATCGGCGTGAACTCCATCTCGAACCGCCCGTCGTCGCTCGTGAACAGTTTCCGGGCCATGTAGCCTCCGGTGCCGGGCAGGTCAAAGTACACGTGGCTCAGCTTGTGGGCCGTTCCGTCGTAAAACAGGATGTTTTCCGTCGCCGCCGACGTGTTGCCGAAACCGCAGCCGATGTTGAACCCGAATCGTTTTCCGTTGATGTAGCCGCTGCCGTTGCCCCAAAACCATTCGTGCCGGTACGGCCAGACGCCCCGGCCCCAGTCCAGAAGACCGAAGGCGTTTTCCGGCTTGAAGCGGTATTCGCGGTCCCCGACGCGGACGTAGCCGCTGGCGGGCATGCAGTTGATTTTGTGGTTGTAGTAGAAAAAGCGCTGGTCTTCGTCGAAAGGCGTGGCCATGACGATCGACACCGGATCCGGCTGCTTGAGATGGATGTCCGCTTCCATCGGCGGCGCCGTGCGGCTTGCCGCCGTCCTCGCCGTCAGCCGGCGGCCGCCCTCGAACACCCGAAAGACCATTTCCACCTGTTTCGACCGGTACGCAAGATCGCCCTTTTCCGCCTTGCGCGGCATGTGCAGACGGTTGAACGGCAGGAGGAGCAGGCGGGAAAAATCGACCCGGTAACCGCTTCCAAATTCGAAAAAGCGAAGCGACACTTCTCCCGCGTACGACACGTGGCCGATCGTCAGCTGCACGCAATACCGGTCGTTCGAGACCTGGTAGAAATCCCACTCCTTGATTTTCCACGGCGGCGCCTTGATCTGCTCGCGGTTGTACGTCAGCACGGGACGGGTGGAATACCCGCGCTGCGCCAGCGAGCCGTCCTCCTTCAGCAGATTGCCCGGTTCCGTGATCCGGTGTTGCATGATCCAATCCCTCCGCATCCATGGGTGCTCCGGTTTCCACTCCGTCCGTATGGCTGTTTGACCCCCGTTCCGTTCCGTCCGCGATCGGCCGCCGGCATGCCGCGGCACGGCCGGACCTGCCCGGTTCGGCCGGGTTCCGCCAGAAGGTTCCGGCCTTGGCGTCGGGCCGCGCGGTCAGGTGAAGCGGGTGACGAACGTTTTCAGCCGGCGGATGATGCCGGCGTCCGTCACATAGCGGACCGGCCAGTCGAACAGGGTCGTCTGTTTGAGCACGCTTTTCTGGTGGGAAAACAGGTCGAAGCCCGCCTTCCCGTGGTAGCGGCCGATGCCGCTGTCCCCGATGCCGCCGAAAGGCAGATGGGGGTTCGACAGATGGATCACCGTGTCGTTGACGCAGCCGCCGCCGAACGGAATCTCCCGGATGACGCGCGCCTGCACCGCCTTCGATTCCGAAAACACGTAGCAGGCCAGCGGCTTCGGCCGCCGGTTGATCTGCCGGATCGCCTCCCCGAGATCATCGTACGTCAACACCGGCAGGATCGGGCCGAACATTTCGTCCTGCATGACCGGATCGTCCCAGTCCGCCTGGTCGAGCAGCGTCAATTCAATGCGGAGCGCCGTTTCATCGGTGCGGCCGCCGCACAAAATCCGGGCACCCTGAAGATGGCCGGCAAGCCGCCGGAACTGCCGCTCGTTCAGCACCCGCGGAAACCGTTCGTGCCGCAGCATGTCCGTTCCGTAAAGGTGTTCCGCGCACCGCTGAATCTCGCGGACAAGGGCGTCCTTCACCCGGCGGTGCACCACCAGGTAGTCGGGCGCGACGCACGTCTGTCCCCCGTTCAGCAGCTTGCCCCAGACGATCCGCTTCGCGGCCAGCCGCAGATCGGCGTCTTCCGCGACGATGCACGGGCTTTTGCCGCCGAGTTCGAGCGTGACCGGCACAAGCTGCGATGCCGCCTTCTCGCAGACGATCCGCCCGACCCGGGGACTGCCGGTGAAGAAAATGTAATCGAACCGCTGGTCCAGAAGCGCCGTGCCGACCTCGACGCCCCCCTCGACGCACGCGACATGTTCCGGCGGGAAGACGTCCGCGATAAGTCGCGCAATGGCGGCGGACACGCTCGGCGCAAGCTCCGACGGTTTCACCACGGCGCAGTTGCCCGCGGCCACGGCGGCCACGAGCGGACGGAGCGCCAGCAGGACGGGATAGTTCCAGGGCGCGATGATCAGCGCCACGCCGTACGGCTCGCGGTAGATCCGGCTGGTGGCGCCAAAGAGCGCGGCCGGCGTTTTTGCCCGCCGGGGCCTGGACCAGCGGGCCACGCGCCGGATGGCCAGGTTCAGTTCCATCATGACCGGCGCGATCTCGCTCAGCCAGGCTTCCGCTTCCGGTTTGCCCAGGTCGGCTTTCAGCGCCGCCAACAAGTCCGCCTCGTGTTTCAGCAAGCCTGCCTTCAGCCGGCGGAGCGCCGCCCGGCGAAACGCGGTCTCCCGCGTCGCCCCGCCGGCAAAAAACTGCCGCTGGCGGCGGATCGTGTCCGCATGTCCATCGGCCGGCCGCCGGCCTGATTCCCGCCCGGTTTCGTTTCCGGGCCCGGTTTCCGGCGCGCGCCCGGATCCACGCTCCGGCTCAAGGCCGGGCCCTGGCGCCGATTCGTGCGCGGCCCCCGGCTCCGGACCGCGTCCAAACTCCCGCCCGGACTCCGTTTCGGCCATCTCCTCCACGCCTCCCTTCGCCCCGTGCCGCTCCCGGTCCGTCTCCAGCCGACGTGAGCCCGGGACGGCCCCGGTCGCGCGCCATCGCCAAACGCCGGTGCGCGACGGAACATCGGCACGATGGAACATCGAATATCGGAACACCGGAACGCCAGAACACCGGAATACCGGAACACCGGAAGACAAACCGCCGGAAACGCCTCCCGTCATGTCCCGCCTGACGTCCTGGGTCTTCGGATATATTGCAGAATTCTACAACGATCGACGTTTTCCTTTGCCGCATCCTGAATCTGCGGGCGGGCCCATGTTTTTTCCGGCTTTTGCCCCCCCGATCGCGCGCCGATCTGCGGCGGGACGGCCGGGACGGCCCGCGGGATCGTCCGGCAAACCGGAAGCCCTGCCCGTCCGGACGGAACGATGACCTCGAAAATGACCGATTATCGACCCGTCCCCATTTTGACCGGTGCCCGTTTCGCCCGTCAAGACACCGGCTCGTCGGCCGGGCACTCGTGTGCTAAAATTAACCTAAATTTCGAAAGCCCATTGTTTCGGTAAAATCACGAGATGTTAGCGCA
>ERZ795043.226-NODE-226-length-64580-cov-37.861991_pt1 | contig 64580 bp, 50 predicted proteins | sample MGYA00375127_ERZ795043 | MGnify/ENA primary metagenome ERZ795043 (study PRJEB30172, sample SAMN05518447) | compost metagenome | isolation source: Feedstock adapted compost from Newby Island compost facility, Milpitas, CA | place: USA:Newby Island compost facility... | reverse complement strand
CCGGTTTCAGGAATCAGGTTCCAAAACTATCCGCGGACGATCACGGATTCAGGGGCTAATTTTGAATATGAAATGCGTATTTGCCATCAGACGATCCTCGTTAAAGGGGGAAGCGGAAACGATGCGCTCTGCGCTCCGCTTTGTCTCGGAATATCTCGGCCGGAACAAAAGCCTGTTTTTCGCGCTCATGATCATGCAACTCATCGATCTCGCGTTTGTCACCTTCGCGCCGCTGAGCGCCAAATTTCTGATTGACTATGCCATCATACCGAAAGACCTATCTTTTTTAAAAATGCTGCTGGGCGTTCTGATCGCGGGCGCTGCGGCCAGCTTCGCAGCAGGAATGGCCAGCGATTGGCTGCTGTCGAAACTGGGCAGCAAAGTGCATCATGATCTGCGGCTGCAGCTTTTTACGCGGCTGCAACTGCTCCCGATCGGCTACTACCAGCGAGTGCGCCCCGGGGACATTTTGTCCCGCTTCACCGTGGATGCGGTTGAGATGACGGGATTTGTCACCGGCACGGTTCCTTACGCTTTCCGCACCTTCGTCAGCCTGGCCGTCAGCCTCGGCATCATGATCTATCTGGACTGGAGGTTGACCCTTATCTTTCTGCTGGGTGCCGCCATCTTTTTCGTCGCGCCCGCGCTGCTCGGCAAAAACAAGCCAATCTGTCGTACAAAAAAGAATTGGACCAGGGCTCCAGCATGATCCAGGAGAACGTGAAAGGACAGGCGGTGGTCAAAGGCTTCAATCTGGAAGCGTCGATGATCCGCCGTTTCCGGGAGCATGCGGCGCGGCTCAGGTCGCTTCAGTTCAGGGGAAATTTTCTGCAGCACGCATCAGTCATCCAAGCGGCAGTACAAGCAGCCAGAACAAAAGTACGTGCTGATTTTTGAATGCATGGTCCGACAGTTGCCCCAATGAAACCGAACAAAAGGCAGCCGCCGGCTTTCCATCCGAAAGCGGCGGCCATTTGTTTATTCGGTCAGCGCATAATAAATGGCGGAACAGGCGAAAAACAGAAGCAGGGAAAATACCTGCGCCTCCGACAATTTCCCGCCGAAGTACCTGGGCCTTCTGCTCGAAACGCGGAAAAAATCGCTGACAAACCAATAGGCCGAATACAGCCACAAAAACCAAAACATGGTGAGTCCCGAAAAATCGCGGGTCACCCACAAGCGGACCATCAAACCGGCGAACAAGGCAAAGGCAAACAACGATTCAACAAGTTGAATCGGAAATACCCGCCCCGTCGGAATAAGCCGCGGATTTTTCTTTGCATCTTCGGACATTCTCGCAAACATTCTCTCGGGGTAACGCACGCCGATCCGCGACGGCAGCACGAAACAGCAACCGCCCAGGAAACAGCCGATTCGGCGGAAGCCCAGCATCATCGGCAGGATGAGCCCGAAGAGATCCATTCCGGAGCCCAGGGGAACGCGAAGCAGCCAGAGCAATAAGCACAGAAAGGGAATCAGAAAAAGGACCGAATCCTGCAGGAACGATTGATTGGCGGTTTTAAACAGCATGGGCTTGATCCTATTCACGTACAGCTTTGGATAGAGATAGGTAATCAGAAGAAAAGCGATATAAAACCGCCTCATCTTGGGGTCTCCGGTAAGCCAGGCAAACCAGGCGATCAACGCCAGCGACAGCAATTTTCCGCTCAGATGCGTCATTTGATAGGAGCTTATGGGCCGGCCTTGGGGATCGTCGCGGTTGTACTGATCGTAATTAGTCCGAGGCACATGCGGCTGGTCCAAACACGCAATTCAACCTTTCTAAAATCCATATGTATCGTGCACAAAATTGGTCATATTCCGCGAAATGCCGAATGATTCGATTCCTGGGCAAAAGCATGAAAAAACCTCCGTCAAAGCTGTTAATTACTGCTTCGTCAGAGGTTCAACAAAAACCATATTTGTTAAATGGTCAGCCGTAGATTTTTCGTCCCTGCGCTGGAGCCTTCTTTTGCCTGGCCGCTGGTGTTTCATTATATGCTCCAGTGGTGCCAGTCCTGAAGCCGCTCATCATAGGCGTTCAGCCAGTCGGCCGTGGCCTTGAACAGTTCCGCTTTGTGCTCGCCTTTCGAATAGGTGTGGTCCGCCTGGAACAGGATCAGCTTGTCGCAGCGCCCGTCACCGCGCAGCCAGAACGTTTTCTCGAGCATGAACGTGTAATCCGTCGGGATGACGTCGTCGCTCGTGCCGTGCGCCAGAAAAACGTCGCCGCTGAAGCGGGGCGCGGTATGGAACGGCTGGAACTTTTGCAGCGACTCAAAAAACGCCGGTTTCAGCGTGTACCCGAGATAATCCGCTTTGCCGCTCCGAATGGCCTCGTCATAAACGTCCCGCCCGACGATCCGCACGATGTCGCTGAACGGGTGGCACACCGCCGACCAGAGCACCAGCGATTTTACCCTGCGGTCCTGGGCCGCGGTGAGCAGCGCGACGGCGCCTCCGAGACTGTGTCCGAGCAGCGTCACTTTCATCGGGTCGACGACATCCAGGCTCAGCGCATAATCCAGCACCGTCCGCGTCTGGGCGATCATGGAGTCGAGCCCGTGCTCCCCGTATTCGCCCTCGCTTTCCCCGCAGCCGGCAAAATCAAAACGGATCACGAGAAAGCCGCGGGAAGCAAACTCCCGGGCCGCCTGCACGAACAGCCGGTTCACGCCGATGCGGCTGCCCGTAAAGCCATGGCAGATCACGATCGCGGGCCATTTGCCGTCCGCTCTTTCGTCTTTGACCGCGGGATAGTGAATGCTGGCCGCCAGCCGGATATTTTCATGCTGCAGCGTCAACGTCCGCTCCATATGGGGTTCTCCTCTCTTTGCAACTTGCCCTGAATTGGAATTCGTAAACTCTTTATTACTCCGTATATTTGCGAGCTCGGTCTGAGTCATGTGATTGTTTCATTATCAATTAAATATAATTCCTATATGTTTAGTATGAATTAAAATTAACATGCTTTTGCCTCAGTGTCAAGGGCGGGCGAGGCACAAAGCGGTCTGACCGCGGTCTCATCGCCTTGCCGCTCCTCCCAATCCCGCGCCGAACCCTCACATGGCGGTCTCGCCGCTTTGTTGCGTCTTCCCGACCTTGGTCCGAACCTCCACAACCCGGTCTCGTCGGGTTATAGCGAAGATTTGATATGCCCAAGGAGTGCATAACCCGATCTGATCGGCTTATGGCAACCATCCCGTTGGCGACAAACCCTTGTAACCCGATCACATCGGCTACAAGGCCTGGCTGGCCATCGCAGGTGTCGCGTAAGCCGGTTCCACCGGGTTACAGCGCTCATCTGGTCCTCACGAGGCACTTATAACCCGGTCCATCGGGCTAAAGCACCCGCCGCAAACAAAACGCCCTGCGCCGGGGCCGGATTGGCCTCAGCAACAGGGCCTTTTTTCACCGCAGCGCCTTGGCGGCGATGTCGGTGCGGTTCATTTTCCCTTCAAAACGGATGCGCTCGCAAGCGGCGTAGGCGCGGTCCCGCGCTTCGCGGATATCGGCCCCGCGGCCCACCACGCCGAGCACGCGGCCGCCACTAGTCACAATCTGCCCGTCCTTGCGGGCGGTCCCGGCATGGAACACCAGCGCATCCCGCTCGCTCACCTCATCCAGCCCGTAAATCGGGAAGCCCTTCGGGTACGAACCGGGATAGCCTTTGGAGGCGAGCACGACGCACACGGCGGCTTCCGGACTCCACGAAATTTCCACGTCCGCCAGCCGTCCTTCCAGCGAAGCCTGAATGATTTCCAGCAAGTCCGTCTGAAGCCGCGGCAGCACCACCTGGGCTTCGGGGTCGCCGAAGCGGGCGTTGAACTCGATGGCCTTGGGCCCGTCCTTCGTGACCATCAGCCCGGCAAACAGCACGCCGCGGAACGGCCGGCCTTCCTCGACCATCGCGCGGGCCGCCGGCTTGATGATTTTCTCCACGGCTTCATCGATAATCGCCCGCGGAATGTGCGGCAGCGGCGAGTAGGTGCCCATACCGCCGGTGTTCGGCCCCTTGTCGCCGTCGAACACCTGCTTGTGGTCCTGCGCCGCCGGCATCGGCCGCACCGTGGCGCCGTCCACAAACGACAGGATGGACATCTCCTGCCCTTCCAGGTATTCCTCGATCACCACTTTCTCGCCGGATGCGCCGAACACCTTGTCCACCATCGTTTTCCGCAGCGCTTCCTCCGCTTCCTCCCGCGTGAAGCAGACCGTCACGCCTTTGCCCGCCGCCAGCCCGTCCGCCTTGATCACAATCGGCACCGGCTGCGTGTCCAGATACGCCTTGGCGCTCTCATAGTCGGTGAACGTCTCGTAGCGGGCCGTCGGAATGCCGTATTTTTTCAGCAAGTTTTTCATGAAAATCTTGCTGCCCTCGATTTCCGCCGCGTTTTTGTGCGGACCGTAGACGGGAATGCCCGCCGCTTCAAAGGCGTCCACGATCCCGGCGGCCAGCGGGTCGTCCGGCCCGACCACCACGAGATCCACCGCCTTCTCCCGCGCAAACTGAATCAGCCGCTCAAACTCCATTTCCCCGATGTCCGCCGTCTCCGCCAGCTCGGCGATACCGGCGTTGCCGGGGGCGCAGTAGATTTGGCGGCTCGGATCGCCTTTTTTCAGCGCCCACACGATGGCATGCTCCCGTCCGCCGCGCCCGATGACCAGTATTTTCATAGGCCTAACCAGCCCCCTTATCCTGCAAAACTGAAAGAAAATGCCCTTGCCCGCCAATACAAGCCTCTCCGAACGGTGCCAGCATCTCAACGCGAGCCTGCACCGCTCAGTGCTTAAAATGCCGAACGCCCGTAAAGACCATGGCAATATTGTTGGCATTGGCCACGGCGATGGACTCCTCATCCCGGATCGAACCGCCCGGCTGGATGACCGCGGTGATGCCCGCCTTCGCAGCCAGTTCCAGCGTGTCGCCCATCGGGAAGAAGGCGTCCGATGCCAGCACGGCGCCGCGCGCCTTTTCGCCCGCCTGCTCGATGGCGATGCGGGCCGCGCCGACGCGGTTCATCTGGCCTGCCCCCACGCCGACGGTCATGTTGTCCTTCGCCAGCACAATGGCGTTGGACTTCACGTGCTTGACCACTTTCCACCCGAACAGAAGCTGCTTCAGTTCCTCCGGCGTCGGTGCGCGGTTGGTCACCACTTTCAGGTCCGACTCCCGCAGGGTGTGCACGTCGCTTTGCTGCACGAGCATGCCGCCTTCGACGCTCGTGATCAGCCACTCGGGCACGCGCTCCGCCGCGGCGCCCAGCGAACCGAGGCGCAGCAGGCGGATGTTCTTTTTCCGCTGCAAAATCTCCAGCGCTTCCGGCGTAAAGTCCGGCGCCACCACAATCTCCAGGAAAATCTCGCTCAAACGCTGCGCCGTCGCCGCGTCGATCACGCGGTTCGCCGCCACGATGCCGCCAAAGATGGAGGTCGGGTCCGCTTCATAGGCCTTCACGTAAGCTTCTTCCACCGTCGCGCCGATGCCGACGCCGCAGGGGTTCATGTGCTTGACCGCCACGACGGCCGGCTCGTCGAATTCCTTCACGATGCTGATGGCCGCGTTGGCGTCGTTGATGTTGTTGTAGGAAAGCTCCTTGCCATGCAATTGCTCCGCCGCCGTGATGCTGCCGCGCCCGTCTGCCAGCGGCCGGCGATAGAACGCTGCCGACTGGTGCGGGTTTTCGCCGTAACGGAGATCCTGCACTTTCTCAAACGTGACCGTCAGCTTCTCGGGCAGCGGCTCGTCCAGCTGTTTCGCAAAATATTCCGCAATCAGCGCGTCATAGGCCGCCGTGTGGCGGAACACCTTGGCCGCCAGGCGCTTGCGGGTTTCCAGCCTCGTGTCCCCGTGCTGCCGGATTTCCGAAAGCACCTGCGCATAGTCGCCGCTATCCACGACCACCGTGACGAAAGCGTGGTTTTTCGCCGCCGAACGCAGCATCGTCGGGCCGCCGATATCGATGTTTTCGATGGCGTCCTCATATGTAACATCCGGCTTGGAAATCGTCTCCTTGAACGGATACAGGTTCACGACCACCAAATCGATGTAGTCGAGCCCGAGCTCCCGCATCGCCCGCTGATGCTCCGCGTTGTCGCGGATCGCAAGAAGGCCGCTGTGCACGGCGGGATGGAGCGTCTTGACCCGCCCGTCCAAAATTTCCGGAAAGCCGGTCACGTCGGAAATGCCGATGACCGGCACGTTTTCCCGCTCCAGCAGCGTTTTCGTGCCGCCCGTCGAAATGATCTGCACGCCCAGCTCCGCCAGCGCCCGGCAAAATTCCACGATGCCCGTCTTGTCGGATACGCTGACCAGCGCTCTTTTGATCGCCACGATGGGTCCCCCTTTAAAAAATCATTGCCGCTTGCGATGTCTCCCGCATGACCGCATGCCAGCCGAAAAAGTCCGGCCGCGGCCCCAGACCGTTCGCTTATAACCGATATGGAAAATGCCGTCCGTCCGCCGGACCGTCACCGTTCCTCCACCGTCACCCGCCGGCCGTCCAGCCGCACGCGCCCCTCCGCAATCCAGCGCACCACTTCGGGCAAAAGCTGATGCTCCGCCTGATGGATGCGCGCGCCCAGCGACTCTTCCGTGTCGCCCGGCAAAACTTCCACGGCGCGCTGGGCGATGATCGGCCCCGTGTCGGTGCCGGCATCGACGAAATGCACGGTCACGCCGGTGATTTTCACGCCGTAATCCAGCGCCTGCCTGACGCCGTTCAGCCCCGGAAAAGAAGGCAGGAGCGCCGGATGGATGTTGATCATCCGCCCGTAATAAGGTTCCACCAGCACCGGGGTCAAAATCCGCATGTAGCCGGCCAGCACGATCAGGTCGATGCCGCGCCGCCTGAGCTCTGCGAGAATCTCCTCTTCATACGCTTCCCGGGAAAGGTAATCCTTCGGCCGAAACACATACGTCTCGATGCCAAAATTTTGGGCCCGCTCCAGCACGTAGGCGCCGGGCTTGTCGCAGACCAGAAGCTCAATGCGGGCGTCCGGAATCCGCCCGTCCCGCACCGCCTCGGCCAGCGCCTGAAAATTGCTGCCGCTGCCGGAAGCGAATACCGCAATCCGCAGCGTCATGGCAACACTTCGCCTCCGAACGTGACGATTTTCCGGCCTTCCGTAACCGTGCCGATCCGGTACGCCTTCTCGCCCAGCTCTTCCGCCAAAGCCACGGCGGCATTCGCCTGCTCCGCCGGAACGAAGAGCACCATGCCGATGCCCATGTTGAAAGTCGTGAACATGTCGCGGTCCGAAATCTGTCCTTCCCGCTGCATCAGCGTGAAAATGGGATGCACCGGCCAACTGCCGGGCCGGATGTCCGCGTTCACGTGATCCGGCAGCACGCGGGGGATGTTTTCGATAAACCCGCCGCCCGTGATATGCGCCATGCCCTTGATGCGCACCTTTTCCAGCATGGCGAGAATGGGCTTCACATAAATGCGGGTCGGTTCCAGCAGCACTTCGCCCAGCGTGCGTCCGCCCAGTTCCGGCAGCACATCGCCCAGCTTGTAGCCTTTCTCCTCCAAAAGCAAACGGCGCACCAGCGAGTAGCCGTTGGAGTGCACGCCGCTCGAAGCGAGGCCAATGATGGCGTCGCCCGGCCGGATGTCCGAACCGTCGACGATTTTCGACTTGTCCACGATGCCGACGGTGAAGCCGGCGATATCATATTCCCCGTCGCCGTACATGCCCGGCATTTCCGCCGTTTCGCCGCCGATCAGCGCGCAGCCGGCCATGACGCAGCCTTCCGCCACGCCTTTGACGATGGCCTCGATTTTCTCCGGCACGAGCTTGCCCGTCGCCAGATAGTCCAGGAAAAAAAGCGGCTCCGCGCCCGACACGACGACGTCGTTCACGCACATGGCGACCGCGTCGATGCCGATGGTGTCGTGCTTGTCCATCATAAAAGCCAGCTTCAGCTTCGTGCCGACGCCGTCGGTGCCCGACACAAGCACCGGTTCCTTGTACTTGTCCTTGTTCAGCCCGAAAAGCCCGCCGAAACCGCCCAGCCCGGTCAGCACCTCCGGCCGCATCGTGCGCGCCACGTGCTTTTTCATGCGCTCGACGGCCTCGTTGCCCGCGGCGATGTCGACGCCGGCTTTCTTGTACGCTTCAGACACTCCGTTCCCTCCTCATGGCCGGGTTCCCCGCTTCACCCGTCAGCAGCTTCCGCCCATGGCCGCAAGCCGCCCGCGCAGGTCTGCCCGGTTCCGTCACACGCGTTCCCGTTCCGCCGCCACCATTTCCGGTTCCGGCACATCTGTTCCCGTTCCGCCTCAGCCGCCACCCTTGCGCTTCAGTCGCACCCGCAGCCGGCCTTGGCATTTTCAAAATTCGTCAGCGTCGGGTAGTCGTTGTCAAAACAGCCGAGGCACAGCCCCCGGTTAAGCAGCCCGTCGTTGCCGCCGATGGCCTCGATCAGCCCCTGCTTGCTGAGGAAATACAGCGAATCCGCGTTGATCGCCTTGCGGATTTCTTCCACCGTCTTGCTCGAGGCGATCAGGTCCCGCCGGTCCGGGGTATCGATGCCGTAAAAGCAGGGATTGGCAAATGGCGGCGACGTGATGCGCACGTGCACCTCCCGCGCCCCCGCCTCCCGCAGCGTGTTGACGATGCGCCGCGATGTCGTGCCCCGCACGATGGAATCGTCGATCATGACGACGCGCTTGCCTTCGACGACTTTACGGACGGCCGACAGCTTCATTTTGACGCCCCGCTCGCGCAGTTCCTGGGACGGCTGAATGAACGTTCTGCCGGTGTATTTGTTTTTGATGAGCCCGAGCTCATACGGAATGCCGGTCTGCTCGGCATACCCGATGGCCGCCGAAATGCTCGAATCCGGCACGCCGGTGACCACATCCGCGTCCGTAAACGCCTCGATGGCAAGCTGCTTGCCCAACCGTTTGCGGGCGGCGTGCAGGTTGATGCCGTTCAGGTCGCTGTCCGGGCGGGCGAAATAAATGTATTCCATGGCGCAGAGCGCGCGGCGCCCGGCCGGGGCGAAGCGGTCTTCCCGCAGGCCGTTTCCGTCCACAATGAGCAGCTCGCCCGGCAGCACGTCCCTCAAGTAGACGGCGCCCACCGTCTCCAGCGCGCACGTTTCCGAAGCGAATACGTAGCCGTCGCCCAGCCGGCCCAGCACCATCGGCCGCAGGCCGTGGGGGTCCAATGCGGCTATCAGCAGATCATTGGTCATGATCAGAAAAGCGTAACCGCCCACGAGCGTTCTGAGCGCGTCTTTCACGGCTTCGATGATGTCCTTGGAGGAGCGGGCGATCAGATGCGCGATCACCTCGGTGTCGCTGGACGTCTGAAAAATCGAGCCCTGCGCCTCCAGTTCTTTGCGGATTTGCGGCGCGTTGACGATGTTGCCGTTGGTGGCCACCGCCAGATCGCCGCCGCGGTATTTGAAAATGAGGGGCTGGGCGTTGACCAGCTTGCTCTCGCCGGCCGTGGAATAGCGGACGTGGCCGATGGCCCGGTTTCCGGTCAGCTTGGCCAACTTGTCCGCGTCAAACACTTCCTTGACGAGGCCCATTTCCCGGTGGTAATGGAATTCGCCGTTGTCGCACGTGCAAATGCCGGCGCTTTCCTCGCCGCGGTGCTGCAAAGCGTGCAGGCCGTAGTACGTCAAGGCCGCCGCCTCCGGATGTCCGACCACGCCGAAAACGCCGCATTCTTCCTTCAGCTTGTCAAAAATGTCCCCGCGTCCGCTGCCTTCGTTGAAATAATCCCCCTGCCAAAAGCGCTGCACGCTCGTTCCCCCCGTCGAACTGCCGGTGAATCTTAAGCCGTTAAGGCCGTTTGGCGCACGCATCGTCACTTCATCCTGTTCGGGATGGCTTCCTTCCACGGACGGCGCAGCTCTTCCACATGAGCGTCGATGACCGTCTCGCCCGCGATGCGGATCGTGAGGTTCTCGCCGCCGACTTGGCCGAGCCGCACCACCGGCACGCCCTGCGAGCGGATCCAGGCTTCCAGTTCATCCGCCTTCTCCGGTCTGGCCGAAAGCAACATGCGCGACTGCGATTCACTGAACAGCGCCAGATCCGCACGGATGCCCGGCGACCAGTCCGCCGTGGCGCCCAGGCCGCGGCCGAAACACGATTCGGCCAGCGCCGCCGCAAGCCCGCCTTCGGACAGGTCGTGGGCCGACGCCACCAGGCCCTTCTGAATGGCGCCCAGGACCGCCTTCAGGAGCTTCTTCTCGGCCGCAAGGTCAATCTGCGGCGGGCGGCCTTCCGTCACGCCGTACACGGCGTACTGGAACTCGCTGCCGCCGATTTCCGGCTTCGTCTCGCCGAGCAGGAAGATCACGTCGCCTTCGGCTTTGAAATCCTGCGTCGTCACGTGATCCAGGTCATGCACAAGGCCGACCATGCCGACGACCGGCGTCGGGTAGATGGCGCCCTTCTCGCTTTCATTGTACAGCGACACGTTGCCGCCGATGACCGGCGTCTCGAGCACGCGGCAGGCTTCGGCCATGCCGTCCACCGCTTTTTCCAGCTGCCAGAAAATTTCCGGCCTTTCCGGGCTGCCGAAGTTCAGGTTGTCGGTGATCGCCAGCGGCTCCGCGCCGGAGCAGACGATGTTGCGCGCCGCCTCCGCGACGGCGATTTTCCCGCCAACCTCGGGATCCAGGTACACGTATCGCGCGTTGCAGTCCGTCGTCATCGCCAGCGCCTTGCGCGTGCCGCGGATGCGGACGACGGCGGCGTCGGACCCCGGCGTGACGATGGTGGACGTGCGCACCTGGTAGTCGTACTGGCTGTACACCCATTCCTTGCTGGCGAGAGACGGGGAGCCCAGCACTTTTTTGAGAGCTTCCGTCAAATCCTGGACCGGCTCATAGGCCATCGTGTCCACCGACGCGTTCCGGATGTAATACTCCGGCACTTGGGACGGCTTGTGATAAACCGGGCAGTCGTCCGTCAGCGCCTTGACCGGGATGTCGCCCACGAGCTGGCCCTTGTGGAAAATGCGCAGGCGTCCGTCGTCGGTCACTTTGCCGACTTTATAGCACTCCAGGCCCCACCGCCGGAAAATCTCGCGGGCCTTCTCCTCATGCTCCGGCTTTGTCACAAACAGCATCCGTTCCTGCGATTCGGACAACATCATTTCGTAGGCGGTCATGCCTTCCTCGCGCTGCGGCACCTCGTCGAGGTACAGCTCGATGCCGGTGCCGGCCTTGGAGGCCATCTCCGAGCTGGAGCAGGTGAGGCCCGCCGCGCCCATGTCCTGGATGCCGACGACGATGCCCTCGTTGATGAGTTCCAGCGTCGCTTCCATCACCAGTTTTTCCATAAACGGGTCGCCCACTTGCACGGCGGAGCGCTTCGCTTCCGATTCCGCCGTCAGATCCTCCGACGCGAACGTGGCGCCGTGAATGCCGTCGCGGCCCGTGGCGGGGCCGACGTAAAACACGGGGTTGCCCACGCCTTTGGCGACGCCGCGCTGGATTTTGTCATGCTCAATCAGGCCGACGCACATGGCGTTGACGAGCGGGTTGCCCTCATACGCCTCGTCGAACATGACCTCGCCCGCCACCGTCGGCACGCCGACGCAGTTGCCGTAGCCCGCGATGCCCGCCACGACGTTGGAGAACAGGTATTTCACGCGGTCGCTTTCCAGCTTGCCAAAACGCAAGGAGTTAAGCAGCGCGATCGGCCGCGCCCCCATGGAGAAAATGTCGCGCAAAATGCCGCCGACACCCGTCGCCGCTCCCTGGTAGGGCTCCACGGCGGACGGGTGGTTGTGGGATTCGATCTTGAACGCCACCGCCAGGTTGTCGCCGATGTCCACAATGCCGGCGCCCTCGCCCGGTCCCACGAGCACGCGCGGGCCCGTCGTCGGGAAACGCCGGAGCAGCGGCTTGGAGTTTTTGTACGAGCAGTGTTCGGACCACATGACGCTGAAAACGCCGATTTCCACATAGTTCGGCTTGCGGCCGAGCAGCTCGCAAATCCGCTCGTACTCGCTGTCCGTCACGCCGAACTGCCGGTAAATTTTCTGCTCCGCGATTTGCTCTGCCGTCGGCTCTTTAGCGGCCAATTGCTGCGCCATTTCGTTCCCTCCAAGCGTTGAGTACGGATTCGAACATCCTTGCGCCGTCCGAAGACCCGAGAAGCTCGCTGACGGCGCGTTCGGGGTGCGGCATCATGCCGACGACATTGCCCGCTTTGTTGCAGACGCCCGCAATGTTGTCGACGGAGCCGTTGGGGTTTTCCCCGGCGTAGCGGAACACGATCTGATTGTTGGCTTTAAGTTCCGCCAGCGTTTTTTCGTCGACGTAGTAGTTGCCTTCGCCGTGGGCGATCGGGATGCGGATGACCTCGCCCTTTTGGTAGGCGTTGGTGAAGGCCGTCGCGTTGTTTTCCACGACCAGGTCCACGGGATGGCAGCGGAATTTCAGGCTCGTGTTGCGGATGAGCGCCCCTGGCAGAAGCCGCGCTTCCGTCAGGATCTGGAAGCCGTTGCAGACGCCGAGGATGAACTTGCCTTGTTCCGCCGCCTTCTTGATCTCGGCCATGACCGGGGAGAACTGGGCGATGGCGCCGCAGCGCAGGTAATCCCCGTAGGAAAAGCCGCCCGGAATCAGGATGGCATCGTAGGAGGAAAGATCGTCCGCCGTGTGCCACACGTATTCGACCTCTTGCCGGATCGTATCCTGCACCGCATGGTACATGTCGAGGTCGCAGTTGGATCCGGGGAACACGATCACCGCGAATTTCATGGCCGTATCAGTCCTCCAGTTCGAATCGGTAGTCTTCGACGACAGGGTTGGCCAGCAGTTTCTCGCACATTTCTTTTACCTGCTTTTCCGCCTGCGCGCGGTCGTCCGTGTCCAGTCCGATTTCCATGAACTTGCCGATCCGAACCTTGGACACTTCGCGGAAACCGAGCGAATGCAGCGCCGACTGCACCGCGTTGCCCTGCGGATCCAGCACGTTTTCCTTGATGGTGACATACACTTTGGCTTTCATTGGTCTTCCTCCTCGTTTCGGGGACGAATTCGTCCCTGTCACTGCTCTAACCTTGTCCATGATCTGCGTATCATTAAACCGGCGAGACCGGCTTGAGCTGCCTGATTTTCACCTTCTTGGCTCCGTTAAGCGGGTCGGACCCGCTTAAATTGCGTCAGCGCCATGCACTTCGGCGGCATTAACAAACCCGCTTAATACGTGCCTGCTGCGCTTACCTCAGAGGCGTTAAGCCGGCGAGACCGGCTTAAACTGCCTCATACGCGTCTTTCTCGGCTCCTTCAAGCCGGTCTGACCGGCTTATGCCTGAGACATTGCATGCTCCACGGTGACGTGAAGTCGATAAAACCGACTTATACCGCTTCAGCGGCGCCTTCATGGTATCGTTAAGTCGATAAAATCGACTTAAACTCCGTCAGGGGTACCCTTTTGCGCGCTTCAAACCTATGTGAAGTCGATAAAATCGTCTTAAACCGCCTCAGCAGCACCTTCTCGGCTTCGTTAAGTCGATAAAACTGACTTAATAACGATCAGCAGCACTCACGCAGTCTCCGGCAAGCCGGCCTTGGCCGGCTCCAATCCGCCTCAGCGCCCCTTTCGCGATTCCGCTAAGCCGGCGATGCCGGCTTTAACCGCCCGCGTCCCGGCGGCGCTTCTCCGCCTCGTTTGCCCGGCTATGCCGGCTTAAACCCTCCTCGCGTTGCGGAGAACCACCCATTACAACTCCTCGCCGGTGAGCCGCCGGTAAATTTCCTTGTACCGCGCGCTCGTCGCGGCCACCACTTCGTCCGGCAGCCGCGGCGGCGGGCTTGCGCGGTCCCAGTCCGAATGCAGAAGATGCGCGCGCACCGGCTCCTTGTCCATGCTGTCGATCTCGATGTCCAGCGCGTACTTCTCTTCCGCCCAAAATCGCGACGAATCCGGCGTAAACAGCTCGTCGATCAAAATGATCTTCCCGTCCAGCAGGCCGAACTCAAACTTGCTGTCCGCCAAAATGATGCCGCGCGAAGCGCAATAGTCGCGCCCGGCCTCGTACAGCCGCAGGCTGCGCTCCCGCAGTTCCTCCGCCAGCTCGGGACCTACGCGCCGCACCATTTCCTCAAACGAAATGTCCTCGTCGTGGCCCGCGTCGTTTTTGCCCGCCGGCGTGAAGATCGGCGCATCCAGCTTGCTATTTTTGCGCAGGCCATCCGGCAGCCGGATGCCGTTGACCGCGCCGGTTTTCTCGTACTGCCGCCAGCCGCCGCCGGTGATGTACCCGCGCACGACGCATTCGATGTCGATGCGCTTGGCCTTGCGGCAGACCATGATCCGGCCGTTCAGCTTTTCCGGCTCCTTGACCAGGTCGCCGAGCAGCGCCACATCCGTGTGAACCACGTGGTTTTCCTGCAGCGCGGCGGTGCGGCGGAACCAGAACGCGCTCAGCTTGTTGAGCACGCGGCCCTTGTCCGGCACCGGCGGCTCCAGCACGTAGTCGAACGCGCTGATGCGGTCCGTGACGACGATCAGCAGATGTTCGCCCAAATCGTAGAGTTCCCTGACTTTGCCTTTATGAACAAGCGGCGCCCGAACCAGATCCACCGCCGTGGCAAGCGGTTCTCCAGCTATTGGCATGGCGCTGTCGCCTCCTTCCAAGTGAGACCTGAACCTGGCATTTGCGGGCCGGCTTGAGGCTCTAGCGGCACCGGCCTGCGGCCCAAGGCCGCATCGGTTTGTGCCCCGAAACCGCTTCGGTTTGCTGCAGCCGGACAGACTCAAGCCTGTCCCGAACCGAACCGGCCCAAGCAGGCCCCGGCACGGATCCGCCCGCAAAGAACCGCAGCCCTTACTTAAATCAGCCCAAGCCGTTTAAAAATCGTATCCACATGCTTCAGGTGCCACGCAGGATCGAAGCAGTCGGCGATCTCCTCCGGGCTGAGCGCGGCCGTAATTTCCGGCGACGCCTCCACGATCTCGCGGAAATCCCGCTGCTCCTCCCAGGCCCGCATGGCCAGCGGCTGCACGGTGTCGTACGCCTGCTCGCGGCTCCACCCTTTGTCGATCAGCTTCGTCATCACGCGGCCCGAGAACGGCACATTGTACGTGCGCCGCATGTTGCGCTGCATGTTTTCCGGGAACACCGTCAAATGTTTCACGATGTTGCCAAAACGGTTCAGCATGTAATTCAGAAGCATCGTCGCATCGGGCAAAATGACCCGCTCCACCGACGAGTGGGAAATGTCGCGCTCGTGCCACAGCGGCACGTTTTCGTACGCCGAGATCATGTAGCCGCGCATGACGCGGGCAAGGCCGCTCATGTTCTCGCAGCCGATCGGATTGCGCTTGTGGGGCATCGCCGAGGAGCCTTTTTGCCCTTTGGCGAACGGTTCTTCCACTTCGCGAAACTCGCTTTTTTGCAGCGCGCGGATTTCCGTCGCGAACTTGTCGATGGACGTGGCGATCAAGGCCAGCGTCGCGATGTATTCCGCGTGGCGGTCCCGCTGCAGCGTCTGCGTCGAAATCGGCGCCGGCGAAATGCCCAGCTTCCGGCACACGTACTCTTCGACGAAAGGATCAATGTTCGCATACGTGCCGACGGCGCCGGAAATTTTGCCGAACTCGACCCCTTTGGCCGCCCGCTCGAACCGCTCCAGGTTCCGTTTCATTTCCTCATGCCACAACGCCAGCTTCAGCCCGAACGTCGTCGGCTCCGCGTGCACGCCGTGGGTGCGGCCCATCATTTGCGTGTTTTTATAGCGAATCGCCTGCTCCCGCAGGATGGCGATGAAGTTCTCCAGGTCCCTGCGCAAAATGGCGTTAGCCTGCTTCAGCAAATACCCTTGCGCCGTGTCCACCACGTCGGTGGAGGTGAGGCCGTAGTGCACCCACTTGCGCTCCGGCCCGAGGCTTTCCGACACCGCGCGGGTAAAGGCGATGACGTCGTGGCGGGTTTCCTCTTCGATCTCGTAAATGCGCTTGATGTCAAATTTCGCGTTGCGCCGGAGCGCTTCCACGTCTTCCTTCGGAATGTGGCCGAGCTCCGCCCACGCTTCGCAGGCGCAAAGCTCCACCTCCAGCCAGGCGCGAAACTTGTTTTCCTCGGTCCAGATGGCCCGCATTTCCGGGCGGCTGTAACGGTCAATCACGGCTTGATGCCCTCCATATTTTCGAGTGTTCGATCCATGCCAGCGCCGCGCCCGTATGCGGAGCCAGCACGTTGAGATGTCCCATTTTGCGTCCGGGTCTGGCTTCGGTTTTGCCGTACAGGTGCACCTTCACTTCCAGGCCCAGCTTTTCCGCTTCCTCATCGTGGCTGGGAAGCCATTGCATCAATTCCGGCAAATGCTCGCCCAGCACGTTCACCATCACCACCGGCGTAAGCAGCGCGGTGTCGCCCAGCGGCAAATCGCAAATGGCGCGGATATGCTGCTCAAACTGCGACGTGCGGCAGGCTTCCATCGTGTAGTGCCCCGAATTGTGGGGGCGCGGGGCCAGCTCGTTCACATACAGCGTGCCGTTTTCCGTCACAAACATCTCCACGGCGATCAGCCCGACGACGCCCATCGACTCCGCGATCCGCACGGCCAGGCTTTCCGCCTCCGACCGCACCGAATCGCTGATGCGGGCCGGCACGATGGACATGTGCAAAATGTTGTTCACATGCACGTTCTCCGCCGGCGGGAACGTGCGGATTTCCCCCGACGGACGGCGGGCGGCGATGACCGAAATTTCCTTGACGAACGGGACAAACGCCTCCAGCACCAGCTCCGTGCCCGCGCGGGAAGCCTCGTACCAGGCCGGCTCAATGTCCTCCGTGCGGCGCAGCACCCATTGGCCTTTGCCGTCATAGCCGCCGGTGGCGGTTTTGAGCACCGCAGGCAGGCCGAGCCGGCTGACGGCTTCCAGCAGGCTGTCCCGGTTCGTGACTTCCGCATACGGCGCGACGCGGGCGCCGGCGGCTTCCACGGCGCGCTTCTCGCGCAGCCGGTGCTGCGTCGTGTGGAGCAGCCTGCTTCCCTGCGGAACGTAAGACTCTTTTTCCAGCAAGGCGGCCACTTCGGCGTCGACATTCTCAAACTCGTAGGTGATGACGTCCGACAGCCTGGCCAGCTCGCGCGCCGCCTCCACGTCCGAATAGCTGGCCACAATTTGCCGGGCCACCTGCCCGCATGGCGAATCCGGCGCCGGATCCAGCGTCACGAACCGGTAGCCCATCCGGCTTCCGGCGTGGACCAGCATTCGGCCCAGCTGGCCGCCGCCCAGCACGCCGATGGTGGCGCCGGGCAAAATCGGGCGGGTGATCATGGCAACTCACTCTCCAGCACTTCCTTCATGATCCGGGCCCGCCGCTCCTCCAGGCGCTTCCTGATCTCCGGGTCGAAGGCCCCCAGAATCTGCGCCGCAAGCAAACCGGCGTTGGCCGCCCCCGCCTGGCCGATGGCCACCGTCGCCACCGGCACGCCCGCCGGCATCTGCACAATGGACAGAAGCGAATCCAGCCCGTTCAGCGCTTTGGACTGAACGGGCACTCCGATCACGGGCAGGACGGTTTTGGACGCCACCATGCCCGGCAAATGCGCGGCTCCCCCGGCGCCGGCGATGATGACCTTCAGGCCGCGGGAGGCCGCCGTCTCCGCATATTCAAACATCAAATCCGGCGTCCGGTGCGCGGACACCACCTTTTTCTCATAGCCGATACCGAGCTCATCCAGCACTTCGCACGCCTTTTTCATCGTTTCCCAGTCCGACTTGCTGCCCATGATGACGCCGACCAGCACTGACACAGCCTCACACTTCCCCAATCTAGTTATAAGGTGCCATCCGATGGCAAAAAAAAAGCGCGGGTATACGTTCATTCTTCCCACCCGGCCCCTGATTTCTCCAAACGCGGCAAAACAACCTGGCGCCCCAAAAGGGCATGCCCGGATCGCCGAGCCGCGTAGTCCGGAAATTTCCGGTTTCCGGGTAGAGACACCCGGGCCAATTCCCGGGCATATACGCGTATCGGATAAAACATAAAATTATCGAAAAATCCAACCTTTTCGCCATTAAGTGTACCTTACACGCGATGAAAAGTCAACGAAAGACGAACACTTAAATGTTCTGAAAATATTAATGTTCGGTTTTTCAAACAACACGGACAACGCGGATGCGCCCGGCTCGGCCCCTTTTGCGCGGTCACTTGTTGGACGCGGTTGCCGGCCGGAACGCCGGAAGCCGGGACCGACAAGAACGGAACAAAAACAAGAACGGAACAAAAAGAAATTAAAAAACCTCGCTCCACCTTCGCCCATTCGAAAGTGAAACGAGGTTGAAAGCTGGGTTAGGTTTGGCCAATCAGCGCCGCGGCATTATTCCGACAGGAAAATGTAGCGGGCGATGACCAGGACAAACAGGATCCACATGAGCCAGTGAATCGGATATTTTTTGTCCTTGCCCAGGATGTTCGCGAAGAACGCCAGAATCACATACGACACGATCCCGGCGGCGATGCCGTTGGCGATGTTGTAGGTGAACGGCATCATCACGATCGTGAGGAATGCCGGAATGCCCAGCGGCAGATCCGTAAAGTCGATTTCCCGGATGGACTGAGCCATCAGCACGCCGACGATGATGAGCGCCGCGCTGGTGGCCGGCGACGGGACCAGGAGCGCGATCGGCGCGAGGAACAGCGCCAGCAGGAACAGCACGCCGGTCGTCACCGCCGTCAGGCCGGAGCGGCCGCCTTCCGCGATGCCCGCGGAGCTTTCGATATAGGCCGTCACCGTGCTGGTGCCGAGGGCAGCGCCGCCGCTGACCGCCACGGCGTCCACGAGCATGGCCTTGCCAATGCGCTTCGTGCCTTCTTCTTTATTTTTCAGAAAACCGGCGCGGTTGGCCGTGCCGACCAACGTGCCGAACGTATCAAACAATTCCACGAAGGTGAACGTGGCGATCGCCGTCAAAATGCCCGCCGTCATCAGGTTGGCGAAATCCAGATCAAAAAACTTCAGCTTGCTGAAATCCGGCACCCATTGCGCGTCGTTCAGCGTGGAGAAGTTCACGAGGTCGATGCCCGGCAGCGCGGAAATCAGCGTCGTAATCAGCATGCCGATCAGGATGGCGCCTTTCACTTTCAGCACCATCAGAACAGCAATGATGAGAAGGCCCACAATGGTCATCCACACGCTGGTATGGGAAATGTCCCCCATCGTGATGAGCGAGCTTCCATCATCCAAAAACAGGATGTTCATCACGCCGCTGTTTTTAAGGCCGATAATCGTGATGAACAGCCCGATCCCGACCGTGATCGCGTGCTTCATCGCGTCGGGCACCGCCACAACGAGCAGCTGACGGATTTGCGTGACGGTCAGGATGATGAAAATGATACCGGAAATAAACACGGCTGCCAGCGCCATTTCCGGGGTAATCGGCGTACCAGTCGCCTGGGAAGTAATGACCGTCGTCGCAAAAAAGGCGTTCAGCCCCATGCCGGGCGCCAGCGCAACGGGGAAGTTGACGAACAGCCCCATGGCAATGGTGAAAATCCCCGATGCCAGCGCGGTCGCCAGAAACACGCCGTAAAAATCCATGCCGGCGCCGGACAGGATGCCGGGGTTGACCGCAAGGATGTACGCCATGGTCATGAACGTCGTAATGCCCGCCATTATCTCCGTGCGTACGTTCGTTCCCAGCTCTTTCAGCTTAAAGAAACGCTCCACAAGATTCGACTCCTTCGGCTTCAAGTTTGGTTCAACGCGCCTTGTGCCCCTTCGGCGGGGCAAACAAAAAACCTAGAGGAAGATCCATCTCTTCTCTAGGTTCCGCATTGCCGTGAAATCCCATACATACCGGGCAAGATCGCGCGCTTCTTGCCGGATGTGCGGGCATTTCCTTTTCGTAGCCGGATCATTTGCGGTGACCCCGTAGAGACTCCCGAGCCATATTCCCGGGATTATACGAAAAGTCCAATATGAAATTTTTCACAACCTCATTTTAGGACCAGGTACTGATTCTGTCAACCGATTTTCTGAACCTATTGTCGAATCCGTGGGAAAATGTTCGGTTTTTTGCTCCGGGCGCCGGCGCCAGATTTATGGGCTTAGCCGGATTGTCAATAAAAAAACGAACCGGTCGTCCGGTTCGTCCGCAAAAAAACATGTTCGCTTCCGCCATCCATAGGACAAATCAGGACTCCGCAGCTCGCAAGGCAAGGCCGGCTCGTTCGCCCGCCGCCGAAGGTTCCCAAGCTTCGCAAGACGGCTGCGGCCCTTCCGCCAGCACGCGTTTCAGCACGCGGTCCACAAGCTGCGCGAACGCAGCGTCCCCGCGCGCCCGCGGCCGGGCAAACGGCACGGTGAGATCCATGGCGACCTTGCCGTCCTCGATCAGCACGATCCGGTCCGCCATCGCCACCGCCTCCTCCACATCATGCGTGATCAGGATCGTGGTGAATCCCGTGTCCAGCCAGAGCGATTCGATCAGCCGCTGCATCTCGATCCGGGTGAGCGCATCCAGCGCGCCCAGCGGCTCGTCCAGAAGCAGCAGGCGGGGCTGGCAGGCGAGCGCCCGGGCCAGCGCCACCCTCTGCTTCTGCCCGCCCGACAACACCGCCGGCCATTCGCCGGCCCGCTCCAGCAACCCTACCTGCTTCAGGGCCTGCTTCGCTTTTTCTTTCTCGCCCTTTGGGAGTCCGATGGCCACGTTGTCGATCACGCGCCGCCAGGGCAGAAGCCTTGCATCCTGAAACATCATGCGCACTTGCGGATTCAGCCCGCCGACGGGCCCGCCATCGATCGTCATCACGCCGGCCGTAGGCCGCTCCAGACCCGCCGCAAGCCGCAAAAATGTGCTTTTCCCGCAACCGCTCCGCCCGATGATCGCGACGAACTGCCCCGGCGGGATCTCCAGATCAATGCCCTTCAGCACTTGCTGGCTCCCGAAATCTTTTCGCAATCCCTTCACCTTCAGGTGAACACCGTAATCGCCGCTCACACGCCGTACCTCCTCCGTATGGTCTCGTGTCACACATTTTCGGTCACACATTCCGGTAGTTCGGGTTCCATTTCAGGCTTCTTCTTTCCAGCCATCGGGCCAGCGAATCCGCCAATTTGCCGAACAAGGCATAAAGCAAAATGCAAAGCACCACCACATCCGTCCGCATGAATTCCCGGGCGTTCATCGCCATGTAGCCGATCCCGGCGTCCGCGGCGATCGTCTCGGCCACAATCAGGGTCAGCCACATGATTCCGAGGGCGTACCGGATCCCCACCAGGATGGACGGCAGCGCGCCCGGCAGAATCACGTGCCAGAACAGCTTCCACGACCTCAGCCCATACACCTTGCCCATCTCCATCAGCCCCGGATCGACGGACCGTATTCCGTGCAGCGTGTTGACGTACACCGGAAAGAGCACGCCGATGGCGACCAGGAACACTTTGGCCTCTTCCCCGATGCCGAACCAGAGGATCACCAGCGGAATCATGGCCAGGTGCGGAATGTTCCGGATCATCTGCACCGTGGTGTCCAGCAACCGGTCGGCGACCGGAATGAGCCCGTTGATCAATCCCAGCGCGAACCCGATGCCTCCGCCGATCACAAAACCGGTCACCGCCCGCTGGAAACTGATGCCAAGATGCCGGAACAATGCGCCGGACTTGACGGAATCGACGGCGGCCGCAAAAACGTCCGTCGGCATCGGAAGGATGCGGCTGGACAACACCCCCCGGCTGGCGGACCATTGCCACACCAGAATCACCGCCAGCGGCAGCACCCAGGGAATCAGCCTTTTGCCGAAAAAGCCGTTCAAAAATTTCGCTTGCTCCTTGTTCATTTTGCAGCGCTCCTTTGCCGTGCGGCTCCACGCCGTTATCCAACCGCAAAAACGGGAATGCGCGGCGGGACGCCAGGCATCCCCTTCGTCCGTTGCTCCTTTGACGAAGGGCTGCCCCGGACCCTCGCGTGACGGTTGGGACAGCCCCACGATTTTGTCATTTCCCTAAGACTTCCTTGATAAATTCCGGCCGGAAAAGTTCGTCAATCACCTTGTCTGTATCAATACCTGCCTTGATGAGGCCTTCCTTCGCAAGGAACGGCGCGATATCCTGGAGGCTTTGGCGAACGTTGTCATCGGGAACCGGATTGCCGTAGCTTCTTCTGGTTTGGGCCAGCGCGGCCACCTGCGGGTCCAGATTGCCCTCATTGGCCAAAATTTGCGCAATTTCATCGGGATTTTCGAGCGCCCATTGCCGCGCTTTCTCATATACCTTCAGCACGCGCTTCACTATATCCGGATACTTGTCGGCAAAATCTTGCCTAACGTTCAGCACGCCGTAGTTGCCAAAGTCCTTGCTTTCGTAGAGAACTTTTGCGCCTTCGAGCAAGGCCTGCGCATGATACGGATCAAGCCCGGACCAGGCATCCAGATGGCCTTGCATCAAGGACTGCTTGCCGTCCTGGTGCTGCAGGTTCGCAAACGAAATGTCGTCCTTGCTCAGCCCCGCCTTCTCCAGGGCCCACAGCAGGAAAATGTAAGGGCCGGTGCCCAGCGTGGCGGCCACCTTCTTGCCTTTCAATTGCTCCAGGGAAGTCAGCGGGCTGTCCGGAGGAACGGCGATGGCGCTGTAAGAGTTAAAGCTGATGTAGATCGTTTGCAAAGGCACGCCGTTGGTGCGCGCGATGAACGCCGGAAACACCGAGGAGTTGCCGAAGTCCGTGCTGCCGGAGTTCAAATATTCAATGCTGTTGTTGCTGCCCATGCTGCGGACCCACTTGACGGCAATGCCGTCGGCCTTAAACTCTTCTTCCAGCCAGCCGTTTTGCTTGATGGCCAGCCCCACCGGCTCAATGGCCGTGTAGTCAATCCGGATCTCGGAAGGTTTGGCCGGCGTATTGGCGGCAGGCGCAGCGCTGCCGGCTTCCGGTGCGGCGGCACCCCCCTGTCCCTCCGAGGGGCCCGCCTTTCCGTTTCCGCACCCGGCCAAAGCCGCGGTGATCACAAACAGGAAAATGGCGAATGGAACGACCGATGCCCATTTTTTCATCTTAAACGGTAACCTCCTGATGTGTCTGCATATCGCGCGTTTACAAACCTTCGGCCGCTTCCGCCAAGAATTGGGGAGCCGCCCACTCTTTCAGGTCAAAATCTTTCTCGATATAGCCGTAGTCCAGCAAAAACCGCTTTTGAATTTCCAGCGCCGCGATGCTGCGCGGGGCAAATCCCGGCTCCAGCTCCAGCCCTTCAAGGTAGATCCGCGCCCATTGCGCGTTCGGCGCGTACGTCACTTTGACGAAAATTTCAGCCGCTTCCTCCCGGTTGTCCCGGATCCAGGCCGCCGCCCGCAGGGAAGCCCGCAGGAACGCCACCACCGCTTCCGGCCTTTTTTCCGCCAACTCCCTCGACACGGTGATCGTGTAAGGGCTGTTGGACACCTGCACCCGCCAATCCGGGATGGCGGAAAGATCCAGGATGGTCGTGATCAGCCCTTCCTCTTCCAGCTTGACGAGCCTTCCTTGCGGCTCATACAGGGCGTCCACATGGCCATCCAGCAGCGCCCGCACCTCACTGTGATCCTGGAACCAGCCCGCCTGCCTCGTCTGCGCCCAGAGCTCCGAAGGCTTTTCCGCAGGTTCCCATCTCGGGCGGTCTTCATCCACGAGATCCACGAACTCGATCTCCGACCGGTCCATCCCGTAAAGGCGCAAAACCGAATCAATCCCCTGTTCCTGCGTGGCTCTCGCAAAATCCACCTTGGCCGCGTTGGCGCTCTTGAAAAGCCCGATGCGCTTCCCGCGCAGATCATTCACCGTGTAAATCCCGCTGTCGGCCCGTACGACGATCCTGCCGGCGCGCTGGGGCGCGGTCAGCCCGACCAGCAGCGTCTCACGGCCCTGAGACCGGGAGGTCAGCGCCGGAATGGCTCCGCCGTCCCGGAAAAGGTTGGGCAGGCTGTGCTGGTAATGCGGCAGCCAGCCCTGATTGTCGGGAAGGGAGCGAAGATACCGCAGGCTGACCCCGCTTTTTTCAAACTCCTCCTGCAGCCACCCTTTTTCCGCGGCCACATTCGAGGCCACAAACACCGGGCAAATGGTGTACAATGCGTCAGCCGTCTGTTTTACTGCACTCATCTGGTCATCCTCCTCACGAAATGGACATGGCGTAAACAAAAAACCACCGGAAACGTCACGGTCCGGGAACGCATGGCGTTCCGGCGGCTTGTTTCCAGTGGTCTGGTCAACAATAATTCCAAGTATTCAACTTGTTTTACTTGTTATATTATACGGGCGCAGCCGGATTGTCAATAGTGCTCAGAATAAAAAAACGAACCGGTTGTCCGGTTCGTTCGTCTGCAAAAAACATGTTCGATTCCGCCATCCGGCGAACGCCTCAGCCCAAAACCACCCGGTCGTCGGCCATTTTCCGGCCGCTGATCTTCTCGAATTCGCGCAGAAGCTGCTCCACGGTCAGCTCCTTCTTGCGCTCCTCGTTCACCTCGAGAATGATCCGCCCCTTGTCCATCATGATCAGCCGGTTGCCGAGACGGATGGCCTGCTCCATGTTGTGGGTGACCATCAGCGTCGTCAGGTTCATTTCGCGGACGATCGCCTCGGTCAGCGACGTCACCAGATCCGCCCGGGCCGGGTCCAGCGCCGCCGTGTGCTCATCGAGGAGCAAAATTTTCGGCTGCGTGAACGTCGCCATGAGCAAGCTGAGCGCCTGCCGCTCGCCGCCGGACAGTTGGCCGACCTTCGCCTTCAGCCGGTTTTCCAGCCCCAGGTTCAGCCTTTGCAGCTGCTCCCGGAAAAAGGTGCGCTTGGCGCGATTCACGCCGAAAGCCAAGCCGCGGCGCTTGCCCCTGGCGTATGCGATGGCCAGGTTTTCCTCAATGGTCATGTTCGGCGCCGTGCCGGCCATCGGATCCTGAAACACCCGGCCGATCCACTGGGCGCGTTTGTATTCCGGCAGATGATGCACCGGTTTGCCGTCAATCCTGACCTCGCCGGCATCCGGCGTCAGCACGCCGGAAATCACGTTCATCAGCGTCGATTTTCCGGCGCCGTTGCTGCCGATAATCGTGACAAAATCGCCGGGCTTCAGCGTCAGGCTGACGTCCGCCAGCGCCACTTTCTCATCCTGCGTGCCGGGAAAAAACAGCTTCGTCACCCGCGAGATTTCCAGCATCAGCGCTCACCTCCCGGCCGGCCGGAAGCGATGGATGCGGCGAGTTCCTCCGAACGGCGCCGCGCGGTGGCTTTTTGCTTCCACTCCCGCTGCAGCGTGGGGATGACCAGCGCCAAAATAACGATTACCGCGGTAAGCAGCTTCAGGTCGGACGCGGAAAACCACGGAATCCGCAAAGCGACCGCATAGACGATGCGGTAAATGATGATGCCGACGATGGCCGCCAGCGTCGACCAGAAAATCGTCCGCGCGCCCAGGATCGCCTCCCCGATGATGACCGCCGCAAGGCCGATGACGATCATGCCGACGCCCATGGACTGGTCGGAATACCCCTGGTTTTGGGCGATCAGCGCGCCCGAAAGGGCCACGAGACCGTTGGAGATACTAACGCCGATGATTTTCGTCGTGTCGGTGTGCGCGCCGAAACTGCGGATCATGCGGGGGTTGTCCCCCGTGGCGCGCAAGGACAGCCCCAGGTCCGTGCGAAAGAACGCATCCAAGAGCAGCTTGACGGCAACGACCATAATGGGCATCAAAACCCACGGCGACACCGCCGTGAACACGGTTTCCGCGCCCAGCAGGGAAACGTTGGGCTTGCCGCCTGTAATGCGCAAATTGACCGAATAGAGCGCAATCATCATCAGAATGCCGGAAAGCAAGGCGTTGATTTTGCCTTTCGTATGAAGCAGCCCGGTAAACAAACCGGCAATAAGACCGCCTGCGAGGGCGCAGGCGGTAGCCAGCCATGGCGAGTATCCATGCGTGATCATGATGGCCGCGATCGCTCCGCCGGTGGTGAAGCTTCCATCCACGGTCAGATCGGGGAAATCCAGAATCCGGTACGTCATGTAGACGCCCAATGCCATAAAGGAGTAGATCAGCCCGAGCTGAACCGCTCCCGGGATGGAATTGAGCATTGCATCAAGCATGGATACGCCAACCTCCAGTTCATTATTGGATCAAGTTTTCCGCTTGATCCTTCACGGCCGCTTTCATCGCGTCCGTAATCGTGACGCCGTACTCCGGCGCAGCTTTCACGTTCAGAATCAGGTCAAGCTTCTCTTGCATCAGGACAGGCAGTTCGCCCGGTTTTTTGCCGTTTTTCAGAATTTCCAGCGCCAATTGGCCGGTTTGATAACCGTGGTCATAGTATTTGAAGCCAACCGTCGCGAGAGCGCCTTTCTCCACCGTGTCGCGGTCGGAGGAGAAGAACGGAATGTCGTTGGCTTGCGCCACCTTGATGATGGCGTCAACGCCGCTGACGACCATGTTGTCCAGCGTGATGTAGATCGCGTCCACGCGGCCGACCAGCGATTCGGCAGCTTGCTGCACTTCGGAAGAGTTGGCGACCGGCGCTTCGATCATCTTGATGCCCTTCTTGCCGAACTCTTCTTCCGCTTTTTTCGCCATAACGACGGCGTTCGGCTCGCCTTTGTTGATGACCAGGCCCACCGTTTTGACGTTCGGGAAATGCTCGGCGATAAATTCCACCAGCATGGTCGTCGCTTCCGGGTTCGTGTCGGAAGCGCCCGTGATGTTGCCGCCCGGACGCTGCAGGTCCTGAACCAGCTTGGCGTCCACCGGGTCCGTCACGGCGGAGAATACGATCGGAATGTCTTTCACGTATTGCGCCAAAGCTTGCGCGGAAGGCGTGGCGATGCCCAGCGCCAGGTCGTAGTCGCCTTCGGCGATCTTTTGCGCGATGGCGGCGTTGTTGGACTGGTCGCCTTGGGCCGAGTTGAAGTCCACCACGAGGTTTTTGCCTTCTTCAAGGCCGCCGTCCTTCAGCGCATCGAGGAAACCTTGGCGGGTAGCGTCAAGGGACGGGTGTTCCACAATTTGCGAAATGGCGATTTTGTAGGTTTTTTCCGCCGGCGTCTCGCTCGGCGCGGCACTTTCGCTGGCACTCGGGCTCGGGCTGGGCGATGCCGAAGAACCTGCGCTGCCGCTCTCCGGTTTGTTGCCGCAGGCTGCGAGAACCAGCAGGATCGAAATGACCAGTGCCAGCAAACTCCACTTTCTCATCCGATAAATCCCCCTCAAACTCTATTTGTTTTTTACAGCTATCTTCTTAATCTTACGGGTCGCCGCTCATATTCGTCAATGTTAATAGAATGCAATATGAAAAGAAAAATCCCAAACCCGCCCGAACGAAAGAGCAAGTTTGGGAATCCGTCACCATTTGCTCCCTCTCGATTTACTCCCACTCGATGGTGGCCGGGGGCTTCGACGTGATATCGTAAATGACGCGGTTGACGTTTTGCACCTCGTTGACGATGCGGTTGGAGATGCGCTCCAGCACATCGTAAGGGATGCGCGCCCAATCGGCGGTCATGCCGTCGACGGACGTTACCGCGCGGATGCCCACGGTGTACGAGTAGGTCCGGCTGTCGCCCATGACGCCGACGCTCTTCATGTTCGGCAACGCCGTAAAATACTGCCAGATCTCCCGGTCAAGCCCGGCCTTCGCGATTTCCTCGCGCAAGATCGCGTCAGACTCCCGCACAATTTCGAGCTTCTCTTTCGTCACTTCGCCCAGCACGCGGATGGCCAGCCCCGGCCCCGGGAACGGCTGGCGCCAGACGATTTCGGCCGGCAGCCCCAGCTCTTCGCCGACTTTGCGAACCTCGTCCTTGAACAAGGTTTTGAGCGGCTCCACCAGCTTGAACTTCATGTCCTTCGGCAGCCCGCCCACGTTGTGGTGGGATTTGATCGTCTGCGCGGTGGCCGTGCCGCTTTCGATGATGTCGGTGTACAGCGTGCCCTGCGCCAGAAAAGCGAACTCGCCCAGCTTGGCCGACTCTTCCTCAAACACGCGGATAAACTCGGTCCCGATGATTTTCCGCTTTTGCTCGGGATCCTCCACGCCTTTCAGCTTGCTTAAGAAACGTTCGCTGGCGTCGATTTTCACCACGTTCATTTCAAACTTGCCGGCGAACGTGTTCATGACGCTGTCGGCTTCCCCTTTGCGGAGCAAGCCGTGGTCGATGAACATGCAGGTCAGCTGATCGCCCACGGCGCGGTGGACGAGCGTCGCCACGACGGACGAATCGACGCCGCCGGACAGGGCGCACAGCACCCTCTGGTTGCCCACCTGCTCGCGGATCGCCCGGACGGTGTCCTCAATGAACGATTCCATCGTCCAGTCGCCCTTGCAGCCGCAAATCTTGAACAGGAAATTGCGGATCATCTCGTTGCCGTAAACGGTGTGGCGCACCTCGGGATGGAACTGCACCGCATACAGCCGGCGGGCCGGATCGCTCATGGCCGCCACCGGCGCATGCTCCGAGCTGGCGTCCACGCGGAAGCCGGCCGGCATCTCCGTCACATGGTCGCCGTGGCTCATCCAGACGGTCTGCCGCGCCTGAAGGCCGCTGGCCAGATCACATTCGCCGCGAAAATCGACATCGGCCTTGCCGTACTCCCGCTTCGCCGCCGGCTCCACTTTGCCGCCCAGCTGATGGGTCATCAGCTGCATGCCGTAGCAGATGCCCAGGATCGGCACGCCGAGCTCGTATACGCCGGGGTCCGCCTTCGGCGCGCCTTCCTCGTAGACGCTGGCCGGCCCGCCGGAAAACACGATGCCTTTGGGATTGAGCGCCCGCAGCTTGTCCGCGGAAGTGTTGTACGGCAAAAGCTCGCTGTACACGCCAAGATCCCGGATCCGGCGGGCGATGAGCTGGTTGTACTGGCCGCCGAAATCCAGGACGACAATAAGTTCGTGTTCTTTTTGACTCACCGGTTCAACAAAGCCCCTCTCTTCGCACATGTGGGTATTATATCCCGATTTTCCGGGTCAGTTCAACGCTTCGGCCGCTTCCAGCACCTCGGCGATGTGACCTTTGACCTTCACGTTGCGCCATTCTTTCGCCAGCTTGCCTTCCCGGTCGATCAGGAACGTCGAGCGGACGATGCCCATCGTTTTTCTGCCGTACATGACTTTCTCCTGCCAGACCCCGAATGCCTGCGCCAATGCCTTGTCCGGGTCGGAAAGGAGCAGGAACGGCAGATTTTGCTTTTCGATGAATTTTTGGTGAGATTTGACGGAATCCGGGCTGACGCCAATGATCACCGTGTCCGCCGCATCGAAGTTCTGATGGGCGTCGCGGAAATCGCAAGCTTCCTGCGTGCAGCCGGGCGTCTGGTCCTTCGGGTAGAAGTAAAGCACCACTTTTTTGCCGCGGAACTGGCTCAGCTTCACCGTCTCGCCATTCGATGCCGCCAGCTCGATGTCCGGCACCGCTTGTCCAACTTGCACTTGACTCATGGGCTTTCTCTCCTTTGCAACATAAGGTTGTATCGTCAGCCGGGCAGCCAATTCCCGGCAAAAAAAGCGCGCCTTTACGACCCCGCGCCGCGATACCGCCGGACGCCCCGGTTCCAGAGCACAAGGCCCAGCGCAAAGAAGACCACGCCCACCACCGGCGTAAGCAGCGCCATGTCCCGGTCCTCCGGACGGTCCAGGAAGTAAGCGGCCGGAAACACGCCCACGAACGCAAACGGCAAAATCCAGGTCAAAATGAAACGGATCGTTTTATTGTAGATTTGCACGGGATAGCGGCCATAGTTCAGGATGTTATACATCAGCGGCATGATGCCGGTCGGAGCGTCCGTGTAGAACGAAATGGACGCGAGCGCCGTATAGATCCCCGTATAGATGAGCAGCGAGCCGGCCACGAGAACCACGAGCATGATCGGGTCATACCAGTCGAAGGGCAGCCCGAGGGACACCCACGCGGAAGCCATGATCACGACGCCCACGACCGCGCTGGCCAGCGCCGGGGGATCGACATTTTCCAGCAAAATTTGCACGAGGGAATGGGCCGGGCGCGTCAGGACGCGGTCCATCTCCCCTTTGACGATGTATCGCTCAGTAAAATTATAGAAGTTGACAAAAGCCCCGAAAAGCCCGTACGCGATCAGGAAATAGCCGTAAATGAACAGGATTTCCTCCCGGCTCCAGCCGGCGAGGGACGGGGTGTGGCGAAACACGATCAAGATGAAGACCAAATTCATCGCCGAATGGAGCAGGTCCGAAAACACCTCGACCCAAAAATCCGCCCGATACGTCAGCCGCGTTTTGAAATAGTTGCCGATGTATTCCTGAAAAAGCGACAGGTTGAACGCGATTTTCCGCACCATTTTCGCCCTTCAGCCCCCCTGCACAAACAGGCGGCGCCGGGAAGCCCGCCACATGAGGATGATCGGCACGACGAGCACCGCGGCCCAAACGATTTGCACCAGCAACGCCTCCCACGCTTCGGCGCCGGACATCCGGCCCGTAAACACCGAGCTGGGCAGATAAGTGATGGCCGGAAAAGGCGTCCAGGCGAGCAAATCTTGCGCCCAAAGCGGGAAAAAGCTCATCGGGATGAGCACGCCCGAAAAAAGGTCGATGGCCACCCGCTTCATGCGGATCATGCCTTCATTGTTCTCCACAAAAAAGGCAAACATGCCCACGATCAGGTTGAGCTGCGTGTTGATCAGAAAGCTGAACCAGATCATGACCAAAAACAGCGCCCACCGCGCCGGATCCGCCGGAAGCTCCACCGGAAACAGGAGGCAAACCACCACCATGCCGGGCGCCATGAACATCGTCAGGCGGAACAGGCCCTCGCCGAAGCCTTGCATGACCTTGACGAGCAGATAGTTGTAGGGCCGGATCATCTGCACCGCCACGCTGCCGTCGCGGATTTCCAGAGCGATCTCCCGGTCGAGGTTGTTGAAGTAAAACGCCCGCGCCATCCACGAGACGGCGATGTAGGTCGTCATCTGCGCCGCCGTAAATCCGCCCAGGCTTTCCGCGCCGCCGTAGATGGCCCTCCACGTGAAATAATACGCGCCGATGTTGATGGCGTAAATGATGATGCCGCTGTAGTAGTTGACCCGGTAGGCCAGCATCGTGAGAAAACGGATGCGGATGAGTTCCAGATACGCGGCGGTCATGGCGTCCCGCTCCCGGCTCCGACCGTCTCCCTGGGCGTCCCTCCGCCGGATTCGCCGCCGGCTGCGCCTTCACGGGGCTTTGCTGCGCCGGATCCCGCCAGGTTCGGCTCTTTTCCGCTCATCGCTTCGTTGCTTTCGCCACCGGCCGCGCTGCCGGTGCCGCCACTTTCCGTTGCGCCGCACTGCTCTGTGCCGCCTGCCCTGCCGGCCGCGCCGCCAGTTCCGCCGCTGATCGGCGCCCCGCCCGGCGCTGTGCCGCCATCTCCTCCCGTTCCCTTCGGAAAGGCCGACTCCGCGCGGGCTTCCGCGCTGCCCGCCCGGTAAATCTCCCGCACGATCTCGTCCGTGCTCGTCTCGATGATCTTGATGTCCCGGATATCCTTCGGCCCGGCCACCCGCGCGAGCACGTCGGTCACGTTTTGCTCCTTCGGAATCCACACCTTGGCGGTCATGTCGTTTTCCCTGCTCCAGCGGACGCCCATGCCTTCCGTCAGGCGCGCCAGTTCGTCCAGCGCATACGGCTGCCCAAACGACAGCAGCACCTCGCGCCCCTTGCTCCAGCGCTCCTTGAGCTCCTCCAGCCCGCCGTCATAAATGATGCGCCCGTCGTCCAGCATGATGACGCGGGAGCAGAGCGCCTCAATATCCTGCAGATCGTGGGTCGTGAGCAGGATCGTCGTGCCGTGCTCGCGGTTGATCTTTTTCAGAAACTCGCGGATTTCCGTCTTGACGACGATGTCAAGGCCGATGGTCGGCTCATCCAGAAACAGGATCGACGGCTGGTGGAGCAGCGCCGCCGCCAGTTCGCACCGCATCCGCTGCCCCAGGCTGAGCTTGCGAACCGGCCGGTGCAGCAAATCCTGAAGCTGCAAAGTTTCCACAAGCTCATCCAGCCGCCGGCGAAAATCCGCCTCGCTGACGCGATACACCTTGCGCAGCAGGCGGAACGATTCGATCACGCCGATGTCCCACCAGAGCTGGCTGCGCTGGCCAAACACGACGCCGATGTGGCGGACGAACGTTTCTCTTTCCTTATAAGGCACGTATCCGTTCACCAAAATGCGGCCGGATGTGGGAACGAGGATGCCGGCCAGCATTTTGATCGTCGTCGATTTTCCCGCGCCGTTTTCGCCGATGTAGCCGCAAATCTCGCCTTGCGGGATTTGGAAGCTGATATCTTTAACCGCCGTCACCAGGGTGTACTCGCGGCGAAACAAGTCCCGGATCGCCCCGGCGAGGCCTTCGCGGTTTTTCTGGACTTTGAATTCCTTGCGCAAATCTGCCACGTCGATAGCCCACATGCCTGCCGACCTCCTTCGCTGCCTTCGGCATCGGGCGCTTGCTTCAAGCGCGATCAAAACCTTATAATTTTACAATATGTAATCTTACCTCAGGAACCCGCGGGCGTAAATGTTTAATCCTCAGGAAAGGAAGTTTCCCATGCGGAAAAGATGGAAATGGATTGCCCTGAGCACGCTGGCGCTGGTGTTGATTGTCATTGGTTTTGTGGTGTGGAGAGGCTGGCAGACTTACGAACAGCTCGACGAGATGAGCAAGCCCAAGGAAGAATCGCGGTTCGGACATTTTGAGCAAAAACCGGAATTTCAGCCGCCCGAATGGACGGGAACGGAGCGGGTCAACATTTTGATCCTGGGCGGGGATGAGCGGGGTCTGGGCGCCAAGGAAGTGCCGCGTTCCGACACGATGATCATCGTCTCCTTGGATCCCAAGACCAAGAAAGCCCACCTGCTGTCCGTATTGCGGGACACGTATGTAAGCATCCCGGGGCGCGGCCATGGGCGCATCAATTCCGCTCTGCCGCTGGGCGGACCGGAGCTCTCGATGAAAACGGTCGGAGATTTGACGGGGCTGGAGATCCAATACTACGTTTATTTGGATTTTCAAGGCTTTATCAAACTGATTGACGCCATTGGCGGTATCGAATATTACGTGGAAAAGGACATGCGCTATCCGGAAACCCCGACGGACAACCCCTACGACATCAACTTGAAAAAAGGCTGGCAGGTGCTGGACGGCGAAAAGGCGCTGCAGTACGTCCGGTTCCGCAACGACCGGCTGAGCGACTACGCGCGGACGGAGCGCCAGCGCAAATTTCTCGCGGCGGTGGCGGACAAGCTCAAGTCCGGATGGAGCCTCGTGCGGCTGCCGGACATTTTGGCGGAAGTGACGCCTTACATCGAAACCAACATGTCGCCCGAGCAAATGCTCAAGCTGGCGACGCTCGGATATCGGTCGGTTTATGCGGGATCGGCCCAAATCCCGCCGATGGAGCTTCTGCGGGAAGAGACCATCGGAGGGGCGGCGGTGATCACGGTGCGCGACCCGGATAAGCTGAAAGCTTATGTGGAAGAAACGCTGGCCCAGGAGGGCACGGCGGAACGGCAGGAGGCGCCCGAGGCACCGCCGGAAGCCTCCTGACGCGGCCAGGGGCGGATGTATACAGCTCAGGCAGCTTTGACGCGGTTCTAGGGACACCAGGGACGGATCAACACAGCCCTGGTCACTTTGACGCGGCCAAGGACGCCTGGGACGGATCAGGAAGTTTGCGAAAAAGAGGCGATGGTCATGACCGTTACGCGCAAACAGTCGGAAAAACTGTACGAGGAAGCGCTGAAGCATATCGTCGGAGGGGTCAACAGCCCCTCCCGTTCTTTCAAGGCCGTGGGCGGCGGCGCCCCCGTCTTTATGAAGCGCGCCAAAGGCGCCTATTTCTGGGATGTGGACGGCAACCGTTATATCGACTATCTCGCGGCCTACGGGCCGATCATCACCGGCCATGCCCATCCGGCGATCACCGAGGCGATCATGCAAGCGGCCGAAAACGGCGTGCTGTACGGCACGCCAACGGAGCACGAGGTGCGCATGGCCGAGATGCTGAAAGCCGCCATTCCTTCACTGGACAAGGTGCGCTTCACCAACTCCGGCACGGAGGCCGTCATGACGACGATCCGCGTGGCGCGGGCGGCCACGGGGCGCAATAAGATCGTCAAGTTCGCCGGCTGCTACCACGGCCATTCGGACCTGGTGCTCGTGGCGGCCGGCTCCGGCCCGTCGACGCTGGGCACGCCCGACAGCGCCGGGGTGCCGCAGAGCATCGCCAGCGAGGTCATCACCGTGCCGTTCAATGACCTTGACGCGCTGGCGGAAGCCCTGGATCGCTGGGGCGACGACGTGGCGGCCGTGATGGTGGAGCCCATCGTCGGCAATTTCGGCATCGTCATGCCCAAGCCCGGCTTCCTCGAAGGGCTGTGCCGCATGGCCCGCGAAGCCGGGGCGCTTGTGATCTATGACGAGGTGATCAGCGCGTTTCGCTTTCATTACGGCGGGGCGCAAAACTTCGCCGCCTTCCCGGATCATAAGGCGATTGAGCCCGACCTGACAGCCATGGGCAAAATCATCGGCGGCGGGCTGCCCATCGGCGCCTACGGCGGCCGCGCCGAAGTGATGGACCAGGTGGCGCCGCTCGGGCCTGCCTATCAGGCGGGCACCATGGCCGGCAACCCGGCGTCGATGCTGGCCGGCATCGCCTGTCTCAGGGTGCTGCAAAACCCGGATACCTACCGCCACATGGACCGGCTGGCGTCGCGCCTTGCGGCGGGGCTGAAGGAATCCGCCGAACGCTACGGCATCCCGCTTACCGTCAACCGGGTCGTCGGCGCGCTGTCCACCCATTTTTGCGACCATCCCGTCACCAACTACGCTGAAGCCCAGGACACCGACGGCGAAGCCTTCGCGCGGTTTTTCCGGCTCATGCTGGACCGCGGCATTTGCCTCGCGCCGTCAAAATTCGAGGCGTGGTTTGTGACCATTGCCCACACCGACGCGGACATTGACCTGACGCTGGAGGCCGCCGAGGACAGCTTCCGGGAAATGGCGTCCGCCGCGCGGAAATAATCCGCAAGGTTTATGGGCATACACTGGCTCATGCAGCCGTCGTTATACACTGGTCCATGCACCCTCCGCGCGTATTTTAAGGGCGTGGCCGAGCAGGAAACGTCATCCGGTCTCGTCCGCCCTTTTTTTATCCGCTCTGCATGAAATGCAATTTTGCCCTTTATTTCCCGAAATTTTTGCAGACTGTCTCAATATAATGCAATTTTATCTTTTAAATGACCCCTATCCCATGAAAGAGGTCATTTGTACGGCATTTTTGCCCTACATTCGTTCATTTTGGAATTTTCGGCCGAAATGTATGGCATTTTTGCCTTACATCAAGAAAGAAAAAAGGGCACGGCCAAGCCGGTGCCTTCCGCCGGGACTTGGTCTGCCTTTTTTCGCGCATACCGGTCCAACCGGTCTCGGATGTTCAAATGTACGTAATTTTACAGTAGATTTGGGCGCTTTTTGCAAAAACGGCCAAATGTAACGTATAAATACGTCACATGGGGCCTTTTTTAGGTTTTCGCAAAAAATATTCGGTATTTTTACGTTACAAGGGCTGTGCTTCAGTGCCACGCCGGACCCGGATGGACGCGTCGCCGCCGGCTGACCCCGCAAGGACGGCCCAAAAATTCCGGCTCTTACAGCTTTACGACAGCAGGGCAGCAGGCAACAGGCACCTTACACAAGCTCACTAGGCCCAGCCGTCCGCTACTCCCTTTTTCGCGTTTCCCGCATCCACGGCTAATGCGGCCACAGGTCAGACCCGACGGCGCCATCTCGCCATGAATGGTTGCCCGCTCAAGGGCTGCCCAATGATTCCGGGACTTGCACCTATATGTCAGAAGGCACTTTGCTCAAGCACGCAAGACCCAGCCCTCCGCTACTCCCTTTTTCGCGTTTCCCGCATCCACGGCTAATGCGGCCACAGGTCAGACCCGACGGCGCCATCTCGCCATGAATGGTTGCCCGCTCAAGGGCTGCCCAATGATTCCGGGACTTGCACCTATATGTCAGAAGGCACTTTGCTCAAGCACGCAAGACCCAGCCCTCCGCTACTCCCTTTTTCGCGTTTCCCGCATCCACGGCTCATAGGGCCACAAGTTCAGACCCGACGGCGGCTGCCCGTCCCATTTGGGCGACGGCAAATGGGCCATCACCTGCATCCGCTCAAAATGCCCCGCAAACGGCCGCGCCTTGCGCGACAGCCACGTTCCGGCAAACCCGCCCAGGAAGCCCAGGGGAATGGACACAATGCCGGGATGCTGCAGCGGGAAAATGGCCTCCATGCGGATCCAGCCGCTTTCCGGATCCATCACGTTCGGCCCGATGAGCACCAGCAGCACGGAAGAAACGAGCCCCGCGCCCAAACTCGTGACCGCGCCCACCGAATTGAACTTGCGCCAGAACAAGGTCAAAAGCAACACCGGCAAATTCGCCGAAGCCGCCACGGCAAAAGCCAGCGACACCAGAAAGGCGACGTTCAGCTTTTGTGCGCCCAGCGCCAGGACAATGGAAATGACGCCGACGGCCACCGCGGAAAATTTCGCCGCCCGCATCTGCTGCGCCTCCGTCGCCTTCCCTTTGCGGATGATGTTGCTGTACACGTCATGGGCAAAAGCCGACGACGCCGCCATGACGAGCCCCGTGACCACCGCAAGGATCGTGGCGAACGCCACGGCGGACACAAAGGCCATCAGAAACTCCCCGCCCAGGGCCTTGGCGAGAAGCGGCGCCGCCAGGTTGTCGCCGGCAGACAAAAGCTCCCAGTCGACGAAAGCCGCCGCGCCAAACCCGAGAAAGATTGTCATGCAATAGAAAGCGCCGATCACCAGCGTGGCCGTCACGACCGAGGAACGGACGGCCTGGGGGTTTTTCACCGTGAAAAAACGCACCGCAATGTGGGGCAACCCGGCCGTGCCGAGCACCAGCGCCATGTGAAAAGACAAAAGGTCAATGGAGTTTGTGAACATATTGCCCGGCGCCAGAAACTTCTCGCCCAGCGGCGTCGCATGGGAGACGTGGGCAAACAGCCCGTACAGGTTCCAGTCAAAGCGCGCCAGGACGATCAGGCTGATCATCAGCGTGCTGCCGATGAGCAGGATCGCTTTGACAATCTGCACCCACGACGTCGCCAGCATGCCGCCGAACGCCACGTACACCGTCATCAGGCAGCCCACCACCGTGATGGCCGTCGTATAGTTAACGCCGAGCAAAAGGTGAATCAGCCCGCCAGCACCCACTAATTGGGCAATCATGTAAATAATGGTAATCACAATGTTGTTTACCGCAATGCTGCCTCTGACAAACTTGTCCTCGAACCGCACCGCGACGGCATCCGCCATCGTGTACCGTCCCAGATTGTGCAAGGGCTCGGCCACCAGAAACAGCACGATAACATAGGAAGCGAGAAAGCCGATGGAATAGTAAAACCCGTCAAAACCGTACACCGCAATGGATCCGGCAATGCCGAGAAACGAAGCCGCGCTCATGTAGTCGCCGGATATGGCCAGGCCGTTCTCCAGCCCGTTCAGACGGTTGCCCGCCGCGTAAAAATCGTTGGTGCTCACCGTCCGCCTGGCCGCATAATAGGTGATGATCAGCGTCCCCACCACGATGGCCAGGAAAAACACAAGCCCCGTTACATTCACGCCTTTTCCCCCTTGGTCGGGCGGCAAAACCCGGCAACTTAACTCGCACATTTCTATTCTATGTCTCCGCAAAGCGCATTGTCGAGCGTTTACAGATAGCGCTATCATTGTAAAATATGTTCATGCGGGTGTGCTAGAATATTCTAAAAAGGGGGGAGGAGCTATCGAAGAGCTGTCGCTATTGCTTTTTGAACGCACGGGCATTTTGCTTATCCTGACGTTCATCATGACGCGAATCCCCCTGTTTCGCAACCTGCTGGACCGCAAGATGACGGTCGGCAGCATCATCTATTTTTCCTGTGTGTTTGGCCTGTTCGGGATCCTCGGCGCCTATGCGGGCGTGGTGATTGAGGACGATAAGATCATGAACGCTTTTTGGGTGAACCGCCTCACGCCGGATCAAGCGCTGGCCCACTCGGCGCTGGTCGGCGTCGTCATGGGCGGCCTCATGGGCGGCCCCATCGTCGGCATTGGCGCGGGGCTCATCACCGGCGCGCATCAGCTCTACATGGGCGGGCTGACGGGCCTGGCGGGAGGCATCGCCGCGCCGCTGACCGGCGTCGTGGCGGGAGGCATCGCCCGCTTCTTCTCGCAGGAGCGCATCATTGCGCCCTTCAAAGCGCTTTTCATCGGGATGTTCATGCCGATCCTGCTCATGCAGCTCATGCTGGTATGCATTACCCCGCCGGAGGAGGCCATCCCGCTGGTGGACTTCATCGGCATTCCAATGGTGCTCGTCAACAGTGTGTCCATCGCCATCGTGACGACGATGCTGCGCGTCGCGCTGAGCGAACAGGAACGGGCGGCCGCCCATGAAACCCAGCGGGCGCTGAGCATCGCCGAAGCGGCCCTTCCCCAGCTGAAAGAAGGACTCAGCTTTGAATCGGCCAAAGCGGTGGCCAACCTCTTGGCGCGCGAGCTGAAGGCATCGGCGGTGGCGATCACCGACACGCAGCAGATTCTCGCCCACGGCGGCACCGGCGCCACCCTGATGATGCCGGGCGAACCGATCAAATCCGATCTTTCCCGCAAAGCCATACAGACCGGCGAACTGCAAATCGCCGACCGCCGCGAGCTGATTCAGCCATATCACGCCGCGCTGGGCGCCGCCATCATCGTGCCGCTGTTTGAGGGCGGCAAAGTCGCCGGCCTGCTCAAGCTCTACTACAAGCGGCCCCAGGAAATCCGCCAGGTGGACATTGTGCTGGCACAGGGCCTGGGCCGGCTGATTTCGTATCAGCTCACGATGGCCAAGCACGAAAAATTGGCTAATTTGATGAAGGAAGCCGAACTCAACGTGCTGCATGCCCAGATCAACCCGCATTTTCTGTTCAACACGCTCAACACCATCATTTCATTGATCCGGATGAATCCCGATCTGGCGCGGCACGTAACGACCCAGCTCGGCACGTTCATGCGCCTGAACCTGAAGATCACCGCTTCCCGGCTGATCACCATCCGGCAGGAACTGGACTTGCTGAACGCGTATCTGGAAATCATGAAAGTCCGTTTTGATGATCAGTTCACCATATCCACCGATATCGACCCCGGCGTGGAATCGCACCTGATTCCCCCCTGCACGATCCAGCCGCTGGCGGAAAACAGCATCGTGCACGGCCTGCAGCACAGGACATGCGGCGGGCTGATCCATATCGCCGTCAAGAAAGACGATGGGAAAATCCGCATCAGCGTCGAGGATAACGGGGTCGGCATTCCCGAAGATCTGTTGGGCAAACTGGGCAACACGCAAATGTCGGGCAGCCACGGCAACGGCATCGGCCTCTACAACATCAACCAGCGCCTCATCAGCCTGTTCGGGCCGGAAAGCGCCCTCGCCATCGCCAACAAGCCGGAAGGCGGCTGCATCATTTCATTTACGATACCCGTATCAAGCGCGGAAGGGAGTGAGCAGGCTTGAAGCCCATCAAAATCATGATTGCGGAAGACGAGCGCCTGGCCCGGGAAGAGCTTATTTATCTGCTGCAGTTGGAAGAAGACCTGGAGATTTTACCCAGCGCGTCCACCGGGCGCGAGCTTCTCGAACTGACGCGAATCCACAAGCCGCAGGTCGTTTTTCTGGACGTGCAGATGCCGGAGATGGAGGGCATCGAGGCGGCGAGCCGGCTGAAAGCCGCGTTCCGTGACATTTTGCTCGTGTTCACGACGGCCTATGAGGATTACGCGGTGACCGCCTTCGGCCTGAACGCCATCGATTATTTGCTGAAGCCGTACAGCCACGACCGCCTGAAAGAAACGCTGCAGCGCATCCGGGAAAGGCTCGGCGCATCCGCGGTCCCGGCGGTCTCGCAAACCGTTTCGCCCGCTCTCTCCCCGCCGTCCCGGAAACTGAACAAGCTGCTTTTGGAAGACGGAACGAAGCATGTGCTGCTCAATCCCGAATCCATCCTGTATGCGGTCCGGGAAGAACGCGTGATCCGCATCCATACGGCGGAGGGGCAAAACGTCGCCTCAAAGCTGACGCTGCAGGAACTGGAGGAAAAGCTGAAAGGCTTCGCGTTTTTCCGCCCCCACCGCAGCTATCTCGTGAACATCAACCAGATCGAGGAAATCGTGCCCTGGTTCAACGGCGCATACAACATCATCATGAAAGACGGCAAGCGGACGCCGATCCCCCTCTCCAGGGAAGCCGCCAAAGAGCTGTTCAGAACGCTGAAAGGCGATTCCAATTAAAGCGTTTGCATGACAGTCCTTCATTTCGGGACTGTTTTTTTGCGTTTCGCCCCGGCCTTCCGACGTTTCGCGCAGCATCAAGGCACAGCGCGAAAATTTTTTTATATAATTCGGATACGAAAAAAATGAAACGCTTACAAGGATGGGAGGAACGAAACCGGATGACGGCAGAACATCAACTTGCCGAGGCGATCCCGCCGGCGGAAGGAAACTACAATCTGAAATCGTACGAAGAGGCCCGGAAAAACTTCCGCTGGGAAGACGTCAAGGCGCATTTTACGTGGCATCGCACCGGCAAAGTCAACATGGCCTACGAGGCCATCGACCGCCACGCGGAAGGGGATCTGAAACACAAAACGGCGCTCATTTACGTGGATGATCAGAAGCGCGAAACGTACACGTTCGAACAGCTCAGCAAGCTGTCCAACAAGTTCGGCAACGCGCTGCGCAAGCTCGGCATCAACAAAGGGGACCGCGTCTTCTTCTTCATGCCGAGATCGCCGGAAATTTATATCGGCATGCTGGGCACGATCAAGATCGGCGCCATCGTCGGCCCGCTTTTTGAAGCGTTCATGGAAAACGCGGTGCTCGACCGGCTGTCCGACGCGGAAGCGGTGGCCATCGTCACAACCTCGCAGCTTAAATCTCGCATTCCGCGGGATCAGCTGCCCCATTTGAAGCACGTGATCATCGTGGACGATCAGGACGAATGGCTGCCCGGCGAAGTGAGCTACAAAGAGCTCATGGCCGAAGCGCCGGAAGAGCTGGACATCACCTGGGTCGATCTGGAAGATCCGCTGATTTTGCACTACACGTCGGGCTCCACGGGCAAGCCGAAAGGCGTGCTGCACGTGCACAACGCGATGATCCAGCATTACATCACCGGCAAATGGGTGCTGGATTTGCAGGACAACGACATTTACTGGTGCACGGCGGACCCGGGCTGGGTGACGGGCACATCGTACGGCATTTTCGCCCCGTGGCTGAACGGCGCCACAAACCTCGTGCGCGGCGGACGGTTCAACGCGGACAGCTGGTACCAGACGATTCAGGACAACAAGGTCACCATCTGGTACAGCGCTCCGACGGCTTTCCGCATGCTGATGGCGGCCGGCGCCGAAACGGCCCATAAGTATGACCTGTCCAGCCTGCGCCACATCCTGTCCGTCGGCGAGCCCCTGAACCCCGAAGTCATCCGCTGGGGACTGCAAACCTACGGCAAGCGCATCCATGACACGTGGTGGATGACGGAAACCGGGGCCCAGCTGATCGTCAACCTGCCTTGCATGGAAATCCGCCCCGGCTCGATGGGCAAACCATTCCCCGGCATCGAGGCGGCCATCCTCGACGATGAAGGCAACGAGCTGCCGCCGTACCGGATGGGCAACCTCGCGATCCGCGCCGGATGGCCTTCGATGATGCGGCGGATCTGGAACAACCCGGCCAAATACAACGAGTATTTCCGCTTCCCGGGTTGGTACGTTTCCGGCGACTCCGCCTATCGCGATGAAGACGGTTACTTCTGGTTCCAGGGCCGCGTCGACGACGTGATCAACACGGCCGGCGAGCGGGTCGGTCCGTTCGAGGTGGAAAGCAAGCTGGTGGAACACCCGGCCGTCGCCGAAGCCGGCGTCATCGGCAAGCCGGACCCGCTGCGCGGGGAAATCATCAAGGCGTTCATTTCGCTCCGGCAAGGTTACACGGCCACGCCCGAACTGCTCGAAGAAATCCGGCTGTTTGTCCGCAACGGTCTCGCCGCCCACGCCGCGCCGCGGGAAATCGAGGTTGTCGACAAACTGCCCAAAACGAGATCCGGCAAAATCATGCGCCGCGTGCTGAAAGCCCGCGAACTGGGCCTGCCGACCGGCGACCTGTCCACGCTTGAGGACTAAACCGAAAAGGAGGAATGCGCATGGAAAAGAGTGTCGCAGCGGATTACGCTGCCGTAAGCCAAAGCGAAAAATTCCGTCAGCTGATCGCCAGCAAAAAACGGTTCATCATCCCGATGACGATCTTCTTCTTCGTCTTCTACTTCGCGCTGCCGATCATGACGAGTTATTCCAAAGTGCTGAACACCCCGGCCATCGGCCCGATTTCCTGGGCATGGGTGTTCGCCTTCGCGCAGTTTATCATGACCTGGGCGCTGTGCATCATCTATTCCAAGAAGTCGGCGCATTTTGACCGGATCGTCAGCGAAATCAAAAAAGAGATGGGGGCATAAACCGTGGCCATCGCCTTGTTTTGCGCCATCGTCCTGTTAACGCTATTGATCACCTACTGGGCTGCCAAACGCACCAAAAGCACGAGCGAGTTCTACACCGCCGGCGGGGGCCTCAAGGGCTGGCAAAACGGCACCGCCATTGCCGGGGACTACATGTCCGCCGCATCGTTCCTCGGCATTGCCGGCTCCATCGCTTTGTCGGGATTTGACGGGTTCTTCTACAGCATCGGCTTTCTTGTCGCCTACCTGGTCGTGCTGTATCTCGTGGCCGAGCCGCTCCGGAACCTCGGCAAGTACACCGTTGCCGACATGATCGCGGCCCGCTTCGCCGACAAAAAGGTGCGCGGCGTGGCCGCGCTGAACACGATCACGATCTCGATCTTCTACATGATCGCGCAGCTCGTCGGCGCCGGCGCGCTGATCAAGCTGCTGTTCGGCCTGGACTATACGACTTCCGTGCTCATTGTGGGCACGCTGATGACGATCTACGTCGTGTTCGGCGGCATGCACGCCACGAGCTGGGTGCAAATCATCAAGGCCATCCTGCTCATGGCCGGCACCTTTGTCATCTCCATCATTGTGTTCGCCAAATTCGACTTCAGCCTCACGGCCATGTTCGAGCACATGAAAACGGCAACGCCGCTGGCGGAAGCCTATCTGAATCCGGGCAACAAATACAAAGTGCCGATCGAGACGATTTCGCTCAACCTCGCGCTCGTTCTCGGCACCGCCGGGCTGCCGCACATCCTGATCCGTTTCTTCACGGTCAAGGACGCGCCCACGGCCCGCAGCTCGGTCGTTTACGCCACCTGGATCATCGGCATTTTCTACGTCATGACCGTTTTCCTTGGCTTCGGCGCCGCCGCCTTCGTCGGCCATGAAAACATCACCGCCGTCGACGCTGCCGGCAACATGGCCGCGCCGCTTCTGGCAAAGGCGCTGGGCGGAGACTTCCTGTTCGCCTTTGTGGCCGCCGTCGCCTTTGCGACGATCCTGGCCGTCGTCACCGGGCTGGTGCTCGCCGGAGCGTCCGCTTTTGCCCATGACTTCTACACCCACATCATCCGCCGCGGCAACGCGTCGGAAAAAGAACAGCTCAGAATGGCACGCTGGGCGGCTATCGGCGTCTCGGTCCTGTCCATCCTGCTGGCGCTGTTTGCCCAAAACATGAACGTCGCGTTCCTCGTGTCCCTGGCGTTCGCCGTCGCAGCCAGCGCCAACCTGCCGGTCATCCTGTTTACGATCTTCTGGAAGCGGTTCAATACGGCCGGCGCCGTCACCGGCATGCTGGTGGGCCTGTTCAGCACGATCTTCCTTGTGGCGGTCAGCCCGAACGTGTGGAATCCGGAGGCCGGCAAAGCCATTCTTGTCGGAGAACCGCTCATCAACCTGACCAACCCGGGCATTATTTCGATTCCGTTGGGCTTCCTCGCCGCTTGGCTCGGCACGTACCTGTCCTCCAAGCGGGATGAAGCGAAGTACCTTGAAATCATGGTCAAGGCCAACACCGGCGCGTGACGGAATGCCCGTTTTGCTGCGCACAACATTACCGGCTTAAAGAAGGTTCACAAACCCTAGAATCAATAAAAAGGCGCTATTTGTGACAATCCCTCCGTTCCTGCCCCACTTGTCACAAATAGCGCCCATTTGTTTTTCGTAAATGCCCGCTTTTGTCGTCACCGGCTTGCCTGCCCGGCTGAACAGGAAAATCTCCAGCTGATTTTCGCAAAACCCGCCTTTTTTAAAAAATAAGCTGGAATTTCTCCCGTCTAATTTTCGAAAAAAAGCGGTATTTTGAAAAAAGGGTTAATTAAACCGGAGTTTTTCCAGCAAAAATCGGAAAAACCGCCAATTCGCCAAAAGATGCCGGAGATTTTCCAGTTCACGTATCAACCGGGTTCACCCGGTTTTTTCGGCGGAGACTTGTCCGGCTGCACGCGATCGTACCGGCCGTCGACTTCGCGGGCCATTTCGCGGTACCGGGCGGTTTCCTCCGCCACCGGGTCGTACTCGGCCTGAATGCGGATTTCCCAGCGCGGCGGGAGGCGCCTGACGGCTTCCTCGGCCGGATTGCCGCGCCCTTCCAGCTCCCCTTCGGTCAACTGCTCGGCGAGGAGCCGCTCCGCTTCCTTCTCGGATTTGTTCTCCATATCCACCGCCCCCAGCAGACAGTTCCGATTTCAGGATCGTTTCTCGCCGCTTCCGCATCACTTTCAGCTTTCCCGCAGCACGGCGATCAATTCGCCGTGAATCTTGCCGTTGGAAGCCGCCACGTTGCGGACGCCCAAATGGTACGGCTCGCCCCGGTCGTCGGTGATCATGCCGCCCGCTTCCTCCACAAGGAGCGATCCGGCGGCGATGTCCCACGCGTTGAGCCCGACTTCCCAGAAGCCGCTGAGGCGCCCCGCGGCCACATAGGCCAAATGCAGGGCGGCCGAACCCGCGATGCGCAAGTTGCGCACTTTCGGCGCCATCGCCTGAATGTCCGCCAGATTGGCGGGCAGCGCCGCCAAATGGTCCGCCGGAAAGCCGGTGGCCACCAGGCTCTCCGCCAGCGACCGCTCTTCGGATACGCGTATTCTGCTCCCGCGCAGGTAAGCGCCTTTGCCCCGCTCGGCCACAAACATTTCATCCCGCATCGGGTCATAGATGACGCCGACGATCACCTTGCCGCGATGCGCCAGCGCGATGGACACGCAAAAAAACGGAAATCCGTGCACGTAGTTGGTGGTGCCGTCGATAGGATCGACGATCCACAAATATTCCGCATCCATCGCCCGCTCCAGCGCCCTGGCCGAAGCCTGCGGGCCCGGCTCGACGCCTTCCTCGCCCAGGAAAGAATGCTCGGGAAAATAGGTGGAGATCAGATTCCGGATCATCCGCTCGGAGCCTTTGTCCACTTCGGTGACAAGGTCGTGCATGGACTGCTTGGTGGCAAGCTGGGCATGGCTCCCCATTTTGCTCCGGATCCATTCGCCGGCTTTGGCCGCGCAGTTGACGGCCACCGCCGTAAAGCTTTTGCCGCCGATCGTCATTTCAGCACCGCTCTTTTCCATCCCGCATCCCTCGCAACTTTATTCGCGATCTTCATCCTGTTGCGCAAGGGTTTTGTCCTTCACGCACCGACTTAAGCATATATGAATTTCGCAAAAAGTGAATCCGGCGCGCGTCCCGTTTCATCCCCAAATTTCGCGCGCGCCCTTGATGATCAGGTAAATGGCCATCGCAAGAAGCACGGCGCGGAGCAGCCACATGAGCTGGCGCCCGCTGAGCCGGGAAGCGATGGCGGCGCCCACCCGTCCGCCCGCCAGCGCCCCCGGCGCCAGCGCGGCAAACAGGCGCCAGTCCACGTTGCCGTTCCAAACGTGCATGGCCGAACCCAGAATCGAGGACAGCAAAATGACAAACATGGAAGTGGCCGTGGCCACATGGGGCGGAAACCGGAACAAAAGCACCATCAGCGGCACAAACAGCGAACCGCCGCCGATGCCGAACAAGCCCGAAACAAGGCCGACGCCGCAGCCGATCAGAAGCGCCAGCGCCGCGCTGTAGCCGTATTCGTGGGTCTGCCCCGCGCCGTCCGTGAACGAGCGGCGGATGGGCCAATTCACGCGCAGCGGCTTCATTTTTTCCCGGGCCACCATGAGCGCGAACATCACGAGCATGAAAATCCCGAACGCGAGCTGAAAAGGCCCCTGCGGCACGTAATTGGTCACCGCGGCGCCGAGCATTGCGGCCGGTCCGCTGGTGATAAAAAACAGCCATCCGCTTTTGAAGTCCACCTTGCCCTGCCGATGATACGACCAGGTGGAAGATAGCGCGGTAAAAATCAGCACGGCGAGAGAAGTGCCCACCGCCGTCTGGGCGCTGACCGGTTCCCCCACAAGGTACTGCCCGGCCAGCACCAGCGCCGGAACAATCACGACGCCGCCACCGAGCCCGACGATGCTGCCGAACACGGCGGAGACGATGCCGATCAGAAACAATACGAGAAGCATGAATGCCATACGCGTTCTCCCGATTGTGCAGTATAATTTTCAAACTATCACTTCATCCGCTCTCCTGCAAGCGGCATCCGGGCAAGTGATCCCATTGGAAGATTAAAAGGCCTCCATTCGTCAGGGACCATTTATTTTTCAACGTTCGACCGCCTTGCCGAATCCTCGCGCCTACCTGCCCAAAGTCTTTCAAAAAGCTGAGGCTTCCGCCCAAGCCAAACGCTTGCGGCGGAAGCCCTTTTTCGCGGCGCCGGCGAATTATCGGCGCCGGAAGGCTCTGCCCGTTCAGATCCCCATGATGTTGTAGCCGTTGTCCACGTAGATCACTTCGCCCGTAATGCCGCGCGACCAGTGGCTCATCAGGAACAGCGCGGTGTCGCCCACTTCGGCGGCCTCCGTCGTGCGTCTGAGCGGCGCTTTTTCCTCCACCTGCTTGAGGATCGAGTTGAAGCCGGAGATGCCCTTGGCCGCCAGCGTGCGGATCGGGCCGGCGGAAATGGCGTTGACGCGGATGTTGTATTTGCCCAGGTCGCTGGCGAGATACCGCACCGATGCCTCCAGCGCGGCCTTGGCGACGCCCATCACGTTGTAGTTGGGCAGCACCCGCTCGGCGCCCAGATACGTCATCGTCACGATGCTGCCGCCCTCGGTCATCAGCGGATACAGCTTCTGCGTCACCGCCGTCAGCGAGTAGACGCTGATGTCGTGGGCCAGCGCAAAGCCGTCCCGCGACGTTTTGACGTATTCGCCGTCCAGTTCCTCGGTCCGCGCGAACGCAATGCAATGGGCCAGGCCGTGCAGCACGCCGACGTCATCCTTCAGGCGGCTGGCCAGATCGGCGATATCGTCGTCCGACGCCACATTGCACCGGTACGTCAGCGATTCCGGAATCGTGGCGGCCAGCTTCTTGACCCTTTCTTCCACCCGCTCGCCTTCGTATGTAAAAATGAGCCGCGCCCCCTGCGACGCCAGCGATTGCGCGATGGCCCAGGCGATGCTCCGTTCGTTGGCCACGCCCATTACCACGATATTTTTGCCTTTGAGCAGTTCGCTCATTTTCTTCCTCCTCCGCCGCGACGAAACGACTATAGGTTTTCCAAATTCTATTTTACCAGTTCAAGGTATCCTATTTCACACGGAATTGCAACCGCATTGGGGCAGAAAACGTCACAAGGCGGTCGGCTGCCTTTGCCAAGGAATACAAGGAATATGTGAACTGGAAAAATTCCAGTATAATTGGGCGCTTCGGCCAAATTTTAAAATTATGCCGGAAAAACCCCCGTTTATTTTGCTTTTTGAAAACCCGTTTTTTTCCGAAATTAAGCTGGAGAAATTCCCGCTTTTTTTATACAGGCGGGTTTCGCAAAAATAAGCTGGAGATTTTCCCGTTCAACCCGGGCGGCACAAAACGGTCACACCGTTTTGCGGACGTCGTTTCCGGGTCAGGGCGACATCACAAGGCGGTCATGCCGCTTGGCGGGTTACTTTTGGTCACCGAAGTACATTTCATGCGCCAAAGCGGTCAGCACGCGCGACTCTTCCTCCGTCAGCTTCCGCACGAGGTCCATTTCCACCGCGGTCACTTCCTCGCCCCGGAAATTGATTTCCGCGATCGAGGCCGTGATGCGGACAATGGCCACCGCCTTGTTGTCCGGCGTATAGGCGATGACTTTCTGGCCGGTGGGGTAGACGCGGAAATGGCTTTTGAGCATTTTCGTCTTGCCGTATTCCAGGAGCTCATTCAGCTCGCGCTCGTTTTTGAACTTGCATACGGAATTGAATTCGGTCTGAAAGCCCATGGACAACACCCTTTTTTTGCCTCAGTATTGGAGGGACTGTTTCTCCGCGAAGCGCTCGAGGGCGAGCCGGATCAGCTCATCGAGGAGCTCGCGGTAGGAAAGGCCGGACTCCTTCCAGAGCAGCGGGTACATGCTGTAAGGCGTAAAGCCCGGCATCGTGTTGACTTCGTTGATCAGCAGCGCGCCGTCGCTCTTGCGCAGGAAAAAGTCCGCGCGGCACAGGCCCGACCCGTCGATGGCGCGGAAGGCGCGGACCGCCATTTCCCGCACGGCTTCCGCCTGTTCGGGCGTGATCTTCGCCGGGATTTCCAGCACGGATTTGCCGTCGGTATATTTGGCGGTATAGTCATAAAACTCGTTCAGGCTGCGGATTTCGCCGGGCACCGAGGCGCGGGGCTCGTCGTTGCCAAGCACGCTGACCTCGATTTCCCGCGCGTCCACGAACTCCTCGATGATCACTTTCCGATCATAGCGCAGCGCTTCCTCGATGGCCGCCTTCAGCTCGTTGCGGCTGCGCGCCTTCGTGATGCCGACGCTGGAGCCGAGGTTGGCCGGCTTCACAAAGCACGGATACCCGAGCTCCTCCGCTTCCGCGATGCGCGCCTCCGGATCTTTCTCCCACTCGTGGCGCGTAAAGTGCCGATAGGCCACCTGGGGCAGCCCCGCCTGGGCAAACACCGTTTTCATGAGCACCTTGTCCATTCCCACCGCGGACGCCAGCACGCCGCACCCGACATAAGGCAGGCCCGCCATTTCAAAAAGCCCCTGGATCGTGCCGTCTTCCCCGTAGGTGCCGTGAAGCAGGGGGAACATGACGTCGATCGGCCGGCCGTCCGGCGCGGCATCGCCTCCTTGCATGCGCAAAAAAAGCGGCCGCAGCGCATCCGCCGAAGCGGCCGCCGGCGCATTCCCCGGCTTTGCGCCGCCTGCCGTGGCGGCCTCCGCGGCATCTCCCTCAAACGTAAGCTGCTCCTTGGATGCGGGAGGCGCGGTCATCACAGGCCCGGCACGCCATACGCCTTTTTTCGTTATATAGTAAGGTAAGATTTCGTACTTGCCGTAGTCAAATTCCTTCAGCACCGAAAACGCCGTCGACAGCGACACCTCGTGCTCGCCCGACCTTCCGCCGTACACCAAACCGACGCGCATTTTGCCGCCCATTGTTCCCCTCCGTCCGGCTCCGTTAAAACTCATCCGCGATATGAAAGAAGCGGTACCGCGTGTTTTTCGTCCATGCGTAGGAATCCTGGTAATCCCAGAAGCGATGCCGGCTGGCCACCGTGTTGGCGTTCACCAGCGGCTCGCCGTCGGCGGTAAAGGCCGTCACGATAGTGTTGTGCCCGAATCTGCCGGTACCGTCCCAGTCATAGCAAATGACATCGCCCAGCTTGAGCTTTTCCGGGGCATCCACTTCCTGCGCCCGCAAACCGAAGCTGCGCGGCATGGCCAGATAGCGCCGCAGGCTGTCGGCCACCGCCCAGCTGTAGCTCCACCATTCGCGGCCGCCCACGCGGCCTTTGTACCACCAGCCCGATTCCCTTCTCCCAGTATAGTTCATCGGCGCCCTGCCTGCAAAGAGACATTGGGACACGTAATTGGTGCAGTTCACTTCGAAATATTCGTACTGCGGATTCGGCTCGTTCCACCATCTTTCGGCATAGGCCACCGCCAGATCCCGCCGGTAAGGAATCCCCCGCCGCGTAAAGGAATCGTTCAATTGCACGCCGCCCAGACCGTCCGCGCCGCCTGCCGCAAACACCCGCGGGCGGTTCCTCTCGGCTCCCAGCGGATGCGTGTAGATGAGCGGCACCGAAGGCAGGCTTTCGGTGCGCTCAAAGGGGCCGTCCGGCTCATCCACCGGCACCCACATCATCTGCACGCTGCCTTCCGCCAAGAGCGGCTCCGCCCCGTCCACCTTCCATTCGCCGTTGATAAGGGCAAAGCGGATACGCTCCCGCTCTATGCGCTCCTCCTGCCATTCAACCCCCTTTTGCTCGCAGGTGCGGATCATGTGCAGCGCCACATCCGCCGTCACCTCGCGGCCCAAATCCGTATGGCGCTCGATCCGGGCGCGCACTTCGCTGCGCAGGACGCGAATGCCGCGTTCCGCATCCCTGCGGGATGCGCGCAGCATGCGTTCCGCCAGCCGGCTGCCGTGGGCCGGGTCGGCCGCCGCGCGGAGGCGCGTCTCATCCCCCCGCAAGGACGCTTCGTTCACCGTGTTCACATATTCAAAAAGGGCCTGTTTCCAGCCGGCCGCCACCGTCTGAATATCCGCCATCAGCAGTCCTCCTTTCGCTGCCGGAAATCTGCAAACGCCGCGGCATCGTTTCATTTTATTCGCCAGGCGCAAGTCGCATGACTTACGGCGCTGATCCGGCGGCGGGGTATGCCCTCTTTGGCGAATGGAAAGAAAAAAGATGGGGTTTACAATCGCTTTTTCAGGCCAAAAAGGCTTTACGGAGCCTGGGGGGAAAAGGTATACTGAACATAGGGATTTTTTGAAATCATGTTTCATTGTACGAAACACGAAATTTGTGGTGAATTGTCTGGTGAAGGAGGCTGACTTTTCTTGAGCAAGTTCCCGTATCCGGTTCAGGCCGAGCTGCAGGTGTCCGGTCAGACCTACCGGTACTATTCCCTGCAGAAGCTGGAAGAGCAAGGCCTGGGCCCCGTATCCAAGCTGCCTTTCTCGATGAAAGTGCTGCTCGAAGCCGCCATCCGTCAGTTTGACGGACGCAGCATCACGATGGATCATGTAAAACTGATCTCGACGTGGGCGGAAGGCCGTCAGGAGAAAGAAATCCCGCTGATCCCCGCGCGCATCGTGCTGCAGGACTTCACGGGCGTTCCGGTCGTCGTCGACCTGGCCGCCATGCGCGACACCGTGAAAAAAGCCGGCGGCGATCCGAAGCGCATCAACCCGCTCGTGCCGGTGGACCTGGTCATCGACCACTCGGTCATGGTCGACGCCTTCGGCACGCCGGACGCGCTCAAAACGAACATGGACCTGGAGTTCAAACGCAACGAGGAGCGCTACCGCTTCCTGCGCTGGGCGCAAACGGCGTTTGACAACTTCCGCGCGGTGCCGCCCGCCACGGGTATCGTGCACCAGGTGAACCTGGAATATCTGGCTTCCGTGGCCGCGACCAAAACGAAAGACGGCGTCACCGAAGTGTTCCCGGACTCCCTCGTCGGCACCGACTCCCACACGACGATGATCAACGGTCTGGGCGTGCTCGGCTGGGGCGTCGGCGGCATCGAGGCCGAAGCCTGCATGCTGGGTCAGCCGCTTTATTTCGTGATCCCGGAAGTCATCGGTTTCAAGCTGACCGGCAAGCTGGCCGAAGGCGCCACCGCCACCGACCTGGCGCTCACGATTACGCAAATGCTGCGCAAAAAAGGCGTCGTCGGCAAGTTCGTCGAGTTCTTCGGCGCCGGGCTGTCCAACATTTCGCTGGCTGACCGCGCCACCGTCGCCAACATGGCACCGGAATACGGCGCCACGATGGGCTTCTTCCCGGTGGACCAAGAGACGCTGAACTACCTGCGCCTCACCGGCCGCGACGAAAAGCAGATCGCGCTGGTGGAAGCTTACTATAAAGCCAACGGCATGTTCCGCACCGACGACACGCCGGATCCGGTGTTCACGGACGTCATCGAGCTCGACCTGTCGACGGTCGTTCCGTCCCTCGCCGGCCCGAAACGCCCGCAGGACCGCGTCGAACTGACGAAGATGAAAGAATCGTTCAACGAAGTGATCCGCACGCCGATCGAAAAGGGCGGATACGGCCTGTCCGAGGAAAAGATCGCGCAAACGGTGGAAGTGAAACATCCGGACGGCACGACGAGCAAGCTGGGCACCGGAGCCGTCGTCATCGCCGCCATCACGAGCTGCACGAACACTTCCAACCCGAGCGTCATGCTGGGCGCCGGCCTCGTCGCCAAAAAAGCGGTGGAACGCGGCCTGAAAAAACCCGGCTACGTCAAAACTTCGCTGACGCCGGGCTCGCTGGTCGTCACCGAATACCTGCAAAAATCCGGCCTGCTGCCGTACCTGGAGCAGCTCGGCTTCTACATCGCCGGCTACGGCTGCGCGACCTGTATCGGCAACTCCGGCCCGCTGCCGGAAGAAGTCAGCCAGGCCATCGCCGACCATGACCTGACCGTCGCCGCCGTATTGTCCGGCAACCGGAACTTCGAAGGCCGCGTGCACGCGCAAGTCAAGGCCAACTACCTGGCTTCTCCGCCGCTGGTCGTCGCCTACGCGCTGGCCGGCACGGTCAACATCGACCTGACCAAAGACCCGATCGGCTACGACCAAAACAACCAGCCGGTGTACCTCAAGGACATCTGGCCGACCAACGAGGAGATCCAGCAAACGATCGCCAGCGTGCTGAGCCCGGACATGTTCCGCAAGAAATACGCCAACGTCTTTACGCAAAACGAGCAATGGAACAAGATCGACGCGCCCACCGGCGAAATCTACGAATGGGATCCGAAGTCGACCTATATCGCGAACCCGCCGTTCTTTGAAAATCTGGGCACCGAGCCCGGGGACATCCGCGAGATCCGCGCCGCCCGCGTGCTGGCGCTCCTCGGCGACTCCGTCACGACGGACCACATCTCCCCGGCCGGCAACATCAAGCCCGACAGTCCGGCAGGCCTGTACCTGACCGAGCGCGGCGTCAAGCGCGAAGACTTCAACTCCTACGGTTCCCGCCGCGGCAACCACGAGGTCATGATGCGCGGCACCTTCGCGAACATCCGGATCCGCAACCAGGTGGCGCCGGGCACCGAAGGCGGCGTGACCACGTACCTGCCGACCGGCGAAATCATGTCCATCTACGACGCCTCGATGAAATATCAGGCTTCGGGCACGGACCTTCTCGTCATCGCCGGCAAGGAATACGGCACCGGCAGCTCCCGCGACTGGGCGGCCAAGGGCACATACCTCCTGGGCGTCAAGGCCGTCATCGCGGAAAGCTTCGAGCGGATCCACCGCTCCAACCTGGTGGGCATGGGCGTGCTGCCGCTGCAGTTCGAACCGGGCCAAAGCTGGCAGTCCCTCGGCATCACTGGCCGCGAGACGTTCGACATCAAAGGCCTGTCCAACGACATCACGCCGGGGCAAAAAGTCACCGTCACCGCAACCCGCGAGGACGGCTCGAGCTTCGAGTTCCAAGTGATCGTCCGCCTCGACTCCGCGGTGGAAATCGACTACTACCGCAACGGCGGCATTCTGCAATACGTGCTGCGTCAAATGATCTCCGGCCAGAAGTAATGCTTGCTTGCCCGCAGCCCACAAAGCCTTCCCTCGCCCGCAAGGGCGGCGGAAGGCTTTTCTGTTGAAGATTGCCGTTCTGTAATGGATATGGGAAACTACGCGAAGGGAAAGACGATCCAACACGGCCTGTAGCGGACGTGGGAAACTATGCGAAGGGAAAGTCCCTCCGACCCGGCCTGTAGCGGACGTGGGAAACTACGTGAAGGGGAAGACCCTCCGACCCGGCCTGTAGCGGACGTGGGAAACTACGTGAAGGGAAAGACCCTCCGACCCGGCCTGTAGCGGATGTGGGAAACTACGTGAAGGGAAAGACCCTCCGACCCGGCCTGTAGCGGACGTGGGAAACTATGCGGAGGGAAAGACCCTCCGACCCGGCCTGTAGCGGACGTGGGAAACTATGCGAAGGGAAAGTCCCTCCGACCCGGCCTGTAGCGGACGTGGGAAACTATGCGAAGGGAAAGTCCCTCCGACCCGGCCTGTAGCGGACGTGGGAAACTATGCGAAGGGAAAGTCCCTCCGACCCGGCCTGTAGCGGACGTGGGAAACTATGCGAAGGGAAAGTCCCTCCGACCCGGCCTGTAGCGGACGTGGGAAACTATGCGGAGGGAAAGACCCTCCGACCCGGCCTGTAGCGGACGTGGGAAACTGCGCCACTCTGCCGCGCCGCATTGTTTGGTCCCCCAAGCCTTTGTGCGCTATAATGGAACCAATTGCATACGCTGAAATCCCGCTTCGGAGGTGCCGATTTTGGAACACGGCCGGACTTCATTTTTAAAACGTCATCCTTTCGGCATCGCCGCCATTGTCCTGATTGCGCTACTTTGCGCAGCATATTACATACCCTGGCCTTATATGATCTATGGCCCCGGCACGGCCGAGCCGGTGCATCCCCGCGTGGAGACGGGGAAAGACTTCAAACCCGAAGGCGAATTTCTGTTTACGACGGTCAGCACCTACTCGCGGCCCAACGTTTTCTCCCTCGGCTACGCCTGGCTCCACCCGCGCATGGATATCCGCACCGAGGAGGAAGCCACCGGCGGCACGACCAATCTGGAAGCTTACCGCAACCTGCTGAACTGGATGCGCGACAGCTCCGAGCAGACCGCGCTGGTGGCGGCCTACCGCGCCATGAACCGGGAAATCACCATCGAAGAGCAGGGCGTCATTGTCGTCCGCTTTTTGCCGGAATCGCTGGCGGATGAAAACGGACTGCAGGAAGGCGACATCATCACGTCCGCCGACGGCATCCCCACGCTGAACGCGGAAGCGCTCATCGAAGTGCTGACTTCCCGCAAGGCGGGCGACAAGGTCAAGCTCGCCGGCACCCGGGGCGGCAAGCCCTTCGAGGTGACGGTGCCGCTCATCACGATGCCGGGAACGAACCGGACCGGCGTCGGCTTCCAGCACGACAGCGTCATCAAGGTGACGCCGCCGGACCCGGTCAAGTTTGACTTCAACGATGTGGGCGGCCCGTCCGCCGGTCTGATGATGACCCTCGAAATCATCTCGCAGCTCACCGGGGAAGATCTGACCCGCGGCTACCGCATCGCCGGCACCGGGACCATCGACGCCAACGGCAACGTCGGCCAAATCGGCGGCATCGAATACAAGCTGATGGCGGCGGACAAGGAGAATGCCGATTATTTCTTTGTCCCCTACAGCAAGTACGGCATCGAGCACTGGCCGGAAGATTTGCCCGCCGGCTCCGCGGATGCGCTGCGCACCGTGCTTGGCGGGCTGGACAACTGGCTGACCGCGGAGCGGACCGTCCGGGAACTGAAGCTCAAGACCAAGCTGGTGCCGGTGTCCAGCCTCCAGGAGGCTATGGATTTTCTGCGCTCCCTGCCGCCGAAAAACGAAAACGCCGCATGATGGCAACGGGGCCCATGCGCACTCCCTCTGCTCGTAGACGCCCATAGCGTCTACGGGCCAACCTGCTGCGCACGCCAGCATACTGGCAAACAAAAAAAAAGCTCGCACGGCAGCAAATGTGTCTGCCCCATGCGGGCTTTTTTCTTTCCCAAATATTTGCGGGATGATACGGGTTGAGATAAGCGGAATGCCAACAGCGCGTTGCCTTCCAAGCGGTCACAGCCCGAACGTCCTGGGCAGCCAAGTGGTGATGGCCGGCATGTAAGTCACCAGGGCCAGCACGATGATGGAGACGATCAGGAACGGCACCAGCGCGGCGGACAGCCGTTCGAACTTGACGTCCGCCACGGCGCTGCCGATGGAGATGACCGCGCCGACCGGCGGCGTAATGGTGCCGATGGTGGCGTTCAGACAGATGACCACGCCAAAGTGCACCGGGTCGATGCCGTAAGCCTGAACGAGCGGCATGAAAATCGGCAGCAAAATGATCATAACCGCCATCTCGTCCATCACAACGCCGACCGCCAGCAGGAAGAGGTTGACGAGCAGCAAGAACACCCATTTGTTTTCCGTCAGGGCCGCCATCGATTCCACGATTTTTTGCGGGATCTGGTCGAACGTCAGCACCCAGCCGAACAGGCCGGCCATCGAAATAAGCAGCGTCACCGCCGAGGTGGCCACCGCCGCGTTGGCGAGAATCCGGGGAATGTCCTTCAGTTTCAGCTCCCGGTAAATGAAAAAGCCGACAATGATGGCCAGGAAGCAGGCGACGCCCGCCGACTCCGTGGCCGTAAACACGCCCGACAAAATTCCGCCCACGATGATAATCGGCACGAGCAATGCGGGCACGGCTTTCAGGAAGCTGATGACGATCTGCTTGAACGTTCCTCTTTCCGAACGCGGGAATTTATGGATGTAGCCCAAAATGGCAATCAGCACGATCATGCTGCCTGCCAGCAGAATGCCCGGCAAAATGCCCGCGATGAACATGGCGCTGATGGACACGCCGGAGCCGACGGCGTAAATGATGAACAACATGCTGGGCGGGATAATGGGGCCCAGCAGCGCGGCCGCCGCCGTGGTCGCCGTCGCGAACTCCCGCTTGTAGCCGCCCCTTTCCATCTCGGGCACCATCACGCGGGTCATCATGGCCGTCTGCGCGGTGGCGGAGCCGAGAATCGAAGCCAGAAACATGTTGGCGATGACGTTCACGTACGCCAGACCGCCGCGAAAATGCCCGAGGAACGACTTGGCGAAAGCGATCAGCCGCGCCGTTATGCCGCCCGAGTTCATCAATTCACCGGCCAGCATGAAAAGCGGGATCGCCAGCAGGCTGTAGCTTTCGATGCCGGAAAACAGCCGCTGGGGAGCCGTCGACAGCAAAATCGTGTTGCCCTCAATGCCCAGGTAGGAAATGCCGGTCATGCCAAGCACGAGAGCGATCGGCACCTGGATGACAAGCAAAAAAACAAAAATAAGCAAAACCGCCATTTACGCTCCCCCCTCCTGCCGGCTTTTCCCGAAAAAGCTCAAAAACAGCTCAAGCGCATGGATCGTCATAAAGAAAAATCCCAGCGGAATCGCCACATACGGGATGACCATCGGAAGCCCGACAGCCTGGGACCGTTGCAGCATAATGTGCGGATTGGTAATCCATTTGAGCGCCAAATACAGGAGAAAAGCGCTGAACGCAAAAACAAGCAGCATGGCGAGCGCCAGGAACACCTTCCGGGACCTGGGGGGCAAACGGTCCATGACGAAGGACATGACGGCTGCTTTTTGCAGTTTGATGCTCATGCTGCCGCCGATGAACGTGATCCATACCAGCGAAAACATCGCAAACTCGTCGGTCCATTTGAGGGGATTATTCAAAAAGTACCGAAAAATGACTCCGAGCAGGATGGAAGTTGTCATGAACGCAAAAAGCAGCACAGCCAATATTCGCTCCAAATGGAAGCAAATATTGCTGATCTTCGCCATTAATTTCATGAAAAGGTCCTCCAGCCATAAGTTTGCAAAATGTCCAAAATCAATTGATCCTAAGGCGGCCGGGAAGGCCGTTAGGATCAATTGACTTTGGACTATAAACTTAACGGACGCCCTTATTATTTGGCGAACTTGTCAAGGAACGCCTTGATGAGCTCGTTGCTGGAATATTTGTTGTAAATGCTGTCCTTGACGGCGGTGAAAGCTTCGCGGTTTTGCAGTTCCACCACGGTGCCGCCTTGCGCTTTCAGCGCTTCAAGGTTTTCGATTTCCAGCTTCGCGGACTCTTGGTTGCCCCATTCCACCGCGGCTGCGAGAGCTTCCAGCACAATCTGACGGTCTTCATCCGGCATGGAATCGTACACGGCTTTGCTCATGACCACGACGCCCGGCCATACCATGTGGTTGGTGACGGTGAAGTTTTTCGCCACTTCGTACAGTTTTTCCGTCATCAGCGCGTCCAGGTCGATGTCGATGCCGTCGATGACGCCGGTTTGCAGCGCCTGGAACACTTCCGGCAGCGGCATCGGCGTCGGGCCCGCGCCCAGGCTCGTCCAGAAATCGTTGATGGACGGGCTGCCCGTAATGCGCATTTTTTTGCCTTTCACGTCGTCCGGCGTGGAAACGGTGGTCGATTTCATCAGAATGTGGCGGTTGCCTGCGAAGATGTAGTCCAGACCAACCAGGCCATCGCTATTGATCGTGTTCAGGATGTTTTTGGCCTCGTCGGACTTGCGCGCTTCGGCCGCTTCATCGATGGTGTTAAACACGAACGGCATGAACCATGCGTTGAACGCTTCCCAGCTGGAAGACATGTAAGCGTTGGTGATAATGCCGAAATCCAGCGCGCCGGATTGGATTTGCGTCACCATGTCTTTCTCGGTGCCAAGCTGGCCGGCCGGGAAAATGTCCACTTTCATGCGTCCGCCGGAACGCGCTTGCAATTCTTCATTGAACTTCAGCGACGTTTTGTGCCAGATGTGCGTCGGCTGGGTGATGTGGGTCAGCTTGAAGGTGTAAGATTTGCCGCCGGATGCGCCGTCCCCAGGCGTCGAACCGCCGGACGCGCCTTCATTGCCGCCGGACTTGCCGCCGCAAGCCGCCAGCACAAACGTCAAGCAAAGCACCAATGCGACGGATACGTACTTTTTCAACATGTGGTTTTCCCCCCGTTGTTTATTTTCTCTTTAGTTTTTCTCCCGGACTTCCGACTCTAAACCTGCTGCCGAATTTTCTCCTGCGCTTGACCCCTGCTGTCCGAACACTCTCCTTCCACACTGGCGCGATTTCGCTTACAAAATCGCTTTCTTTTCCATTTTCTCTTAATGGTGAATGTGCACCTCTATTTATATAAATTCAAATAATGAATTTGTCAACATGAACGGCCAGAAAACGACAAGAACAAGGCATTGCCATTTGCTGACAATGCCTTGTTTGTTCGCCTGAATCGCCCGTTCGGCGAGTCGGTGTTTTTTTCGATTCAGGCTTATGCCTGGCTGGCCCGAATGGCTTGCTCCAGATCCCAAATGATGTCGTCGATGTGTTCCGTACCGACGGACAGGCGGATAAGCCCGGGCGTCACGCCCGCAGCCAGCTGCTCTTCCGGCTTCAGCTGCTGGTGGGTCGTGCTGGCCGGATGAATGATCAGCGACTTGGAGTCGCCCACGTTGGCCAGGTGGGAGAACAGCTTGACGGAGTTGATCAGCTTTCGTCCCGCTTCCACACCGCCTTTGATTTCGAAGGTGAGGATTGCGCCCTGGCCTTTCGGCAAATATTTCTTCGCCAGCGGGTAGGACGGGTGGCTTTCCAGCCCCGGATAGCTGACCCATTCCACCGCCGGATGGCTTTCGAGGAATTTGGCCACCTTCAGCGCGTTTTCGCTATGGCGCTCCATCCTGAGGTGCAGCGTCTCCAACCCCTGCAGGAGCAGGAAGGAGTTAAACGGCGACAGGGAGGCGCCGATGTCGCGCAGAAGCTGCACGCGCATTTTGATAATATAAGCCAGCGGCCCGAGGGCTTGCGTATAAACCAGGCCATGATAGCTCGCATCCGGCTCGGTCAGGCCGGGGAACTTGCCGCTCGCGGCCCAGTCGAATTTGCCGCTGTCCACAACGACGCCGCCAATGGAGGTGCCGTGCCCGCCGATGAACTTCGTGGCCGAGTGCACCACGACGTCCGCGCCAAACTCGATTGGTCGGAGCAGGTACGGGCTCGGGAACGTGTTGTCGACGATCAGCGGAATGCCGTTCTCATGGGCGATGGCCGCCACTTTCTCGATGTCCAGCACGTCGCCCTTCGGGTTGCCGATGGTTTCGCCGAAAATCAGCTTCGTCTTGGGCGTGATGGCTTTGCGGAAGTTTTCCGTGTCGCTCGGGTCGACGAAGTGCACCTTGATGCCCAGCTTCGGCAGCGTGTGGGCAAACAGGTTATAGGTGCCGCCGTACAAGCTGGAGGATGAAACAATTTCATCTCCGCTATGGGCAATATTCAAAATGGAATACGTAATGGCGGCTTGTCCGGAAGACAAAGCCAGCGCGCCGACCCCGCCCTCCAGCTGCGCCATGCGCTGTTCGAACACGTCGGTGGTCGGGTTCATGATGCGGGTGTAGATGTTGCCGAACTCTTTTAGCGCAAACAGATTGGCGGCATGCTCCGTATCGCGGAAACCGTACGAGGTGGTCTGATAAATCGGCACCGCCCGGGACATCGTTGCCGGGTCAATCTGCTGGCCACCGTGAACGGCCAGCGTCTCCAGTTTCAGTTTTCTTTCTTCTTCCACGAATGATCATCCTCCAGCTCTCCGTGATTCTTGGAAAAATTCCGACAAGTTTAGTTGGTTTAATAGGATATTATACCAATGAGCCCATCGCTGTCAATGAAAAACATCCGTACTCATGATCTTATCACGAAAAATGCCGCAATTCACCAGCGATCTGCGGGCAATTGGCGAAGAAGGTCATCGTAAAGCGCCTGTTCCGGCACTTTCTCTTTCGCTTCCAGCAGCTTCTCCCTGGCAAGCTGATAATAAACCCATTGGCCTGTTTCATTGCCTTGCCGCACATATCCTTTGGCGGATTCATACGGAATTGACGACGACCAGGGAAGCATGCGTTCCGCCCTTGCAAACAGCCGCTGCGCATCGTCATGCATTCCGGCTTTGGACAAGGATTGGGCCGTTTGGCCGTAACCGTATGCGGAAGCGAGCCAGCCGAAAACAAAGATCGCCGATAGCGCCGCCGCGGCAGACAGGCCCAGCGCCAATTTGGGCAATTGCGCCCTGTATGCCGCGGGAAATGCGGGAACGGTCAAGCCGGCCATTACGCCAAGCAGCATCGGAAACGTCAGGTCAAAATCAAAACCCGCGTGCAGCGCAAGGGCTGTCACGGACAGCACTATTCCTTTTGCCCATATGCGGTCCGCATCATGCATCCGTTTCATTTGCCGGAAAGCCGCAACGTAAAACAGCGCGAGCCAACCCGCGAACGCCAGAAGACCGAATATGCCGATATCCAGCGCCAGTTGCAGGTAATGATTATGGATAAATTTCACAAAATACGCTTGAGTTCGGTAATAGGGGAGCAGCACGTTCCATCCCCCGCCGCCGGTACCGCCAAGCCAATAATCCGGCAGCATCCCCAAGCCGTCTTTCCAGTAAAGGAGACGGATTTGAAACTCGGACGTCTGGGGGCGGATGGAGGCGACCCTTTGCCAGAAGAAAAATCCGTCTCCTTTGACGAGCAGGGCAATTATCAGGCCGGCGGCATGCGCAGCCCCGACATTAAGCCAGACCCGTCTCCGACGGAATTCCGGCATCCAGAGCACGGCGGCCAGCATGAGCGCCAGCCAGAGCACCCATACGCTTCTGGAAAACGTAAGCCAAAGGCCGGCCACATTGGCCGTCAGGAGCACCAGATGAACAAAGCGGCGATCCCGTATGTATGACACCAGGCTGATAAATATGTTGACCAGCAAGAAAACCGCCAGGGCGTTGGCATACGCCAGCGTGGATTCCAGGCGGCCATCCCGAAACATCTGATATGCGATGCCTGCCGCAGTCAGCGCCAAGCCGATCCAGGGCCATATGCCGCACTGGTTCCTCACCTCATCCGCCGGCAGCAGCAAAAACATGAGGGAAACCGGGAGCAGGGCGGATACGCGCGAAGCTTCCAGAATCGCTTGCTCCGCATCGACGGCGTAAGCGACGCTGATCCAATACACGGCCACAATCAAAAAGATGAGCAAGTGAACGCGGCTAAAGGCGATTTCCCTCTTCAGGAAAAGGACCACTAACCATCCTGCAAAAAGAATCAAATTGGAAAACAAGAGCGCCGTTTCCGCAAAATAGCCTTGCCAAAGCGCGCCGATCCAAAAATAGATCCATAAAATGGCGCCCACAGCGCGGTTTGCCATATGTTCCTCCGGCCGTTATCGCAAAAAAGTGTTGAAAAGCAGGCCTTTCGGCCTGCTTGTTTCATTATATCTTATTATACAACTGCCAGACGATTTGAGCGCCTTCGGCCCGGGTCATGAGCCCCTTGGGGGCGAAGGTGCCATCGCCATGTCCTGTGACCAGCCCGAGGCCCGCCGCGGCATCGATATAGGCTCTCGCCCATGCCCCGGCGGCCATGCGGTCCGCAAAGCCGCTTTCCGGATGGCCGTATGCTCCGATGCCGCGCTTGTATTCGTATGCCCGGACGATCATCACGGCCATCTCCTCCCGCGTAATGCGGTCATTCGGCGCGAAGGCATCGGCGCTGCGGCCCGAGATGATGCCCGCCTCATGCGCGGCTGCGATTACATCCGCAAATACGCTATCGGGCGCGACATCCTTGAACGCTGGCGCGCCTTGCGGTTTAAGCTTCAGCGCCCGCGCGATCAGCGCCGCAAATTCGGCTCTGGTCATATGCGCCTGCGGGTCAAAAACGTTTTCCGCTCTGCCGCTGATGATGTGCTTGGCCGCCAGTTCCTTGATGACGCCATGGGCCCAGAACGAGGCCGGCACATCTTCGAACTCCTTGTCGTACTCCAGCGCGGCATATTTGCTGAAGTGGCTCACCTGCGCCACGATCTCGCCGTTTTCGATTTTTCCGCCCACATACTCCAGCGTGCCGTTTTCGGCGATGTAGTAGATGCCGAGCAGCGCGGGATTCGCGTTGCCTTGGATTTTCAGCCGCAAGGTGATGGGCTCCGTCAGCCGGCTGATCTCTTGCGCCCGGCCGTCCGCGAACGTCACCGTCAGCTTGAACGTATAAATTTCGCCCGCCGTTTTCAGCTTGGCTTTCGCTTTGCCCTGGGCGGTTTCCATCAGCGTCCTGGCGGCCGTTTCATTGAGCGGCTCCACGGATAGCAAGATCCGCGCGTCCGCAAGCTGCCCTTGCGGCACCAGATCCTGCAGCTTCTTCAGAAGTCCGGGCGGAATTTCCACGGTCACCCGGTCGCCCTTCAGCTCCAGTCGTTTCTCGCCGACGATGGCCGCCGCATGGGCCGGCAGCAGCACCTGCTTCTTGCCGCCTGCGATTGTAACGGCCACCTTCTCATGGCCGGCGCTGCTTCGCAAGCTTTCTTCATTCACCACTTCCAGGTCCGGGGCTTCAGATCCGGCTGGGCCGCCGCCGGAACCGCCGCCACCCGAGCCGCCGCCGCCGGAACCGCCGTCACCGGAACCGCCGCCCGAACTACCCGATGGGGTGCCGATGGTCACATTCCGGAAATAAACGCCGTTGATTTGATCTTTATCCAAATAAAAGTTCCTCTGGCCAATTTCCACTGATACCAAATAGGTTCCGGCCGGCGGCAGCTTGACTTCATTGCCGGAACTGCTCGCTGAAAATTTCACCTTATACTCGTGCCCTTGCACCAGCGACTCGTCCAGCCACAGTTCCACAGTGGAGGCCGACGTCGAGACATTGCTCACATAAACGGCGGAACTCACCGTCAAATCGAGCACCTCAAAGTCTTCAGGCGTCACATTGTCCGTCTCGACCTGGGCCCGGACATTTGTGGCGTAAGGAAACATGATTTTAATGGTATCGACGTTTTTTGAGATTTTCGAAGGCTTAAAGGTGGCTATATCCGAACCTGCGGGCAGATAAGTTTCCGCCGGACCCGTCGGCATGAGCAGCTCGCCTGGCATGCGATAATACCCCAGATTTACCGTTTCCGGCGCATTGTAATAATAAATGCCGTTCATATATTCCACCGGGGTAAGCTCATAAGACTTGCCTTCGTATTCAAGCAGCAGGCGAGATGGCATTTCGCTCATGGTTTCTTCAAAAAATTGCACGTTGTAGAGCGGATTGTTGTCATCGTCGTAGTATTTGTGGTCCACGACAAGATCATAGGTGACAGCCGTCACCGTATTGTCCGGATTCGGAATTTTGACCATGACCGAATCCGGATCTGTGGTGTAGATAAAAGCGCTCAGCCCGGGCCTGTTCGGATCCGTCAAAGGACGATACCAAATCGAAATGGCTTTGGAGGTAAAAGCGTAAGCCGCCACAGGCCACAAGATCGTCAAGGCAAGGGATAATGCAAGCCATAGGCTGATCTGCCGAATGACTTTTTTTCGCAAATTCCATCCACCCCTTTACCGGTAGATACATTGACTTACGGCTCAATGTAGCTGCTTGAGGTGTCGATGCCAACGGTATTGTTTTTCGCGTCCCAAGTGACGTTAAAATCGATCGCTTTGGCCACGTCGCGCAGCTTGAAGTAGTTGTAGCCGCCGATGTTGTAGGCGGTCAGCTCGACCTGGCGCCCGTCAATAAAGACTTTGGAAGAGGTGGCTGTTGCCGTTTTTTGCTGCGGATTGCCGGATACGGTCAGTTCGGAGCCATCCGGGGTGTAAGCTTCTTTCGTGGTCAGTTGAATGGCGTTTTCGGCCGCGTTCCAAGAGACCTGGAACTGCTTTTCGGTTCCGTTCACGACCATGGCGAGATCACGCAGCTTGAAATAATTGTTGCCGTCAATGTTGTAGGCTTCAAAAGCCACCACGTTGCCATTCACCACAACGGTGGAAGAGGTGGGCTTTGCCGTTTTCTTTACCGTTATGATGCTAGACTGAATAGTGGACACCGAGAATCGAGAATGCGACAATAAATT